>Ga0307374_10004840_pt1 | contig 22227 bp, 17 predicted proteins | sample OX3MG_FD_202532 | JGI IMG/M metagenome (GOLD analysis project Ga0307374, IMG submission 202532) | Soil microbial communities from Risofladan, Vaasa, Finland - OX-3 | ecosystem: Environmental > Terrestrial > Soil > Coastal area > Acid sulfate soil | place: Finland: Risofladan, Vaasa | collected...
CCGGATTCACGTAGATGAGACCCATCTGAACGGCGCCGAGAGGATTGTCGAGTTCTCGGTCGCCGCTGTATCGCTCGTCACCGAGCCAGGTCTCTTCGGGTCCCCAGTAGCTGTCCTCCTGGGGCTCCCAGATGTCCTCGCGCCCTCCGGCAAAACCGAAGGTCTTGAGTCCCATGGAATCGAGGGCGCAGGTACCGGCGAAGACCAACAGGTCCGCCCACGAGATCTTCCGGCCGTACCTCTGTTTGATCGACCAGAGCAATCTGCGCGCCTTGTCGAGGCTTGCGTTGTCGGGCCAACTGTTGAGCGGCGCAAAGCGTTGCGCACCGGACCCTGCGCCGCCGCGGCCGTCGCCGATGCGATAGGTGCCCGCGCCGTGCCATGTCATGCGAATGAAGAGTGGCCCATAGTGGCCGTAGTCAGCCGGCCACCAGGGCTGAGACGTTGTCATCAGCGTCTCGATGTCTCTCCTCAGGGCTTCGAGATCGAGTGTCTGGAACTCTTCGGCGTAGTTGAAATCCTCGTCCAAGGGACTGGACTGGGAGGAGTTTTGATGGAGAATTTTCAGGTTCAACTGATTCGGCCACCACTGCTGGTTCGCCTGACTCTCAGCCAAGTTGGTGTTTGCTCCTGCCGAGACCGGGCACTTGCTTTCGTTATCCATGTTCTCCCCTTTGAACGCATCATACGAGCCAGGCGCTGGAGTCTTTCTTGTTGTGGCCATTCGTTAGAGCTGAGCGTACGGAGGTGGGCGCGTTGCCAACGCCATTCCGATCGGAGATTCACGACCGCCTCTCGTAACCAAATGCGCTCATCTCCCAAAGGTCCCGACAATGGGGACGAATAAGGAATGCGTGAGCCCTTGCAATGACTAGAGATCGCGAGGGGCATTGGGCTGATTCACTCAAAGGACGGAGAATCTTCACGGTCAATTTCTTCTAACCCACCTTGAAGACTAGAAGACTAGAAGACTAGCTGTCGCAAGGTACCACTGCCAGAACAAAACCAGGGTAGCCCTTGTGCTCAAATGAGTAGATTCCGGCAAGATCGTCTTGAGAGACAGGTACTACACATTGAGATTTCGGGAGATACATTGCGGACGTCGCGATACTGCGCTGTCTGTCCCCGGTATGGACCTCACCAGATTGATCTCGTGGACTTCACAGTTTTCATCTGTGAGTATTTCCTCTGCGTGACCGAGATCGAGACCAGGCCAGGCCAGACCAGGCCAGGCCAGGCCAGGCCAGGCCAGGCCAGGGAATTTTGGCATTACGCGCACGGGCCGCCTTTGAGACTCACAGGTGCTTTGGGTCTAATCGGCACGAGAGAGGACGCTATGTCTGAATTCGATGTGATGGTATTGGGCGCTGGGAGCGCCGGGGAACTGATAGCAAGTGGCGCTGCTGCTGCCGGACTCAGAGTCGGTCTCGTCGAAGCCCATCTCGTCGGTGGCGAATGTCCGTACGTAGCATGTGTTCCGAGCAAGGCAATGCTGCGATCGGCAGAGGTCCGTCAGTTGGTGCGACGCGCACGCGACCTTGGTGCAACTGGAAGCACACTCGAACTCGACGACGACGGACAGGCCTTTATGGCGGCGGTCGCGCGACGCGATGAACTCAGCGATCACAGCAACGATAACGGCGCTGTCCGTGGCCTCACCGAACAGGGCGCTGTACTTCTTCGCGGACGTGGAGTCATCACCGGTCCGGGCCACCTTGATGTAGATGGAATCGATCACCGTTGGTCAGAGCTCGTTATCGCTACCGGTAGCGTCGCGAACTGGCCACCAATCAAAGGTCTTGGCGACGTAACGACCTGGACGAGTGATCAGGCACTTACCGTGCAAATTCGCCCGCGTTCGATACTCATCCTTGGCGGTGGTCCAGTCGGTTGCGAACTGGCCCAGACATACGCGCGCTTTGGCATCGAGGTCATGCTCGCCGAGCCCGCGGACCAACTCCTCGCGAATGAAAACCCTACTGTTGCCGACATCCTCGCAGACGTGCTCCGCGCAGACGGGGTAGACATTCAGCTCGGCGTGGGCGTGGGCTCGGTGCGTCGTGTCGCGTCAGGCACCGAGGTCCACTTCGACGATGGCACCTCGCTCATCGTCGAACAGATCATCGTTGCCGTGGGGCGCCACCCGAATACCGATGGCCTTGGACTGGAACGTCTGGGTATCGAACTCAATGAGGGCTCAATAGCAACGGAACCCGACGGTCGCGTTGTCGGCCAGCGACACGTTTGGGCGGCCGGAGACGTCACTGGCATCGCACCCTTTACCCATACAGCCAACTACCAGGGCCGAATCATTGTCACCAACCTTCTCGGTGGCGCTGCAGTTGGTGACTACAGGGCCGTCCCGAGGACCGTATACACCGACCCTCCCGTCGCGTCAGTCGGGCTCACCGTCGAGCTCGCGCATCTTCAGGGTATGGACGCTCATTCCGCCTCGGTCGAACTCAGCTCGGTCGTACGCGCAACTACTGATGCAAGTCCAACTGGCCGATTGGTTCTTGTCGCTGATCGGAAAAGGGGAGTTCTTGTCGGTGCTGCTGGCATTGGCGGACATTGCGACGAATGGATCGGCGAACTGACGCTTGCGATTCGCGCCGAGATTCCGCTCGAGATACTGGCCGACGTTATCCATGCCTTTCCGACTTTCAGCGAAGTCGTAGAGGCCCCACTACGCGAACTCGCCCAAGGATGACCCGATCGGCCGCGATCTCCCGAGTTTCGACGACGGCTGATCCGCGGGGCTGAGTTCACCTGAGATAACTCAGATGAAAAGACCGCGCCAGTACAACAATCCCCCGTCAGGGAGAGGGCAGATCTTCTGTCAACACCAACCTGCTCACAGGCGATGGAACGCAACCTTCGCCACCAAAGAGGGCTACGGGCGATCCGAACCTTCGAGCTCTTGAGGGCCGCCTCGCCTTCGACTCGCGGAAGACCCGTGTTCTTAGCCCTCGCGCTGACGATCTCGATTCTGAGGCTCGTCGCATTCGGGCTATTTACGGACAAAACTGCATAGCTCAAACAACGCCTGAATGGGTCGGCTTCACCTCAACCAACTCATCGATCGAGGCCTGCTCGTCAAATGCTCCCTACCTCGGCATGCAACCCCAAGCGGTAACCATGATGGGAGAAAACGCGGCCCAATCGGGGTCTTCAAAGAGTTCCAACATGCGGTCCACCTCCTTGTCCGTCAGCTTGTCGGGACCGACAAGTCGAGCGCGAAGATGGGCCATTGAATATCGAAACCAGCGAGCGCCCGCTGTACCGCCCTCCATCACCCAGACGCGACCTTCATTTCCGACGTCAACCAACCCTTTGGCCCTGAGGCACGTCGGCAGCTCTCGACCCAGGTGATGGGCAACGCCGCTGGCGGCGAACACGCTCAGTCGCACGGACTGCGTGTGTTCGTGTTCGACGGCGCCCAGTTCGCTTATCGGGATCCCAGAGACGTAATCAACATCCTCTACAACGATCCAACCACCTGGTCGGAGCGCGCGCACGAGCTTGGCGAGTACATCGTCTCGCTCGGGCAGATGCTCAAGCACAAGTCGGGCATGCACGAGGTCATAGTGGCCAACTTCGAGAGAATCTCTCACGATGTCATGACGACGGACCTGCAGATTCGAACGTCCTTGAATTGATTCGAGAGACCGGGTGTCAATATCTGTAGCGACAACTTGCCCAGATCCACCGACCAATTCACATAGCCAGTCCGCAATCGAACCGCCCCCGGCGCCCACTTCGAGGCACCGAGCGCCTGGTTCGATACCAAGTGCGCCCACGAGCCGCTTCGTCCCCTCATCGAACAGACCTTCAGCAGCATGAATACGGTCATGCTCATCTGCGTCGAAGAGATATTTAGCTGGTTGTTCACTCATTATTCAGCCTGTCGTCGGCCCATTGCGCGTCGCGCCTTGGATTGCGGGTAGGAATTTGGTCGATTCGCACCCTGAGTGTGACATGCCAATCCATAACCTGCTGGCGGAGATCGGACCTCACCCTATCTCTGCCATCGGGTTACGCACCGGCTCAAAGTGGCGGACCCGGTGTGTTTGTCGACTGCTGCAAGGTTTACAAGACAACTGGCTGGTTGGGCAATTGCTCGAATTCTTCTTACCCTCGCCCCATCTGAGAGTGCCCTCATTTTGTCTCACTCCCCTGCTTGGCCACGCGAGCTATCTGCTGACTGAGGGTTCGCAATCAGCACGAGGCCAGCTCGAAGGTAAACCCGTGTACTTGGTCCGACATAGAGACGTTGAGTCGGTTCCCAACTCGGGGTCCGTTTTGCGGAGACCCTGGACTTACCCGCCCCGGCTATCTCATCATTCGCGCAGATCCCAGGTCGCCCAAGTTCCCAACAACCACTTAGGATCCATTCGGCCACCTCATGGTGGCAGGGACAGGAGGTCTTGCATCGATGAACTGGAAAGAGCGGTCCGTTGTCATTAGTGGTGCGGCCATGGGGATTGGACGTCACATCGCTCTCGGAGCCGCGGCTCGTGGAGCCAACGTGGCAATCGGTGACATCGACGAAGAGGGAATTCGACAGGTCGCAGAAGAACTCCGATCCTTTGGCAACAGAGTCGTTGCGATACATACTGATGTGCAGATAGAGGACGAAGTCCACCGGCTCATGGAGACGACGTTTAACGAGTTCGGCTCCATCGACTACCTCGTGAACAATGCGGCGATTGTCCCTCATTTTTCCTGGGGCGGACCGCGATGGCCAAAGGTACGCGATATGGACCTTGAATTCTGGTCGAAGGTCATCGGCACCAACCTTCAGGGTTCATTTCTGTGTAGCAAGCACGCGATTCCTTTCATGGAACGTCAGGGATCTGGTCACATCGTGAACCTCTATGGCGGCGGAGGTCCAACGCCTCCCGGTGGTCTGGCGTACGTCGTGACCAAGGAGGCATTGGTTACCCTCTCGCAGTATCTCGCCGAGGAGGTCCGCGAGCACAATATCTGCGTCATGAGCGTCGATCCCGGTGGCGCCATCGCAACCGAGCGGGCACCTGAGGAGGCACGCGCCAGAATGCCCGGACCCGAATCAGTTGGCGATCGGTTCTTTCTTGCAGCAGAGGCTGGCATGGAATTCAGCGGCCACTTGGTGAACCTCGTTGGTGGAGAGCTCACGATCATTCGCTAGATATTGAGCCCATCCGCATTTGGAGTTCTTCAACTTCAATCGACAGAGCAGGTGTGATCGGTCAACGATCGGACGGTGTGCATCGCGCTCGCTGGTGCGCGTTCCGGGACGTCAAGGGCGTCCTAGTTGATGACGCTTACGATGGTTCCATATGCAAGATACGGCCAGGCTACTGCCGCATTCGCCAGCGGGAGTTCGATGCATCCAAGACTTTGGGGGGACCCATACCCCGCTCGTGGCATGTAATGAACCGCGTCGTTGCCATTGAAATAAGCGATGTACTGGACGGGGTCGGCGTAGTGCGACCCATTCGGGTTTGTCCCTCGCATGATCTGTGAGCGATAGCGCAAGTAGACCGCAAAATTCCCGTCGACGGTCGGCGAAACGGAGATTCCCGTGTTTGAGGGGCTCGTAAGAACGACATGACCATCGTGCCAGATCGTCAGCGTCTCGGGAGAGGCCTTGTTCTCGAGCGCATAGTTGTATCCACCAGAGTTGATCTGCCTTGCCTGATACGCGTTCAGCAATAAAGACCACAGAGAAGAACTCAGTACGCCGTTCGGGTCGAGCCCGTGATCTGCCTGGAATGACATCACCATTCCCTCGGTAAACACGTTGTATTGACCACTCTTCCAAAGCACCTGCAGATTGACTGGCCAACTCGAATACCGCCATGAAAATTTCCCGTTGAGCACGCGATAGAGCGCAGCGCGTTGGCCAACGACGTTGTTGATAGGTAGGCGGGGTCGCGCCTGTCTCCATCTCAACGGCGAATAATCTGTCAATGACAACAGTTGCTGCAGCCGGAGGATCGAGCCATTTGCGATCTGGAGGGTATCGGTGAGTGTGCGCGCGAGATGTCCGCCCGTCGCGGACCTGATACCCGAAGAGCCCCCTGGGATCGTCAGTTTGACGTCGCTCAGCGGGATGAAATCTGCACGAGGCGTAAAGACATACTCCGAATTGCGCACGCTCCAAGAACCTGGTGTCGACGGAACAAGAATTGGCATCGGTGACCGAGGCGAGAGCGCCTCGGAAAATCTCACAACGATCGGAGCGCTTGGCAATACTCCGGTAGCCCCGGTCGCGGGTGTGGTTGCAATAACTGCAAATGGGCCAGTTGCATGCGTGACCGATCCCCGGGCGGGCATGCGTGCCAAATTCTGTGACGCCGAGACGGAGGAAACAGGCATGAGCGCGACAATCGAAAGAGCGGAGATCACTTGAACTGCAACGCCTGCGATGAGCCGATGGAAACTCACGGGACGTTCACGTACGCCATCCGGACGCCCTCCCCTCGTATCATGCACAGAGTGCCAGGCCCGGCACGCCGTCCCAATCAAGATTATTGCTCCATGTGTCATCAAAAACATGTCGGCACGAAAAGGACACGCTCAGAACGCGTCGCACAGGGGCGATATCAGATTGAGGTGGCGCCTCAAAGGCGAGAGTATGGGCCCAGATTCAGTCTCTCTTGGCTACACCGGATGGCCTAGGCAAGGTCAGCCCGCCTATGACTCGCTGAGCCTCATCAGCTTGGGTGCGGACAAAATGCACCAATCTGCCTTTGTCCTCTTGACCACAGGCCGAATGTCGACAGGCAACCCGTGTCACGACTCTGTGTCACGAACCTGTCGCAAAGATTGACTGTCCGCCCCACGTTTCAGCATCACATGCCATCGAGTCATCACCAAGTGGAGCAGTGTCCACCCGGCGTTAGAACTGGGGCCAGCCCGAAGGAAGCGAACCCGATGCTGAACTACCCTGAAGGACCCCTCCTCTGCCACCTAGCGTGACCAGGAGTCGCGAGAAGTTGTATCCGAATGCAGTTGAGTTCCCACCGCCGTACTGCCCAGTTGCGCCGGCCATCGTGAGGCCATCTCCAGAAGATTGTGCCCAACCTGTTTCGATACCGTCTGGGCCCTCGTAAATTTCACCGATAACAGTTTGAGATGTCACGGACTGGCCGACCTGAACCCGCGGGTAGATGTCCTCGGCCGCGTAAACCACGAGCCCATCGGCCGGACCGTCATCAAGGCGATACGAGATAAAGGTCCCGCCCGGCCAGCCTCCGTTGTAGGTGCTGATCACAACTCCATCACCAATCGCGTAGAGAGGGCCAAAACCCTGAAAATCGACGCCCTGGTCAATCCGCTCAGGCGCAAGACCGCTGACTGCACGCAGTGGGTCCGCGTATGAACCCGGCGTCAACCGGACACTCACCGTCACGGGAGTCGGAGTCGAACTCTGCGCGGCGGCCGATTGCTGCTGACTCGCGAGGAGGCTTTCGACAGCCTTCGATTTCGCGGCCTGCGCACGGGCGTCGGCAGCGATCACCATTGCCAACTCGCTGGTTGTCAACTTTCCAAGAGCTGCGTTCTCCTGATTCAACGCATTCTCTGCAACCTGATTCAAAGATGTGGCTTGAGTGAGCGTTGTTGCAACTGCGACCGCCTGTACCTGCAATACGCTTGTCGTCGCAGCTGCCTGGTGTTGGAGATTCTGAAGATTCGCGATCGCTTGGCTAATGCGTCCGTTCGCGACCCCGAGATACTCCTGTTTCGCCATCATCGATGCTGCGTCTGCACTGTTTGTAAAGGTCACAAGTGACGGTGCGTTACCTGCTGCTTGGCCAACATAATCGGCGATAGCGAGTGATCGCAATCCAGCCTCCGCCCTCGCCATCTGTCGATGTTCTGTTTCGAGCAGAGCACGATTGCGCGCAATCTTTGCATGGATTCCTGCGAGTTCGAAAGCGATCGTATCCGATCGCGTTACAAGCGACTGGACCAAGGCGCCTTGGGAGGTGACCAGCTTTTCGAGTTTGCTGATCTTTGTCCGGTTGGAACTGATGTTCGCGGCGCTGGCGGGGGAGGTCGTTGAACCAAAGATCACCACCGCAACAAGAATTGATCCCGTACGGAAAAATTTTTGGCGATGCCGCGTCAGATGAAATCTGGACCCGCGACGTTGGCCCGATCCAGAATCGATAACAGTCAGCGACCCCTCGGTCAAAGACATCCGGCGGTTCATGAGCTTCACGGAGGGCGAAAGCTAGCACAGCGACCAGTTTCCCTTACTGCCCATTGCGGTGGCGATGCTTTGGAGGACCGCTCGAGCCACGCGTGGTGACACGGAAAAATCGCCTCACCTCTCAGGTTTTCCTTGAATCCAGAAAGAGGGTCAAAGCTCGGTAGGCTGGCGCGTAGTGCCAGTTAATCTGCTACCACGTGACGGCGAGGTTGCCTACCTGCCCGAATATTTCTCCACCATCGAGGCAGACGCGCTGTTGACCGAGATGAATAATTGCCTCGACTGGTCTCAAGAGACCGCACTTGTGTTCGGGAGACAGGTGCCGTTGCCGCGTTTGACTGCTTGGTACGGTCCAACGAGCTATGCCTATTCGGGGGTCATGCATTCCGCTCGTCCCTTCCCACCAGTGATACAGCAAGTCGCTAAATCGATCGAACAGGCCGCTGGCAATTTCGACTGTGCGCTCGCGAATCTGTACCGTAATGGCAGGGACAGTGTTTCGTGGCATTGCGACAACGAGAGGCTATGGGGTGTTCGCCCGACGATCGTCTCCGTATCATTTGGCGCCACTCGATCTTTTCGATTGAGACACAAGTCGTCCGGTGAAAACGTCAGTGTCGAGCTCGACCATGGCAGCGTGCTCATCATGAGTGGAGAGACACAACAATGCTGGCTTCACTCCATTCCAAAGACAGACCGAACCGTCGGAAGCCGTATCAACCTCACGTTTCGTCGACTCGTCACCCTGTCCGCCTGATCTCGTGATCTGTCACGGCCGAATCTCTCCGTGATGAATCTTCCATTCGACGTCCTTGACATGATTGGCCGCCTCGAGATGTCGAAGGCCGCGCGTCTGCCTGGAAAACGGACGATTGCGCACTGGCTAAGACTCTGGTTCCTCGGCGACCACTCGTGCCACTTGTAGGTGACGACGCCCGGAATCGTGTGCTTCATCCATGATCGGCATAGCACTCGAGGGAGGAGCCTCGGAAGAGTCCATTGGCATCACAACCTCAGCAGAGCTTCGGTGTGTTTCGGGTCACCTATGAAAATCGAGCGAGCGTGGTTTTCAGGAGATCCCCGGACCGACGATGACATCATCTCTCCAAGGAGGCATCTCGATAGATCGACGGAGAATTTCGACAACCTCTTCATCTCGAGTTTGGTTGAAATCTGCGTACCACGTTCCGACTGCGACAAATTTCGCTGGCATCTCGAGGCAGACGACTTCATCGGCGACTTCGGCAAGCTCGACCACGACTGCTCGGGGAGCTACCGGAACAGCCAATATGATGCTGGTCGCACCATTCGCGGCCGCAACCAGACAGGCTGCGCGCGCCGTCGAACCCGTGGCGATCCCGTCGTCAACCACGATCACTGTCTTTTCGAGCAACGAGACACGCCGGTGATCTCTGCGAAAGAGCACGACGCGTCGCTCGAGCTCGGTGCGCTCCATCTGCTCAACCTTGGCAAAATCAGAATCGCTGACATGTGCAGCCGCGACTACCTCATGGTCAATGACGCGGACGCCGCCTTCACCGATCGCTCCCATAGCGACCTCGGGCTGAAAGGGAACGCCAAGCTTGCGCACCATGATCACGTCGAGCGGCGCACCAATCTCGCGGGCAATCTCAAAGGCAACTGGTACTCCGCCGCGGGGAATTCCAACAACTACGGCAGACTTAAGTTCGCGATCTTTGAAAAGCACGCCAAGACGCCTTCCTGCATCAACGCGATTACCAAACACCAACTCGTGCCTCCCTGTGATTTCAAGGACACCCAATGTCGTGACCGGCCAGAATCAGCAGTTCCAGACTGTCAAGGCGGATCGCCTCGACATCTCCTCGTCACATGCCCAAAGGATAGGTCTCGGGCGGCTCTCTCGTATCCCCGTGCGCATTCGGCTCTAGTGGTTTTACCAAAGTCGCGTGATCGATGTAAATCACGGCATCGAACTGAGAGGGCAGGTGTAAGAAAAACCAATGGCTCTGACGTTCAGTCTCCGGGCGAGAGATTACTCCGTCGCTCGTTCAAGGCGCTCGCGCTCAGGTGAGACCAGAGCGCGCAATCCAAGCGGAACGTCAACGCCGACTGTGTCAACGCTATGGACGACCGACGCGATCGCATCGTCATCGGCGTTGGTCTCAAGCCGAGTCGCCTATGCAGGAGAGGTGCTCCAATCAATTACACAGAGCGCGGTATTGAGCGCTTTGCAGGCAAGGTCAACCCGCAGTGATCATCCTGGCCTCAGATCTTTGAGTACGAGGGACCTCACTGTGGGCCCGAACGTCACCGAAACGAACGAGTTATCTCCCGTTTGGATAGATTGCCGCCTTCACGACACGAAAACTTGCCATCGCCTGCATCGCGTCATTCACGCCGTCAAGGTCAAAGCTTTCACTGATCATCTCCTCGAAGGGGTAAGAATCCCAACGCGAATCGAGAAAATCGATCGCCTGGAGCCAATGGCGGGGTTCGCCTGATCGAACGGTGTAGAGCGTCATCTCCCCTGGAAGTTCGCCAATCGGCATCGCCGCCTTTCCACCGACGCCAACACTGACATACCTTCCGCCGTCGCGCAGCATCCGCATTCCCTCTGGGACTGCATTTGCCGTCGCACACTGGATGACAACATCAGCACCACGTCCGCCAGTCTCATCCTTAACCCACGAAATCCGGTCGGACTCTTCGGTGACGATGTCCATATCAATGAGTTCGTCGACGCCCATCCGCTTCGCCGTCTTGAGTCGACCTGCAGGCGCACCGATGAGCAACACCTTCTTTGCTCCGTGTTCACGCGCTACCGCTGCAGCAAAGATTCCGAGCGGTCCACTTCCTTGAATAAGCACGGTCTCGTGGCTCTTGATCGCGCCGAGCCGATCATAGGCATGCATGATGGTCCGGTAGGCACACGATGAGGCCGCGGCCGTTGCCGATGAGATCTGATCGGGGACCCGCACGATCTGACATTCGACAGGGACGTACATGTACTGCGCACAGCTTCCAAGCAGGTAGGGAAACTGGTCCGAACGGTTGTGACCCCACGATGCGCGACCGCGACAAAGACAGGGCTGGAGTGCAACGGTGCAGTAATAACAGTGTCCACACGAGACATAGCTCCATACAATGCGATCTCCGACCGCGAGGGGCCTGTTGAAGATGTCCACACGCGGCTCATTCATTGTCTCGATGTACCCACAGGGCTCATGTCCAGTGACAAAGGGCAGCGCCTCGTCTCCAAGTCCGCCCTCCCAGCGATGCACATCGGTGCCACACAGCGTCGATGCATCGATGCGGACAAGCATCGAGATGCCGTCGAGGCTAGGGATTTGGACCTGTTGAATCTCGAGAGGCTGGTGATACGAAGTGACCACCGCGGCACGACTCGTTGCCATTGAATCTCCTTTTTGGTTAAAAGCCGTAAAAACGTTCGGCGTTTGCCGACATGATTCCAATCTTGTCCTGCTCGGTCAGCTCTTCGCTCTCCAACAGCTCGTGAATGTCTGCTCGGCAACTTGCAAGTGTCACCTCATGGGGAAAATCTGAGGAATAGAAAAACGGCTGATTCCCGACAATCTTGATCGCGAAGGGCATGGTCAGTTCCTCGGACTCGCACCCAATGAAAAAGCGACCGGCATGAATCTGTTCAATGATGTATCGGTCGGGTCGCTGGTCCTCGCGAAGTCCGTGTGCTCCCGGGGGGAGATACTGAAAATGTGTCTCGTGCGAGGCGTGGAATCTTTCGAGACAAAGTAACAACCAGGCAACGCCGCCTTCGAGGAATCCGATCTTGATCCCCGGAAACTGGTCGAAGATGCCGTTGAACACGATGCTCGCGCAGTTGACTGCCTGACCCCAAGGATGGCCAAGTGCATGAACGGGAACATACATGTTCAGATGATCAAGACCAAAATTGTCATGCGCTCCTCCATGTACCGAGAGCACACACCCAAGGCGCTCGGCCTCTTCGTAGATCGGCCAGTAGGGCTTCGCTCCAAGCAGGTGTGGCAGTCCGTTCGACGGCATCATCGCGCCGAGCATGCCGAGTTCGGTTACGGCGCGGCGAAGTTCTCTGACCGCCTCCTCGGGGTCTTGCATCGGGATGATGGCGATGCCGTTGAATCGGTCATCCGTTTCGAGGTAGGTCTTTGCCAGCCAATCGTTGTAGGCACGAGCAACGACAACCGCATAGTCAAAACTCTGCACATGTCCATAGGCAAGCGCACGAGTCGGATAGAGCACTGTCTTTTCAATACCTGCATCGTCAAGGAATGCTGTCCATCCTTCGGGACCAACGGGCGGACGGCGATCACGATCAGGAGGGGTCTGTACCGCCCGTCCGGCATGCAGGTGATCAAGTGGTGGAAAGATCGTGTCAGGCTTTGGCTCAAACACCTCGCGATATTCGCGCGGCATGAAACCCACGATTGCCCGCGCGTCTTCGATGATGTGCCCATCTCCGTCGATGACTCTGATACCGGCCTTTTGAAAAGACTCTCCGCGTCCCTGCATCGATATCGCGTTCGACATTTTGAACCCCCGACCAGTCCGCCCCATTGTTGTCCGGCAACCAAAAAACCTGCCATCACCCAAGCGGACCGAGCGTACCGCGCAGCTCCCTGTGCCGCCAGAGATAGCGATGCTCAGAGGATGCCTATTCAGCGCCTTCGATCTCGATCACGGATTCCTTTTGTCGCTGAGGCTTCATCGAGTTCGCAACATATTCATTTCGCAAAAACAGAGCCGACATCGAACCGCCAAGTCCGATCAGCGCACAGACGAGGAAGGTGACCCGGAAGGCAAACAGAGAGGGGATAAGACGGTGGTGGTCCGTGCTTGCGAGCACTGTCGTGAGAATCGCTACCGCGAGCGCCGGCGCAGCGCGCCTGATCATGTTGAACAATGCAGAGCCGTGGCCCATGTCCGCGCTCGTGACATTGGAAAAGGCAGAGATGTTCACGGGAAGATTCGACTGTCCAACGCCAAGTCCGAGGGTGAACAACATCGCGCGAAGCGTCCATGGCGAGGCGTGCTGAGCCTCAAAGGCGAACACCACAAGCATGATCACCATGAATCCGAGTCCAAGGGATATTGTCCGCCTCGGCCCGAAGATGTGATACGTCCTTCTCACGAGCTGAGCAGAACACATCACGCCAACAGATATCGGAAATGTCGTCAGACCCGCCTGCAGTCCGGTGAACCCACGCACCTCCTGAAGATAGAGCGGTGCAAGCAACATGATGCCCTGGAACGAACCATTGGCAAACGCCGTGATGACCGACGAGATGCGAAAAGCCGCATCGCGAAACAGACGCAGGCGCAGCATCGGATGATGCGATCGCAGCTCGGTCAGGATAAATCCGAGCAACATCGCGACTCCGGCGATTCCGATGACGACGACATGAACAGAGCCCCATCCGCGAATGGGGCCTTGATTGAGCGCGTAGATCAGAGAGGCTAGGCCCGCGCCTGCGAGCACGAAGCCGGTGAAGTCAAACCGGGCACCTGGGCTCTCGCGATGCTCACGAAGGAAAACAAGACCAAAGAGAAATGAGATCGCTCCGATGGGAATGTTCACGAGAAAGATCCAGTGCCAGTTCAGGCGCGTCACGATCAATCCCCCGATAACAGGCGCCGAGGTCGGCGCGATGATCGTCGCAAGGCCGAGTGTCGGCTGAATACTTGCTCTTCGCTCAGGAGGAAACGCGCGATACAGCATCGAGGCACCAACCGGGGTGAGCAGACCACCACCAATACCTTGAAGTACCCGATAGACCGTCAACTGTGTGATGCTCGTCGATGTGGAACAGAGGAACGAGGCGAGCGTAAAGATAAATATCGAAAAGAGAAGAACACGTTTTGTGCCAAAGCGGTCTCCAAACCATCCCGAAGCCGGAATGAACACCGCCAGACTCAGCAGATAACCCGTGACTACCCACTGCACCCCTGAGGTGGGAACGCGAAACTGCCGTGTAAGTGTTGCGAGCGCGACATTGACGATCTGACCATCCATTGAAGCCATGAAGAGCGAGATCACATACACCGCTGCGACGGCGTGTTGCTCTTTTATCTTCGACTGCAGATTCGACATGCGTTCTTCTCTACAAGGCTCACCAGCAACACGGTTTATGGGCCTCTGGGATGCTACTCCGGGAACCGAAATTCCTTCATCCGCGCCAGCTGCATCAATGCTCTCGTCGGATGCTTGTTCACTACGGAAATCACGGTCTTTGCGATAAATAGTCGGTCGGCACGAGAGCACCTCTTTAAACGTCGACCTCGCGGCCATAGAGTGATCGCATGGACTACGTGGCCTTTGGTCGGACGGGCATGAGCGTCAGCGCGATCGGACTTGGTACGGGAGGAGCGAGCAAGCTCGGAATGGGTAATGGTGCAAGCGAACACCAGGCGATCCAGGTCATTCATCGCGCGCTCGAACTTGGCATCACCTATTTCGATACCGCAAAGGGATACGGAACCGAGCGCGTCGTCGGAAACGGACTGCGCGGATCACGCGAGAATATTGTTCTCTCGTCAAAGGCGTATGCCTCGCGCGACGACGGTTCTCTATTAAGTGCTGAACAGTACCGAGAGGAGATAGAAGACTCGCTACGACTGCTCCAGACAGACACGATCGACGTCTATCACCTGCATCGTCTCGCACTCAGCGAGTATGACTACGCGGTAAGTGAGATCTTCCCGGTTCTTGAGCGCTGCAAAGAGCAGGGAAAGATCCGCTTCTTTGGCGTCTCGGAATCAACGAGCCAAGATGCCAACCACGAAATGCTTGCCCGAGCCGCACGTGATGGTTTATTCGACGTCTTGATGGCGGGGTTCAACCTGTTCAATCAGGGTGCGCGAGCCCGCGTCTTGCCTGATTCAAAACGGAACAACCTCGCGGTAGAGATCATGGGCGCGGCGCGTGGTCCTTATTCGAGACCAGAGTTGCTGCGCGAGACGGTACGCCAACTGATCGCTGCTGGCCAACTGGAACAAGACGGCATCAATCTCGAAGACCCCCTTGGGTTCATCATCGGACCCGACCATGCCTCAACCCTCGCGGAGGCCTCGTATCGCCTTGCACGTTATGAACCCGGGGTCCACGTTGTTCTTGTCGGGACCGGGAACGTTGCCCACCTCGAGCAGAACATCTCCTCCATGCAACGCGGACCGCTTCCTGAAGATGACCTATTTCTCGTCCGCGAGCGCTTCGGACACCTGCTCGTCACGCGCGGATAGCTGCCCGTGGATCTCTTTACCCTCGCTCATCGCGCGCGGACACGATTGGGCCCTTGAATGTCTAGAGTGATGATCAATATGCACACTCTTCGCCGGTCTCGAAATCATCTCCTTTATTCCCTCATAGTTCTCCTGAGTTTGGCAAGCGGGTTGACGACAATCCCCCTTGCGACTGGGTCCAGCGCAGCCCAGATCCAGTCGCTCTCCTGGAGTTCCTGTGAAAAGACCTTCGAGTGCTCAATACTCCAGGTTCCCGCGAACTATGCCCACCCATCCCAGGGGACGCTCGACATCTCAGTGATTGAGCTCCGAGCAACGAACCCAATCCCGATCGGCGACATTGTGCTCAATCCCGGAGGTCCAGGGGCATCGGGAATCTCCTTTCTCACCGGATCCTTCCAATCATTTCCGCTCTCGCTGCGCCAGAATTTCAATCTGGTCAGTTTTGATCCACGCGGAGTCGGAGCGAGCGACCCGGTCAACTGCACCAATGCCGCTGGCATGCGCGCACTGGTCGCGCTCGACCCCTCGCCGACATCCAACGCGCAGATCAACCAGATCATCAGTGGCGTGAAGTCGTTCATCAAAGGCTGCCAGGCCGAGACTCCTGCGTTCATTCTCAACAACGTAAGCACCCTCAACACAGTGCGCGATCTCGACCGACTGCGCATCGCCCTTGGCGAGCCGAAGCTGAACTACTTCGGATTCTCCTACGGCACTTACATCGGCGAGCTCTACGTCAAGCTTTTTCCCAAGAACTTTCGCACGATGGTGCTCGATGGCGTCGTTGACCCCGCTCTCTCTACCACTGCTTCGAACATCCAGCAGGCCGTCGGTTTTGAACGCGACCTTCAGGACTTCTATAGCTGGTGTCCAACGAATACAACCTGCAAGACAGAGTTCCCAAAGGGAGTGAAAGACGCGCTGACCGGGCTTTTGTCAAGATTTCAAGAGGGCGCCAGCGTGAAGGCACATCTTGCAACGATCTATGGCGGAACCGTCACCGTGAACTATGGCGTATTGACAACCGCGATCGCAGCGTCGCTCTATTCGAACCAGCAATGGCCTGATCTGGCAAAGTCGATCGCAACCGCGTATCGCGGGAATGGAAACCTGCTTGCCGCGGTTGCCTATTCCTATGCCGGTCTTCAACAAAACGGCACCTTTTCAAACATGACTGCCGCGAACATCGCGACGGGCTGTGAGGACAACAAGGCACCGACCTCGATAGCGCAGTACAAGGCACTTGCCATCAAGATGGCAGATGCAGCGCCGGTCTTTGGCGCCTCGGAGGCGTGGGGAACGATCACCTGCACCTACTGGCCCGTCAAGCCAGTCAGTTCACCGGCACCGATCGCAAACCATAGCAACGCCGAAATCCTGGTGGTTGGATCAACCGGAGACCCAGCGACGCCCTATTCGGGTGCAGTGAATGTCGCAAAAGAGCTTGGGAACGCGGATCTGCTAACGCGGACTGGATCTGGCCACACGGCATATCTGTTTTCAAGCTGTGTCCGCAACTGGACCGACAGCTATTTCATGACGACAGCGCTTCCCCCGAAGGGCAGCGTCTGTCCCACGAACTAGGAGACGTTTGGTCGCGCGACCAGAACACTGGCCGCGAGAGCTACCGGGCGGTACGTCGCGCGTCGCGCGGCTTTGAACCCGAGAACGATCGCTGAGTTCGACCGCCACCAGCACCGGCAGGACGCGGTGCACCAGATTTTGCCGGGCGTCCATCCCTTGACGGATTGGTGCGGCCCGAGTCTGAACTGCGTGATGGATTCGATCCTGTTGTCCTTGGTGCCCACTTGCCGCCGGCACGTGACGGTCGATCGGTGCTCGCTCTTTGGGGGCGGCTCTCGTTGCCATAGGCAGGACGACCCTGTGGAGCGCGTGCGGCATTGCCCTCAGAGGGACGCGAGGGGCGAAAGTCCGAGCTACACGGTGGCCGGCCTGAACCAGTCCGTGCGGGACGGTCTTCCCTTGCGACACGAGTCTCTGGAGACCAGTCATTTCGATCAATCGCTGCGCGCGCTGGTCGACCAGTGCGGGCACGGTAGGGACGGTCGTTCCGCGGACGCGATGGACGGTCATCACGGCTACGCGCCGGACCACGAGATGGCGCGTGTGGTCGCGTGGTGTTCTTCACATAGATCGGCTTGGCAGAGAGAATCTGCTCGTCTGGCTCTTCGATAGAAGTTCCAAGATTCAAGCGCGACTGAAGCTTCTTGATAAATCCCTGGTGTTCTCTTGTCACCAATGAGACAACCGTTCCTCCAGCACCCGCACGACCGGTTCGACCCGAACGGTGCACGTAGGCCTTCTCGTCTTCTGGTGGATCAAAGTGCACAACACAGTCGACACCGTCGACGTGGATTCCGCGCGCCGCAACATCAGTGCCGACAAGAACCTGAAGTCGCTGGGACTTGAAGGCCTCAAGCGCCTGATCACGCTGAGCCTGTGAGCGGTCACCATGGATCGCGCCAACATCGAGTCCGGACATCTTGAGGTGTTTCACGAGACGGTCAACGCCACGCTTTGTCCGGCAAAAGACCATCACTGCCTTGTGCACCGTGACGATGCGCGTCGCGAGGACGACCCGCTCACTTGAATCGGTACGCCAGAAATAATGCGTCGCTGACTCGCCGATCGCGTCTTCTGGGCTATCGATCTCGTAGCGCTTGGGGTTGTTCTGGTATCTGCGAATCAACTCCTTGACGTCTCCATCGAGCGTCGCAGAAAAGAGCAGGGTCTGGCGATTCGCGCTGACCTGGTCGAGGAGTTCGCGGACAATTGGCATAAAGCCCATGTCTGCCATGCGGTCTGCCTCATCAACGACGACAATCTCAACCTCGCTCAGACGCAGTGCCCCGCGATCGATGAGATCAGCAAGTCGTCCAGGGCAGGCGACGGCGATGTCGACGCCACGACGCAATGCGTCGAGCTGGGGACCAAACCCCACACCGCCGTAAAAGCTCGCTACCCGGCAGTCTCGAAGAGAGCCGAGTTGGGTGAGCTCTTCACAGATCTGCGCGGCAAGCTCGCGTGTCGGCGCAAGGATCAAAGCCTTGGGACGACGCGAAGAGGCATGGCCGACGCGGGTGACAACGGGAATCCCGAAGGCAAGCGTCTTGCCAGAGCCCGTTGGGGCTCGGCCACAGACATCGTGGCCAGCAAGCGCATCAGCGAGAGTGGCGGACTGAATAGGAAATGCGTGATCAATTCCTCGGGCGTGAAGACCGCGAACGAGATCCTCGGCAACACCGAGTTCAGCAAAAGTAATAGACAAGAAAAGCTCCAGGTACGTGGTGCATCAAGCACGGATGAAGGGGACGACAGCCCCACTGTGGCCTCCGTGAGAACCGGCGTACCGGGACTGCCGCGTCGTGAGCAGCGGAGGGCGGCCGCATGTGACAGGACTCGTCGCGGCCCATCGGCAACAAGCACCGACGTTCACGTAGTCATATTCCCTACGTGGTTCCCCGCTACCCTAGCAGCAAGTTTTCCACCTGAGTACGCGCCCTGTTCCGGTGATCTCTGCTCACGTCAGTTTCGAGGAGACCGACTCGGGCGCGCGGGCGTTCGCGGGGTCTTCAACTGCTAGTCGCACTCGCGAAGGTCTCAGCAACGCGAGCGCGAAAAAGAACGCCACAACATAGAACCCGACAAACAACTTGAACCCGATATCGGTCGAATGAACTAGTGCTTGAACCGTCGTTGCGTTCACAATATGAGACGAGCCAAGGTAGATCTTCACGGCAAGCGCGGGTGGAAGCGTGATCTCAGCGACCACAAGCGCAAGGGTAAAACTCAGCGAAGAGGCGATATAGCGAACGGTGTAGAAGATTCCTGATGCTGCGCCGGACTTGCCGGCTGGGGCTGAGGACATGACCGCCTTGACCAGCGGTGGCCAGGTAAACCCGTTTGCGATGGACATCAGGATCAGCGGCATCACCACCGAAATGATGTTGAGCTTTGGTCCAAGTTGAGCAAGCCATACCGCCGCGCTGATCAACAGCACCAAGCCGAACAGCATCGGACGCGCGGATCCAAAACGGTCAGCAATATGTCCACCTAGTGGAGCGAGCACGACCTGGGGAGCAGACAGCGGAATCAGAAGGAGGCCAGCGTCAAGTGGACCTAGTTTGAGCGCACCCTGAAGGTAGAAGACAAGCAAGAAGGTCGTCGCAAAGAATCCCGTTCCATAGAACAGCCCGATCGCGACTCCTATTCGATAATGCGTATTGCGCACCACCGCGAAATCAAACAACGGCTCGTCAAAGTGAGTCTCAAGAACTGCGAAAAGCACGCCGGAAATCGCAAATACGCCAAACAACGAAAGGATCTGCCATGACGTCCAGCCCCGTGCAAGTCCCTCGGACAACGCCATCAACAGGCTCACAAGAACAACGGCGAAGGTCGCGATGCCGAGCCAGTCATTGCGGACTCTCGCTGTTGGTACTACCTGATCAGGAATTACCGACCACCCAAGCACCGCACCGATGACACCGAATGGCACCGTCACGAAAAAGATCCACCGCCAACCAAGACCAGAGACGATTGCCCCACCGGCAACGGGGCCGACGATCGAGCCGACCACCCAGGCGGTGGCATTCACCCCGAGCGCGCGTCCAAGCTCTTTTGGTGGAAAGACATCAACAAGAATCGGAGTTCCTGTTGCGACGGCAAAAGAGCCGCCGGCTCCTTGAATGAGTCGAAAGATAATCAACTGCGCTCCCGATCCAGAGAGTCCACACAACAGCGTTCCAATGGTAAAAAGACACAGACCAAAGGCAAAACAGACTCTGCGCCCAGCCGAATCGGACCAACGGCCCGCTGGCAACAAGAACACTGTCGTAGTGATGAGGTAGGCCGTAACGGTCCAGAGGCCAACCGTGATCGATGTGTGTAAAGAGGCGATGATACGCGGCAGGCCGATGATGACGATCGTCGCGTCAAGGTTGGTTACAAAGGCAACCAATGTCACAACCGAGAGGATGATCCAACGATTGGCAGATATTCGATCTGGAGCGTGGGCATCCATCACCGCAAAATGCTAGGGCGAACTTCGACACCTCGCGTCGACAATAGAGGTCAAAGCGGACAAATCGCTGGAGTGTCACTTTGTCCACATTGTGATTCTCGTCAATTTTGGACTAAGAACGTCATGACCAAAAAAAGTTAAACATCGACATCACGCGGCGCTTTGGGCGAGACCGGGGAGAGGGGTAGCCATGGATATCGCGATCGGCATGCCAGGGATGATTCCTGATGTCAGTTCAAAGATCATGAGGGAGTGGGCACAACGCGCCGAGGCCCGCGGTTTTTCTTCGTTGATTGTTGACGACCGCCTGGTCTGGGGTGGTTATGACATCTTGATATCCGCCGCCGCCGCCGCTGCGGTCACTGAAAGGATCAGGATCACCGCAGCGGTTGTGCTCGGACCGTTGCGCACCAATTTTGCTGAATTTGCAAAACAGGTCACGAGCATCGACCGGATCTCAGATGGGCGATTCGTCCTTGGCCTCGGTGTCGGTTCACGCGAAGACGACTTCCTCGCCTCGGCAATTGATTTCCATTCGCGCGGAAAACTCATGGACGCGCTCTTGGAACGCACCCACGCAATCTGGCACGGAGAGGCAGAGCCGATTGGTCCTGCGCCAGTGCGACCTGATGGGCCTCCTCTGATCTTTGGCGGTAGCTCTGATGCCGCGTTCCGGCGACTCGCTCGTTTTGGCACCGGCTGGGTCTGTGCAACCTCTGGTGGACCGTCTGGAGTGCGAGAGGGAACGGGGCGCGCTCGCGCCGCATGGGAGAGCGCTGGCCGGCAAGGCTCGCCGCGTATCTTTGCTTTGACGCCGAGATTTGCGCTTGGCCCAAACGGACAGAGCGCGGTGGATGGTTACCTGCGCGCGTACAATGCGTATCGCGGCGATGGGGTAAAGCAACGCGCCGCTACTGCACTTGTTCACCCAGAACTCGTCCAGGAGCAGATCGCTCTCTTTGAGGCGGCCGGCTGTGACGAACTCATCATCAATCCGTGTGTTGCAGACCCAGATCAGGTCGATCTCCTCGCGGATGCAATCGCTGGACGCTGATCCAGATTCGCGACCAGCACCTTTGGCGTGCCATCGCCGACAACAGTGAATTCTTACTAGCTTTGCCCTATACCAAGGAGGAACCATGGGAAACCTAGAACTCAGTCTCGCGATCTACGCGAATCCACGATCGCTCCCCGTACTTAACGGACGCGTAGCTCCACAGGGCATCGACCTTCACTGCTCGTCGCTTCACCCCTCCGAACTCTTCTGGCGCCAGCTCGGGTTCCAGGAATTTCAGGTCTCGGAGATGTCCATGTCGAGTCTTTTGATCTCGCGCTCGCATGGCATCGACGACTGGGTGGGCATTCCCATCTTCACCACCCGTCGCTTCTTCCACACCGGGGTACTCGTACGAGATGATTCGGGAATCACCGAACCCGCGCAGCTCGCGGGAAAGCGCGTCGGCGTGCCCGAATACCAGCAGACGGCCGCACTTTGGACCCGGGGAATCTTGCAGCATGAATATGGTGTAGATCCAAAGACTCTTCAGTGGTACATGGAGCGCTCACCCGAGAAGAGCCACGGTGGCGCGACAGGATTTACCCCTCCTGAAGGAATCGACCTCCAATACATCCCGGTCAACACCGACATGGGCGAGATGCTCCGCAGCGGCGAACTTGATGCTGCCCTCCACTACCTCGCGGGAACCAACAATCTGGTTGATCGCTCAAATGCTCCGCT
>Ga0307374_10004841_pt1 | contig 22220 bp, 18 predicted proteins | sample OX3MG_FD_202532 | JGI IMG/M metagenome (GOLD analysis project Ga0307374, IMG submission 202532) | Soil microbial communities from Risofladan, Vaasa, Finland - OX-3 | ecosystem: Environmental > Terrestrial > Soil > Coastal area > Acid sulfate soil | place: Finland: Risofladan, Vaasa | collected...
CCGGACAGGCGACCAAGCCGAGGGCGAGGCGCGTGATGCGCTGAAGGGTGTCGCGGCCAACTGCAATGTCGAAGCAGCCACCGCGCACCGTGCGCAAGACGCCTACGACAGCGAAGCTCGGAATGCTCTCCATCAAGCGGAGACCCAGCACGCGGCAGCGAGTTCTGCATTCAGTCAGGCGCAGAAAGCGATTTCCGCGCGACTTGCACAGGCCAGTTACATAGAGAGTGAGGCCATCACCCCGCAGTCGGCCACGGTTTTGGCGAGCCTTCTGGCATCGGACCCTGGAGCCCGCAGCAAGTGGTATGGTGTTTATGGCTTTATCACGTGTCTGGAATTGCTGCCGCTGTTGCTAAAAATTCTTAGTGCCAGAAGTCTTCCGGGTGTTCGAATTGCAGTCGACCGGGACATCGCCGTTGCCATGCACGAACGCCGCCGTACGGCCGCATATGAGGACCAGCAGCGCGAGATGGATTTGCGGGCGGCGATGGATCTTGGGATGAACGAGGCTCTTGCGTCTGCGGCCGTCCAGGAGCAGGCGTCCAGGCTGTTCCAATCGAAGGTCGAGGCGCTCATACCCATTGAGATTGCGAAGCGGCTTTTCGTTGAGATCGAAGCGGGGGCGCGCGATGCGCAGGCTGCCATACGGCGCCACCCCGACCACGCGGGCATCATCGGTGAGGCGTGGTCCCAAGCAATGAGCGAGGTCAGTGAGCGGTTGCGTAGTGGCCGTAGTAGCCCCGGTGCAATCCATGCCTGACTTCAGTGACGATGGTGGATCGACCGAAAATATCGGTGACAATTCTGGACCTCATTTCGAGCTACGCTTTGACGCTTGGAAAACTGAGGAGAGGAGCACGATCACTATCTGACGTTCACGGCCTCAGCCCCCGTCGGTATCCAAGCGCCTGGCGCTGCACGAGCCGTGCCACCTCGGCCTGACGGGCGCTGGCCCGCTCGCCCTCTTTGATCGTGTGAACGACCCGGCTGACCGCAGCGAGCGAGGCCTGATGCTGACGCGGCACGGATGCCGCCTCAACCGGCCGGCCTTCGGCCCGCAGCATGGCACGCACTGTGTCGTCGCCGAACCGCTGCTGCACGGCAGCCGAGAACCGCTGCAGTTCGGCGCCGATCGCTTTATCGGCTGTGATGCCAGTCCATAGCTCCGCGCGGGCCCTTTGGTCCGGGGCCGCCGCCAATGCCGCCACGGCCGCCTCTGCCGGCACGGTGAGCTTCGGAATAGGCGTGGCATCCGCCCTGAGCTGAGTTTCCACACGCTTCCGATACCCCTGCGCGGCCCTCGCCTCGGCCGTCGCGATGCGCTCCAGGCTGGGCGCGACCGCCGCGGCAGCCCGTTCCGCCACGGCGCGTTCGGCCTTCGCCTTGGTCCCGGCAAAGAACCCGACCCGGACGCGCAACTCTCCGAGCTGAGCCGGAGCCTGCGTGATGCGGGCTGCGGTGCTGGCCCAGCCCTGGCGCTACACCATCTCGTCGAGCCGCACCTCGGCCGCGCGCGGATCGCGAAAGGCCCCGCGCAGCCACCGACAACACCGGCCAGCTTGGCCGCCGACGCGGCGGTGAGTGATGTCCCTCTCGCGATACCGTCGAGCGGTTCCAGGGTGTCGCCGATCAGATCGAGGGCTCTCTGCACCTGGCCATGCCACAGACGCCAACGAATATGTTGGTCGACAACATCCGCGAGGCGGGCGCCTTCCTGACGATCTTCGGCAGTGGCGTCCGGCCAGCCCTTGACGGTCTGGGCGACGTGCTGAATGCGCATCGAGAGATGAAACCAATCCAGCACGTGACGGGTAGGGCCGACGCTCCCCGCCTCCCCCAAGGACCACGGCCCGTCGGCGCCGTCACTCAGGATAGTGACCGGCGTGCGCGGTGTCGCCCCAACGTCATGCAGCACGCCGCGCAACTGCTGTGCCTGGCGATCAGCCTCGGCGGGCATGCTGCTGAATACGACCTGCTTGCCATCGTCGTTGCCGACCTGAGCGACGAAAACCTCGAAGGACCGCCCCTGGTAGTCGCGAACCGCTTTCACATGACCGCCATCGATGGCGAGCGTGATCGATCGCGCTTCGGCCGGCGCAGCGGAGGTTGGCGGCCTCACCGCTTCTCTCTCGAGTCTGGCGCCGACTTGCAGTGTTCGCTGGCGGATCGTCTCCACCTTCGGGGCGTCACCGAGCGGGAAGAACTCATCAAGCAGCGCGCGGGCGCGGCAATATAGCAGCAAGCTACCCATCTTGGCGAGGGTGCGTTCATACTCGGGCGTACAGCGGTCGGGCATGATTTCCGCGACCGGGGTGATGCTCCGGCGCGACGCCACACCACATCGGCAGGGACCGAAACGGGGGGCACGAACCTCCACGACACCAACCAAGGACGCCAGTCGCCTGCGCCGGAAGTCCTTGAGCGGACGTTGTGCGCGACAATGATCACAGCGACGTCGGCTCTGGCAATGCTCCTCTGCCTGCGCCTGGACCAAGTGGCGTTGCAACCCGGCCAGGGTCGTTTTCCCTTCCGCTATCGACAGCCCCAAGGTTTCCGCCGAGCATTCGGCCGTCGTACACCCGCCTGCGCTGACCTCATACAGCTGCACGGGTCCCTCAACCCCGGCCAGTTCGACCATGACCCGCCACTTCATCCCGCCCTCCTGGTCCAGTGCCACCAGGTCGACCATAGACCGCCGATCGAACGGCTCGTGGGACTCCTTCACCGTGAGCCTGCCGCAGCCAGACGTTGGGGCCGGCATCCGTTTCGGCGAGCGGCCTAACCACCCCCACGTTCTGGACGGTCTCATGCGTACCAGGGGTACGTTTCGTTAGTTCCGGCCTGGTTGTCGCGATCTGCCAGATACTAATGCCCGGACACGGCGCCAGAAGCCTGATGTTGGCTTGAGCTGAGCGGGGGCAATGATAGGTTCGACATGTAGAGACTGGCCGTAGAAACGCGCCTTGGCAGTGCGATCACGACGAAGCTCGGCTTCGACCTGCTCGTCACTCCAAGGGCCGGCTTCGCTCACCTTGCCGCGGTCGATCACATAGTGTGACCGGCATTTCAGCATCCAATTGCCGATCGACGGCCGGAGCGAGATGGTCTCGCCGTCGAACGTCATCTTCCAGTCCGTCGGCGTGAAAGGCGCCACAACCTCCTCGCCGCAACCACAGCAGCAGCTATGAGCCGATGTCGCATACTCCATCGAAACGTAGAGAATGCCTGCCTCAAGGCGCTCAGGGATGTGTTCGACGAAACGATGTTCGAGTCGCTTGTGCCGTATCACGCGAGGTCCCCGTTGATCAGCATGTTGCCGTCGGTGGTGTAGGTGCAGTGATGCTCGCGCTCGAGGTCGCGGTAGAAGCCACGAATCTTCTTCCACTTGACGACCGCGAGGACAGCATTCAGGGCGTTGAGGTCCGCGATCTGGATGTTGGACGCGTAGATGTCCCTGGCGCCGCCGCCGACAAAGGAAATGCGCTGCCGCGCGTTATCCCGCTTCTCCGGCGTACTGGCGGTGACACGCAGGATGCCGCCCAGCGACCCCTCGTCGAGCTCAAGCCCCATGCCGACATCGACGAACGCGGCGCCGATCGCCTCGAGCTTCTCGACGATCAGCCGCTTTGCGTCACCCGCGTCGAGGGACAAGAACGCAAAGGTGACGCCGTCCAGAAGGTGGATGTTGTCGACGCCGAGCGCGACATCATGCGCCACGATGTTCCGGTGCATCCGGCTATAGATGCGCTTGAGGTATTCGACCTTCTTGGGCGCCTCCCGCAATTCCTCCAGGCTCGGAGCGCCCGGCGCGCGAAACGCATTATGGGTCAGGAACTCGTCGCTGTCGAACAGCCGGATTTCTCGGACCGGCGTCTTGGCGACGAAATCCAGGATGTAGCCGCCGGTCCCGCCGACGCCGATGATGGCGACCCGCTCGTTGACGAGTCGCTCGGTCAGGACGCCGATCCCGACACGGTCGGAGGCGGTCTCGACATAGTTGAAGACGCTGTCGTCCTCCTCTTCCGGCTCACGGAAGGTGCGAGGCGTAGCCACGGGCTTCAGCACTGCCGCCGGGCCCGCGATGATGTTCGCATAGCTCGTCATCTTGTGATGGTAGTCCGTGTAGCCACCGTCCGGTTTGCTGGAGAAGCTGTGCGTCGCCTTCAGGCCGTGACCGAGCTCGAAGGCGCCGGCCGCATGCGAGATGCCCTGGATGGGCGTGCCGTCGGCGTGGCACGGGAAATCGCCATCCCAGTGGATGACATGGGTGTCGGGCGGGCGCGTCTGATCTCCGGCCAGCGTTAGGCTGGAGATGAGCGTGCCGATGCGCACCTCTCGGCGCGCATCGACATACGGCACCTCGCGCATCACGAGATACCCACCCTGCTGCTGGACGAAGTAGCCTTCGTCCAGTGCGCGTGACATTGAACACCGTGCCCTTCTTCTTAATGTCGACGGAGCCGCCAGCCCCGAGCTCACCGGCGTGCGGCGTCGACGCCGCATGCCGGTAGGTCATCGAGAAGACGACGTTGGGTTCGTGCTGGCCCGGGAAGGCGAGCTGGACGATCTGTTCGAACGTCACCGTGCGGGCGTTCACCGTGCGCGGCCGCGAATTGACGATGATCTCGAACGTTAGCCGCCCGGTGATGAACCCCTCGATGCCGGGCTGGGACAGATCGATCAGCTCGCCATGCTCGATCAGGCGATCTTCCCCGCCGGGAACCTCGAGGAAGACGGCCTCCCCCTCGCCGGGCTTGGCGAGGCCATAGAGCACCGCGCCGCTGATGACCGACTTGCCCCAGAGCAGCTCGTGGTCGTTGAGGGTCAGCTTGAAGTCGCGGTCGGTCTGGAAGGCAATGAACCGCTCGGCGCCGCGCTCACGCAGGTCGAACGGCTCGTTGAGCCTCACGTCCTCGAAATCTCCCGAGGGCAGGATCGCGACGAGGGTGTAACCGTCCCGCGGGTCGAGTACCGCGGCCTCCAGCAACTGGCGGCCGAGCGGCACGGGATCGCTCACCCGGCGAGACTGGAAGTTGAGATCGCCCTGCGCGAGGAGAAAGCGATACCCTCGCGCCGGACGCAGCGCCCGGCCTTCGCGCAGGGCATCGCCGAGGTCGTCGTATTCAAGCAGCTCTTCGGTGCTCATGAAGATTGGATCCTTAGGTTTGGCCGAGGCGACGCCGCGGCTCTAAGTATCCAATCGGAGCGAGGTCCGCCGACCGGTAAGGTCAGGCGAACTTTTTTTGCAGGGGGCCGTCAGGGGTCGGGCCGCAGATGAAGAAGGCCGGACAGTTCGGGCAGGTGCGCGACGAGACCTCCGCCGGAAACCGTCCGGACCGGATGTCGCCGAGAAACTTTGCGAGCTTGTCCCTGCGCCCCTTCAGCTCCCGATCCGACAAGGCAAGCGCGTGCGCCTCGCCATCAGAGAGGTGGACGAGCTCAGCAATGGCGCCGGGAAAGACCTGCTTGACCGCCAGCATCAGCGCCGCCGCCCCGACGTCCTTGCTCTCGGCCGAGCGCATATGGCCCGTGCGGATACGGCGTACGGCGCGGACACCGTCTGGCCGCACCAGCACCTCGTCCGGCCGAACGATGATCTCCTCGCCGCCGAAATTGAGGCTGAGCGCAACCGGCACCTCGGCGACCGCTGTGGCGCGGTTCGCCAGGAAGAAGCGCAGCATCGCCAGCGCCAGGTTGCGGAATTCCGCGCGATAGCCGTGCTCGCCGAGCCCCTCTTCGGCAAGCGCCGCGTCGGTGCGATCCTCCAGGTCGCGCTCGGTCACCGGCGTATCCGACGCGATCACCGTCTCGACCACCACGCGAACGGCCTCGTGCAGGTGCATGAAGGCGGTCGCGATCCGCCGCCCGCCGGCCTGCAGGACATGCGTGTAGAAGAAGCGGCGCGGACAGGATTCATAAAGAGCGATTTGCGGGGCTCCGAAGCGCAGCCGTCCGTCGACTACCAGATCGATATCCCGAGCTTCCGCGGCCATGGGAAGAGGTCGCGCGGGCACGACCGAGCGGCGCGTCAAGGTGGCCCCGAGACGGTCGAGGAAGGGCGATAGTGGTCGATTGTGGCCGTTGCTCTTCTCGGTCGGCGCATAAAGGATGAGGCGATCGCGGGCGCGCGACTGCGCCACGTAGAACAAACACTCCTGCTCCTCGGCTTGGCCCACGCGGAACGCCTCCAGCGCGCTGCCTTCGGCGCCCGCGATCATTCCATCGGGCGCCGGACAGGGTGGCGCCGGTGGCGTGCGGGGGATGGTGTCGCTGTTGAGCCCTGGAATGTGGACTCCGCCGAACTCCAGGCCCTTGGCTCCGTGGATGGTCATCAGCCGCACGGCGTCGAGATGTTGAGCAGCCACCGGCAATTGGCGCAGGTCGCGGTCGTCGCCAAGACGGACGAGCCTGCGCACACGGTCGAGCACGCGCGTGATAGGCAGTCCGCGGCCCGCCGGCTGGACCCGCAGGAAGTTAAGAAATTGCCAGATCGCGATGCCGCGCGTGCGATCGGCGAGATCCCCGGACGCACCAAGACGCACGGCGATGCGGGTGCGATCGAGCAGCAGCGTCGCGAGCACGGTCCAGGGCGAGGCCGTTTGGTCGAAGCCGCCGAGCACGACCGCAAGCTTCGAGAGCGCCTTGCCGCCGGCATCACTGACGCCAGGGATCGATTCGACGTGCTGAAGCCAACTGCCCGGGCTGTCCTCGGCCGCCCGCAGATGCTCGATAACCGCCGCCACGTCCGCGAAGGACATCGTGAAGTCGGGCCAGCAGGCGATGCGCACCAGGCCCATGGCGCGCCGATCGACCAGGACGGAGAGCAACGCCAGGAGATCCTTGACCTCAGCTCGCTCGAACAGGCTACCCAGAAACAGGACTGGCACGCCGAGCCGCTCCAGGTCCTGCCCGATCGTCGACAGCTTCTCATTGCCGGTACAGAGGACCGCCTGATCTCGATAAGCATAGCCGTCCCGGCGAAGCGCCTCGATCGCGTCGGCCAGGGCCACTTGCTGCTGCTCGGCGCGCTGCACCGTGCGTAGTTCAGGCTTTTTAGCATTGCCGTCGCGGTCGGCTTTGAGGCCGCTGTCCGCGTCGCCCGCGCGCATCGTGATCGCGAAGGCGGAGAAGCTGGCGACGATCTCCGGCACCGAGCGATAGTTGCGTTTCAATCGACCGCGCTTGCCGCCAGGGAAGTCCTCTTTCCCGAACCGGGTCATGTTGAAGGACGACGCGCCCCGAAACCGATAGATCGACTGCTTGGCGTCGCCGACCATCCAGAGATTGCGGCCGTCCGGCCGCAGCGCGCTCAGCAAACGCACGCTGCTGCGGTTCACGTCCTGATACTCATCGACCAGGACGTGGTCATATTGCGCCTGCAGCGTTGCGCGGATGGCCGCCTCGGCTTCGAGCAGCTTGACCGGCAGGGCGACAAGATCGCCAAAGTCGACGCAATGCGCGTTGCGCTTGAGCTGTTCATAGGTGGCATAGACGCGGGCCACCTCCCCGGCGCACTCGGCAGCCTCGCGCGCCTCGGAGTCCGCTGCCTTGGCAAGCATGGCATCGGCGAATGCGGCATAGGTTTCGGCGTCGGCCACCTCGTCCTTCGCCCGCGAGACGGCGGCCAGCATGTCGGCGATGATCTGGGTCGGATCGTAGAGATTGCGGTAGTGGGCGAGCGTCAGGCGGGGGAACTCCTCCTCGAGGAGCTCGACGGCCTCGGTCCGATCCATCATTCGCGGGTCTTTCGGCAATCCGAGCTCCGCATGGAAACGACGGATGATGTCGAGGCCGAACGCGTGGAACGTGCCGATCCACATTGCGGCCGCGGCCTCGGGCCGCTTGCGCGCGATCCGCTCGGCCATCTCACCCGCCGCCTTGTTCGAGAAGGTCAGCAGCAAGATGCGCCGCGGATCGACGTCCTCCTTCAGAAGGCCTTCGACGCGCGCGATCAGCGTCTGCGTCTTGCCGGTGCCGGGGCCCGCCTCGAGCAGATAGGCTTCACCGCGATGCGCCGCCGCTGCGGCCTGCAGGGGATTGAGCGGCCGCTCCACATGCGTCGCGGCCGCGGCGGGCGGCACGATTGGGAGGAGCAAGGCGTCGAACAGCTGCTGGGCGACGATCTCGAACGGCGCGCCGAGCTTCGCGGCGATTGCCGAGGCGGAGAGCCCCTGGTCAACATGCAGCGCTCGCGCGACATTGCGGGGAAGCAAAAGCTCGCGCGCGAACAAGTCCATCTGGACTTCGCGGCGCTGCCGGCGTCCGTAATCGACCACCCGATCCATGCCGACCGGCGACGGCTCCGCCGCGCGGGCCGGGTCGATAATCGGCGCCGGCTCGCTGTCGGGATCGTCACCGAGCTCGACATGACCGATCTCGTGCGCCACGAGGAAGGCCTGCTCGAACGAAGAGCCCACGCTCTCGTGCAGGATCAGATCGTCAACGGCGACGAAGGTCGCGCGGCCGCCGTTGAGGACGGCCGCGCCGACGGCCGTCGGTTCGACATCGATTCCCCGCCGCTTGGCTTCTGCGACCGCAAAGTCATAAGGCGACCAGGGATCGGTACCAGAGGCGACAAGCCGAGCATGAAGCTCGGCAGCGACCTGCCTCGCGAGCTCCACACTGTCCATGTCAGTCTGCCTCCGCCAACAGCAGGGCACGCCTGTCGGCCGGGACGCCGGCATCAATCAGCACTTGCTCGAAGGTGACCTGCTCGCCGGCGGTCGGCTTGCCGTCGGCCTTGTAGCTGCGCGCGCCGGCCAACTGGCCCGGCCTCCAGGAAGCTTCCAACTGCGCGACGGTACTTCTCGTCGCATTGGCAAATCGCTGAAGAAATCGTCGCGGGATGCTCAGGAACAAAACCCGTCGCTCGCGCAACGCCGTCACGACCTGCCGCGGCACATCCAGGGCCCGGGCCACCGCGCGCCAGTCATCGACCGTCAGCGCCGCAAAAGAGTCGGCCGCCGCCGCGGGAGAGGCCGCAGCGTGTTGCGACCATGCCGCATCGATCAATGCCTGGTCAACACCGGAAAGCGGTGCGGCATCGTCACAAGCTTCGCGGCTGAGCTCGCGCGAGAGATCGATAAGCGCTCCGGCATATTCCGGGTACAGCCGCAGATAGCGCTCCAAGGTCGACCGGCCAGGCTCGCTCTCGACCGCAAACGCGTCGAGCACAGACTCGCGGGACGGACGTTCGCCGGCGGGACTCACCGTTCTTCTCCGTCGGCCATGGCGGCGCGCAGCGCGGCGAAGGCCTTGTTACGGTAGGTTCGAACGGTCTTTTCGGAGCGGCCCAGGGCTTTCGCGATGGTCATGACGTCCGGCTCCTTGGAGTCGATAGGAAAGCCTTGCATCAACATATGAATGATCCTGCTTTGTTCCGACGGTAGAGCCTCAATCGCCGCATCCAGGCGCGACCGGTAAGCCGGATCGTCGAAATCCGACGCGGCGAACGGGTCATAGGCCCCCGCGGCCGCCTCAACTTCCGGCGACAGCTCGCCGCTCTCCTCGTCATATTCCAGGGGCTGGGAACGGTTCTCGTCGCGCCAGGCCTGCTCCTGCGCGTCGCGCCGCAGGCTCGCCAGCGCGCCGTCGAAACGCACCTCGAAATAGTCGAGCTTGTCGACATAGGTGGTGCGATCCGCCGAAAGCAACTCGACGAAGCGGCCGAACACCTTGTCGCGTATGACACCGTGCGTCAGCGACTCTGTCTCGCCGTCGGAGCTTTCCGCCCTGGGCAAACTGCGCAGCACCCGCTCGGTCAGGATCCGATAGAGGCGCTCGAACCACGCCTCATTATTGTCATGGCGGCTCGCGCGGACGAAATAGACGAGACATTCGCTGGGAACGTAGGCTGGATCGGAACGCTTTGTGATTACGGCCCTGGTGATCAGCTCGTCATGCGACACGATCGCCAATTCGGCGATGAGCGCCTTTATCTTTGGATCACGCTCGTAAAGTTCACCACTAACGCGCCGCTTTTGCAGCGGTGTCAGTTTCACTTCACTTGTATGGTGTATATCCGACTCCTGGCCCATGCCGATAGCTTCCTCAACTACTTCAGCGCGTCACCCCGACTTTTGCTCGTGCCACGCGTGGGCGAGGAGATCGACTTACCATAACGCGCGTTCTGATGCCCAGCATGTGTAGCTGCAATATAGAGATGACACCCCTTTGCAAGATAGAGGAGACACTCCCGCGTGTTCTGGGGTCGCGGGAGATGCGCCATGGCGGCGGTGTCGATGAGCAAGCAGGAGTTCAGCCGGCTTGAGGTATTGCTGCGGGTACAGTCCGGCCGTTTGCGGGTAACCGATGCCTGCGAGCTGACTGGGCTGCGGCTTCGTCAGGTGTTTCGGCTGCTACGCGGCCTGAAGCACGACGGTGCGACGAGCCTGCTTTCGAAGCATCGCGGCAAACCGAGCAATCATCGCCTGCCGGCCGAGGTTCGCGTCCTCGCGCTGTCGCTTGTGCGCGAACGGTATGCCGACTTTGGTCCGACCTTGGCGGCGGAGAAGCTGGCGGCGCACCACGGCTGCACGATCTCGCGCGAGACCTTGCGCGGTTGGATGATCGCGGACGGGCTATGGATCGATCGGCGGCACCGCCTGCCCTCCCCGCATCACCCTCGCCGGCGGCGGGAGTGTCTGGGCGAACTGGTGCAGATCGACGGCTCCGAGCACGCCTGGTTCGAGGATCGCGGCGGAATGTGCACGTTGCTGGCTTTCGTGGACGACGCGACCAGCCGGTTGATGCAGTTGCGGTTCGCCACCTCGGAATCGGCGTTTGATTATTTCCGTGCGACCCGGGCCTATCTGGAACAGCACGGCAAGCCGGTCGCGTTCTACAGCGACAAACACGGCATCTTCCGGGTGAACGCCAACGACGCGGTGGGCGGCGAGAGCATTACGCAGTTCGGTCGTGCGCTGCTGGCGCTGAACATCGACATCATCTGTGCCAACAGCCCGCAGGCAAAGGGCCGGGTGGAACGCGCGTTCAGCACGCTGCAGGATCGGCTGGTGAAGGAGCTGCGGCTGGCTGGGATATCGTCGATTGCCGCGGCGAATGCGTGGCTGCCCGGATTTGTCGCCGCATATAACGCGCGCTTCGGCCGCGACCCGGCGAATGCCAAGGACCTGCACCGGCTGCTGGCGCAAACGGACGATCTGGACGAGATCCTGACCTGGCGGGAGCAACGGACTGTCACGCGGACCTGACCCTGCAGTACGACCGGATGATGTTGCTGCTGGACCCGACGCCGCTGGCCCGCGGTCTGGTGCGCAAGAAGGTCGAGGTGGTGAATTATCCGGACGGCCGGTTCGCGGTTCAGTTCAACGGAACAGCGCTGGGCTTCAAGGTGTTCGACAAGATCCAGACCGTGCAGCCCGGCGCGATCGTCGACAACAAGCGGCTGTCGGCGGTGTTGGAGCAGGTCAAGGCGCAGCAGGCCGCCTATCCGCCGCATCAGCAGCGCGGCCACGCCGCGCGGCAGCGTCCGCCGAATAACCTCGAGGCGCCGGGCCTGCCGTCGAAGGGGCGGCCCCCCCGCGGCGAGGTCGGGACGGCGCCGGGATGATCCGCCGAACCGCCCCTCCACTTCCATTGTACAGAGTTACGTAACGGAGAACGATGATGCCAAGAGGCCGCGAACCCGAAGGTGAAGCACCACTGAGCAATGCCGAGCGCCAGGCCCGCTATCGTGCTCGCCACAAGCAGCAGCAGCCGGTTGTCATTGTCCGCCCGCGCCGCCCGGTGGATCGTCGCAGTCGCGTGCAACGTTGGCGCGATGGTATCGCCGGAGGCTCATCCTGGGTTTCGGGGTGGTGGCTCGGCGATCAGGCGACCAGGGCACCGACGAGCGCGGCGAGAAGCTTTTTGCCCCTTTTGCGGGCATTGTGAACAAACTGGAAGAACCCAAGATAGATCGGAAGTTTTTCCTGCGAAATGCCGCGATGGGGGCGTAACCAGGAGCGCAGGAGCGACCAGAACCCTTCCATGGTGTTGACGTGGATTTCATGGAAGCCATCGCCGTCGTCGTCACGGGCGTATTCGCCCTTGCTATGGCAGACGGTCTGATGCTTGTAGCCCCAGACCGGCAGGCGATTGTAGATGTCATACTCATCCGTATAAAGCTGCGAACCTTTTGTTACGATCTCCTCGATAATCGGTTTGATCGTCTTCTGCTGGACATTGGGCAGCATATGGAGAACGACCTGCCCGCCTCTTTGGATCAATCCGAGGATGGGCGGTTTCTCCTTTTCCAGAGTGCCACGGCCCGGCGCTCCCTTGAGCCGCCGGCAGCGTCCCTTGCGGCCTTTTTTTGGGTGGCAACCGGATTCCCCTTGTGCCCGGCGACCACATAGACCTCGTCAATCTCGACCACGCCCTCAAGCGTCACTTCGGGGGCCTTGGCGACGAGACCCTCCCGCAGGCGCGAGGCCATCGACTGGACGTCATCTTCATTCAAGCTCAGTTCCCTGGCGATCTGGAGATTGGAGAGGTTCAATCCCATGAAATACAGACACAAGACCCAGACCCGGAGCGGCTGGTGATGGCCGGCCAGGATCGTCCCGGTCAGATCATCGAAGCGACCGCCGCAGCCTTTGCAACGGTAGCGCTGGCGGTGCGGTTGTTTCTCATCATGACCATCACGGACCACCGAATGGCCCGAACAGCCCGGACAGCGAACGCCGTCGGGCCAACGATGCTGACGGATCAGATCGAAACACTTGTCGTCATCAATAAGAGAGGCGAGATTGATCAACTCCGGGACAGCCACGACAACACCGAATCAGTGAGGAATTGTCGGCATCGAATCGACCAATCAGCGCGACGACTATTGCAAAATTACGATCCCAGCCGAGTCCTGCCGTCATGGCTTCAAAGCCACCTCACCACCCCGAAACCCAGGATGAGCCTCGCCGGATTGATCGAAATCCAGGCCTTCTGTGCCGCCTGGCTCGCAGCCATGCCGGCGTCGCTCCAGGACACGGCGACGGCCGAGGCGCTTCAGGCCATCGTCGACCTCGATCTCGAGGCGCTTGCCGCGATCGAGCCGCCGCGCGGCTACGGTCGCGACTGAACGGGGTCGGCCGGTCGCACGGCTGCTTCATGATGCTGGGTGAGGGCGACGGCCTCAAGGGCTGCGCTGCGCGCACCGGCAAGCGCCGGCTGCGGCCCTTGACCCCGTCGCCCTCACCCAGCAGTGGGCTGACATGCCGTGTGGCGCTGGCCCTGTCCGCCGCCGGGAGTGCCATTTCTACTTTGCGCGTCGGGTGTCATTTCTATCTTGCGCCGACAGCATGGCCGCGCAACGAAGGCGACGGCCCGTGGCAGTCCTGAGGTCCCCCTCCGCTGCCCGCCGCCCGGTGCGAGCCTTCCAGTTCGCCAGGATCGCCCAGACCGTCCGGCACGGGCAGCGAGCCGAGCAGGCTGTGTCGTTTTCCCTTGACGGCTGCAGTTTATCCTTACGGGCTGCACTAAAGGCGAAACCACCCGCTGACTGACCGGCCCTGGCGGCGGCGCGGCACCCGGTGCAGGCTGGCGCAATGGATGAGGCGTTCGAACGTGCGGTCCGGCTGGTCGAGGCCTTCGTCTTCGCCAGCGCCGAACCGGTGGCCGCGAGTGCGGTGGCCCGGCTGGTGCCGATGCCGTACAGCGCCCACGAGATCCTGATGACATTGCGGGAGCGCTGTCAGGGGAGGGGCGTCCACCTGGTCGAAGCGGGGGGCGGATGGCAGTTCCGCACCGCGCTCGACCTCGCGGCGGAGCTTGCGACGGTGATGGAGAAGCCACGGCGGCTGCCGCGGGCGGCGATGGAGACGCTGGCGATCATCGCGCAGTACCAGCCGCTGACGCGGGCGGAGATCGAGGACATCCGCGGCGTTGCGCTCAGCCAGGCCAGTATGGACCTGCTGCTGGAAGTTGGGCTGATCCAGCCGAGCGGCCAGAGGGAGGCCCCTGGCCGGCCGACGCTGTGGACGGTCACCCCAACCTTTCTTGCCCATTTTGGCTTGCGTTCGATCCGGGACCTGCCGGGGGGCGCCGAACTGACGCTGGATCCGTCGGTGGCGGCTTCGGAGGCGCGGTCATCGCCGGGGGAGGGCGAGGGGACCGACGGGAGGCCGCCGGCCTGAACGCGGCGCCGCGGCGATTTTGTCGCGATCGGCCGCCGAGAACCGGGTCTGGGGCGGCCTGAGCACGGATTGGTGGTGGTCTTGATCCCGGCGGAGCCGGCGGCGGGCGGATTTGCGGGGCGCAGCACACGCGATAACGCCTGATTATCGCGTGTGCTGCATTTCTCCCTTGCCCTGCCATATTCTCCCGCCGGACACTTCCGCGCACCATGCCAGCCGATTCGCTCCCGTCCGCAGCACGCGCCGTTCGGTCCGCCGCCGCCGCGCCGGGCCCGGCCGGCCAGGCCCTCGCGGTTATCCCGTCACCGATCGGGGAGGCCGCTCTCGCTGCCGCCGCGGCCTACGCGAAACTGGCGCTGGCGCCGGCCACCTGCCGCGCCTACCAAGCTGACTGGACGCATTTCTTCACCTGGTGCGCCGCCGCCAACCTGCCGGCCCTGCCGGCCGCCCCGGCCACGGTGGGCGCGTACCTGTCCGCCATGGCGCCGACCCACGCCCGCGCCAGCATCCGCCGCCGGCTCGCGGCGATCGGCCAGATGCACCAGCTCAACGGCCACGACTGGACGCCGTCACACCCGGCGATCCGCGCGCCGCTGCGCGGCATGCTGCGCCGCCACGGCACCCCGGCCCGCCGCGCCGCGGCGCTGGGCACCGCCGAAATCCGCCGCCTGGTCGCTGCCTGCGACGCCAGCCGCACCAGCGAGACCGCAAGCGTACCCGGACGCCGTCCGCGCACCCCTGGCAAGGCGATCAGCCTCGCGGCGCTGCGCGACCGCGCCCTTCTGCTGCTCGGCTATGCCGCGGCATTGCGCCGCGCCGAACTCGCCGGCGTCACCTGGGAGGCACTGGTGTTCACCGCCGACGGCGCGCTCCGTGTCCTCATCCCCCGCGCCAAGGGCGACCCGGAAGGGGAGGGCGCCTGGATCGGCGTGCCGCGCGGCGAGCACCGCGACACCTGCCCGGTCCTGGCGCTGGAGGCATGGCGGACCGCCGCGGGATGCAGCCATGGTCCGGTGTTCCGTAAGATCGACTGCTGGGGCCGGCTGGGCGCCGACGCGCTGCATCCCGACGCGGTCCGCCAGATCCTGCGCAAGCGGGCCGCCGCAGCGGGACTGACCGTCGCATCCGTGGAGCGGCTCTCCCCGCACGGGCTGCGCGCCGGGTTCGTCACCGAGGCCTACGCGGCCGGCGCACGCGACGAGCAGATCATGGCGCACACCCGCCACCGGGACCTCAAAACCATGCGTGGCTATGTGCGGCGCGCGAAGCTCGGCACCGAGAGCCCGGCCAAGCTTCTCGGGCTGTGAACGGTGCCTGATCCGCTGAACCCTATCCGCGGCCGGCGGGCCGCCCCGACCCGCCCCGCCAAGCGCCCGCGCGGGCGTCCGCGCCACCAGACGCTTCCCCCGCCCCTGCCGTTCCCGGCCGCGCTGCTGCCACCTGGCGGGACAACGCGGGTGGCGCCGCAGGGGAAGACATGTGGCCAGGAGGGAAGCGACACCGCGCGCGCCGCCGGAGCAGCGAAGGCGGCGATGTGCCTGCCCAATCCCGACTGGCTGGCGCACCGGCTCACGGTTGCCGGGCTCGCCGCCGCCCTGGCCGCATTCCAGGACGCTGCGACCGGTCCCGGTGTTGTGCCCTGGCGGAACGGCCTGGCCGCAGCGACCGAGGGCTGGTTCAACCGCATGGTGGCGGTGCCGGTGCACGCGCGCAGCATCAGCGTCGCCGGCGCCCGTGGTCTCGCCGATCAGGTACGCGACGCCCTCGCGGCGCGGCACGCCCTGGCTTGCGACGCAGCCCGCGTGCGCGCCTGTCCGCTCGACCTGCACGCGCTCATCCCGGTGCCGGCTGATCTGCTCGACCAAGGACCGGATGATCCGTGCGCCATCGCCTGGCTGTGGGCGCATTGGGGCACCACCTGGCCGCTGCGCCACGTCACCGCCCGGCCGGCCGGCGCCGCAGTCCGGCGGCGGCTGGCGGATGGGCAGGGCAGTGTCGCGTTCCGGTTCCATGCCGCCGACTGGTCGCCCTGGCCGGCGCTGCTGGCAATGCGCGCCCGCTGGCCGGCGTTGCGGTTCGACTTACGGCCGGACTACGGGCCGGAACCCGGCCCCGAGCCGATGCCACAGCCGCCCGAACATCCGCTGCCGGACTGAACAGCGTTTGCGGTGTCTTCAGGCTTTGCCGGATCGTCGCGGTCGGCGCACGCCGACGCGCCCGCCATCATCTGCGACGGCCTTACGCCGTCTCCGCCATCGCGTCCTGCGACGCGAGTCCCGGACCATTGTCGTGGGGTGCGGTGTGCACGCGGATCGGACCGAACGGTGCGTCCTGGCAAAGCCTGACGGCGGAGTCGCGAGCCAGCTCGAGGGCGCCAACCAGAGTGCTCGCCACCGCGCCGCGCCGCTGCAGCGGCAGATCGGCGCGCGGCGCCACAGGCGGAGATGCGTCGGCCTGATCCCCCACGTCGGCCTGATCCCCTGCGGGCGTTGCGGGCGCGAACAGGTGCGGCGGGAAAAACCCCGCCAGCTCGGTGCCGTCAGGGAGGGTGCCGATCAGGGCCCGGAGCCGGATGAGCGCGTCCGGCACCCGCCAGAGGATCGGCCGCGGCGGCCGCCAGGTCTGCTGTAGCGGCGGCTCCCAACGCAGTCCGACCAGGCATGCCTCGAACAACGCTGGCAGATCGGAGACCACGGTCCTGGCGGAGATTTCCGGCGCACCGCGCGGATGGGTGTCGCGGCCGAGCTGCGGACGTGCCTCGAGCCAGGCGGCGAGAGCCCGCACGCGTTCCATCTGGGCGAGACGATCCACCAGGGCGCCGGCCGCCCGCGCGGCCTCGGGCGCAGTTTGCGGCACCAACAGACGCGATTTGAGCCAGGTCAGCCAGGCCGCCATGACCAGCCAGTCCGCGGCGCGCGTCAGCCGGGTGGCGGCAACGCCGAGCCGATCGATCGCGGCGAGGTATTGGTCGACCAGGGTCAGCGCCGAGATCTGCGCCAGATCGACCTGCTGCCGGCGTGCCAGGTCGAGCAGCAGATCGAGCGGCCCCTCGAAGCCGTCGAGCCGCACCAGCATGGCGTCGGCGCTGACACTGTCGGCCTCCGTCTCGGCGTGGCGATCGTCCAATCCAGCGTCTGGGGGCGCGGCCGGCACCGTTATGCCGGCGGACGGCGGCGCCCGCCCGCGTCCTCGTACAACGCGCGCCGCGGCGGCCAGACCGGGAACCACGGGCTGCGCGGAATTTTCTCCCGTGTCAGTGGCCGAATCCGGCTCTGCCGCGGCAGGTCCGTGGCATGGCAGGAGTGATGCGTTGCGGCGGACCCGAACCAGGCGCCATACGCGCCCCCCTGCGCATGGCGCCGCAGGAGATCGCGCTGGCGCGGGTCGGCGACCGGTCCGAACCAGCGGTCGAGTTCGCCGGGGAGCAGGCCGGTGAGACGACGTTCTCGCGTCGCCACCCGACTGCCCGGCGGGAAACGTTCGCTCAGGACAGCGAGGTGATCGCGCAACGCCGCAGGATCGAAGCACGTCGCTGCGTAGTACAGCACACATAGCAGGCCGCGCTGCGGCCGCTCGGCGTCCGGTGCCGGTTTGGCCGCCGCCTCGGCCAGCACCGCCCCGCATGCCGCACAGAGGGGGTGGCGCGAGGAAACTGTCTGGGTGAGTGGCGCCACCAGGGCGCCGCAGCGCCAGCACGCGTCGTGCAGCCGGCAGCGGTGCCGCACACAGACAACCTCGATGGCGAACCGCCAACCCCGCCGGAAATACGGCTCCGGGCCCTCGGCAAGGCAGCGCGGACAGTATTGCAGTACGGCGCGTGGCCGGCCGGAGCGGCCCTGCCTGGCCAGCAGCGGACGGCCATACCGCAGCAGCGCCTCCTGCACGCTCTCTCCGCGGCTGACCGGGACCCGGTCGTCGGAAATCCCCAGAGTACCGGCCGCGAGATGCGCCGTGGACTGCCCGCTCGCCAAGGCAAGCCGGTGCAGCACCAGCTCCGGCACATCGATGTCGGGATCGCCATGGCAGACCCCGATTGCGTCACGGGCGAACCGGGCTGGTGGCGCGCCGGCTGCGACGGCGGCCCGCCACAGCCAACCGCTGAACAACTCGTCGGGGAACCGCTTTGGCCGTTGCGGCCACAGTGTCGGCCGGCGCAACGGGGGCAGCCGTTCCAACGCCACCGTGTCCGGCGTGGGTGGAATCTCGCCCTCTGCCACGACCCCGGCCGGCACCGAACCAGGCAGCAAATTCCTGGCCGCCGTGCCGAACCAACGCGGCATGGCCTCGCGCAAGGCGGCAATCGGATCAACCCCGGTGCCGGCGATCATCGCCAGCCACCCGACAATGGCACGGCGGGCCTGTGGATCCTCAGTCGGCAGCCACGCCGCGGCGTCCCGCGCGAGGCGCATCGCCAGCTGGCCAGTGGGTTCATCCAGCGGGTCCATCGCGTCCCACCTACAGGTCCGCCGCCTGGGCGAGGTCTTCGAGCGCGGCCGGCAAGCTCGGCTGCACGCGATCGAGCATCGCGGCGTCGATACGTTCGTGACCGGAACGTACGGCTTCCGCCGCCGCCCGCCGAAGCACCCGCGCGATGCCGCCAATCAAGCCCTCCCCCATGGCCAGGATCCGTGCCGCGGTCTCCGGCCCGGTGAGGACGGAGCGCTGCCGGAGCGGCAGGGCCCGCTCGAACGTCGCCAGCAGCCGCAGGTAATCCGGATCGTCCCCCCGCCAGCGCGGCAGGACGCACAACTCAAGCCGGTTGGCGAGCTGCTCGTCCTGGCGCAGCACGTAGGCGATCTCCCTGGTGGCGAAGCAGCCGAGCGAGACCCCGGTGACGGAGCCGATCTCGCGCAGTTCGACCAGCATGGCAGCGGTGCCGGAACCTTTGATGTTGTGCAGGTCGTCGATGAGCAGCAGGCGCAAGCCGACATCCTGCACGGCCTTGTAGGCTTCGCTCCGCAGTTGCGCGGTCGTGCGTCGCGCGCCCACCTCGCGTCCCAGGGCGGCAAGGATGGCCGCGAGCAGCTGCGGAATGCGCGGCCCGTTGGGTGCCTGGATCAGCGTGACGGGGATCCGCGACTGCTCAGCCTGCGGGTCCTCCGGCAGCACCTGCCGCGCCTGAAAGCGCCGCGCAATGGCGGTCTTGCCGTTGTTCGAGGCGCCGACGATCAGCAGATTGTCCGGGCGCATGCGCCGTTCCGAGCGCAAAATCTGCTCCAGCCGCGCATGCGCCTCGCGCGCCCGGCCGTAGCCGATCCACAGGTCGCGATCAATGTGTGCGATCCGCCGCTCGTCGTCCCATTGCAGGACCTGGCGCACGCTCTCGTGGAGGTGCGCTGCCGTCGCATCGTGCATCTCAGAGCACCTCCACGTCGGCGAACGGCTCGATGCTTGACGAGCACGGCGCCGCGTCCGCCTTCCTGGGCGGCTCAGGCGTCGCGATGCCAGCGGGCGGGATGGCGCCCGCATCCGGGCGTGGCAAAAGCGCCGCCGTTTCTTGGGCGCCCCGCCGCGCCTGTCGGGTTCGCTCGGCCTTGCGGCGTGCGGTCGTGGTCTTCGCCTGTGCTTCGATGGCGCGGATCGCGGTGAGATTGTCGAACAGTCGCCGCTCGGTCCGGTCCGCCGCCTTCAACGCCAGCAACCGTCGCCGTGCCTCCTCGCTCTCGGCGAGCGTCATGTCCGGGTGCGGCACGCGATAGGGCACCGCGATATACGTATCCGTCGCCTCGTCCATGACCCACACCGTGGCCAGGCTGCGTGGGTCGTAGACGACGATCCGGGTCACCCGCCGCCCGTTGTCGCGCCGCCACATCCCCAGGAGGTCGCGCGCGCTGTAGTCGACACGGAACAGCCGGAAGCCGCAGCGCGTCAGGGCGCGCCGCTCATACGGCAAAAAGTCGAGCAGCAGGCGCCCGGCAGGCAGGCGTGGCGGCACGCGCTCCACATCGGACAGGCCAGGCCGCCGGTAGTAGGCGAGGTAGCGGTCGATCGGCCGTTCACCGATCGCCGCATGCACCGTGTGGTGGTAGCTGTCCACCATCAACGCCAGGATCTGCTCCAGCTCGGCGACGGTCAGGCACGCAAGGCGCGCAGGCTCCGCCTCACCACGCTCCGCCACGTTGCTGAAAGTCGTGCCGCGGCGTTCGTGGATGTGACGCATCATCGTGCCGATCAGGCGCTCGATCATGCCATGCATCTCGGGATGGCCGACCGGACGCCGCTTGCCCTCGATGCCATGCAGGCCGAGACCACGCTGAATGCCGGCCGCCTCGTTCTCGGGTCCCCGATCGTATTCGAGTACCTGCGGTTTGCCCCAGACCGGCCAACGCACCTCTGAAAGGCCCCGCCCGGCCAGCCAGTCGCCCTTTGGCAGGCAGGCATGCGCCAGACAGCGTGCCGTGGACACGGTGGAAGCACCGTGCAGCGAGATCGCGAAGCCGAGCACGACGCGGCTGTAGAGATCCAGCGCGAACGTTACCGTCGGCCTGCCGATCACCGTGCGGTCAAGCTCGCGGACCAGACACAGGTCACACGGCGTGCTGTCGATCTGCACGCGGGCCCACGGCGCGGCTGCACCCGGGTGGGCACCGGTCAGCAGACGCATCGACCTGGCCTTGCCGCTGCCCTCGCGCCGGCGCGCCAGCCATTGCCGGTTGCACTGCTGCACGCGGAGCTGCACCGCGTTGTAGGATGGCGGGGTCAGGCCGCCGGCCGCGCACCGGAGGTCCACCTCGCGCGAGAGACTGAGCAGGCTTGGCCGGGAGGGCTGGGCATAATGTTGCTCAATTGCCTGGGCAATCACCGCCTCTACCTCGGGTGAGATGCGCTTCGCCCTCGGCTGGTGGCGCGCCGGCAGGAAGGTGGCGACGTCCGGGCCGCGCGTCTGCACCAGACGCAGCAGCTCCCAGACACGGCGGCGCTTGAGGCCCAGTTCCGCCGCGACCGCATCGATATCGGCCGATCCACGCTCCTGCTGCCGCGCCAGCCGCAGCAGGATATCCCGGCGGCGCACTGCCTCAGCCCACGCCGTTTCCGTGCACTGCGCCGCGTCAGGAGGGCGCAGGGTGGCGCTGCTCTCCGCCAGATCATCGGGAAACGTCACCTGGGCCGGGTGCGCCACCACCGGCGGCCCGCTCTCCCCCTGCAGCAGGACCGCCTCGGCGCCCAGCGCCCGGTCCACCCGCCAGCGCCGGCCGGCATGCTCCACCACGGTTCCCGGGACGAATCGGTGTTCCACCACCTGTTCATCCGATGCCGCCGCCGAGTCCGGCAACGCCGAAATGTGGGGTCAGCGCCGAATTCCGGCGGATTCGGTCGACACTGTGCGGTGAGAAAGGCGAAATTATTCGCACCAGGCGGCGCTTAGGGCGAAATCACAGTGCACTCCCAAGGCGTAAGGGGCTGATTTCTCAGGCCACCCAGTGCAGTCGGTCAGGCAGTACGACACCCAGCGCCGACAGTCAAACCGCGGTCGGCATACGGTGATGGCAGCCGGGCAGCGGTCTGTGCCATGCTCCGGGGATGTTCGTCGTCAGTGAAGAAGTGGCCGAGGCAGTCCGCCGAGTCTATCAGGAGAGCGGCGAGTTTGCTGCCGCGGTGGAGTTGCGGCGGCATTTTCCCGGTGTTCCCGACAACGCCGAGGCTTGCCGCTGCGTCCACTCAATTATTGGATGGCAACCCTTGTCATCCCAAGATCCGGGAAAGCAGCAAGGCGGCAATCGTGGAACGCGTCTTGCCACTCCAAGTGGCCACGTTACGGCCATACGTAACGACGTCGTGCACCAGAGTCTTAGCCGTACGACCCGCCCCCGTGGGGTTAAGCGATAAGACCTTAAGCCCGACGGTTACTGCCGAATCTGGTCGGCGGAACGGCGACCCTGCGGTGATGGAACTACAGGGTAATTCCGGGGAACACGGCCAGTTCCACAGCCCACACCGCTATCTGTGCCGACCATTCAATGGCAGCTATTCGCTCTTGGAATAGGTTCTCTTGCCCAGAGAAACCGCACGACGTCTATACGTAACGACGTCGTGCGTCGTGTTGATAGTATGGCTGGAGGCCGTGGGGTTAGGCGATGGGCGCCTCAG
>Ga0307374_10004843_pt1 | contig 22217 bp, 20 predicted proteins | sample OX3MG_FD_202532 | JGI IMG/M metagenome (GOLD analysis project Ga0307374, IMG submission 202532) | Soil microbial communities from Risofladan, Vaasa, Finland - OX-3 | ecosystem: Environmental > Terrestrial > Soil > Coastal area > Acid sulfate soil | place: Finland: Risofladan, Vaasa | collected...
AGCCGTCCGCCCCCACTGGCATATTGCTTCCTTTTGTCAGTGGCGGCCGACGGCTCGTCGGCCGGCTGGGCAGCAGAGGCGATGCGGGAGAGGCGAGCGAAACATCATCCCGCGCGAGGAACGCCCCCGTTTCTTACCTGACGTGCCGCGACCCGCGCCGCCCGCCCTACCAGTTGAAGGACAGGATGCGAGCGAGCCACCTCGCATCCAGCCGCGTGAAAGCGACGCGCCCGTCATTGATACGGATACGTGGATACGCGCAATCCCGCATCCGACCGCGCAAATACCGGACCTTGCGCCGTCATTTCGAGCCAGCGCTTGCGACCGCGATCATCCGGGAGCGACGCCTCGAAGCGAGAGCGGCGGCGAGAAATCCCGGGATTTCTCACGCTCGCAGACTCGGTTCGAAATGACGTTCATCGCGCATCGCCCGTTCCGCGCGCGCGCCCGCCGCTCGGCCCGCTCCCATTTTCTTCGCGACTTGGTGTCTTTGTGGTTGGTTGGTTCTTTCGCCCGGCGTATCCGTTCGCGCCGCTACGTGCGGGCGCGGCCCATCAGAGCCGACGCCAGCGCGTTCAGATTCGGATCGCCGGTGCCGGCCACGCGGGTCAATAGTGACTGGCTAAGGGGTGATGTCCGCGCCCAACGTACAGGTTATGCCGCCATTCACACCCGGAGTCTGACTACAGGTACACAAACATTGATTGAGAACCGGCGGCGGCGGTCCGTCGAGCGTTAGCGCAAGGAATTCCCCCGTGCCGGTTGGGGCACCGACCGGAATCGTGGTTCCATTGTCGGTGGGGCTTGGTACGCTGCAAGCCGCGCAGGCACTTGCATCGCATCTGCTCCCGGCGGATGCGCTCGGATCGTACGGCCCGAAGATCTGATACCCGGCGCTGTCCGAACTCCCGGCCGTCGCATCGGTTGAGATTGGGCAGGAACACATGTCCTCATAATGCCTCAGTCGTCCATCGAAACCCGGAAACCTCTGTCCCCTGCTGCTGGTGAAGCATATGGCGCCGTCGCATTGCCCATAAGCGACGGGTGCGGCCACCCCGCTTCCCGCGTTGGCCGATCCGGGGCAGGTATAGACAGCGGCGGTACCACCCTTCTTCACGTTATTCGGCAGGCTGAAAGTACTGACCATATAGCCATTATGCTTTCCTTCCTGGTTTATATCACAGACATTTTGCTGGCCTTGCGGGCTTGAGTAGCTTAGCTGGAGGCTGATGCTGTCGCCTCGTTTGATATCGCACTTGCAGTAGGCGACCGAGTTATAAGTGAAACAGCTCGCTTCGGCGCATAGCGCGTATCGCTGGTTGTTGCAAATCACGAACGGAGTCGCGGCGCTGGGCGCCGAATCCACCGACGCCGCGAACACCGATCCGGCGATATATAGTTGGACGGCTGCCAGGATAAAGGTGGTCTTAAGGAACTGACGCATGATGCCCCCCCCATAAAGTGCTATTAAAAAGTATCCATTGTGAGGCACCGGAATGCAACGCGGTTTCTTATTCCGGCGACGGTTCGGGCTCCGATTGTATGTTTAGTAGGATATTAGCGGCGCTCTCTTTCGTCCACGGCGGCCCCGTCTTCCCTCTGACTAGTATTTGCATGCGATCAAGAGACATGGGTGCGAATGTTGAGCTTTTGTGTTCTTTAACAAGTCCAGTATCTGACGTCCTTGCTGCCGTTTGGTTTTCTCCTTCGGCGTCAGACGAGGCACTTACAACATTGCTTACGATCGCCCGATGCCATTTATTGTGTTTCGCGCCTTCGATACATTATCGAAGCGGCCCCGCAAAAAACGCCAAATTCACGCCTGCGGTGATGAACCGACAAGAAGTGCCGGCCCAAAATGATACTGAGGATTGGAGCGACATACGGTTATTCGCCGCGATACTCAACTAACGCGCGCGACAACTCGGCCAATACATTTCTCGGTTTCCTTCGGCTCCGCTTAAAGCCTGTGAGTTTCTCGAGCTCGGCTCAAGGTGACAGGAATTTGCGCCGCGCCCGAAAACACTCACAGACCCTGAGCAACGAAGCGCTCCGAGCGCAGATCCAGCGGCCGCCCCTTGCACGGGGGGGTGGATGCGGAACCGTGCTCCGGGTTGCGAGAAGAGCTGGGGAAAATCAAGGCGAGCGGGGAACCATATATGACACAAATTACGCGGAAATTGTCATTCCGAGCGCGAGTGAATCGCGAGCTTCGCGCCGAGCGTTTCGACCCGGATGGCGCCCATCGCGAGAGCCGGTCCTGAGCGGAGCCGAAGGAAATCTCGCCCTTGGCGCTTGCACCCTTTCTCGAATGGGTCACGCACAGCCTGCCCCTCCGGAATCCCCGCGTAACTCAATCCCAACGCACTGACCATCCTTCGTGACTTGGTGTCTTTGTGGTTGGTTGGTTCTTCCGCCCGGCTTGTCCGCTACGTGCGCGGGTGCCCCATCAGCGACGAGGCGAGGGCGGTTAGGTCGAGTTCGTCGAAGTAGTCGAGTTCGATTCGGCCCGGAGCCTTGCCGCGGCGGCGAGCGATCTTAACCTTTTTCTACGGGCGTCCGCGTTCAAGAATCGTTCGCACCAGACCGTATCCAGTGGACCCGGTACCCTCTAAATCTGTCAGCGTGTGCTCCAGATCGTGAAACTCGCCGAGTTTACTGCTCCATCTCCCGGATTTGAGCTGTCGAGCGATATGCGTAAAGGTTTTGTCATCAAGACCGTAGATCGCCACCCTATCGTAGGCTGCGCGAGGCCGCCGACTAGAGGTAGGGGCATACCGAAGAAACGCGATGAAAAGATTTGCCACCTCCGGCCAAGTATCACCTGGTGGATAGCCGGGAGGCCAGAACGTTGGCGCACCAAGTAGGGTTTTTGCTCCATACTCCCACCACTGATGGATTTCATCCGCTGCCCAAGCGATACAGTTGTATATAGGGGTCTTACTACTCGTGATCACGTACGGGTTTCGCCGCAATTTCGGAAATAGACGTTCTACTTCCTGTTGTGCTGCGCTTTTGTAGATCGTCACGCGCCTTGCCCCACACTAGCCACGCTTTAACGGTACCATCAAAAGTGTTTTCTTCCTTCGGCGGGTTTTCATCTTTAGCTAACGCTTTCAGAGCGCCAAACCAATAACTAGGCCGTTCTTCAAGCTCGCGTAATAACAGAGGGATCACTTTTTTGCCCATGCTAGTTATGGCAAGATAGTCTGGATGGGCCAGCTTGCGTGCGATTGAAGAAAGATACAGAGTTTCCTTCCGCCATCGTTCAACATGGCTTTGAAACTCAGACTCGATTGCGGGATCTATTGCTTCAGCTTTGACCTCTTGTTGAGATTGCCGAACGACGTATTTACGCCGTCCTAGCGAAACATAAATGTAGACGCGTCGTTGCTCTTTGAGATTCGCAATGGACGTAGTAATCCAGTGAGCAGGCTTCCTGGGAGCATACGACTGCGATGACTCGGAGGATGCCTTCCATTCCAAGCGAGCTAAAGCTTCCATCGTGTTCTAGCTAAGCACCACCTTCAGATTGGCCGCCTGAAAGATATTGCGGAGACTTCGAGCCTTCAGCTTGGCCCGTTGGAGTACCTCTTCCAGAGCTGAAATATCGTCGTCGTCGAGCACCACGTAAAAGTCCACCTGTTTTTCGTCTTGGTAGTAGCTCAGTTTGAGTGTGTGAGTTATCAGGACCGCGAGCGGAGCTTCTGAAACATCGGGCCCATATATCGGGCGCGCGTCAGTCAGAATTCGAGGCTGCGCGAGAAGTCGCTCGTGATCGAGTTTAAGATGGATGGCCTTGGTCGCAACGTTAAGCTCGGGGAGGGTCAACAACTTCGTCAGGCGATCTTCTGCAATTTCGCGTTTCTTGCCCGTAACCTCGGCTTCCTCCAAGGCTTCCAGCACGCGTTGTACGAACTCCGGGACGGGTGGTTCGGCATGCGCGCGCGTTACATTAAGAGCAATTATCGACCGTACAAGTTTTTCAGGATGTTTCGATACTGAGGTGAGTTTTGAGGCAGCTTGTTTTTCAAGGGTTTCCAAATCGACAGAAAGAGGCACCTCTGATAGCACGTCCAGAAGCGTCTGCATCTGACGTTCCGTGAGATCGACCAAAGACCCCAGCGTATGAAGCTGCTCGTGGGGAATGCTAATGCTCGCCAAAGTCGTCACCTTCAGGCGGTGGGTGATATGGCTCTAGCGACCATTTTCTCGGTCGAACAATCTTTCGGTTGTCAAGGCTTCTCGCACCCTTCGCCTAAAGGGACTTTAGGCGATGCTCCTCGCGCGCGCAAGCATACGTGCATACAGAACACTGCCGAGTCTTTGTGGCCGGATGATCGTGCGCGGGGTGGCCCGGCCTATCCGTTCGCGCCGCTACGTGCGCGCGTTGCCCATCAGCGACGACGCCAGCGCGGTCAGGTCGGGGTCGTCGTAGTAGTCTAGTTCGATTCGGCCCGGGGACTTGCCGCGGGGTTTGAGGATTCTGACCTTGCGCTTGAGCGCGCGCTGGATGCCTTCGGCCAGCGCGTTCAGATTCGGATCGCTCGCCGCGCGCGCGGGCGCGTCCGTTCGGGGATGGCGATGAACGGCGGCTAGAGCCTCCGCGCCGCGCGCGCTGATTTTTCCGGCCGTGATTTCAAGCGCCGCGGTGAGTTGCGCCTCGGGCGTTTCGAGCGACAGAAGAGGCCGCGCCTGGCCGGCGCTTAGTTCGCCGCGCGCGATCATCTCGAGAACCTCGATCGGCAGGTCGAGCAGCCGGATCGAGTTGGTGACGTAGGGACGGCTCTTGCCGATGCGCGCCGCGATATCGTCGTGGCCGAGGCCGAAATCCCGATGCAGCCGCTTGAGCGCGCGACTTTCCTCGACCGCGTTTAGGTCCTCGCGCGAAAGATTTTCGACGATCGACATTTCGAGCGCGCCGCGATCGTCGAGCTCGCGAATCACGACCGGCACCGTCTCGAGCCCCGCGATTTTCGCGGCGCGCAACCGCCGCTCGCCCGCAATCAGCTCGTAGCGCGGCGCGCCCGCGGCGGGCTCCGCGCCGGCGATGACGCGGACGATGAGCGGCTCGATCACGCCCTGGCTCGCGATCGCGCGCGCCAGCTCCTCAAGCCGCTCGGCGTCGAATATCAGGCGCGGCTGGAAGGGGCTCGGCGTGATCTCCCCAAGCGGCGCCATCACGATTCGCGCGCCCGCGGCGTCGGCGGAAGCCTCGGCAGGAGCGAGGTCGGCGGCGGTGTTTTCGATAAGCGCGTCGAGTCCCCGTCCGAGCGGCCGTCTGTTAAGCATCGTGGGTCATCCTCCTGATTCTGATTCTGATTGTGCCTGCTGAGTACGCCGGCTGAATGCGCAGGCGGCTAGGGCGCGGCGCCTTCGGTCCGCTCGATAATCTCGTCGGCGAGCGTGCGGTAGCCGATCGCGCCCGCCGAGCGCGGGTCGTATTCGAGCGCGGACAAGCCGTGGCTGGGACTCTCCGACAAACGCACGTTGCGCGGAATCACGGTTTTGAAAACCTGGTCGGGAAAATGCTGGCGGACTTCGCGCGCGATCTCGTGCGAGAGCCGGTTGCGCGAGTCGAACATCGTGAGCACCAGTCCCTCGATTTCGAGGCCGGGACTGAGCGCGGACTTGACCTTGCGGATCGTCGCGAGCAGCGAGCTGAGCCCTTCGAGCGCGTAGTACTCGCACTGCATCGGGACCAGGACCGAATCGGCGGCGACCAGGCCGTTGAGGGTCAGGATTCCGAGCGAGGGCGGCGAGTCGATTAAAACATAGTTATATTCCAGTGCGATCGGCCGCAGCAGCATCTGCAAACGCCGCTCACGACCTTCCATCGTGGCCAGCTCGATCTCAGCGCCGACCAGATCTCCGCCCGCCGGGGCGAGAAACAGGTTGGGGCGCATCTCGGCGATTACTTCGCCGAGCGCGGCACCGGTTACCAGCGCGTCATAGATAGTCTTGCCCGCGCGCGCGGGTTCGGGGGTTTCCCTAACGATCGTTAGGCCAGAGGTGGCGTTACCCTGTGGATCGAGATCGATCAGCAAGACGCGCCGGTGGCTGTGGGCGAGCGCGACGGCGAGGTTGATCGCGGTGGTGGTCTTGCCGACCCCGCCCTTTTGATTGGCAATCGCGATTATCCGCCCCACGGCCAGCCCCACCTCGAAACGCACTGGTTGCGCGCCGTTATCGCCCGCGATGTTTCACGTGAAACATCGCCCCACCTATTAAACGCCCTGCAACCCTAGAAAGCAAAGTGCACGGATGGCGGTAATCCACAGCCGCGACCTTGCGCAGGAAATTAGCGGATTTTGCGCGCGATCAATTCGTCTTGAGGAGACTTTTGCGTAACTCAATCCCAAGGGCTACTGGCGCGACTGGCGAGATTCCTCGCTTCGCTCGGAATGACAATTCGCAGGTATTTGCTGTCATTCCGAGCGCAGTCTGCCCCTTCGGCGTTGCTCAGGGCAAGCTCCGCGAGGAATCTCTCCCTGGGCACCTGCACCCCTATCCGCGAGTTACGCAGAGGTCGCCTTGAGCCACAGTCCGAGCACGCGTCGGAGCGTGTCCTCGCCACGTGAAACTTCGTACTGCATGCAAGGAAGCTCGACCAGACCACAGGCGAGCGCTGCTTCGCCGTCAATCGGCTGTTCCATACTTAGGTACAACATCGCGATACCGCCCGGCTTGAGCGCGGCCGCCGCAAGTTCGAAGAACTCACGATGCCTTCCCACCGCACGCGCGGTTATGAGGTCGAAACCACTCGGAATATCGGCAGGAGTAGCCCAGCTATGGATGACGGTGACGCGGGGCAGGCCCATCGTCGCTGCCGCCGCGCGAAGGAAGTTCGCGCGCTTACGGCGCGATTCGACCAGGACGGTATCGATGCCGGTTACTGCGGCGAGAATCAGGCCGGGGAATCCCGCGCCGCTGCCAACGTCGAGCATCCGCCTCCCCTTGCCGAATGAGCGTCCAAGCGGCGTTTCGGGGTGCATCGCGGCGAGCCATGCGGGGGCGAGGGAATCCAGCACGTGGAAGGTTGTCTCGTCATGGTCGGTCGGGTCGGCGGTCAGGTTGATTTTGGTGCCCCACAGCGCGAGAATCGTCGCGAATCTGCCGATTTTCGCCGCGATTTTCGGCGCGGAACCGGGCAATCCAAGGCCCGGAAAAGCTACTTCAATTCGGGTGGCGACGATACTGCCTATCGCCTCGCACCCTTCTCGATCGTCTGGTCGTCGAGGTTTCACGTGAAACATTCGCGGCGGAAATCAGCTCGGGCGTGACGCGCGCTCGCGGCCACCCTTGATATGCACCGCCAACAGGGAGATTGCCGCCGGCGTGATACCCGGCATCCGCGCCGCCTGGCCGAGCGAATACGGGCGCACGACGGCGAGCCGCTCGCGGACCTCGGTTGACAGGCCGGTGACGCTCGCGAAATCCACCCAATCGGGGATCGCGGCGTCCTCGAGGCGCCTCAAACGCTCGAGCGCCTCGGTCTGCCGCTTCACGTAGCCGTCGTACTTGACGTCGATTTCAAGCTCGGCCGCTTCATCGACGGTAAGCCCCGATTCGGCGCCGAGCATTTGCGTCAGTATAGCGTAGGAGATCTCGGGCCGCCGCAGGATATCGAGCGCGCGCGCCGGGGCCGCAATAGCCGTCGAGCCGGCCGCCGCGAGAATCTCTTGCGTGCGCTCGGTTGGGTTGATCGTCGCGGACTTAAGCCGCTCGATCTCCGCCGCGACGCGCTCGGCCTTGGCCGCCACCCGCTCGCCGACCCCCGAGTCGAGGAGACCCAGGCGTGCGCCAAGCGCCGACAGGCGGCGGTCGGCGTTGTCCTCGCGCAGGAGCAGCCGGTACTCGGCGCGCGAGGTGAACATCCGATACGGCTCGCCGCCGATTCCACGAGTAACCAGGTCGTCGATCATCACGCCGATATAGGCTTGGTCGCGCCGCAGAATTATCGGCGGCTCGCCGCGTATCGCGAGCGCGGCATTGATTCCGGCGACCATGCCCTGCGCGGCCGCTTCTTCATAGCCGGTGGTGCCGTTGAGCTGGCCAGCAAAATATAACCCGTCTAAAAGCTTTGTCTCAAGGCTGGATCTAAGTTGTGTCGGGTCGGAAAAATCGTACTCGATTGCGTACCCGGGCCGCATGATTTCCGCGTGTTCGAGCCCGGCGATCGAATGCACCATCGCGATTTGCATGTCGAGCGGCAGGCTGGTTGAGAGCCCGTTGGGGTAAACCTCGACCGTGTCGCGTCCCTCGGGTTCGAGGAAAATCTGATGACGTTCCTTGTCGCGGAAGCGCATCACCTTGTCTTCGACCGACGGGCAATAGCGGGGGCCTTTGCTCTGGATAACCCCGGAGTACATCGGCGAGCGATCGATTCCCGCGCGGATAATCTCGTGGGTGCGTGCGTTGGTGTAAGTCAGATGACAGGGGATCTGCGACTGCGCGATACGCTCGGTGCGGAACGAGAAGGGCGGCGGCGGATCGTCGCCGGGCTGAACTTCGAGCGCCGAGTAATCGATCGTGCGCGCATCGAGGCGCGGGCAGGTCCCTGTCTTGAGGCGTCCGATACGAAATCCCCATCGCGCCAGGTCATCGCTGAGTCCCATCGCGGCGAAATCGCCCGCGCGGCCGGCGTTGAAATTGCGCAGCCCGATATGCACGAGCCCTTTCAAGAACGTGCCGGTCGTGAGGATAACGGTGTCGGCCTCGAACACTTCGCCGATCTGCGATTCGACGCCGCGCACGCGCCGGCCTTCGACGATCAACCGCTCGACGCTGGCCTGGCGAATCGTCAGGTTGTCCACCGACTCGAGCACCTGCTTGCTGCGCGCGCGATACGCTGCCTTGTCGGCCTGCGCGCGGCGCGCGCGCACGGCGGGGCCTTTGCGCGTGTTGAGAAAGCGGAACTGGATTCCGGTCGCATCGATCGCGACGCCCATCTCGCCGCCGAGCGCGTCGATCTCGCGCACCAGATGACCCTTGCCGATTCCGCCGATCGCCGGATTGCACGACATCTGGCCGATATGATCCAGGTTGAGCGTCAGCATCAGGGTGCGCGCGCCCATCCGGGCCGCAGCCAGCGCGGCTTCGATTCCGGCGTGACCGGCGCCGACAATGATTACGTCATGCTTCATGATGAAGGCAGGATTATTGCGCGCGGCGGCGCCGCGCGCAAAGCGGCGCGCGGGCGGCATGCGGCGGAGTAAGCACCCTCACCCACGCGTCACGATGCTTGCGAAAAAAGCGCAAGCCTCGCGCCGCGCCGCCCGTGTGCCAGTGGCACCTCCCGGCGGGAGAGGGATCAGCACGAGGCGGCATGAAGTCGATAAATCCTACAAAATGTTAGATATAGATCGGAGCCTTTGGAAACCGCATCAAGCACGCGCGCCAAGGCACCGCGATGCCGTCGGCGCGAAACAGCCGATCGATTGCGCGACGGCGCGGCGGCGGGCTATGGGAGTCACATTCAGAATCTTCAAAATGGAAATTGCGGATGAGACCACCTCACGCTTTGTGTTTTGATTTGGATGGAACGCTGCTCGACGGCGGCCGCCTGCAAGCGTCAAACATCCGCACTTGCGAGATGCTCGCCGCCGCGCGTGCCGCTGGCTGATCCTCTCCCACTCGGGAGAGGTCGCGCCGAAGGCGCGGGTGAGGGACCGAAAGTAAGAACTCTTCGCGCGCCTCACTTCCTGCGCCGAAATCATGCGGCGGGCCAGAATTTAAAGCGCGATTCTCGCAGTCGTCGTAAGCTTTCAGATGGGGCGCAGGTGCGGCGCATATCGCGGACTCTGCCAGCCGGACTTTGATGCTGTCGGTCCCTCACCCGCGCGGCGCGGCGATTGCAAAAAAGAGCAATCGCCGCGCCGCGCCGCCCGTGTGCCGGTGGCACCCCCCGATCGAGGAGCGCGATTTCAGCGGAACACAGCGCCCGCGGGGGCGCTGGAAAATCGGGGCGGTATCGTGGCAAGCTGGCAGGCTGAGCGGGGCGGCGGCATCGAGCACTGCTCGAGCGCGGCGTCGCGAGGACCATCGCGCAGGGAGAAAATCAAGATGGCGGAGTCGCTGGATAAGCCCATTGGGATTGTCGCGAAGCCCACGCGGCCGCAGGAGTTCTATGATCGCGTCAAGCAGAAATTCGCCCAGGAACGCGATCTGCGGCTCGGCTACCGGCCAGAGGGCACCGCGCAGTACACCTCGGAATTGACCGGCACGCTGTCGAGATACGAAGTCGATCCGTACGCGGGCGAGATTACGCCGCGCGAGCCTATAAACGATACCGTCGAATGCCTGTTCATCGGCGGCGGATTCTCCGCGCTGCTGACCTCCGCGCGGCTGCGCGAGGTTGGCGTCGAGAGCATCCGTATCGTCGAACGCGGCGCGGACGTGGGCGGCACCTGGTATTGGAACCGCTACCCCGGCGTGGCGTGCGACGTGGTCGCGTACGATTACCTGCCCCTGCTCGACGAGCTGGACTACGTGCCCAAGGATCACTACGCCAAGGGGCCGGAGATTTTCGCGCACTGCCAGGCTATAGCCAAGAAGTACAATTTGTACGAACTCGCGACTTTTCAGACCACCGTCACCTCGACCATATGGGACGAGGCTGAACGGATGTGGCATATCGCGACCGACCGGGGCGACCGGATGAAAGCGCGGTTCGTGATCTGCGCCAACGGCACGCTCTCGAAACCCAAGCTGGCCAGGATCAACGGCTTCGATACCTTCAAGGGCCATTCCTTTCACACCTCGCGATGGGATTACGCCTACACCAAGCCGGACCTGTCGGGCCTCGCGGACAAAGTCGTCGGCATCATCGGCACCGGAGCGACGGCGGTCCAGGCGGTTCCCGGCTTGGGCGCGGCGGCCAAAAAGCTTTACGTTTTCCAACGCACCCCGTCTTCGATTGACATCCGGGACGACTGGCCGACGGATCCCAACTGGGCCCGAAAACTGCGCCCCGGATGGCAGACTGAGCGGCGCGCGCGGGCGCGGATGCAACCTCAGATGTCCGAGGCGCAGCGGGCGAAGCAGGCCGCGATGCCGCCCGAGGAGAAGATTCGCCGCCAGGAGAACTCGAATATCGAGGCGATGATGAAGATTCATCAGCGTATCGACGCGATCGTCAAGGACAAGGCCACCGCTGAGGCGCTCAAGCCGTGGTACATGCTGATGTGCAAGCGGCCGTGTTTCCACAATGACTATCTGCCCACGTTCAACCGGCCCAACGTCCATCTGATCGATACCAGGGGCAAAGGCATCACCGAGATCACCGAGTTGGGTCCGGTATTCGAGGGCAAACAATACGAGCTGGACCTGCTCATATACGCCACGGGTTTCGAGGTGCAGAAGACCGGCATTTACAATCAGATAAAGGGGCACAACGGCCTCGAACTCAATGATAAGTATCGCGATGGCATCCGCACGCTGTTGGGTATCCATTCGCACGGCTACCCAAACCTATTCGTCATGGGCGGCTACCAGGCGTCATTCCAGTTTAATTTAACCGATATGCTGCAGGCCCAGGGCGATCATATCGCGGCGTGCATCGATCACGCCCGCCGCCACGGCTATGAGTCGATCGACGCCACCCCGCAGGCCGAAGAGTGGTGGGTGCAGGAAGTCATCAGGCACCGCGGCAAGACCACCCGCAACCAGGATTGCACGCCGGGCTATTACAACTTCGAGGGCGAGTTCCAGCGCCGCCAGGACGGCAACTACAACGGCGGATTCTTCCAATACTGCAATCATCTGAATGAGGTTCGCAGCCAGATGGCCGAGCACTTCGCCTTCACCAAGAAGTAGCTATTGCGGCACGATCGCTTGCGGCTCCGGACGTGCGGGTGAGGGACCGCCAAAGAGGAAATTCCGGATCGCGGTTCTGTGATGACCTCCGCAGGCCCGATCCCGTCGCCAGATCGCTTGTGCATAGGTCGCACTGGCAGCCCGAGGGGACCGTGCCTCCCGGGCTCAGTGGCGCGCACGCGGGAAAGAGTTCTTACTATCGGTCCCTCACCCGCGCCTTCGGCGCGACCTCTCCCGAGTGGGAGGGGATCAGACAGTCGCGACCGCTCTCGAACGGGAGCGGGTCCGCGGATTGAAGTGACTAAGAATCGCACAACATGCTATTTCCCGATGCAGAATTCGCGGAATACGGCGTCGAGCACGTCTTCGCCGGTGACTTCGCCGGTGATCGCGCCCAGCGCGTCGCAGGCGGCGGAGACGTCGATCGCCGTGATCTCGGGCGGCATCCGGGCGGCGAGGCTGTCGCGCGCGGCGCGCAATGCCGTGAGCGCGCGCGCGAGCGCCTCTCGATGGCGCTCGCGGGAAATCGCAAGGCCGCTCGCGCCGTCGGGCGCGGCGAGCGCCGCAGCCGCGCGGGTCAGCTCGTCGCGCAGCGGGGCAAGGCCGGAGCCGGTCAGCGCGGAGATTTCGAGCGCCGGCATCGCGATTCCCGCCTCGCGCAGCGCGAGAACGTCCGCGACTTTGGGCAGGTCCGCCTTGTTCAGGATCGCCAGACCCGGCCGCTCGGCGCACAATCCGGCGATTGCGAGATCCTCGGCGTCGAGCGCGCGCGACGAATCGAAGACCGCGATCAGCAGGTCGGCCGCGGCGGCCGCGGCTCGCGTGCGCTCGATACCGAGGCGCTCAACCTCGTCGCGGCCCGCGCGGATTCCGGCGGTATCCAGCAGCGTCATCGCGAAGCCGCCGAGCTGGACGGTGTCCTCGATCACGTCACGCGTCGTGCCCGGGATCGCGGTGACGATCGCGCGATCGGTCCCGAGCATCAGGTTGAGCAGGCTCGACTTGCCGACGTTGGGCTTGCCGATAATCGCGGCGCGGAGGCCGTCGCGAATCAGCTTTCCGCGCGTGAAACTATCGTGCAAAGACGCAACGTCATCGACCAGGTTATCGAGCTCGCGAATCATCGCCGAGCGTGCGGGCATCGCGATATCCTCATCCGAGAAATCGATTTCGACCTCGAGATGCGCCCGGATCGCTACGACTTTACCGCGCAACTCATTTACTTTTTTTGATAGCTCGCCGGAAAGCTGGGCAAGCGCCTGACGCAGGCTCGACTCGCTGCGTGCCGAGATTAGATCGGCGACGGCCTCGGCCTCCACCAGGTCCATCCTGCCGTTGAGAAACGCGCGCCGGGTGAACTCACCTGGCTCGGCAAGGCGCGCTCCGTGCGAGATCGCCACTGCCGTTACCCGGCTGGTCAGGTAGCTGCCGCCATGGCAGTGCAACTCTGCAACGTCCTCTCCGGTGAAGGATCGGGGGGCTGGGAACCGCACCGCCATCGCGCGATCCAGATGCGCGCCCGTCGCAGGATCGAGCACGTCACCGACCGCCAGCTCGCGCGGCCGCGCTGCGCGCGCCGGATGCCAGATCGCGTCGAGGATCTCGAACGCGCGCGGTCCGGAGAGGCGGATAATCGCCACGGCGCCGATTCCCGGCGCGGTCGCCGGCGCCACGATCGTATCGGGGATGTACATCGCGTGCGTAAGGTTAGCATCGCGGCGCGTGCCCCGCGTAGCGCGCGGACGCATCGCGCAGGCATCGCGGCGCGGACGGGCGGCTCGCGAGGCGCCGCTGCGCAATCCCGGATTGGGTGGGATTTCGTGCGGCTATGCGGCGCGGGTCGGGCGGATCAGCACTTCGGCCGGGATTCCGAGGCGTTCGTGCAGGCGGCGGATCATCGCGAGCGACAGAGAGCGCTTGCGCTGCATCACCTCATAAACGCGGCTGCGGCCGCCAATCACGCCAATCAGCGCGCGCGGGTCGAGTCCCTGCTGCTCGAGCCGAAAGCGAATGGCCTCGATCGGATCGGGGGGATCGATCGGAAAATGCTTCTGCTCGTAGGCTTCCGCAAGGGTCGCGAGCACCTCGAGCCTGTCCCCCTCGGAGGTTTCTTCCCGTGCGCCCCACAGGCGCTCGATTTCCCGTAGCGTGCGCGCGTAATCGGCACGGGTCCGAATCGGCTTAATCCGCATACTGAACCGTCCTTGGGTCGATCTTATCGTAGTCGCGATGCGGCCCGAGCCACTTGATGAACACGATCCGCCGCTTATAGTCGATCGCGGTCACCATCCGGTAGTCGTTGCCCTTGAGGTTGAACACCACGCGGTCGCCACTATGGAACCACGCATCGAGTGCGGCCTTTGCAGCCTTCTGTCCGGCCTGCCCCTTGAGAGATTCGACAAACTGAATCAGGGTCCGCCGCGCTATCACCCGCACCGCATCCGGGATAGCATCGTTCCCAGCGTGGGAACAAGCGAAGCGCTCGCTTCGCGGGCATCGCTCGCGCGGCTATGCGGCGCGGCACACGCGGGCTGGCGAGCCGTTCATCGCCACTGGCATATCGCTTCCTTACGGTAGGCGGCGGTGCTTGCCCGGCGGGCGGCGGTATGGTTCGATGACGATTCCGGGTTTGGGTGCGGCGGCCTTTTAGGTGGCTTGCGCCCGCAATGCTCGAAATCTTAAAGCGCCAGTTTTCTGGCTCTGAAATAAAGTTGGCCCCGACCGATGAAAAGGACCTACCAGCCGCACAATCGCCGCCGCAAACGGACTCACGGATTCCTGGCCCGGATGGCCTCGCCCGGGGGCCGCGCGGTTCTCAAACGCCGCCGCGCCAAGGGCCGCAAGCGTCTGACCCCCACGATCCCGCGCAAACAGCCGGGCTGACCCGCACGCGGACAACGACCGCAATGGGCTTCGGCGCCGCCGACCGGCTGCATCGAAGCGCGGAGTTCATTGCCCTCCAGCGCCGCGGAATCCGGCTCCAGGCGAAACACTTTGTGCTCTATGCGGGGCGGGTCGGAATCGGAGACACGGACCACACCCGGCTGGGAGTGACGGTCTCGCGCCGGGTCGGCAACGCGGTGGTGAGAAACCGGATCAAGCGGCGGGTGCGCGAGTGCTTTCGGCATCTGTTGCGCGAGCGGATCGGCGCCGGTATGTCGATAGTCGTAATCGCGCTGGTGGGGGCGGAAAATCTTAAGACCACGGCTATCAATGCCGAGCTTCTGACTGCTACTTTGGACCTCGCCGGAAAGCGGCCACGCCGATGAAATCACGGGGCTCGAGCAGCAATAATATCTATCAACTGGCCGGAGGCGGAGTGGGCGCGAGCTTCGGCTGGGTCGCGATCGGGATGATCTGGATTTACCGCGTCGCGATCTCGCCGCTGATGCTCGCGATGTTCGGGCGGGCGTGCCGCTTCGAGCCGAGTTGCTCGCAGTACGCGGCGCTCGCGATCCGCCGTCATGGGATAGCGCGCGGCGGTGCGATGGCGCTCGGCCGGCTTGCGCGATGCCATCCGCTCGGAGCGCACGGCTATGACCCGGTTCCGCCGCCGATTGACCGGGTCGCAAACTCTTCAGGAAGAATCTAATTGGACTCGAGCCGCGTACTGATTGCCGTCATCCTGTCGCTGGGCCTCATCTTCGCTTACCAGGAGCTGGTTCTGAAGCGACTCTATCCGCCGCCGCCGAGCGGGCAGACCGCCATCGGCACCGCACAGAGCACGGCGGCCGGACCCGGTGCAAACGCCGAGAGCACGCTTGCGGGAGCCGGCACGCAAGGCGCCGCACAACCGGCGCCAGCGGTATCGGCAGGGGTTTCGAGTGCGCCTGCGGCGGCGGCATCTTCGGCCGCGCCAGCAGCGTCGGCGCTGGCGGGGTCCGGCGCCGGCGGAGCGCCAAAATCGATCACGATTGACACTTCTCTTTACACCGCCGTCCTGACGACCCTGGGTGGCCGGCTCGAGAGCTTCAAGCTCAAGCGCTACAACGCCTCGGCCGCGCCCGGCAGCGGAGCCTACCAGATGGTTCCGCAAAACGACGCGCGCTATCCGCTGGCGGTGACGCTGGCGCGCGACGGCAAGCTGGTCAACGACTCGGCGCTGGATTACACCTGCGGCGGGCCGGAGACGATAGAGGTGCCAGCCGCTGCGAGCGCGAAGATCGATTGCGTGGTTACCGCGGCGGACGGCACCCGGATCGACAAGGCGCTCGAATTCCGGGGCGGCTCGTACGCATTCGCGATGAATATCGGCGTGAGCGGCGGCCCCAAGCTCGACGGGATCGGGCTTGCGATGAGTGAGCCGATGGCCGCGCACGAGGGCTATCGCGACGTGCCCGCGGTGCAGGCCTACGTGCAGGGCAAGGTGATCAGCGACTACGAGGCGACGCTGAAAAAGGGCGCGCCGCCGGCCACGGGCAAGATCACCTATGCGGGTTTCGGCGATCGCTACTTTCTGGCGGCCTATCTGCCGCGCACTCCGAGCCAAGGGGTGCTGACGATAGCGCTCGAGCCGGGCGACAACGGCTTTGCGCGGATTCTGTTCGGGCCGAGTCCGACGCTGTCGGCCGATGTTTACATGGGGCCGAAGCTGCTCGAGGCGCTTGAGACGGTCGATCCGGCGCTGAACAAATCGATCGATTTTGGTTACTCGGGGATCATCGCGCTGCCGTTTTTGCGCGTGCTCAAACTGTTCCATCTGTTCGCGCCCAACTGGGGATGGGATATCGTCCTGATGACGCTGGCGCTGCGGGTGCTGCTGTTGCCGATGTCGATCAAGAGCCAGCGCTCGATGATGAAAATGCAGCGGCTGGCGCCGCAGATGGAAAAAATTCGGGAGAAATTCAAGGACGATAACGAGCGCCAGCAGCGCGAGATGGTCGATCTGTACAAGCGCAACCACGTCAACCCGATCGGCGGATGCCTGCCGATGGCGGTCCAGTTCCCGATCTTCATCGGGCTTTATGAGGCGCTGCTCAACGCGGTCGAGCTGCGCCACGCGCCGTTCATCCTGTGGATTCGGGATCTGTCGGCGCCCGATTGTTTTCCGCTGTCGTGGATGCCAAAGCTGCCGCTGATGCAATGCCACGGGCTGCCGGTGCTGGTGCTGCTGATGGGCGCGAGCACATTTTTGCAGCAGTGGATGGCGCCGACCTCGCCGGATCCAAATCAGCAGCGGATGATGATGCTGACGCCGATTATTTTCACCGTGATGTTCGTGAACTTTCCGGCTGGACTTTCGCTGTACTATTTTTCCTCGAACGTGCTGGGCGTCGTCCAGCAAATTGTTCTCAACCGTGAATTCAAAACCTATAGCCCTGTGCCCGCATGAGTATCACCGACCCAATTGAAGTCACCGCCGCGACGGTCCAAGAAGCCATCGCGCAGGCGCTCGCGCAGCTTGGCGCGCCCGAAGAAGACGTGACGATCGAGGTGCTCGCGACCCCGCGCGCGGGCCTGCTTGGACTGGGAGCAAGGCAGGCGAAGGTCCGCGTGATGCGCCGTCCGCAATTGGCTGCGACTTCGGGCGTCCAGTCGCCGCCGCCGGCGCCCGCGCGGCCCGCGCCGCAAGCGCGCCCGGCGATGAACCAGCAGCAGGCGCGCGAACCGAGACCGGCGCGCAACCAGGATCGATCGCAGGACCGCCGCCAAGAGCGTCCGCCAGACCGGCAGCAACAAGGTCAGCGCGAAGAGCGTCGTGAAGATCGCCGCGACGAACCGCGCCCCGTGCAGAGCCAGGACCGCCGTGAAGACCGCCGTGAAGACCGCCGCGCACCGCGTTCGAGCGCCGCCCAAGCGCCGCTGCCGCAGGCGCAGCGCGAGGCGAGATCGCGCGCCGATAATCGTGGCGACGGTGAGCATGGCGCCGACCTCGACGAGAATCCCGAGGCGCCCCGGCGCAGCGCGGACCTCGAGCAGCAGGCCCGCGAGGGCGCCGAAATCCTGACCCGGATTCTCGAGTTGATGGGTGAAAAGGCCGAGGTCGCGCGGGTGATTGATGCCGAGCCCGACTCGCTCGAACTCGAGATCAAGGCCGATGGCTCCGGGCTGCTAATCGGGCGCCACGGACAGACCCTCGACGCGCTCGAGTACGTGGTCAATCGCATCGTGGCGCACCGGATTCGCGACGCGGCGCCAATCGTGCTCGAGACCGAAGCGTACCGCGCGCGGCGCCGCCAGCAGCTGCATCGCATGGCGCTGTCGATGGGTGAGCGGGCCAAGCGCGACCATCAGAGCGTGACGCTGGAGCCGATGCCGCCGCGCGATCGGCGGGTGGTGCACTTGGCGCTCAAGGAAGACCCGATGCTGACCACGCGATCATCGGGAGACGGCTTTTTGCGCGCGATCGAGATCGTGCCGGTCGGCGCGCCTCCCCACGGTCGCGGTGGCAACGGACCCGATCCCGGACCCGGCAGCGGGCCAGGCCCCGGCCGCAGGCGGCGCCGCGAGCGCGGCCGCGGCGGCGAAGGGAGCAACGACGCGATCGGCGAGCAGGGCGGATTCAAGCACGGCCAGAAGCGGATCGTCTAGATCCGCGAGCGTGAGAAATCCCGGGGTTTATCGCCGGGACGGGGCGACGGGCCGTGTGCCCCGACCGGAAAAAGAAGTCAGTAGGACCGGCGTCCTGCCGGTCTCTTGAGCTGTAATGACCGGCGGGGTGCCACTGGCATACCGCCCGCCCTCCTAAGAAACAGGATTGAGGAGCACCATCGCGAAGGAATCGTGATTGCTCGCGAGGGCGGGCGGACGAGCCGTCCGCCCCCACTGGCATATTGCTTCCTTTTGACAGTGGCGGCCGACGGCTCGTCGGCCGGCTGGGCAGCAGAGGCGATGCGGGAGAGGCGAGCGAAACATCATCGAGCGCGAGGAGCGCCCCCGTTTCTTACCTGACGTGCCGCGACCCGCGCCGCGTGCCCTGCTACTGACAGCAGCGGCGTGTGGCGGCGAGATCCGCGTTGCGCGTCAGGAGTTGGGATCCACGCCCCATTTTTTCTTGTTCTCGGCGACCTGCTCGGAGGTCGGATGCTCGGTCTGCACGAAGAGCTTGACCTTGAACTGATCCATGATATCCATCATCGCGTGATTCAGATCGACGTCGTCCTTGAGCACTTCGGGAACCGCGGGCTCCTCGAAGATCGCCTGCCAGGGGCACTCGGGTTCGCAGGCGCCGCAGTCGATACATTCGTCGGGATGGATATAAAGCTGATTGGGGAATTTTTCCTTGTCGGCGCCAACGTACTCATAGATGCAATCCACGGGGCATACGCTGACGCATCCGGTGTCAAGGCAGTCGCGGCAAAGCCGTGTAATCGTCCAGGGCATGGCTCGTCGTTTCTCTCCTGTTGCCTCTCCTATTGAGAAGCGTACGGTCCATAAGCTACATCGGCAGGACACGTCTGGAAAGTCCGCGCAGGTGATTTGAAACGCACGCAGGGAGCATCGAGATGAGCACTATCGAGACCAAACCAGGGACCGCGCGGCGTATCGAGAGCGACTCGATGGGTGCGATCGAGGTGCCGGGCGACCGCTACTGGGGCGCGCAGACCGAGCGCTCGATCCTGCATTTTTCGATCGGGAACGATCGGATGCCGCGCGCAGTGATTCGCGCCTTCGGGCTTTTGAAAAAGGCCGCCGCCGAGGTTAATCGCGATCTGAACAAGCTCTCCGCTGACAAAGCGCGGGTGATTGTCGCCGCCGCCGAAGAGGTCGTCGCGGGCAAGCTCGACGAGCATTTCCCGCTGCGCATCTGGCAGACCGGCAGCGGCACCCAGACCAACATGAACGCCAACGAGGTGATCTCGAACCGCGCAATCGAGATGGCCGGCGGCGTGCTCGGCAGCAAGCAACCGATTCATCCCAACGACGACGTGAACATGTCGCAGTCGTCGAACGATACGTTCCCGACCGCGATGCATATCGCGGCGGCCGAGGAGATTGTGCGCGGGCTGGTCCCCGCGATCACGGTGTTGCGCGACGCGATCGCGAAAAAATCTGCCGAGTTCGCCGCGATCGTGAAGATCGGCCGCACCCATCTGATGGATGCGGTCCCGCTGACCCTCGGGCAGGAGTTCGGCGGCTATGTGGCGCAGCTCGACGCCGACCTGAAGCGGATCGAAGCGGCGCTGCCGGATATCTTCGAACTCGCGATCGGCGGCACGGCGGTCGGCACCGGGCTCAATACGCATCGCGAATTCGCCGCGCGGGTGGCGGCGAAAATCGCGGGCTACACCGGGCTGCCGTTCGTGTCCGCGCCCAACAAGTTCGCCGCGCTTGCGGCGCACGACGCGCTCGTGATGGCCTCGGGAGCGCTGCGCACGCTGGCCTGTTCGCTGATGAAGATCGCCAACGACATCCGCTGGATGGGCTCGGGGCCGCGCTGCGGCCTGGGCGAACTGGCGCTGCCCGAGAACGAGCCGGGCTCCTCGATCATGCCGGGCAAGGTCAACCCGACCCAGAGCGAGGCGATGACGATGGTGTGCCTGCAAGTGCTGGGCAACGACACGGCGATCGCGATGGCGGGGACGCAGGGGAACTTCGAGCTCAACGTCTTCAAGCCGCTGATCATCCACAATTTCATGCATTCGACGAGCCTGCTCGCGCACGCGTGCCTCTCGTTCAGCAAGTACTGCGTGGCGGGAATCGAACCCAACCGCGAGCAGCTTGCGCGCTACGTCAGCAACTCTCTGATGCTGGTCACGGCGCTCAGCCCGCATATCGGCTACGACAACGCCGCCAAGGTCGCCAAGCATGCGCACGCCGCAGGCACCACGCTGCGCCAGGCGTGTATCGCCCTTAAGCTGCTCTCGGGCGAGGAGTTCGACCGGCTGGTGCAGGTGGACAAGATGCTGGGGCCCGAGGATTGAGCGCGATCGGGCGCCGGGCGGGCGCGATCTTCGCCGCGGCCGTGCTCGCGATGCTCGCGCTCGCGATGCCGTTGCGGGCGGCGCAGCCGGTACCGACGCTGCCGCCGTTCGACCACGATCCGGGAGCCGAGCCGCCGGCGGTCGGCGGCGACCCGGTGGTGGTATCGGTCAGCCTGCATGTAATCAACCTGTCGAAGATCGACGACTCGGCGCAGCACTTCGATATCGACGCTTACCTATTCGCACGCTGGAACGATCCGCGCCTGGCGTTCGTGCCCAAGGGGTCCGACGACCTGCTGCGCACCTACCGGCCGGGCGAGATCTGGATTCCGCGCCTCGAGATCCTCAACGCGGCCGCGCCGCGCAATCTCCACGACGAATCGATCAGCGTCAAGCCGAGCGGCGACGTGACCTACGTCGAGCGCTTCTACGCCGAGCTTTCGGCGCGCTTCGAGCTCAGGCGCTATCCGTTCGACACCCAGGACCTGGAAATTTTCGTTCATCCGTTCGTCGCCGACGCGAGCCGGATCGTTTTCACCCTCAAGGATGCCAGCGTCTGGACCGCCAGCACGTTCACCGCGTACAGCTCGCTCGGGCAGTGGGACTTAAGGGTGCTGCCGCCTACGCTGCACTCGAATCACGAGAGCGTCGGCGTGGTCAGCGGCGTCCGGTTCGGAATCCTGGCGACGCGGCGTCCGGCCTACTACATCTGGAAGGTATTTGTGCCGCTAATTCTGATGGTGTGCGTGTCGTGGGGTGTGTTCTGGATCGAGCCGGGCGATCTGAGTTCGCAGGTCCAGGTATCGGTCACGACCATTCTGACGGTTATCGCGTTCGCGTTCGCGATTTCGTCGAGTATGCCGCGAGTGCCATACCTGACCTATATCGACGCGTTTTTCCTTCAATGCTACGTGTTCGTGTTCCTTGCGTTCACCGAGATCATGATCGTGCATGTGACGCACCGGTCGGATCGGCGCCGCGACCTGGGCCTCAAGATTCGCAATCAGGCGCGGGTGATCGCGCCGGCGGCGTTCCTGATCTCGAATGCGATAATCGCGCTGCGTTTTTTGGGCTGAGCGCGCGCCGCCTGCGGAGCGATCAGGCTATAATGGATTCAGGCGGCCGGCCCGAACGGGCTGCCGGAGAGGCGGGGGCATCACCCTTGTATGTTGGCGCCATCATCGCAAGATGGGGGAGGGCGCGGCAGAAAGGGGCGTTCGCCGCGGAACAGCACCTTTCTGATTCCTTCTCCCTCCGGAGACCTTTGCGTAATTGGGCGATGGGAGCGCGGCAGAATGATTTTCCAAAGATTGGAGGTTTCCGCAGCGATGCGTGCGTGTCGGGAGGCGGCTTTTGTAAGCCAACCGGGTCCGCGGGGCGCACCAAGACCTCGGCGCCGCATCATGCGGTGCTCAAGACCAACGCGCGGCGCAGGTTGATCGCGATACACAGCACAACGGCCTGAGTTCGATTGCGGACCAGGCCGCGATAGCGGACCCGCTGGTAGTGGTAGCCGCGCTTCATCACGCCGAACAC
>Ga0307374_10004849_pt1 | contig 22193 bp, 23 predicted proteins | sample OX3MG_FD_202532 | JGI IMG/M metagenome (GOLD analysis project Ga0307374, IMG submission 202532) | Soil microbial communities from Risofladan, Vaasa, Finland - OX-3 | ecosystem: Environmental > Terrestrial > Soil > Coastal area > Acid sulfate soil | place: Finland: Risofladan, Vaasa | collected...
GATGCTCGGCGCGCTCACGGAGATCGGCGAGTAGACCCTCATCATCGAGACATAGACAACGGACTACTACGAAAATGATCCATTAGTCGGCACGCAAGGCCCGACGGGCACCGGCTCCGTTGGCGAAAAAGGCACGGGCGGCGCCGCGGGCGCTCAAGGCCTGCCCGGTCCCACCGGCACCCAGGGTCCCGCGGGACCAGCGGGCCAGGTCGAGCTCGTGACGTGCAAAAAAGTCAAAGGAAAGCAGCACTGCACGACCAAGCTTGTCTCCGGCACGGTCAAGTTCACGACCGCGGGCCTAGCCGCGCGGGCGACGCTCTCTCGTCACGGCGTCGTGTACGCGACAGGGACAGCTCGCACCTCGCGTGGGCGTATGAGCCTGCGGCTAACGCCGCTGCGCTCACTGCGACCGGGCAAGTACACGCTCACGCTGATCAGCGGGGCCGGAAAGCACAAGAGGATCACTAGCGAGTCGTTCACGCTTCACTAGTACACGCGGGCCGAAGTTCAGTGGAATTGGCGCGTGGCAGAGCGCGCGTCGCGAACACGGACGCAACTTCGACCAGCTAATCGCCGCAGGGCGCGACGACGCCGCTGGCTTGGGGGCCAAGGCGCTTCGTGAACTCCGCCACGTAGAAGTCTTATTGGAGGTTGAATACTAAACTCCAACAAGAGGATTTCATGTCGGGCCAGCGGCAAACAAAAGGGCAAGAGTAAGAAGAAGTAGGCCGCCGGGCGATAGCCTCGTAGTTGTATGGATTCGAGGGCAGCGCGACGCTTTCGCAATCGGGCTGAAGCCGGTCGGCTTTTGGCGGAGCGCCTGCGCGAATATGGCGGCCGAGAGGATGTCGTGGTCCTGGGCCTTCCACGCGGTGGCGTGCCGGTTGCATTCGAGATAGCGCGTGCGCTTGCAGCCCCGCTGGATGTCTTCCCCGTACGTAAGCTCGGCGTTCCCGGTCAGGAGGAGCTGGCGTTCGGTGCCATCGCAACGGGTGGTACGCGCGTGCTGAACAAGCAGCTGATCCTCGCCCTTGGCATTCCGCCTGAATGGGTTGAGGCGATCGACGCCTCCGAGCGCCGCGAGTTGCAACGCCGCGAGCTCGCCTACCACCCTGAGCGCCCGCGCCTGGACGTTGCCGGCGAGACGGTCATCCTCGTCGATGACGGCGTGGCGACGGGGGTGACCATGCTGGCCGCGGTACATGCGATCCGCCAGGAGCACCCAGCGCGGGTGCTCCTCGCGGTTCCGGTCGCCGACCCCGACGTGTGTGCAGACCTTCGTAAGGGCGCTGAGGAGGTGGTGTGCTTGAACACCCCCCAGCCGCTGCGGGCGGTTGGGGCCTGGTACGAGGACTTCTCACAGACAACCGATGAGGAGGTTCGCGAGCTGCTCTGTAGCGCTGCGCACTTCGCGAGCTGCGCCTAGCCGATCCTCGCCAAGAACACCTCACAGCGTCACGTCGGCGCTCCCAGCCGCGCACGGCGCCGCGCGGCCTGAACTGTCTGCGTGAGCGTGCCAACATCGTAGGCACCGTAGTGACGGCGGCCGTTGACGAAGAACGTGGGGGTGCCGGAGACACCGCTCTCATCGGCGCTGGCCACGTCCTCGCTAACCCGAGGGGCATACTCGCGACGGCGCAGCTCCTCGGAAATACGATTCCCGTCTAGCCCGAGTTGCCTGGCGTAGTCCCGGATGTCGCTTGGCCCCAGATCGCCTTGATGGCGGAGCAGTGTGTCGTGCATCTCCCAAAAGCTTCCCTGAGCGGCGGCGGCCTCCGAGGCCTCGGCGGCGAGTTGCGCGTTTGGATGCACGTCGTTGAGCGGGAGGTGACGCCAGACATAGCGAATGTCGTCGCCGAAAGAGGAAACGAGCTCGCGTATAACCGACTCGGCCTGGCCGCAATAGGGACACTCGAAGTCGCCGTACTCCACGAGCGTGACCGGTGCGTCATCGGGCCCGCGGATGTGATCGCGCTCGGCGTCCACATCGTCAGAGAGATCGAGGATGTCCTCTGCCGTGGCCCCGATCTGACGTGCGCGCACCCTGCCCGGCAGTCGTTTGACGACGCGGAACACGCCCGCTGACAGCAGCGTCGCGAAGAGAATCGAGCCCAGCGCGCCGAGCTTCGCCTCGTCGAGCTGCTCGCCATGGAAAGCGAGGCTCGAGACGAGCAGCGAAACGGTGAAGCCGATGCCCGCGACCGACGCCCCGCCTGCGAGCACCGGCCAGCTGATGGCAGGCCGAGGCCCGTGGAGGACCGGCCGTGAGGCCAGCCAGGAGGCACCGAGGATGCCGACGGGCTTGCCGACCACGTAGCCGAAGAGGATGCCGAGCGTGACCGGCGAGGTGATCGCGTCTTCGAGCAGTCCGCTCCTCACGTGAATGCCCGCGTTCGCGAGCGCAAACAGCGGCACGATCACATAGCTCGTCCAAGGGTGAAGGCCATGCTGGAGACGCTCGTTGAGCGAGATCGCGGACCGGACACCGACCTGTGCCGATCGCGCCATCTCCGGTGTGGGCTGCTCGCGGAACGAGCGTGCGAGCGCGGTCGCGCGCTCCAGGCCCTCGCGCGATGGCTGATAGGCGCTGGTCACCAAGCCGGCTGCAAGTCCTGCCACGACTGGATCGATCCCGGACTTGAACATCGCCACCCACAGTGCCGCCCCGACGATGACCGCCAGCTGGCGCATCAGCGAAAGCCGACCCTGCAACAGCGGTATGTAGCGCAGCGCGAACAAGAGCACGAACAGCGCAAGGGCGACGGCAAGTGCGACGAGCGAGACGTGATGGGTGTAGACGATGGCGATCACTACGAGCGCACCGAGGTCATCGACGACCGCGAGCGTCAGCAGAAACACACGCAGCCGCGTGGCGGCGCGCGGCGTGAGCAGCGCGAGGGCGCCAAGCGCCAAGGCGGTATCGGTGGACATCGCGGCGCCCCAGCCGCGCGCGCCAGGACCACCGGCGTTGAACGCCAGGTAGATCCCGACGGGCACCGCCATGCCACCGATCGCCGCAAGCACCGGGATCGCCAGACGGCGCCGCTCGCGCAGCTCGCCCAGATCGAGCTCGCGCTTTGCCTCGAGGCCAACGACGAGGAAGAAAAACGTCATCAGCCCTTCGTTGACCCAGTGGCGCAGGCTGGTTGAGATAGAGCCGCCGCCGAGCGTAATCGAGAGGTTTGTCCTCCACAACGACTCGTAAGAGTGCCACCAGGGTGAGTTGGCCCACAGCAGGGCCGCGGCCGTGGCCGCCAGCAGCACGCTCGCGCTGCCTGTCTCCGTGCTGAGGAAGTCACGAACGGGTGCCGCGAGGTTCCGCGCCCACGCCGTACGGTCGGTATAGGAAGAGGCCTGCGCCTCGGGCGATGCGGGTTCGGCGTCTGCCATCTGCGGCGATTATCGCGAGCTGCCGTCCGCCATCCAGTCTGCCACGCCCAGCGCCCCGTCCCGTGTGCGGGATGAGCCCACCGCTACGTGGCAGTTGATGAGGGAGCAATGGCCGTCGCGCTCGCTGAGCGGCCCCTTGGTAAGAGATTCACGCGCGCGTAGGCCCCTGGTATGAATCTGCCCGAAACGCCTCAGATCTCTCTCAACGCCAGCTGAGGGGATCGTCCTTAAGGCTGCTTGCGCCGCTGCGGATGGATCGTCTCACCGCGGGCGAGCATCGCGACGAACTGCTCGATACGCCGCGTACGCGTGTCGGCCCGCTTGGCGCTCGTTGTCCGGTAGAGAATGGCGTAGCGGTTCTGGCTCGAGAGAAGCTCGAACATCGCACGGGCCTTCGGCTCGGCGTCGAGGGCCGCGGCGAGATCCTCCGGCACCTCGATGCTCGCCTGGCCCGCATAGGCGGCCTCCCAGCGGCCGTCGGCCTTGGCCGCGGCGACCGCAGCCAGGCCAGCCGCATGCATCCGCCCTTCGCTGCTCAGCCGCTCGACGATCCCCACGTTGCGCTTCGACCATGAGCTGCGCGTCCGGCGAGGGGTGAAGCGCTGGCGGTAGGTGCCCTCGTCGCGACGGGCGGTCTGCCCGTCGATCCAGCCGTGGCAGAGCGCCTCCTCGAGCGCCTGGTCATATGTGAGGCTGGTCGGTTCTGTGGTGTCCTTCTTAGCGAGAACCAGCCACACTCCGGCCGCATCCCCGTGATTGGCGGCCAGCCACTGCCGCCATGCCGAGGCACCGGCGACGGTGAGCTGCGGCAGTTCCTTGCCCATAATCCTCAGCGTCGCAGAGAACGAAATATTTCGTTCCCGCGTAACCTCGGCCGGTGTCCTCACCGCTCCTGATCGCCGATGTCCCCTGGCTGCTCTACCGCTCCTACTTCGCGCTTCCAAAATCCATAACGGACTCCGCGGGCCAGCCGGTCAACGCCCTGCTGGGAACAGTCAACGCCCTGCTCACCCTCGTCGAGCCGCAGAGCGGCGTCGAACCGCGCAGCGTCGTGGCCTGCATGGGAGCGGAGGAGGCCGCCTACCGGGTCGAGCTCTATCCGCCCTACCACGCCCACCGCGACCCGATGCCGCCGGAGCTGCGGCGGCAGTGGGGACAGGCGCCCGCGCTACTCGACGCGCTCGGCTGGAACCACACCACCAGCGAGGACCTGGAGGCCGACGACGTGATGTTCTCCCTGGCCCGCATCGAGGCTGCCGGCGGCGGCTCGGCCCTGCTGCTGACCGGCGACCGTGACCTCTACGGCGCTGTCGATGAGCGAGTCTCGGTGGTCGAGCTGCTGAAGGGGGGCTCACACGGGCTGATCGGTCCGGCCGACGTGGAGGACCGCTACGGAGTACGCCCAGATCAGGTCGCGGACTTCATCGCCCTGCGCGGCGACCCCTCCGATGGGCTGCCCGGCGCGCCGGGGATCGGCGCCAAGACGGCCGCCGAGCTGTTGTGTGAGCACGGCACCCTCGAGGGCGCAATTGCGGCCGCGAGAACCGGGACGGCGATGCGCCCGCGCACGGCGGGCGCCCTGATCGACAACGAGCAGCTGCTGCTTTCATTCCGGCGGATCGCCACCCTCCAGCTGATCGATGTCGAGCTCCCGCCGGACAGCCCGACCGACTTCGCTGGCGGCGCTGCCTGTGCTCGCGAGCTCGGCATGCGAGCACTCGCCGAGCGGCTGGACAAGCTCGCTACGGGGTGAACTTGACGGTAATCACGTCTCCATCCTGCATCACGTAGTCGCGGCCCTCCAGCCGCAGTGTGCCGCGCTCGCGCGCGCCAGCGTAGCCGCCGGCCTCGACCAGCTGCTGCCAGCCGATCACCTCGGCCCGCACGAAGCCCTTCTGGATGTCAGTGTGGATCTGCCCGGCCGCATGCCAGGCAGTCAGACCCCGGCGCAGATGCCAGGACTGCGCGATCGTCGCCTCACCGGCCGTGAAGAAGGCGTTCAGCGCCAGCAGCTCAAAGGCCTCGCGCACCACACGCGCGACGGGTGGGTGGGGATCAGATCCCCTGACTTCGAGCCCGGCGCGCATCTCTGCCGCTTCCTCGTCGCCGAGCTCCGAGAGCTCCGCCTCGATCCGCGAGCTGACGGCGACCGCGCGCGCCCCGTGCGAGGCGGCGTGCTCGATGATCGCTGCGGGCACCTCCTGGGACCCCTCGTCGACGTTCGCCACGAACAGCACCGGCTTACTCGTCAACGAGCCCAGGTCGCGAGCCGCGTTCGGTGCCTGCACCGGCAGTGGCACGCCGCGCGCCGGGCGTCCCGCCTGCAGCTCCGCGATCACGCTGGTCAGCCATGCCTCTTCCGCCACCGCCACCCGATCGCCACCACGGGCCTGTTTGCCGACACGCTCGATGCGCCGTTCGGCCTGCTCGAGATCGGCGAGTACGAGCTCGGTCTCGATCGTTTCAATGTCAGCGAGCGGATCGACGCGACCGTCGGGATGGATCACGTTCTCGTCGTGGTGGGCGCGCACGACGTGCACGATCGCGTCCGTCTCGCGGATGTTGCCGAGGAACTTGTTTCCAAGCCCCTCACCCTCGTGCGCGCCGGCCACCAGTCCGGCGATGTCGTGGAAGTCGATCGTGTCCCACACGATCGACGACGCCTTCACGGTGCGTGCGAGCGCCTCCATGCGCTCGTCGCGCACGGGCACCACGGCGACGTTCGGCTCGATCGTCGTGAACGGGTAGTTGGCGGCCTCGGCCCCCGCTTTTGTCAGCGCGTTGAACAGCGAGGACTTGCCCGCGTTCGGCATCCCCACGATGCCGATCTTCGTGCTCACCGCTGCGCCGCCGCCGTACCGAGTAGCGCGCCGGCCAGTACGTCTGACGGATAGTGAACTCCCAGATAGCACCGCGACACCGACAGCCCCGTCGCCAGCGCGTACAGAGCCGGCGCGGGCAGCCCGAGCCGTGAGTAGCAGCGCGCCCCGGCGAAGGATGTGCTCGCGTGGGCACTGGGAAAGCTCAGCCGCGTAGGTGTGCCCGTCAGCGGCGGCAGGCCGGGAAGGCGCGGACGGGGACGACGGACGATTCGCTTGATCAGCATGTTCAGCGCGTACGTACCCGCGACCGTGCTCGTTGCCCGGCGCCAGTCCGCACTGCGCTGGCGATCGAGTGCCCAGCCAGCCACGCCGATCGCCAGCCAGACTCCGCCGTGCTCGCCCAGCCGGGAGAAGCCGGCAACCACACGCTCGGCTTGTGGGCTGTGTCCCTGAGTGCGCGCCACTCCCAGCAGCCGCTCGTCCAGGTGCAGACCCATCTGGACCCTGGAGTGAGCCCTAAGCGCCAAAGCCGACGCGGGAATCCTCATCCTCGGCGCGTACGTACACGACCTGGCCGAGATACAGGCGCACCGGGCCGTCCTCGCTCTCGAGCTCGTGCCAGCCGCCGCCACCCAGCGCCTTGTACAGCCCCTTCAGCTGCTCCTCTGAGACCCGCAGCGCGAGCACCTGCCCGCCGTGAAAGCCGATGCTTATTTGCCGTGCCCTTCCTGCCATCAGTGTGCTCCCACTCCCGCGGCCGGCTCGACTATCTCGGTCAGCACGCCCTCCGTAGCCCGCGGGTGCAAAAACGCGACGCGCGAGCCCCTGATGCCAACCCGAGCGTGCTCGTCGATCAGCGCCATTCCCGACTGCCTCAGCGCTGCAAGCGTCGCATCTATATCCGCCACCTGGTAGGCCACGTGGTGCAGCCCCGGCCCTCTCTTTGCCAAGAACTTCCCCACCGGCGTGTCCTCGCCGAGCGGTGCCAGCAGCTCCACGTGGTTCTCGCCGACATCCAGCAGCGCCGCCTCCACGCCCTGCTCCTGCACGACCTCGCGGTGAGCCAGCACCATCTGAAAACTGTCTTCCCACAGCCCGAGCGATGCGTCGATCTCCTGCACCGCCACGCCGATATGGTCGATCCGCCTGAACACGCCCGCCAGTCTATAGACCGGCCTTGCCCTCGCTCGCAGTCCCGTCCACCGCCGTCGCCGCGGCCACCACACGCAGCCCCACACCCGGCGCGCGCTCCAGGCGGGGCACGCCCTTCATGATCTCCTCGATCGCAGCGCGCTCGAGCACCTCGTGCTTCAGCAGCTCCTCCGCCAGTGCATCCAACTGACGGCGGTGGACGACGATCGTCCTCTGCGCCGCGCGCCGCGCTTCCTCGATCAGGTCCTGACGCTCCTCGTCGCGAATCCGCAGCGTCGTCTCCGAGAGCCTCACGTCCCCGTCCGGGGCGCGCCCGACGCCCGCCGTCCCCATCGCGTAGTCGTGCACCATCGAATGTGAGATGTCGGCCACGCGTTTGAGGTCGTCCGAAGCACCTGTGGTGATCGCGCCGAACACGATCTGCTCGGCAACCCGCCCTCCGAGCAGCACAGTCATATAGTCCAACAGCTCCTCGCGCGTCTTCAGGTAGCGATCCTCCGCCGGCAGGTTCAGCGTGTAGCCAAGTGACCGCCCGCGCGGCACGATCGAGATCCTGTGCACACGGTCGACTGACGGCAGCAGCTCGCCGCACAGCGCGTGCCCCGCCTCGTGATAGGCGACGACCCGCTTCTCGTGCTCATTCAGCACGCGGCGCGACTGCACCCCAGCGATCACACGCTCGAGCGCCCCGTCGAAGTCCTGATCGTCGATCAGCTTTGCGCCGCGCCGCGCCGCGAAGATCGCCGCCTCGTTGCAGATGTTCGCCAGGTCCGCGCCGGTCAACCCGCTCGTCTGCTGGGCCACCAGCCCGAGGTCCACTTTCCCCAGCGGCTTACCCCGCGTGTGGACCGACAGCACGCCCTGGCGCCCCTTCACGTCCGGCGGCGCCACAAACACCTGCCGGTCAAAGCGCCCCGGGCGAAGCAGCGCCGGGTCTAGCTTCTCCAGCAGGTTGCTCGCCGCGATCACAACCACGCGCCCTGACCCGGCGAACCCGTCCATCTCCACGAGCAGCTGGTTCAGTGTCTGGTCCTTCTCCCCAGAGATGTCCATCCCGCGCCGGCCCCCGACGGCGTCGAGCTCGTCGATGAAGATGATCGCGGGCTCGTGCTTGCGGGCGATCGCGAACAGCCGGCGAATGCGCGCCGCCCCCAGACCGGCGAACATCTCCACGAACGCCGCAGCCGACTGCGCAAAGAACTGCGCCCCGGACTCGTGCGCAACCGCCTTCGCCAGCAGCGTCTTGCCCGTGCCCGGCGGCCCGTGCAGCAGGATCCCCTTAGGCACCTTCGCCCCCAGCTCATGAAACGGCTTGGGGTCGCGCAGGAACTCCACGATCTCCTGCAGCTCGCCCTTCGCCTCGTCGACGCCGGCGATGTCTTTCCACGCGATCGACTGATTCGAGGCCGGCTTGATCTGCTGCGGCTTGACCCGCGGCATCATCTTCAGCATGCGCCACATCAGATAGATCAGCGCGACGAAGAACAGGATCATCACGACGGCCGACCACTGGTAGGCCCATTCCTGGATGTTCCCGACAAGCGACGCGCTGATCACGCCGATCCCTCCTGGCATCTGGCCACCATCCTTGGCTCCATCGCCAACAGTATGGTCCCTCAGCCCAAAATACGCAAAGCCAAATCTGCGAAGAATTCCGTCGCGTATGCCAGGTCGCGTACGTCTATCCGCTCGTCGGCGCCGTGAATCAACGGCGCTGTCTCTCCCAGCGATTGGTAGCGCTGAGGAAAGAAGCCGTAGGCGATGCACTCTGGAAACGCGGCGCGGAAGTGGCGCGAGTCGGTGAAGCCGGGCAAGATCGTCGGCACGGTGTGCGCGCCGGGATCGTGCGCTTGAACCCACTCCGAGATCGCGTCCATCAACGAGGACTGCATCGGCGAGCGGTTGCCGGCGATGCGCTCGGTGAACTCGATGCGCAAGCCGTCCTCGGGGTCGTCGGGGGGTGGGTGGGGACCCAATACTTCCGCGATCGCGCGGCGCGTCTCGTCCTCGCCGAGACCGGGAGGCACACGACAGTCCACCTTCAGAACGGCCTTTGAGGGGATCACGTTGAGCTTCTCCGACGCACTGATCATCGTCGGTGCAAACGTGATGCCGAGCATTGGCTCGAACATCGTCGCCAAGCGCGCATCGGCGGCGCGCAGGCGTGCAACCGCTCCCGTCGGGTCACCAGGGTCCTCGCCGAGCGCGCGCAAAAACGCACTCGGCTCCGCCGTCAGCTCATACGCTGGCTGGCCAGCGCCGAGCCGCTCCAGCACCGGCGCCAGCTTCAGCAGCGCGTTCTCGCCCATATCCGGCATCGAGGCGTGCCCCGCCACCCCGCTGGCTGTGACCGTGAAGCGAAACCTGCCCTTCTCCGCGCAGCACACCCCGTAGCGACGAACCCCGCCGTACTCGAACACGCAGCCCGCGCCCTCGTTCACGAGCATGTCGCAGCGCACCTTCTCGGGGTGCGTACTGGTGAGCCATTCCGCGCCGATCTCGCCCCCTGTCTCCTCGTCGGTGACCGCGACGATCAGCAGCTCGCCCCTCGCCGGGCGCCAGCCCGAGCGCGCGAGCGTCGCCGCGGCAGCGATCTCCGCCGCGACCTGCGACTTCATATCCAGCGCGCCTCGTCCCCATATATAGCCCTCGGCCTGCTCTCCGGACCAAGGGTCGCGCGTCCACTCCGCGGAGTCGGCGAGCACGGTGTCGACATGGCCGAGGTAGCAGAGCGTCGGGGCCCCGCCCGGGGATCCATCAGCACCCCGGAGTCTCCCGATCAGATTGGGACGTCCGGGATCCGCGCCAAGCAGCTCACATTCGAACCCAGCAGCGGACAGGTGCGCCTCCAAGTATTCCTGCGCCGGGCGCTCATTCCCCGGAGGGTTGACCGTGTCGAAGCGGATCAGCTTTTGCAGCAGAGCCTGGGCCTCGGCAGCCGGATCGGTGCTCGTCACCCTGGGATCGTACGCCGATCGGACCTGCGCGCCCCGGGCACAGCCGCGAGCAGCTCCTTCGTATAAGGATGCCCCGGCGAGCTGTACAGCGTCTCGTTGTCCTGGAGCTCGACGATCTTCCCCTTCAGCATCACCGCCACCCGGTCACACATGTGCCGCACCACAGACAGATCGTGGCTGATCAGCACGAGCGTCAGCCCCATCTCCCGCTGGCGCTCGCGCAGCAGGTTCAGCACCTGCGCCTGGATCGACACGTCGAGCGCCGACACGGGCTCGTCCGCGATCAGCAGCTTCGGCCCCAGCGCGAGTGCCCTGGCCACGCCGATCCGCTGGCGCTGGCCGCCGGAGAACTCGTGCGGATAGCGGTTGTAGTGCTCCGGGTTCAACCCCACAGTGTCCAGCAGCTCTCGCACCGCGGTCTTGCGCTCCGCGCGGTCGCGGTGCAGACCATGGATCGCGAACGGCTCGCCCACGATCGCGCCGACGGTCCTGCGCGGATTCAGCGAGGAATACGGATCCTGGAAGACCATCTGCATCTCGCGCCGCACCGCCTTCAACTCGGCGCCCTTGGAGTGGGTGATGTCCTCACCGTCGAAATGCACGGTGCCAGCGGTCGCCTCGAGCAGCCGCATCATCAGCCGCGCGGTCGTGCTCTTCCCACAGCCGGTCTCCCCCACGATCCCCAGCGTCTCGCCTTTCATCACCTCGAAGCTCACCCCGTCGACCGCCTTCACCGCGCCGGTCTTCCGCTTCCACACGATTCCTCGCGTGATCGGGAAGTGCTTCACCAGATCCCGCACCTCGACGAGCGGCCCGGCGGAGCTCATCTGAGACCCTCCCAGATGCGCTTGCGCTCCCCGGCCGCCAGCAGGCAGGCGACGCGATGAGAGGGGTCGCCCTGCACCGGCTCGAGGCCCGGGTCGATGCGGGCGTGCTCGGGCTGCGCATATACGCAGCGTGGATGGAAGTGACAGCCAGACGGCGGCTCGATCAGGCTCGGGGGGCTGCCCGGGATCGGCGCCAGCTGCTCCACGCGCGGACCAGCCAACGTCGGGATCGACCGCAACAAGCCCCACGTATAAGGATGCTCGGGCCTCTTCAGAAGTGTCTCTGCCGCTGCCGTCTCCACGATCCGCCCGGCGTACATAACAGCGATCTCATCGGCCATCTCCGCGACCACCCCGAGGTCGTGCGTGACGATCACCATTCCCATCCCGAGCTCATCCCGCAAGCGCTCCAGCAGCGCCAGTATCTGCGCCTGCACGGTCACGTCCAATGCCGTCGTCGGCTCGTCCGCGATCAGCAGCTTTGGCTCGTTCGCGAGTGCCATCGCGATCATCGCGCGCTGGCGCATCCCACCCGAGAACTCGTGCGGATAGTCGTCCACGCGCCTTCCCGGATCGGGGATTCCAACGAGCCCCAGCAGCTCGATCGTGCGCTCCCTGGCCTTTGCCTTGGATACGTCCTGGTGAGCGCGCACCGCCTCCACGATTTGCGCGCCGACTCGATACAGGGGGTGCAGTGCCGAGGATGGGTCCTGGAAGATCATCGCGATCTCGTTGCCTCTGATCTTTTGCAGCTCCCCCTCGGACAGGCTCAGCAGATCGCGTCCCTCGAGCAGGATCCGGCCCTGCACCTGGGCGCCCTGCGCGCGTGTCAGACCGAGCACGCTGAGTGCTGCGACGGTCTTGCCCGACCCGGACTCGCCGACGATCCCGAGCGTGCGCCCGCGCCCCAGCTCATAAGAGATCCCATCGACCGCTTTCACCACACCGTCTTCAGTCGGGAAGTCGACATGCAGCTTCTCGACACACAGCAGTGGTTCTCCGGCAGCGCTCACGAGTAACGCACCCTGGGATCGAGGTACGCATAGGCGATGTCCACGAGGATGTTCGCCACGACGATGAACAGAGCCCCCAGCAGAACCGTGCCCTGCACGATCGGGAAGTCCGAATGGGTGATCGCGGTGTAGCTGAGCTGCCCGATCCCGGGGATGTTGAAGACAACTTCGACGAGGATCGCGCTACCGATCAGCGTTGCGATATCGAGGGCGAGGATCGTCACGATCGGATTGATCGCCGCCCTCACCCCGTGATGCATCACCACGCGACGCTCTGACAGGCCCTTCGCGCGGGCCGTGCGGATGTAGTCCTCGCCCATCGTCTCGGTCAGGCTCGAGCGCATCAGCCGCGCGTAGATCGCGGCAGAGCCCGCGGCGAGCACCAGCCACGGCAACAGCAGCGAGCTGAACCATTTCCACGGGTCGCTGGTCAAGCCGACGTAGCTGCCAGCGCCGGGGAACACCTTCACCTTGCCGATGTCAGCGGCAAACAGGTACAAGGCGATCAGCCCGAGCCAGTATTCCGGTGCTGAGATGAACACCAGCGCGCCGCCCATGCTCGCGCGATCCAAAAGCGTACGTCTACGCAGCGCCGAGACGATCCCGATCGGCAGCCCGATCCCCAGCCACACGATGCTCGCCCCCACTGCCAGCGACACTGTGGCACCCAGACGATTGGCGATCAGGCCCCTCACGGGCGCTGAGCTGTAGTAGCTGAACCCCAGGTTGAAGTGCAGGAAGACTTCCTTCATGTAGATCCAGAACTGCGCGAGCAGCGATTTGTCGAGCCCGAGGTTGTGGCGAATCTCGGCGATCACCTGAGGGCTCGCATTGCGACCGGCCCGCAGCCGCGCCGGGTCGCCCGTTGGCAGGACCCGGAACAGCACGAACGTCAGCGCCGTCACCGCGATCAGCAGCAGCACGCCCCACAGGATGCGGCGGATGATGTACCGCGTCACGGGCTCGAGCTACTTCAGCGAGGTGTAGTTGTAGTCCCACTCGCCGTTGTCCCATAGGTCGCCGACGCCTGCGACGTTGCTGGACTCTATGTTCGGCTGCTTGTCCCAGTCGAACGGGATCGCTACGGCCTGGGCGACCAGTTTGCGATCGATGCTCGCCCATGCCGCTGCCCGCGCCGGGGCGCCAACGATCGACTCGGCGGCGTCCATCGCCTTGTTGATTTCGGGGTCGTTCACCAGGCCCCAGTTGTTGTTTCCGCTGGGGATGATGTTCTTGCCGTTGAACGGCACGTCGAGCACCGCCTGGGGATCGCCGAAGTCGGCGCCCCATGCGACGCTCGGGCAGACATCGATCGCTTCGGCGGGAACCCCGCAGTACTTCGAGTACATGACCGAGGAGTCGACCAGGTTGAATCTCGTCTTGAAGCCGAGGTTCTTCAGTGTCTGGTTGACGATTTCGGCGTCTTCAGCCGACGGGCTGCCCGTCGAGCCGACGATCTGCAACGTCTTCGAGCCTGTGTACTTGCCGCTCTCATAGCCCGCGAGCTTCATGTACTTTTCCGCGACCGCGAGGTCACCCTGCGGGTGTTCGTTGTAGTCGGCCTGCGGTCCGGCGAGCCCGCCGGCCTGTTCGAAGCCGGGAATTTCCGGATAGATGAAGTGCGTCATCACGTTCGTGACGAGGCTCCCCCCACGCGCCTTGTCCATCGCTTCACGGTCAAGCGCCGCCCAGAACGCCTTACGCAGGTTGATGTCAGCGAACGGACCCTGCTTGTTGTCCACTGCGATGTAGTGGTCGCCGGCGCCCGGCGAGATCTCCAGCTGCTTACGGAACTTTTCATACGCGAGCTTGACGATCGACTGTGCGGGTGCTTCGTTTTGCACCATGCTCGACCCTTCCAGCACCTGGCGCCCGATCACCGTCGCATCTCCGCCGATCTTGACGTTGATCTGGTCCAGGTAGGCGGGCCTGGAGTCGGTCGCTGCGCTCCAGTTGGGGTTGCGCACAAGCGTCGCCGACTTGCCAGGCTGATAGCCGATCCCGAGGACCTTGCCGGCGCCATCGGATTGGAGCATGTACGGCCCCGTAGCCACCTGGTAGTTGCCGTATTCGGTCGGTTTCTTGGCGTCGAATTTCGCCGCGAACTCCTTCGGCACTGGGGCGCTCAGCGCCAGCACGAGCGCGTCGAGCACGATCTGGGCTTTCGGTTCGGTCAGGTGGAGGACGATCGTGTACTTGTCCGGTGTCGTGATACCTGCAAACGGCCCGCCGGTGGCCTTGGAGGCGCCCACTAGCGAGCTGAAGTAGCTCAGGAAATAGGGATTCGCGACGTTCGGATTGGCACCGCGCTCGAGCGCGTAGGCAACATCGGCCGAGGTCACTTCGCGGTTGACCGGCGGGCTGAAGTGAACGCCGTGGCGAATGTGGATCGTGATCGTCTTCCGGTCAGCGGAGATCTGCGCAGGTTCGGAGGCCAGGTCCGGACTCGGGTTGGAGAACGTGTTTGGCTTGTAGGAGTACAGCGGACGCTGGGTGGCGTGGACGACCTCGTAGTCGATGTTGTAGTACGCCTGCCCTGAGTCGATGTGTTCGAAGTCCGTTTGGTTGAGCACGGTCAGCGTGCCGCCGCGCTTACCGCCACTCTGCGCCTGAGTGAGAGGCGTCTGGATCCCGCTTGCGACCTTGATCCCGCTCCCGCCGGAGACCGAGCTGCCGGAGCCGCACGCGGCGAGCGCGAGCGCAAGCGCTCCGGCGAGCGCGGCCGATGCGATCCTTCTGGTCGAGCTCATTCTGTGTCTCCTCCGTTTGTGATTGGGATTGGTGTCACCGCGCGGTCCTTGGATTGAGGGCATCCTGCAGGCCGTCGCCGAGCAGGTTGAAGGCCAGCACGGTCAACAGCAGCGCGATGCCCGGGAAGGTCATGTACCACCAGGCGGTGTTGAAGATCGGGGTGGCGGCGGCAATCATCTGGCCCCAGCTGGCCGTCGGTGGCCGGATGCCGACGCCGAGGAACGACAGGGCCGCCTCGAGCAGGATGTTCAGCGGGATCAACAGCGTCGCGTAGACGATGACCGGCGCAACGAGATTGGGGAGGATCTCTCCGAACATGATCCGTGCGTCCGAGGCGCCGAGCGCGCGTGCGGCCTGCACGAACTCGCGCTCGCGCAGGCTCAGCACGAGCCCCCGCACGATCCGCGCCACGTACGTCCAATTGGCCAGCGCGATCAGGAAGATGATCACGCCTAAGCCGGGCTGAACCGTCCCTCCCACGCAACCTCTCACGGCACAGGCAGCGCCGATGCCGAGGCCGAGCAGCAGGATCGGGATCGACAGCACCACGTCGATCAGGCGCGAGAGCAGCGTGTCCAGCCAGCCGCGGTAGAAGCCGGCGAGTACCCCGACGATCACGCCGATCAGTGTCGCAACGGCCGTGCCGAGGAGGCCCACCTCGAGCGAGACCCGCGTCCCGTAGATCACGCGCGAGGCCACGTCCTGGCCGAGCTGGTCGACACCAAATGGATGTGCCAGGCTGGGGCCCAACGGGCTGCCGAACTGATCGGTCAGGTTGGGGTTCTGCACCGATGGCCCGGGCAGTCCCAGCAGCGTCACGATCAGCGGGGCCGCGAGCGCCACCGCAACCAGCAGCACGATGAAGGCAAGCGAGGCCAGCGCCACGCGGTCCCGGCGAAAGCGACGCCAGAACAGCTGCAGCGGAGAGCGCGCGGCGATCTCCCCACCCACGTCCAAGAATCCCAGACCTCCCGGAGCGTCCGGAAGGATCTCGGCAGCGCCAACGCTCATCTATGGGTCCCTTCTCGTCCGAGAAGTGGATGTGCTCCTAATGTAGATCATCACCAGGTCTAGGAGTTCGACGTTCTCTGGCCGGTGACCTCCCGTGAGAGACCTCTGAAAGATGGACATAGACACGCTGTTCGGACCCGACGCAGACAGTGAGCGGGAGCCCGGTCGCGTTCCGGCCGTGGACGACCGCCCGCTGGCAGCACGCATGCGACCAGACACGCTCGCTGGCTTCGTCGGCCAGACGCACCTGCTCGGCGACGGCTCGGCCCTGCGCACAGCGATCGAACAGGGGCACCCTCACTCGATGGTCCTATACGGGCCACCCGGCACCGGCAAGACCACGCTCGCTCGCATCCTCGCCGGGCATTCACAAGCGGCCTTCGAGGAGCTCAGCGCCGTAGCGGCCGGCCGCGCCGAGGTACGCGCGGTGCTCGAGCGCGCTGCCCATCGCCAAGCGGCGAACGGCACACCGACCGTGTTCTTCCTGGACGAGATCCATCGCTTCAACAAGGCACAGCAGGACGCGTTGCTGCCGGCCGTCGAGGACGGCCTTGTCACGCTGATCGGCGCCACTACCGAGAACCCCGCCTTCGAGGTCAATGGCGCCCTGCTCTCGCGCATGCGTGTGTATGCGCTGGAGGCCTTGAGCACAGAGGAGGTCAGCGAGGTGCTGCGGCGGGCCGTGGCACACGGGCCATCGGCGGTGGGCGAGGAGGCGATCGCGTTCCTCGCCGTGCGCAGCGAAGGCGACGCGCGCACAGCGCTGAACGCCCTGGAGCTGGCGAGCACGACCGCAGCGGAGCTGGGCGAGGAGCAAATCAGCATCGCACGGGCTGAGGACGCGCTGCAGCGCAGGGCGGTGCTCTACGACAAAGGCGGAGATCGCCACTACGACTACATCTCCGCCTGGATAAAGGCCACCCGCGGCTCAGACCCAGACGCCTCCCTGTACTACCTGGCGGTGATGCTCGAGGGTGGCGAGGACCCGCGCTTCATCGTCCGGCGGATGGTGATCTTCGCCTCCGAGGACATCGGCAACGCCGACCCACAGGCGTTGTCCGTGGCTGCGGCAGCTGCTCAGGCCGTCGAGCACGTAGGCCTGCCGGAGGCCAAATTCGCGCTCGCACAGGCCGCCATCTACCTGTCTGTAGCGCCGAAGTCAAACGCCGCAGGACGGGCGCTTCAGGCAGCCCAGCAGCACGTGCGCGAGCACGGCGCGGCGCCGGTCCCAGGATGGCTGCGATCCGGACCCCGCCCGGGACTCCAGGTCGGTGGGTATGACTATCCGCACGATCATCCTGGGCACGTCTCGCCGCAGGAGCTCCTGCCGGAAGGTGTGGAGGGTGTGCACTTCTACGAGCCCGATGAGGCGGAGGCGCAACTGGCGCAGCGGCTGGCGCAGATTCGCAAGGCACGCGGGCGATAATGGAGATCGTGGAGGCACATGCGACGATCGAGTCACGCAACCCCGCGACGGGAGAGCTGCTGGGGAGCGTGGAGGCAACGCCGCCCGATCAGATAAACCAGGTGGTGGCGGCGGTAGGGCAGGTGCAGCCGCTGTGGGCGCTGCTGCGGGTGGAGGACCGCGCTCGGTACATGCGCAGGATGGCGCAGGCGATCATCGACGAATTCGACGAGCTGGTGGAGATAATCAGCCGCGAGCAGGGACGGCCGGGCGCGGAGATCGCGACACTCGAGCTGCTGCCGGCGATCGACGCGCTGATCTGGATCGCTGACGACGGAGCCAAGGTTCTGGGCGGCCGGCGGGTGGGGATCCACCGCTCGATGTCGTTCGCACGGCGCGCTCGGATCGCCTATGAGCCTTACGGCGTGATCGGAGTGATCGGCGCGGGGAGCGCACCGTTCGCGCAGCCGCTCGGCCAGATCGCCGGCGCCTTGCTGGCGGGCAACGGCGTTACTTTCAAGCCCGCGGCGCGCGCTGCCCTGACCGGTGAGCGGATCGCGCGGGTGCTGGGGCGTGCGGATCTGCCGGAGGGCCTGGTGGCGCTCGCACACGGGGACGCCGGAGTCGGCGTGGCGCTCGCGCAGGCACCGGTAGCGAAGGTGCTGTTCACAGGCTCGCCTGCCGTCGGGCGGGCGGTGGCGCGGGCGTGCGTGTCTCACGAGAAGGAGGTGACAGTCGAGCTGGGCGGCAAGGACGCGATGCTCGTGCTCGCAGACTGCAACCTCGCGCGCGCGGCCGAAGGCGCTCTGTGGGCCGGTTACGCCGGTGCGGGGCAGGCACGAGGATCAATCGAGCGTATCTACGTCGCCCGCGAGATCTCAGAGCGGTTTCTCGCGCGGCTGGTGAGCGGTGCGGTGGCGCTAACCGTCGGTGACCCCGCCCTGCCGGGCACGCAGGTTGGCCCGCTCGCTTCCCAGCGGCGATTGGAGCACGTGTCCGAGCTTGTGGACGACGCCGTGTCTGGTGGCGCGCAACTGCACTGTGGCGGTCCGGTCTCGCCCGCGGGGTGCTCCGGAGCGTTCTACGCGCCGACGGTGATCACCGGCGCAAGCAGCGAGATGCGGCTGATGCGCGAGCCCATCGATGGACCGGTGTTGTCACTCGTAGTGGTCGACTCCGACGACGAGGCGATCGCGCTTGCGAACGACAGCGACTACGGGCTCGGAGCGTCGGTGTGGACCAATGATCGCTATCGGGGCTCGCGGATCGCACGCGAGTTGCACGCGGGCATGGTGTGGTGCAACGACCATCTTCCCGGCCCAAGCGTGTCACGTGGCCCGTGGGGGGCAGCGGCCGGAGGCGGGCTGGGTAAGACGCTCGGCGAGGCGGGTCTGCGCGCGTGCGCACAGGAGAAGCTGATCGCCTGGAGCCAGCCGGGGATGCGCGGGCTGTGGTGGGGGCCATACGACCAGGTGCTTGCAGGCGGGGCGCGGGCGGTGGCGCAGCTGCGATCGGGGCGCGACTCAGACCGTGAGCGCGCGTGGCGCCATGGTGCGCTGGCGATGGCGCGGGTGGGAGCCCGAGCGCTGCTGGGTCGCGGCGTGCCGCGGTAGGAGACTACCCTGTAAATATGCCCGCCCAGGCCTACGCAGGCAAGGAGTGCGTCTGTCAGCTGCGCAAGGGAATCTGCGATCAGAGCTGCGTGCAGGGGATGCTCGACACCCCTTTCTACATTGCCTGCCTGAAGCTGAGCGGACGGCGCTGCGTGGTCGTCGGCGGCGGCGAGATCGGGCTGGAGAAGGTCGAGGGTCTGCTCGCGTGCGACGGCCAGGTCACCCTGGTCGCACCCGATGCCGAGGATGCGCTGCAGGAATATGCGCGTGAGGGGTCGATCCGCTGGGAGCAGCGCTCATACGCAGGCATCAGCGATCTCGAGGGCGTGTTCATGGTGATCGCGGCGACGGACGACACGGACGTGAACATCGCCGTGTTCGACGACGCCGAGCGTCGCGCGATGCTCGTCAACGTCGTGGACGTGCCGCCGCTGTGCAACTTCATCCTGCCCGCGATCGTGCGCACCGGACCGCTTGCGATCGCGATCTCCACCGCCGGCGCCTCCCCGGCGCTGGCCAAGCGGATGAAGCGCGAGATCGAAGGCCAGTTCGGCTCGGAGTACGCGCGCCTGGCGGTGCTGCTGGGCGAGGTACGCGGCTGGGCCAAGGCGACGCTCCCGACATACCGGGACCGCAAGGAGTTCTTCGAGGGGATCGTCGGCGGCGATTCAGACCCCGTCGAGCTGCTGCGCGAAGGTAAGGAGCAGGCGGTGCGCGATCTGATCGCGCAGTCCCAACGCCGGCACGAGCCGCAGATCTCAGGCGTGTGATCGAGCTCGACGGGCTCGTTCGCCGCTATGGCGAACGCGAGGCCCTGAGCGATGTGTCGTTGTCGGTCGCCAGCGGACAGACCTTGGTCGTGTTCGGGCCGAATGGTGCCGGCAAGACGACCTTGCTGAGAGTGCTCTCGACGCTTCTGCGAGCTCATGCGGGGAGCGTGAGCGTGCTCGGCAAGAGCCTTCCGGAGGAGGCCTGGGCGGTGCGTGGACGCGTCGGGCTGCTCGGCCACGAGCCTCTGCTCTACAGAGAGCTGACCGCCCGCGAGAACCTGCGCTTTCATGCCCGGCTGCATGACCTGAGCGCGGAGCGGGTCGAGGAGCGCCTTGCAGCCGTTTCGCTCACAGACCGCGCCGATGAGCCGCTGAAGACGCTGTCCCGCGGCATGGTGGCGCGTGTAGCCATCGCCAGGGCGACGCTCCACGACCCCGAGCTGCTGCTGCTCGACGAGCCGTGGGCGAACCTAGATCCGGCGGCGCGGGAGCTGATCGAGCCGCTGATCGGCGTTGGATCAGATCCCACCCGCCCCCGTACGCGGGTGATCTCGAGCCACGACCCGAGCGGCGGCCTGAGCGAGGCCGATCTGGTGCTCGGCCTGCGCGCGGGACGGCCGGCGTTGCTGAGAGAGGCAGCGCGCGTCGATCCGGGCGAGATCGCGGAGCTCTACCGATGAGGCGCACGGTCGCGGCGTTGCTGCGCAAGGAGCTGCTGGTGGAGCTGCGCACGCTGGAGTCCGTCCCGGGGATGTCGCTGTTCGCCGTGACGACGTTCGTGGTGTTCCACTTCGCGCTGAACCAGAACAGCGTGAGCGGCGATGAGGCAGCGGGCATCCTGTGGGTGACGCTGCTGTTTGCAGCGATGCTCGGCGTCAACCGCCTATTCGTCGCCGACCAGGACCAGGGCGGCTTCGACGCATTCCTGCTCGCGCCGGTCGATCGCTCGGCGATGCTCCTGGCCAAGGCGCTCGCGCTGCTCGCCTACCTCATCGTGCTCGAGCTGGTCGCGGTGCCGGCCTTCGGCCTGCTGCTGCTCGGTCCGTCGCTCAGTCAGGCGCTGCCGGACCTGCTGGTCGTGCTCCTGCTTGCGGATCTCGGTATTGCGGTCATCGGCACACTCGTCGCGGCGCTGGCCGTGCGCACCCGTGCGCGCGATCTGCTCGGAGCACTGCTCGCGCTGCCGCTGCTCGTGCCGGTCGTGATCGGTGGCGCGCGAGCCACCTCACCCCTGCTCGGGCTGACCCACGCAGCCAGCCCTCCAATCCGCTGGCTGCTCACGCTGGGGCTCTATGATCTGGTGTTCGGGCTGATCGCCTACGCCGTCTTCGATTTCCTCCTGGAGGACTGAATCCCCCCATGTATGGACGGGGCCTTCGCACACTGAGCATCACCACGGTCGCCGTGATGGCCATCGCCCTCGGCCTCGTTTTCTTCTACGCGCCACTCGAAGCCGAACAGGGCTTCCTGCAGAAGATCTTCTACGTGCACGTGCCCCTGGCGATCGTTGCCCTGTGCGGGTTCGTGGCCGGCGGCTTGATGGCCATCCAGCACCTGCGCACGCGCGATCCACGCTGGGACATGCGCTCCTATGTGGCGATTCACATGAGCCTGATCTTCGCCGTGGCGACGCTGATCACCGGCTCGATCTGGGCTAAGGGGTCCTGGGGGCACTGGTGGGTGTGGAGCGAGCCGACGCTCGTGTCGTTCTTGATCGTGTTCTTGCTGTACGCCACCTACCAGCCGCTGCGCTTCGCGATCGAGGACCCCGAGCGTCAGGGTCGCTACGCATCGGTGTTCGCGATCCTCGCCGGCGCGTTCGTGCCGCTGAACTTCCTCGCGGTACGCCTGTCAACCGAATACCTGCACCCGCGCGTGCTCGGCAGCTCCTCCAACCTGCCGGCAAAGATGCAGCTCACCTTCCTCGTCTCGCTGCTCGGCATCGCGCTGCTGTACCTCACGCTGTGCAAGTACGAGCTGACCGCCAAGCACACCCGCGCGCAACTCCGCGCACTGCGGCGGCGGCTCGCGGGCGAGTCGGTGGAGGGCGCCGCACCGCGGGGACGATCGGCCGCGCCACATTTGGCGCTGTCGCCTTCTGCGAGCGCGTCCACACCGAGGAGCGCGTGATGCTCGCGATCGCTCCCGCGCTGCCGCTGCACGAGGCGGGTAAGTACGTGGCCGGCGCCTACGTGGTGCTGTTCGCGATCGTGCTGATCTACGTGGCGATCATGGCCGTGCGCCTGAGCCGGATCGAGCGTGAGCTGGGCGATCTGCTGAAGCGCTCCGAGCGCTCCACTGAGGCTCAGTCGCCCCCTCCCGAGCGGGAGTCGACGCTGGCATGAGCGAGCTGCTGGCACTCGGCATCTCTCACAAGACGGCGCCCGTCGCGTTGCGCGAGCGCCTGGCGTTCACCGAGCCGCAGGCCAGCGAGTTCGCCAGGGCACTGACGGCGAGCGCCGAGGTGCGCGAGGCAGTCGTG
>Ga0307374_10004853_pt1 | contig 22178 bp, 23 predicted proteins | sample OX3MG_FD_202532 | JGI IMG/M metagenome (GOLD analysis project Ga0307374, IMG submission 202532) | Soil microbial communities from Risofladan, Vaasa, Finland - OX-3 | ecosystem: Environmental > Terrestrial > Soil > Coastal area > Acid sulfate soil | place: Finland: Risofladan, Vaasa | collected...
GCGGGAAACGGTGCAATGACAACGAGAGCCTCGGGGGCTCCGTAGACATTTACAGGAACCGTTTGTGGGTGCATCTTCTGCTCAGCCGCGGCCGTCGCTGCCTTGACGTCGTCGCGGGCCTGATCGGGTGACATCTCATGACCATACCCCGCGACGAAATCGAACGCTTCCTTCACAATTTCCTCTCTTGCTTTGGGTCGAGCAACTACCGATCAAGACATCCGCAAGCGACGGGGATCGCGGCCGTCGCAATCTCTGGCCAGGGGCAATTAGGGTGGACTCAAAGCGGTATCCCTGGCCTGCACGATGCCGACAAGACGGGTCTCGCGACCGTTGCGTCGGTATGTGTGCGGACCAGTTGAATGGCGGATTGTGTCGCCCAAGAATTCAAACATGAAGAACGATCCGCCGTGTGGCCAACGTGCACAATTGGAATGCAATTGCGCAATTGGACCGTAATCGGAGTCCTGAGCCGTCGCGGGCGCGCTCGGAATGTCGGTCGAAATGCTGCGATGACCTCACGGAAGGACTGAATTGCCGGGAGCGGCCGACCGGGATCGAACCGGCATGATCAGCTTGGAAGGCTGGTAGGCGCCGCGGTTGGCCACTTCCGAATCGCCGGTCAAGCCCTCGCTGTCTCAGACCTGTGACAAGGGAGGAATGACGGAAATACCCAGAGTTCGCCCCTATATTTGCTCTCTTCATTTTCCTCGGAACTAGCCGTCGTGCGCGATTCGTGCTGCAGCGCGGAAGCGACAGCCCTCTTTCGCGATGTCTGAGCTCGCAGTCCATGCAGGCATTTTGGCGGTTCGCCAGTGTCGGCGCGTCCGTGGGGAACTCCATGGGGAAAAGCAGTGGAGTAGTCGCTGTTCCAATGCAGCACACCGCCATCGACATTGAGTAGAGCGTCCGTGCTGAGGGGATACTCAACCTTTGAGACTGCGAGCGTAGGCTGACCGACGTTCAGGGAAAGGCGTCAGGCTGCAGTCGGCGCACCTGGCGTGCCCGGGGATCCGGTCGAAGAGGCAGCAGTTGGTTCGTTCCCAGAACCAACCGTGCTTAGCGTCATCCTCAATGAGAAGGAATGAGCCCAGGCCCTTCAGGTCGGACGGGCCCAGCTCGAAGAAGCGGTGCCCGAGGGGGATGACCCACGGACCCAGGCAACCCTCCATTGTACGAAATGCCGTGGAAGCTGAGGCAGCCACATTGCCCCACAGCAAGCGGTCACCAACCCGTAGCTGGCGTCGAGTGGTCGCAATCAAAGGTCGCAGATGACCTTCGACGACTTCGTCCAGCAGGAGCATCAGGGCCTGGTCCACGGTCGGCTGATCGAGGAGGGCGACGGAGAGGTTGCGACCATTCACCAGCTCGAAGACTGTCGGGTAGCAGTAGGCGACTTTTGATGCCCGGCCGCGTCCCAGCCCGATGGCCATGGAAGTCGGCGCAGATCCGGGAACGATGCCTCCAACAGTGAAAGAAGCCACGGCCAGAGCCAGGAGCCGGTAGGCGTAACCCTGAATGAAGATGGACGCCGCGACCACTTGGTCGTCAGTGCCGATGGCCCTGCCTGTCCCTTCGAACACCCTGCCAAGCCAATCGGCGTTCTCAATCAGGTCTCCGCAGGCCAGCCAGATGCCATCCTCTACCGGGGCGGTCATCGGAACAGCACACTCGACTGGTCCGATGACCGCCTTGAGGTAGGACAGTAAATCGCCGACCCGGCCGAGGGTTTCAGCGAGCACGGTCGATGCTTCGTCGCCGACAACAACATCGCAGCCTTCGATCATGAACCGTCGCCCTGCAAATCGAAGGCCCAAGGGTGGAGCGGCTTGGCATTCTTTAGAATCGCCTGGGCACTACGAGGGCTGGGGGTGACTTCGTCGCAGCTGAGAGCCAGCAAGCCCTTTTGCCAGAATGCCGCCAGTTTCCTGGTCATTTTGGGAGTCTCCAAGAACTTCTCCTTTCGCTCTGGAGTTGGGGTGCCGTAGTCACTAATGACGGCGGGATCTCGCAACTCTTACTCAGTCTCAACCAACCGACCAGATTGCAACATTTCATCCTCGACTGAAGTCCATCGAGTTTCCAAGTTCCCATATCGCCAATAGGCAATTGCGATCGCCCACACAATGACAAACAACCCTGCGATGGCGAGGCCGGCCCGGTTGATATCGAAGTTGGCCATGAAACGCCAGAACGGACCGTGGCCGTGGAGTTCAGTTGAGATGAGCCCAAAGATTTCGATTGTGCCAACTAGGAATGCCACGGCAATCGAGAGTCCCGTGATGACGAGGTTGTAATAGACCTTCCGTACTGGATGGGCGAATGCCCAACCGTAGGCAAAGTTCATGAAACACCCATCGATCGTGTCGAACAGCGTCATTCCTCCAGAGAACAAGAGCGGTAGGGAGAGCACCGCATACCATGGCAAACCTGCGGTAGCTGCGGTCGCTGTGGCGGCCAGAAGCAGCACCTCCGTGGCGGTATCGAATCCGATTCCGAAAATGAGGCCAACAAAGTACATATGCCACGTCTTCGTTATCGACTTCATGAATCGTCCGAAAAATCGCCACATCAGCCCCCTGGCTTGGAGTTGACGCTCTAGCTCGTCCGCGTCAAACTCACCTCGTCGCATCATGCGAAATACCTTGAAGATGCCGGCGAAGACGATGAGATTGAGCGCGGCGATCAAATAGAGGAATGTCGCCGCGAGCGATGTCCCAATGACGCCGCCAAATGTCTCGTAGCCCGAGCTGGGATCTACGACGGCGCCGAACACGGCTCGCGCGGCAAGGGCCAGGCCGATTCCGACCACCATGATGACTGACGAGTGACCGAGCGCGAAGAAGAATCCGGTTCCCAAGGGCCGCCGACCCTCGGCCATGAGTTTTCGCGTCGTGTTGTCGATGGCCGAAATGTGATCGGCATCAAAGGCGTGCCGGGCACCGAGAGTCCAAGCCGTAAACGCAACACCAATGCCGATGCCCAATCCCTTGAATTCAAAATGGTGCGGTGCGATCTCGAAGATAAAGAGGCCCCACCCTGCGAGATTGATCGCCAGGACGACGAAGAACATACCGATGAGCCGACCTCGCTCTTCAAGGATGAGCGAAGAAGTGTTGGCCTTGCGCTTATCGGACTGGCTTGCCACGAATAGTTCTCCAAGTCATCGGAGAAGGAATGGCATCGGCGACAATCTCTCTTGCCGAACGAACCACCCCATCTCCGCGGGTCACGTCGTCGATGCAGGCCAGGCGACCGGGCTCGCCCCTTAGGGGACCACCGTTGCGGGACAGCGCCGGGATCTCACCGGACTTCGCTAGTTCTCCATCACCTCGGGGAGTACCGAGGCAAGCGAAGAGTAAAGCGCCTGCAGTTCAGCCGTCAAGCCCTCTCGGCTCAACAGATATGTAGCTATCAAGCCGAGTTCGATCTGTGCCACTCTTGTCAGGTGCACCTCGTACCCAAGGATCGGCGCTCGCTACATGTGCTCGATGACGAACGGGACTGTTACGCCATTAGCGGGATTGGTGAGTTCGAAAATGTGGAATCGTCAGCACGGAGATCTGCCCTCGTGGGTGATCCGTGACGCCTGGCACTCCTGCTGGGCATCCACCATGCCGGATCCATCAGCATCACCGACTTGGCCGTTGCCGCCAATCAACGTGACACTGGTGTCTCTTGGGCGCTTCGGTTGTTGCAGGCCAACGGCACCATCACTGCGCATCGGCACGGGCGTGAGGTCCGTTATACGCCCGCCGACGACGATCTGGTTGAACTGCTCGAACGCGTCAACCCCTATACGGTGTCGCTAGCCTGATTTAAGACAGCACACCAGAACTAGCGGGACTCGGCTTGCCGCGACAGTCTTCGAAGCGGAGGTCATTGGGTGAGGCGACTCAACGTCATCGGGATCGGTGCAGGTGACCCTGAGTACCTCACGGTCCAGGCGGTCGAGGCCCTGAATCGGACCGACGTCTTCTTCTTCACTGATAAGGGCGAAGACAAGAGCGAACTGCTTCATCTACGAAGTGAAATCTGTGAGCGCTACGCCGAGAGGGGTCAGTACCGGATCGTCGAAATTCCAGATCCGCAACGCGATCTCGTAGAACCACTGTACGGCCACGCTGTGGGAGAGTGGCACGAGAAGCGTGCCGTCTTGTGGGGGAAATTGCTGGAGTCAGAACTTGCGGACAGAGAAGTTGGCGCATTCCTCGTATGGGGGGATCCAGCGTTCTACGACAGCACCCTGCGGATATTTGATCTCGTTCAAGACCGAACCTCCTGTGAGTTCGAGCTGGAAGTAATTCCGGGAATCAGTGCCATTCAGGCCTTGGCCGCTCGGCACAAAATCTCCCTCACCCAGATTGGCGGCTCATTGATCATCACCACGGGTCGTCAACTCCTCAATGGCTGGCCCGAAGGTGCGACGGATGTGGTGGTCATGCTCGATGCCCATTGTACATTTCGAGAACTTGATGACAGCCTCTCGATCTATTGGGGTGCATTCCTTGGCACAGACGACGAGATCCTTTTGTCAGGAACCATTGCGGATTGCGGCGCCCAGATCGAAGAGGTTCGCTCGGCAGCTCGGAAGCGTAAGGGATGGATGTTTGATACTTACCTGCTGCGACAGCAGGGGAGGTAGGTGCATATACATCACGTGTGCGATGTAGCGGTTCTTCAAGCAGGTTCTATTTCAAGAGCAAGAGACCAAGGGAGTCCATATCTCGACTGGACATGCCAGCGCCAAGGGCCCACCTTCGGCCCCCCCGTGCTGCTGCTCCAAGGCGCCGAGAAATGAGCTCATAGTGCTCGCGTTGGCTGACAAAAGGCTCGGTGGAGTCCTGTCGATGGTGTCGCTGTAGGCGGGGTCCTGAAGCAGAAATGTGACGATATGTTCCATGCGCGCTTCCGAGAGGGCGTAGTCGTTGACGATTGCCATGGGCTCAACGCCCAAACAGCTGAGCAAGAGAGCGGCGAGCTCTCCAGATCGGTTCTTGCCGAAGACGCAGCTGAAGACCATCGGGTATGAACGGGGATCAGCGATGAGTCGCAGCGCGTCCACGAATGCAGCTGCGCCCCCCTCGAGGTAAGAGAGGTAGCGGTCGGCAAGGTCGTGTCCCGGCGACGATAGCATTCGCTCTTCGAGCTGACTTCCCTCGCGGGTGACCGAAACGTTGAGATAGGGGATGGGCTCGGCCTCCAATAGTCCGCGACCGGTGCGCTGCGCTTCCGAAGGTGTCCGTAGATCGTTGAGCAACCTGAGTCCGAGATTACGCACGATTCGAATGTCTTCATTCGTGTGCTGGTGCAAAGAATCGCTTCGGTAGAGGCGGCCCCAACGTGTAGAGCGGCCGTCGGAAGTTGCGTATCCGCCTAGGTCGCGAAAGTTGAAGGCTCCGTTGAGTGCGATAAGGCGATAAGGCGATGAGGGGCCTCTCGCTCAATCCGTTCGGGAATGGAGCGAATGCGGATTGGTCTCAACGACTCAATGTCACCCGTCTGCGCACAACGTCTCCGATGACGAAGGTTGTGGGAGCACGATGAGCCTGGTCGCCCACTGTCTTCAAGGTCCACAGCGTCACCTTCTCGGAGCTGGTTGCGGCGGCATGAATCGCCGCTACCGGGGTGTCGTTTGGCAATCCCTCTTCCATCAGTCGAGCGGCAATGGAACCAATTCGGGTCGCTCCCATGAGAACGACAATCGTCCCGCCCAGGGTGGCCAGGGATCGCCATCGCTGGCCCTTCACGTCCAAAGCGTCCTCATGTCCGGTGATGACGGTGAAGGACTGGGCAACGCCACGAATCGTTAACGAGATCCCTGCCCCAGCGGGCGCTCCCAGGGCAGAGCTGATTCCGGGTACTACGTCGACTGGCACCCGGGCCGCCGTGAGCGCTTCCAGTTCTTCGGCTCCCCGGCCAAACACGAAAGGGTCGCCGCCCTTGAGCCGAACGACGCAGGGACTTCGGCGACCAACTTCGACGAGGATGGCATTTATCTCTTCTTGGGGTATCGGTGCGCTGCCGCGTGCCTTGCCCACATCAATGAGTTCAGCGTTCGGTCCGGCCAGGGCGAGAAGAGGAATGGCCAACCGATCGTGGACGATCACATCGGCCGATCCGAGTAGCTGCGCCCCACGGATGGTGATCAGTTCGGGGTCCCCCGGACCTGCTCCCACCAGGTACACCGTCACGAAGAATCCGAAAGGTTTTCTGGCTGACCATCGGGGGGGAGGGCGTCCTCCCTTGGCAGCGAACGGTGAGCGCTGGCCGTCGACACGAAGTGCTCGGCGGTGATGGGATCACTCCCAAGGTGAAGATGCAAGTAGGAGGCGAAAAGCTCTGGGGTGGCAAATCCGGCTGAGGACTCGCCTGCCCGACTTCGAAGAGTCACAGCCGATCCGCCTGGTGTCACCGTTGAGTAGTGAAACTCATGACCGCGCAACGTCCTTCCCGCGGATCCCAAGGGGCAGTTCTCCTGAAGTTCGGCCGTACGGTAGCCAAGGGTCAGGCGGTCAGTCATGGTGCCTTCGGTCGGGAGCAGTCCTGTGAGTGGGTGCCCGTCGAGAGATTGACCCAACCACAGTAGTCCTCCGCACTCCGCCCATATGACGAGTCCATGCGCCGTCCTTTTGCGCAGGTCCCGCTGGAGTGGTTGATTCTCCGAAAGCTCGGCCACAAAGACTTCCGGAAACCCGCCACCGGCATACAGGGCCGTCGAACCCTCGGGCAGGGACGACTCATGACGGGGGTCAAATGGCATCAGCTCCGCCCCGGCCGCCTCTAGAGCTTCCAAGTTGTCTTGGTAGACGAAGCTGAAGGCGGGCCCGGCCGCGATCGCCACTCGGGCGTCGCCGACTCGACGCGAGGTAGGCGGCTGATCAACTCGCCACGTGGGCGCGGTACGGGCCAGCCCCTCAATGGCGTTGAGGTCGAGCGAAGCGGTTACCCCTCCCGCTAAGCGGGCGATTGACCGACTGATCCTGGCCGCGTCTTCAACGACCGGTACCAGCCCGAGGTGTCGATCCCGCCACGTGAATGAGCTGTCGCGGTGTAGTCCGCCCAGGACTGGGATACCGAGAGGTTGGAGGGCCTCGCGAAGCAACGTCTCGTGACCAGGACTGCCAATCCGGTTGAGGATGACCCCAGCCACCCGGACTGATTGGTCGAACGTGCAGTACCCGTGGACCAGGGCCGCCACGGAGCCACTCATGGCGGAGGTATCGACCACCAGAAGCACCGGCGCATTGAGCTGTCGGGCTATCGAAGCCGTACTGGCCTCAGGGTTCCCATCGGCCGCGCCGTCGAAGAGTCCCATGACACCCTCAACAACCAGAATGTCGGCGCCGGCCGCGGCCCGACCGGCCAGCGCCGGCATCGCGGCTTCACCGCAGATCCAGCTGTCGAGGTTGCGTCCTGGCCTCCCGGTCGCCAGGGCGTGGTACCCCGGATCGATGAAGTCCGGTCCAACTTTGGCACTAGCCACCTTCATACCGCGTGCTCGCAAGGCCGCCATCAGTCCAGTCGCCACCGTGGTCTTGCCGACACCCGACGACACTCCGGCAACGACGATGCGCGCCCCGAGAGTGGTCGTCAATACTCGATGCCCTTCATGGCTTTGATGCCCTCGTCATAGGCGTGCTTGATCTTGCGCATCTCGGTCACCGTGTTGGCCACGGCAATCAACTCCTCCGGAGCGTCTCTGCCGGTGACCACCACGTTGGTTTTCGGAGATCGGCCAGAAATGCCTGCCACTACATCGTCGACATGGACCCAGCCGTACTTAATGGCATAGGTGAGTTCGTCAAGAATGAGGAGCTGGTAGTTGCCCGACGCCAATTTTTCGTCAGCCACGTCCCAGGCATGTCGTCCCTTGGCCGCCGTTTCGTCGAGATCAGTGGATTCCCACGTGAAGCCGTCGCCCAAGGTGTGCCATTCAATCCCCAGGTGGTCGGCCACCTTGCGTTCTCCCGTGTTCCACTTGCCGCTCTTGAGGAACTGAATGACGCCCACGTCCCAGCCCCGAGCCCAGCCTCGACACATGACACCGAAGGCGGCGGACGATTTTCCCTTTCCATGGCCGGTGTTGAGGAGAACGACAGACTCGACGCGTGGCATGGGGGCTGAGGCTAGTTGCCCGCGGGGGAGACAATCGGGGACTCTGGGCTACTCCGGGAGGCGTGCACTACGATCTTGGAGACGTGCAGGGAAGCCGGTGTGATTCCGGCACTGTCCCGCAACTGTGACCGGGAAACCGACTTCATGCTGCGCCCTCGGTTCGAATTGAATCGCAGGTCGAGGAAGGTGTTGTTCCGGAAGTCAGGAACCTGCCCATCCGAGAACTCTCGGCTTACGCGAGGACGACAAGATGCGGCAATCCCTCAGGCGACGACAGGCGGACCGGGTTGTGGGTTGCCGCGCATTGTCATGATTACCTTGATCCTGGGTGGTACCCGTTCGGGTAAGTCCGAATTGGCAGAACGAATGGCTGCGCAATCCGACGAGCCGGTCACGTATATTGCAACTGGGGTGGCAACCGACGAGGACATGGCCGCTCGCATTGAAGCGCACCGAGTACGTCGCCCCGAAAGTTGGTCGACAATCGAGGCTGATGGCGACCTCGCCGGCGCGTTGGCAGGCGTATCGGGCACAGTTTTGCTCGATGCACTCGGCACGTGGTTAGCCCGACTCGAGGGTTTCCGTGCCGACAGGGCTGCGTTATGCGCTGCCCTGTCGCTCCGGTCGGGGCACACCATCGTGGTGTCGGACGAGGTCGGCCTGGGGGTTCATCCCTCCACGTCGATCGGACGGGATTTCCGAGATGCGTTGGGCGATCTGAACCAGTCGGTGTCCGCCATTGCCGACGAGGTCATTCTTGTTGTCGCCGGCCGCGTGCTTCCGATCGAAAAGGGACCTTGAGATGCGAGAAGCGCTCGCCTTCTTGACTTCCTTCCCTGGTGCGCGACGCCCGAGCGACCGATCGTTGCGTTGGTTTCCACTCGTCGGGTTTTTGCTCGGGCTCGCATTGGGCGGCTTGTGGTGGGCTACCTCTAGAATTTGGCCTCTTCCGGTCGCCGCGGCAATCGTGGTGGTAGCTGACCTCGGTTTCACAGGCATGCTCCACCTCGATGGGTTGGCCGACAGTGCTGATGGATTGTTGCCCCATCTCTCTCTGGAGCAGCGCCTAGCTGTCATGCGAGAGCCGACTGTTGGCGCATTCGGTGTGGGTGCGGTGGTCCTGGTGCTACTGAGTCGGTGGATTGCCCTCGCCTCACTTCGTCCCGCTCCGCTTCTGATTGCTGCCCTGTGGTGCGTGTCACGCACAGCTATGGCGGGTACGGTCGAACGAGCTCCCTACGCCCGCGCGGAGGCTGGTTTGGCCACTGCTTTCATGGGGTCTCGGCTCCCGTTGCTCTTCTGTGGGGTGTTGGTGATCTTGGCAGCCGGTGTGGCCAGTCTCTGGTCTGTGCCCGCAGGGCCCGTGGCCGTGGTCAGTTCGCTGGGTGGCTTCGGCTTGGTTATGGCGTTCGCCGTGAAGCGGATTGGTGGATTCACCGGCGATGTTCTTGGTGCCGCTGGGATGATCGGGGAGACGGTCGGACTCGTGGTGGCGGTGGCCAAGTGGTCATGAGTACTTTCTCACGTAACTCATTCGCAGCGGCGTGTGGCGTGTGGGCCGATCTGGCGCTTGGCGAGCCCAAGGTGCAGCCACATCCCGTGAGTACTTTCGGAATGTTGATGAAGCGAATTGAGCGCGTGCTGTACCGCGACCAGCGGAGCGTCGGAGTTGCACATACGGCGGCGGGCGTGAGCGTGGGCGTCGGGGCCGGACTCCTGGTTCGGTCGACCCTCGTCGCCACGTATCTATCGGTGGCGCATAGAGCCCTCATTGAGGCCGCACAGGACATTGCCGATGCACTGCAACGAAATGATGTGGTCCAAGCTCGCGAACTCCTCCCTTCGTTGGTGGGACGCGATCCGAGCCAACTCGACTCCGGGGAGATTGCTCGCGCCGTAGTGGAGTCGCTGGCCGAGAATACAGTTGATGCCGTCATCGCCCCGTCCATGTGGGGGGCCGTCGGAGGTGCTTGGGGCACGCTGGGGTACCGAGCGATCAACACCATGGACGCTACCGTTGGATACAAAAGTGACCGCTATCTGAACTACGGCTGGGCCAGTGCTCGCCTCGACGACGCCGTCAACTACGTCCCTGCTCGTGTGACTGCTGCCATGGTTGCGGTGGTACGACCGGCAATGGCCCTCGCCGTGTGGCGGGCCGTTCGCCGCGATGCACCCCACCACCCGTCGCCCAACGCCGGAGTGGCAGAAGCAGCGTTTGCGGCGGCGTTGGGACTCCAACTGGGAGGGGTGAACACCTACGGCACTCGGATTGAAGAGCGTGCCACGTTGGGCAGTGGAAGGCGTCCGCAAGCCGACGACATTGGGGCGACCATTGCGCTGTGCCGAGATGTGACCTACGCGTTCGCTGCCATGTTGGCCATTGTCGGAGTCTTGACATGACGGGTCTCACCAACGTCACGCCGACGCCAGGTCCACACGGGGGAGATGCCCATCGAATCGCTCAAGCGCTGGACGTCGACCCCTCGTCATTCCTTGACCTATCGGCCAGTCTAAATCCGGTCGCTCCTGATGTTGAGGCACTCGTCGCCTTACACCTTGATTCTTTACGGCGTTACCCCGACGCCGATGAGTCCCAACGACTGCTCGCTCAGACCATTGGAATCGAACCCGAGCGCTTGCTCTTGACCAACGGAGGCGCCGAAGCCATCTCCCTACTGGCTCAAGAGATTGATGGGCACGTACACGAACCGGAATTCTCCCTTCATCCGAGAGGGCCCAACTCGGCACCATTGTGGCGGTCCAACCCACACAACCCGAGCGGCCTCCTGGCCGCTCCGGGCGAGCACGCGGGGGTGTGGGACGAAGCCTTCTTCCCCTTGGCGGCCGGGCAGTGGACCCGAGGTGATGAGTCCGCGCTGGCCGTGGTGGGGTCATTGACAAAGTTGTTCGCCTGCCCCGGACTTCGCCTCGGCTATGTCATCGCTGCTCCAGATCTCATCGATCGACTCGAGGCACGTCAGCCGCACTGGTCCGTGGGGAGCTTGGCGCTGGCGGTGCTCCCACAGCTCCTCACCGACGCTGATCTCACTCGGTGGCGAGACGAGATCGCCCTCTTACGTCGCGAACTGGCCGAAATGCTCGAGTCGCACGGGCTGACCCCTTTGCCATCGGACGCCAACTTCCTGCTCTGCGAGGCGCCGGTGGCTCTGCGACACGACCTGATCGGCCAGGGAATCGTGGTGCGCGACTGCCGCTCGTTCGGATTGCCAGGCCATGTCCGAATTGCCGTCCCTGATCGCCGGGGAATCGAACGGTTGGGCAACGCGCTCACGTTGGTGATGCAGCCGTGAGGCAAGGATCGACTCACGGCGGCGGGCTCATGGTCTGCGGCACAGCCAGTGACGTCGGCAAAAGTCACATGGTGGCCGGCCTGTGCCGCGTGCTGGTGAGGAGGGGTTGGCGGGTCGCGCCATTCAAGGCGCAGAACATGGCTCTCAACTCGTTTGTCACGGTAGACGGGCACGAGATTGGAAGAGCCCAGGCTTCGCAGGCAATGGCGGCCCGGGTGGAGCCCGAAGTTGCCATGAACCCGATCCTTCTCAAGCCGACTGGGGATCGGACAAGCCAGGTGATTGTCGATGGCAAGCCTTCGGGCCATCTGACTGCGCTCGAATACCAGGGTCGCAAGGCCGAACTCTTGGCCGGTGTACTGGCGGCCCTCGACGATCTGCGGCATCGCTTCGACGTGGTGATTGCCGAGGGGGCGGGCAGTCCAGCGGAGATCAATCTTCTGCCTCATGACATTGTCAACCTGCGAATTGCCAAGGACGCCGGCCTGCCCGCCATCATTGTGGGGGACATCGATCGGGGTGGGGTGTTCGGGGCTCTCTTTGGGACGGTGTCCCTCCTGCCCGACGACTATCGATCATTGGTGCGGGGGTTTGTCATCAACAAATTCCGTGGTGACCCGGCTCTCCTGGGTGATGGGCTGGCCGAGCTTGAGCGCCGGACCGGGGTGCCCACCCTCGGGGTTATTCCTTTTACTCATGACCTCGGACTTGATGCCGAAGATTCCCTCGCACTTACCGGTCGTCGGCCTTGGCACTCTGCATCCTGTCGACTTCCTCGAGGCGACGGCGACGTCCTCGATGTGGCGGTTATTTCGTTCCCGCGGATCTCGAACTTCACTGACTTTGACGCCTTGGTCCTCGAGCCAGCAGTCGCGGTGCGTTTCGTGCACGATGGGGCCGGGCTCGGGCGACCGGACCTGGTCATCCTGCCTGGTTCCAAAGCGACCGTGCTCGACTTGGCCTGGCTCCGACAGGTTGGCCTCGACCGAGCTGTGGTTCGGTGCCAGGAGAGTGGATCCATCGTGTTGGGCGTGTGTGGAGGTTTCGAAATGCTCGGTCATGAGATCGTGGATCACGTGGAGTCCGATCAAGGTGAGGTGATCGGACTCGGATCCTTGCCAGTCGACACCATTTTTCTCGCTGAAAAGGTGACCCGTCAACGGCACGGAACGGCGTGGGGTCAAACCGTTTCGGGCTATGAGATCCATCACGGCCGGGTGACGGCTCGAGCCGGTGCCCAAGCGTGGTTTGACCTCGAAGAAGGTGGCGAGGGGATTATGAGCGACGATGGAGCCGTGTTGGGCACCAACCTCCATGGCCTCCTTGACGAGGATGGATTCAGATCGACCTTCCTCACCCACGTGGCCGAACGCCGAGGGAAGTCCTTCTCAGCTTCGGGCCTCCGGTTTGGCGCCGCTCGCGAGGATCAGTTCGACCGTCTGGCCGACCTCCTTGAGGCCCATCTCGACCTCCCCGCTCTGGACCGCATCATGGCCGACGGCGCACTTCCCTCATGAGCGCTCGACCCACGTTCCCGTTCAGCGCGGTGGTGGGACAGAACGACGTCAAGCTGGCACTCCTTCTCAACGCCATCGACCGGAGAATCGGTGGGGTGGTGCTCCGGGGCGAGAAAGGGAGCGCTAAGTCAACGCTGGCTCGTGGGCTGGCCGCCTTGTTGCCAGGTGAGGCACGCTTTGTCGAACTCCCCGTCAGCGCCACCGAAGACAGAGTGGTCGGTTCGCTGGATCTTGAGTCTGCACTGACCACGGGAACGAAGCGGTTTCACCCTGGGCTGTTGGCTGACGCCGACAACGGCGTGCTCTACATTGACGAAATCAATCTCTTGCCTGACCACCTCGTTGACATCTTGCTCGACGTCGCGGCCAGTGGGGTAAATCGGGTCGAACGCGAATCGATGTCAGAGTCGCACCCCAGCCGCTTCGTCTTGATCGGTTCGATGAATCCCGAAGAAGGTGAGCTGCGGCCGCAATTGCTCGACCGGTTCGGGCTTGCAGTTGACGTGGTGTCGAGTCCTGATCCCGCCGAACGGGTGGAAGCGGTCCAACGTCGTCTGGCCTTTGACGACCGTCCCGACGGGTTCGCTGCCTCCTGGTCGGCGTCTGACGAAGGACTGGCCGAAAGGCTGACGGGGACCACCTCAGCTGAGGTGCCGCCCGAGATCCTTCTCAGCGTGAGCCAACTGTGCGTCACCATGGGATGCGAAGGGCTCAGGGCCGATCTGGTGATCACCCGAGCCGCAGCCGCCTTGGCGGGCTGGGAAGGTCGGACCGTGACTACGGCAGATGACGTGCGACGGGTGGCGCCGCTGGCGCTGGCCCACCGACGTCGCCGCTCGCCATTCGACGACCCTGGTATTGAACAGGATGAGATTGACCGGGCCTTGGACAACCCGCCGCCGGATCGGTCCGATAACGGCCGGGGAGATGCATCCGACCATCCGGGAAGTGAGCAGGGCCCGTCGATTGCGGCGGATACCCCGACGCGTATCGTCCCACTGAGTGGTCCCAGAAGCGATGTGAACAACGCGGCAAGCGGTCGGCGCACCACAGTTGAGTCCACGCGAGGTCGCATGATCGGGGACCGGATGCCGCAGGGCCGGGTGACCGATATGGCTGTCGGGGCCACCGTGCGATCGGCCGCTCTCCGAGTGGCGACGGATGCAACCCGGTATCACGCCACGCCAAGGCTGCGCTCAGTGGCAGAGCCATTGGTCCGCCGAGAGGATCTGCGCCAGGCTGTGCGCGAACAGAAGGCCGGCAACCTCCTGATTCTCGTTGTTGACGCGTCCGCATCCATGGGCGTTGAGCGTCGGATGGGCGCGGTGAAGGGCGCGGTACTGAGCCTGCTCATGGACGCCTATCAGCGGCGTGATCGAGTGGCTGTCATCACGTTCGGAGGCGAGGAGGCCGAGGTGGTCTTGCGGCCGACGGGAAGCATGGAGATCGCTCGTTCGCGGCTAGCCCAGCTGGCCACCGGCGGCCGTACGCCTCTGGCGGCCGGACTCCAGTCCGCCATCGACATGGCCAAGACCGCTCCGGGGAGCCATCAACCGCTGCTGATCCTTATTTCTGATGGACGGGCCACTGCTGCGCAAGAGGGGCGCGATCCTCTAGAGGTCGCCATGACCACGGCGGCCGATGTCCGCCATCGGGCCATTCCCGCCCTGGTGCTCGACGTGGAAGACGGCCATTCTCGTTTGGGGTTGGCCGCGCAACTGGCCGAGACTATGGGAGCTCAGTATTTGCCGCTGACCGAGCTGTCCGCGGGGGCTCTCACTTCGGCCATTCGGGAAGGACTGCAGCGGTGAGCAATAACGAGCGTCGCCGACCAGCCGCTGAAGCACATCAGTTCGACTCGGATGCCATCGCCCACCTACGCCAGATCATTGAGGCCAGACGGGACGTACGGCGGCGCTTCCTCCCTGATCCGGTATCGGACGGTGTGGTGGAGCGAATACTCCAGTCGGCCCATCTGGCCCCGTCCGTCGGCCTGACGCAACCTTGGGACTTCATGTTGCTCACCGACCCCGAGGTGCGCGGCCGAGTGGCTGCTCATGTGGAAGTGGAGCGGCAACGCTTCGCCGATTCTCTGCCGTCCGCACGCGCCACGAGCTTCAGCAACTTGAAAGTGGCGGCGATACTCGAATCGCCACTGAACATCGTCGTGACATCGACGCTCGAGCGGGGTGGGGCACACGTGCTTGGGCGTTACACCCAACCCGAGATGGCGCACTACTCAACCTGCCTCGCCATTGAAAACCTCTGGCTCACCGCTCGGGCCGAAGGTCTCGGGGTGGGATGGGTCAGCTTTTACCGACCACACATCCTTTCGAGCATCTTAGGTTTGCCAGCGCACGCCCAACCTATCGCCTACCTGTGTGTGGGATACGTCAGCGAGTTTGATCCAGCACCGGAGCTGGCGCTCCGTGGATGGGCCAAGCCGCGACCGCTTTCCTGGGCCATTCACAAAGAGAAATGGGAGCACCGCATGACACACCCCTTTGACGACGCATGCATGGCCGTCGCCGGCATCGATCCAGTTGCCTTCGATGAGGCTCGGGACCATCAAGGTCGCCTGACCAAGCCGGCTGGTTCTCTTGGTGAGTTGGAGGCGCTGGGCTGCAGGTTGGCCGGCATGGCTCGGGTCAGTCCACCTCCCATTCCCGAACCGGCAACGGTCGCCATTTTCGCCGGCGACCACGGTGTGGTGGGATCGGGTGTGACGCCGTGGCCTTCTGAGGTGACCCAGCAGATGGTGGTGAATTTCTGTGGTGGTGGTGCGGCCATCAACGCCATCGCTCGGCAGGTCGGGGCCGAGGTCGTCGTGGTTGATGTCGGAGTGGCCGGTGAACTTGATCCGGCCCCGAATCTTCTGCGGCGCAAGATCCGGCCGGGGACCGGCAACATCGAGTTCGAGCCCGCCATGACTCGGGCCGAGGCACGGGCGGCCCTTGACGCCGGCGCGGAGGTGGCCCGTGAACTGGTGGCGTCTGGTGCCCGATGCCTGATCACCGGAGACATGGGTATTGGGAACACCACGCCATCGGCAGCTCTCATCGCCTACTTCACGAGTCATGCTCCGGCCGAGGTGGTGGGCCGGGGCACTGGGATTGACGACGCCATGCTGACCCACAAGACCGGGGTCATCGAAAGAGCCCTCGGGCGCACGGCGGCTGATGTCACGGCGGGCGACGATCTCGGCGCCCTGGCGTCGTTGGGTGGGTTGGAGATTGCCGGCCTGGTTGGATTTCTTGTGGGTGCCGCCGCCGCCGGCGTCCCGGCCATTGTCGACGGGGTCATTGCTACGGCAGCGCTGCTCGCCGCCGCCGCATTGTGTCCACTCGTTCTGGACTACTGCATCGCTGGGCACCGTTCCGTCGAGCCTGGGTCACGGCTCGCCCTCAGTCACCTGGGTCTGCGTCCCCTGCTCGATTTGGATCTTCGTCTCGGTGAGGGCACAGGCGCCTGCCTCGCCCTGCCCGTCGTGCAGGCGGCTGCCCGACTACTCAGCGAGATGGCGACCTTCGATCAGGCCGGCGTGAGTCATAAAGACGAAGGGGCAGGCTGACACCGGGCCCGGTCGCCTACTCCGCGGCCCCATCCTCTCGCCCGGGTCCCCAGCAGACGAAGACGGGGTTCTCCGCCGACAGCCGTATGCCGAGATCGCCTGTCGGCATGCCGCGGGACACTGAGATCTGCACCAGATTGCCCAATCGCCTGTGGGCCTCGACAGCCCTCCCCATCAGGGTATAACTGGCGACGATCACGCCTCCGGGGCGCAGGCGGGTGAGCGCGCTATCGAGAACTTCGATGCCGCCGCCACTGACGAAGACCCGGTCAGGATCGGGAAGACCGAGCAACGCTTCAGGGGCAGTGCCGCACACCAAATCGACGGCTGTCCCATGTCGCTGTGCGTTGGAGCGAATCCGGTCGGCATCCTCGGCGGTCCGTTCGACGGCGATGACGTGGAGGGCGGGGCGCAATCGGGCGCACTCCACCGCGATCGATCCTGAACCAGCGCCGACGTCCCAGAGCACTCCGGAGACGGGCAGCGCCAGTTTGCCCAGGGCCACCGCTCGGACCTCGGCCTTAGTGATCATGCCGTTGCGATGGCTGAACGCAGACTCGGGAAGACCCCAGGACAAGGGTGCCTGATGGGCCGGCCGGTCATGACCGATGAGCAAGACCACCGACAGGGGATCGAACCGGCCCTTCGCCAAGCCCTCCAAATCGGTGCGAACGATGACCTCGTTGGCCTCTCCCAGGTGGCTCAGGACGAAGACGTCGCGTGCCAGATGGCCGGCTTCGAGAAGGACAGCGCCAAGCGCCTCGGGAGGATTGTCGGGCGAGGTGAGCACGGCGAGTTTGGGACCGGTCATCCGTTCGAGTGCTTGGAAAAGTGGGCGACCGTGCGCCGACACCACCACGGCGTCGTCCCAGGGCAGCCCGATTCGGGCAAAGGCCAACGAGACGGAGGAGGGAGCCGGGTGCACCACCAGGCGCTCGCGCCCCACGTGCTCACTGAGGGCGCCGACGATGCCGAAGAACCCGGGATCGCCCGACGCCAGGATGCACACTCGTAGACCGGCATCAGACCGCTCGGCAATGGTGGCAAAGAGGGCGGTGAGTGGGCCGCGCAGTTCGATCTCCTCAGCGGCTCCGCCATGGTGATCGGAGACGGCGGCCAGCTGCCGCGTCGAGCCGACCACCACGTTCGCCGTCTCCAGGGCGGCGTGAGCGTCAGCGCCGAATGACTGGCCCACCAACCCAACCACGCTGATCAGATTGGTTGCGGTCATGACGGGCAGTCGCCATTGGCGGCTGAGCGGTATGTGTGTGCGTAGGTGGAGGTGTACACATGGCTCCGTGCGGGGTCGGCAATGGGAGCGAGTGCCGGGCCCACCAGGACGAGCACGGTGGCTGTCTCGCCGAGGTCGATCAGTGCCGTCGTCAATGTTCCCACGGTGGTGCGGACGATCCTCTCATCGGGCCATGAAACCCGGAAGGCAATGACGGCGGGTGTCCCTGGTGAGTAGCGAGATCCGAGGGCCAGCAGCTGATCTTGCAGTTCCTGGGGACGGGCAGCCGAGAGAAAGATCGCCATGGTGACGCCGTGGCCGGCGAACGAGGACACGTCTTCATGTTGGGACATGGAGGAGCGGGTGCGATTGGCGAGCCGGGTCAGGACGACGCTCTGGCTCACGCCGGGCACCGTGAGCTCCTGTCCAAGCGCAGCGGCCGTGGCGGCCATGGAGGTCACGCCGGGCACGATCTCGAAGGCCCGTTCATGAGTGAGGCACCAATCGATCTGCTCGGCGATGGTTCCGTAGACACTGGGGTCGCCGGAGTGCAACCGCACGATGGAGGCGTCAGGATTGGCGGCGTAGATGGCGGTGACGGCTTCAAGCGTCATGGTTTTGGAGTCGTGGACGATCACATCGGGTCGGCAACATCCGAGCACTGCCTCGGGCACGAGCGAGGCGGCCCAGACTACGACGTCAGCCTCCGAGAGTCTTTGTGCCCCGCGAATGGTGAGGAGATCGGGCGCGCCGGGTCCCGCGCCAACGAAGCTGATCACGGTCGGTCATCTCGTTGCGCCGGCACAATCACCGTGGCGAGATACGAGGCCGGTCGGTCCGCCACCTCAGCGACCGGTCCATTTCGACCGCCAGGCAGACCCATCAGCTCGCCGATCACCGCGCCGACCAATCGGTCGTGCTCGCTCAGCTGAGCGGCGATCTCGGGTAGCCGTCGACCACCCTTGTAGAGGATGACGGTGGAGTGGGACTTGGCCAGTGCCGCGCTGAGTGGAGCTAGGTCGTCGCCCATGGTGGCGATATCGATGCGCTCATCGCCTTCGGCGAGGACCGTTCCGGTCGCCGCAGCGAGTTCCTGGAACGCCATGATGCCCGGGACCGTGGAGATGGGCACTCCGGGGCGTTTCGCTGCCACGCGCCGGGCCAGTTCGGGGAAGGTCGAGTAGGCGTTGGGATCCCCGAGGGTGATGAAGGCGGCGATCTGGCCTCGATCCAACACTGACAACAGTGCATCGGCGGCACGCTCGAAGGACCCGTCTCGTGAGTCGGGGGTGTCGGTGATCACAAAGGGAAGCCGGTCGATGGCCACCTCTGGTGCTGCACTGCGCACGATCGCTTCGGCCCGGGCGATGGCATCGGGTGCGGTCGACGCGGCAAAGACCTGGTCGGCGCGTTCAAGCACGCGGATGGCACGTTGTGTGATCAGGTCAGGGGCACTAGGGCCCACCCCCACGCCAATGAGCCGGGGACCTTCCAAGCCCGGGGGGACGACAGGCGGCGCCGGGGCCGCTTCAGTGTCTGCGCTGCGGACAAGGCGGTCGATCGCCTCCCTTATGAGTTGGGCTTCCGAGCGGTTCCACCGCAGCGACACCTGGTGCAACGCGGCTTTTGTTTCCTCTGGGAGGTAGACCGAGGTCTTGCGCATGAGTACATAGGGTAGACGTAGGGCATACCGTCCTCAGACTGATATCGTTCGGCCGTGCGAGGACCTGTCCGGGCCGATCCGGCCGCCCCGGCCTTGGATCGAAGAGTTCCACCCGTGATTCGGGACGCCTGTCCGAGCGTGCACGAGCCATTCGCACAGGTTGATGGTGGGTTGGTCCGGATTCGGGTGCCTGGCGGCACGTTGACTGCCCTCCACCTGCGAGCAGTGTCGGAGGCGGCCTCCGCCTATGGCACGGCAGTGGAGATCACCAGCCGGGCCAATCTGCAGATCCGAGGGGTGCCGAACGCCGCCCACCGTCTTTTGGTACGGGACCTGGTGGCGGCCGACGTCACTCTGGCCGATGCTGGCGCCGACGCCCGCCGCAACGTCCTGGCGAGTCCTACCGCCGGCCTCGATCCTTCCGAGATATCTGACACCCGCTCGCTGGTGGCTGACGTCATTGAGACACTCGTCGGTGCCGAGGGCGTTCCGCTCTCACCCAAGTTCGGCGTCCTCATTGATGGCGGAGGTGCCGTGCACGTGCGAGGGCGCCGGCAGGACGTCTGCCTGGGTGCCGTGCGCGTTCGGAGCGGCCCCTCGGCCTATGACGTCCGGTTGGCTCAGCCGCTCCTAGAACGTTCGGACAATCGGCCCATCTGTGTGGTGCGGCCTGACGACGTCGCCGACCTTCTCGGCGGGATCCTGGATCTGATGGCTGAGCATGCCGAGGTGGGTGGTCGATTGTCCGGCCTGGTTGCGCTGCTTGGCGTGGACGATACGCTGGACAACGCGGCGGCGCGGCGCGGCGTGCATCTCTTCAGGTTGGCGCCAGCAGATGTTGCGTTCTCGGCCGAGCCGTCGCTCCGTCCGATCGGGGTGCTGCCTCAGCAGCAGGCCGGACTGGCAATGGTTGGAGCAATGCCTGTGCTCGGGCGCCTGAGTGCGGTGCAACTCGGAGACATCGCCAACATGGCCAATGACACCTGTGCACGAGGCGACCAAGCAGAGGTACGTCTCACCCCTTGGCGATCTGTGGTGATTCCGAATGTCCCGATCGACCGAGCCGCGTCAGTGCTCCGAGCGCTGGAGCAGGTGGGACTGGCCATTGACCAATCGGATCCCGCTCTCCGTGTCGTGGCCTGTGCCGGCAGCACCGGCTGCCCCTCGTCGTTTACCGACACCCAACACGATGGCTCGGCGTTGATCGCAGCGCTACGGGCTGCGTCCCCGACTCGCCCCCTCACGATCCATCTCTCAGGCTGTTCAAAGCGATGCGCTGACAGTACGACAGAGTTCGATGTGACGCTGGTGGGGGGCCCGACGCCAGGCGCCTATGAAGTGGACACCCGGCCGGGTACGGTGACCCACCCCGCCCGCGGCCCTCTCGACGCAGAAGGCGCAATGGCGCATGTGCTGACGATCGCGCGATCAGAAGAACCGTGACCGAAAAGCTTGACTACCTGCGGAATGGTGATGAGATCTATCGTCGCTCCTTTTCCACCATCCGGGCTGAGACCGACTTGTCGAGGGTTCCAGAAGACCTCGAGGCCGTGGCGGTCCGCATGGTGCATGCGTGCGGCATGACCGATGTGGTCAGTGACTTGGACTTCAGCAACGATGTCTGCGGCGCGGCCCGATCGGCCCTCCGCGCCGGGGCGCCCGTGCTGGCCGACGCCATGATGGTGGTGCATGGGGTTACGCAGTCCCGCTTGCCGGCGCACAACGAAGTGCTGTGCATGCTGGGGGATACCACCGTCCCCCAATTGGCCCGCCAGTACGCCACGACCCGCTCAGCGGCCGCCCTCGACCTGTGGCTCCCCTACCTCGGCGGTGCCGTCGTGGCCATCGGAAATGCCCCCACCGCGCTCTTTCGTTTGCTGGAGATGCTCTATGACGGGGCACCCCGACCAGCAGCCATACTGGGGATTCCGGTGGGATTTGTGGGTGCAGCTGAATCGAAGCGGGCTTTGGCTCGAGGTGACCACGGTGTGCCCTGGTTGACCGTGCACGGGCGTCGTGGAGGCAGTGCCCTGGTGGCCTCCGCGGTCAACGCGTTGGCGAGCGAACGCGAATGACGGCGGTCGTGACCGGTCGCTGCTTCGGTGTCGGGGTCGGCCCGGGAGATCCCGAACTCATGACGGTGAAGGCCTTGCGCATTCTGCGCAACAGTCCAGCAGTGGCCTACTTCTCGGCCACCGGACGAAGCAGCAACGCGCGCCAGATAGTCAGCGAGTTCCTCACGCCAGATCAGGAAGAACTACATCTCGTCTATCCCGTGACGACCGAGGCACTCTCGATGGGTCAGGACTATGAGGCGGTAATGGCCAAGTTTTACGACGCGTCGGCCGATCGGGTGGCTGGGGTGCTCTCTCGTGGCCAGGATGTCGCCGTTCTGTGCGAAGGGGACCCCCTGTTCCACGGCTCATTCATGTATCTCCATAACCGTCTCAGCGATCGTTTCCCGACCGAAGTAGTTCCTGGCGTGCCCTCAATCCTGGCGGGGTCTGCTGTGCTCGGTACGCCGCTTGTCTGTCTCGACGAGGTACTGAGTGTGTTATCCGGGACACTCAACCCGGCCGATCTCGAGGCCCGACTCGTAGAAGCTGACGCCGCAGTGATCATGAAGGTCGGCCGAAACCTGGAGAAGGTCCGCCAAGCTGTGACCCGGGCCGGGTTGCTCAATCGGGCCTGGTACGTCGAGCGGGCGACCATGGCCGGAGAACGCGTCATGCGTCTCGACCAAGTCGATCCCGCCAGTTCCCCG
>Ga0307374_10004855_pt1 | contig 22159 bp, 10 predicted proteins | sample OX3MG_FD_202532 | JGI IMG/M metagenome (GOLD analysis project Ga0307374, IMG submission 202532) | Soil microbial communities from Risofladan, Vaasa, Finland - OX-3 | ecosystem: Environmental > Terrestrial > Soil > Coastal area > Acid sulfate soil | place: Finland: Risofladan, Vaasa | collected...
TCGGTCAGGAATCGCTCGGCGCCGAGCACGGCGCCCAACTCCGGGCGCAGCACCTTGAGCGCCACCTGCCGCTCCAGCTTGCGGTCGTGGGCCAGGTACACCACGGCCATGCCGCCGGCGCCGATTTCGCGCTCGATGACATAGCGGTCGCTGAGGGCGGCGGTGAGATGCGGGGTTTCGGGCACGGGCTAAACTGCCCTCGCCAGGGTCCGAGCGCCAGAGGGAGGCCGGCGCCCTCCCTACCGGCCGGCCGATCCCGAGGCGCCAGCCACGGCGTGGCCCGGCCCGCGCCGCCCGGTATCTTTGGGCATGACCAAAACGCCGTCTGCACCATCCGCCGTCGTTCCGGCCGGCCGCCGCCCCACCGGGCGCGGCCCCCGCGAATGGGCCCGCGCGTTCACCGGCTTCTATCCGCCGCTTGCCGAGGAGATGGCGCAGCTCGATCCGATCGCGCGATTCCTCTACTCGGCGCGCAGCGTGATCCTCGTGATCTCCTTCCAGGCGGCGCTGCTGGCGGGCCTGCTGACGCTCACCGACCGCCGCTTCGCCGTCGTCCCGTTCATGCTCGTGCTGGTGGGGTACGTGGTGCTCCACGCCATCAGCAATCTGTCAAACGACTATTTCGGCGCCCGGCGCGGCCACGACACCGACGATTCGCCGCGCCGGCGCTACACGGTGCACCCGCTGCTGAGCGGCGCCGTGAGCGCGCGACTGCTCGTGTCTGGGCTGGCGGTGCTGGCCACGATCGCCGCCGCCATCGGCGTGTACTTCATCGCGCTGCGGGGCCTCCCGGCGGTGCTGCTCGTGGCCGTGGGCGCGCTGCTGCTCTGGGCCTACGACGCCGCGCCCCGCGCGCTCAAGGAACTCGGACTGGGCGAGCTCGCCGCGTTCGTGGTGTGGGGCCCGCTCATGGTGGCCGGCGGCTACTACGTGATTGCGGGCCAGGCGTCCAACGCGGCCCTGCTGGCCTCCATTCCGTACGGACTCGGCGTGATGTCCATTCTCGTGGGCAAGCACATCGACCAGCGGCAGTTCGACGCGGGCAAGCACCAGCGGACGCTGCCGGTGGTGCTGGGCGAACGCCGGGCGCGGCTGCTGAACCGGGCATCGGTGGTGGCGATGTACGTCGTGATCGCGGTGGGCGTGGCCGCGGGCGCGCTCACGCCGTTCGCGCTGCTCGTGCTGTTTGCCGCGCCGCGCGCGGTCCGCGCGGTGCGCGTGATGTCGGCGCCGGCGCCCAGCCAGCCGCCGGCGGGGTACGTGGGCTGGCCCCTCTGGTACCATCGCGTGTGCCTGGTGCACAACCGGATGTTCGGCTGGCTGTACGTGGCGGGACTGGCGCTCGGCGCCGCCTTGCCCGCGGTCCGGTTGTAGTTGTTCTGGTGCGTTTCGGAGTTGACGGTGCGCGGGGTGAGCCCGTTGGCGCGGGTGGATGACTCAGATCTGGATGCGGACGACACCGGAATGAACGGACGGCGAACGGAGACTGCCTGAACTGGGCAGTCAGCGCTTCTTCAAAATCATTTGAAGTCTCCGTCGTTGTCCGTTCGCTCCGTCGGTTGTCCGCATCCAAGTCATTGATGCTCGGATGCGAGAGCTGATCGCCGGCGACGAACGTCCAGAACGCACGAAAGCGCCGGCGACGGAAGATCCGCCGCCGGCGCTTTCGTGTGCAGCGACTACCGCCCGCCGTCGCCCTTGGGATGCATGCGGTCGGGGCCCGGAGGCACCGGCTTGAGATTCACCGGGTGCTCCTTGAGCAGCTTCATGGCTTCGGCCACGGCACGCTCCAGCTGCGGGTCGTGCCCCGCGTTGCGCGCCGCGGGCGTCTGCTCCACCTCGATGTCCGGCGGCACCCCCTTGTTCTCCACGTCCCACTGGCCGTCGGGGTTGTAGAAGCCCGTGCTCGGCGCGCTGATGAATCCGCCGTCCACGAACCGCGGCTCGCCGCCCCATCCCACCAGCCCGCCCCACGTCTTGGTGCCCACCAACGGCCCGATGTGCATCTCGCGGAACATGTACGGGAACATGTCGCCGCCCGAACCGCTCATCTCATTGATGATCAGCACCTTGGGACCCCAGATCGCCGCCGCGGGCGCCGTGACCGCGGTGTACCGGTCGCCCAGCCGCTGGCTGAAGTAGCCGTGCAGCTGGCGCGTCATGATGTCGATCATGTAATCGGCGATGCTGCCGCCGTGATTGAATCGCTCGTCGATCACCGCGCCCTTCTTGTTCTGTTGCGCGAAGTAGTATCGGTTGAAGTTCGTGTAGCCCCCCTCGCCCGTGTCGGGGATGTACACGTACGCGAGCTCCCCGTGGGAGAGCGAATCCACCATGCGGCGGTTGCCTTCTATCCAGTCGCGCTCGCGCAACGCGCCTTCACTGGCGATCGGCACCACGGTCACGACGTGCGAACCCTCCATCACCGGACGGCTGTTCACGCGGAGCTGCACCTGCTTGCCCACCGTGCCGATGAATGCCTCGTACGGACTTTCCGGCGGCGCCAGATCGACCCCGTTCACGCTCAGGATGTAGTCGCCCTGGTGCACGTCCACGCCGGGCGCCGAGAGCGGCGCGCGGAGCGACGGATTCCAGTTCTCGCCGCTGTAGATCTTGGCAATGCGATAGCGGCCATTGGCCACTTCGAGATCCGCGCCGAGCAGTCCCGCCGGCAGCGCGTCGGCTTTGGGCAGGTCGCCGCCGCCGGCGAAGCTATGCCCCACCGTCAGTTCGCCCTGCATCTGCGACAGGAGCGTCGTGAGGTCGGCGCGGTGGCGGACGTACGGCAGAAAGACCTCGTACTTCTTCTTCACCGCCGGCCAATCGGCGCCGTTCAGGTTGGCCACATACAGGTAGTCGCGCTCGATGCGCCACGCTTCATCGAAGATCTGGCGCCACTCGGCGATCGGATCCACGGTGACCTTGAGGTCGGACGTGGCGAGCAGCCCCTTGGCCGGCGCCGGCGCAGGTCCGGCGGCGTCCACCACCGCCCAGCGGCCGTCGGGCATGCCCATGGGCGTCGCGCCCTGATAGAGCAGCTTCTTGCCGTCAAACGACAGCGCGTAGTCCTCGGCCGCCGCGTCCACGAGCGCGATCGCCTTCCGCTCCTTGAGGTCGTAGCGGTGCAGGACGTCCGCATGATTGGGCACGTGTTCGATGTAGTAATACTCGCCCGCGGCTCCGGCGTGGAGATCGGCGTAGTCGCGGCTCGGCACATCGAGCGCGACGATGCGCTGCGAGAATCCGTCGAAGTCGATGTGCACCGCGGCGGGCTTGGGAGCCGGCTTGGTGCTGTCGGGCCTGGCCGCTGTGGCGGCCTTTGCGGAATCGGACGGCTCGTCCCCCGCCTGCGGGAGCAGCGGCGACGGATCGGACTTGGACAGCACGGCCAGATACACCCCGCGCTGCACGGGCTGGTTGTACGAACTCATGTCCAGCCAGCCGGTGTGGAGCGCGAAGTCGGTGGACGCGAGGAACAACAGGTACTTGCCGCTGCGGTCCCACGTGGGGTCGATCACGTCGGACAGGCCGTTGGTGAGCTGATGCGTGGTGTTGTCCGCCACGTCGTACGCGAACACGGCGTGGTACTGCGAGCCGAGGAGCCGCTTCTGGTAGGCAATCCAGCGCGAGTCGGGAGACCACGACGGCGCCAGGTCGCGGTTGGGCCAGGTGTAGTTGTCCTGATCCACGTGCGTCTCGCGGCCCGTCGCGAGGTCGAGCACCCAGAGGTTCGTCTCGGCGTCGGTGAACAGGATCTTCTTGCCGTCTGGCGACCATTCTGGCGAGTAGAAGTACGTCGGGTGCTCCAGCCTGTAGGCCCTGGGCGGCGTGAGGCCGTCCTGATCGCCCACCATCAGCTCGTACTCGCCCGTGCTGTCGCTGAACCAGGCGATCTGCTTGCCGTCGGGTGACCAGATGGGCGTGCGGTCGGCGATACCCGACGAGTGCGTGAGGTTCCGCCACGTGCCCTTGTCGGTGGGCACCGTGATCACGTCGCCGCGCGCTTCGAACAGCGCGCGCACACCGGTGGGCGAGAGCTGCGGCGCGGTGAGCGCCTTGGAGATGTCCGCCGCGTGCGGCATGGCCCATGGGAAGTCGCCGCTGGCGCGGATGTCGAGCTTGCGGTCCTGCCCCGTGGCCGGATCGTAGAGGTGCACGTCGCCGGCCTGCTCGTAGGCCACGAGGCCCGCGCCGGCGTTCACGCTCTCCACCTCGTAGTTGCGATGATGCGTGATCTGCTTGAGTATCTTGGTCTTCGTGTCGTACGACCAGAGATTCGCCATCCAGTCGCGGTCGGAGATGAAGTAGATCGTGCTGCCCAGCCAGACGGGCTGCTGGTCGCGGCTGTCGGTCCACGGCAGCTTGTACATCGCGGACGTCTTGAGATCCATCACGCGGATGGGCTGGTTCTGCCCGCCGCGGTAGCGCTGCATCTCGATTTCCCACGGGCGGTCCAGCTGGTAGGCCAGCTCGCTACCGTCGGGGGAGATGGCGCCGTACAGCGCGCGTGGCACCGGGAGCCGCGTGGCCAGGCCGCCGGCGAGCGGCACGGTCCAGAGCTGCGGCTCACCGTCGGGCATGCCGGTGCGCTGCGATTCGAACACGACGTCCTGGCCGTCCGGGGTCCAGCCGCGCACCAGATCGGCGCCCGGGTGATACGTGAGGCGGCGCGGCGTGCCGCCGTTCACCCCCACCACGTAGACGTCGGGATTGCCGCCGTACTCGCCGGTGAAGGCCAGCCACTTGCCATCGGGCGAGAAGTGTGGGTCGCTCTCCACCGTGGGCGACGAGGTCAGCCGCCGCGCGTCGCCGCCATCCTTCGACACGATCCAGATGTCGCCGGCGTAGGCAAAGGCGACGGAGCGGGCGCTGACGTCGGGCTGGTGGAGGAGGCGGGTGGATTGGGCGGTGGCGACTGCCGGGAACAGGCCGCCCGCGAGCGCCGCGAGCACGAGGCGAGTGTGCATGAGAGAACCGGATTGCTGTGCGGAAGGGGGTGGCAGCGACGGTGACTGCCCAAACATGCACCGCCCGCGTCAGAACCGCGAGGTGCCCGACCCGATGGCCTGGCGGCGGTGAGGCGAGAAGTCTCGGGCACCGGCTATGCCGGGGATTGCCGGGAGTCGGCGCCGGAGCGGCGCCGCGAAAAGAAAAGGGATTCTCCTCACTTTCGCGCTCCCCGAAAATCGTGCACTTTGCGCGTCGTCCGTTCCGCGCCATTCCCCCCGGTTCTTCCCGTCAACCCGTGACTGATACACTGCCCCGCCGCCGGACACCGGCCCGCGGGACCGCGCTCGACAGCGAACTGCTCGAAGCCGAGCTCCGATTGCGCACGGCGCTGGAGTTGCACGACGGCATTCTGCAGACGCTCACCGGCGCGACGCTGCAGATCGCCGCCGCCCGGAAGCTGGTGCGCACCGATCCCGGGGCCGCCGAGCGCATTCTCACGGACCTGGGGCGCAGCGTGTCGGCCGAGCAGCAGGAGATGCGGCTGTTCGTGGACGAGGTGAAGGGCGACACGCCGGCGTGGGCCGACGAGCGCCTCGACGCCCACGCCCGGATTGCCGCCCTGCTCGACCGCGTGTCGGCGATCTGGGGCGTCGAGGCTACCGTCGACGCGCAGCTGGACGGCTGCTGGCCGCGCGAAACGCTGCGGTGCGTGCTGCGCATCGTTCAGGAGGCCACGGTCAACGCCGCCCGACACGGCGCGGCGCGTTCCGTGGCGGTGACCGTGGCTCCCGACGGTTCCGACATCGACATCCGCGTGGCGGACGATGGGCACGGGTTTCCCTTTCACGGGGCGTTCGATCACGAAACGCTGCGCGACAAGCGGCTGGGCCCGGTGAGTCTCAAATACCGAGTGGAGAGCGCCGGGGGGCGCATGTCGATCGAGTCCACGCCGCGCGGCTCCACGGTGAGCGTGCGCATCCCGGTCGAGGAGCCCCGCCGAGCATGACGCTGCGCCTGGTGCTCGCCGACGACCATCGCGTGGTTCTGCACGGCCTGGAAGCTCTGCTCTCCCTGGAGCCAGACCTGACGGTGTGCGCCCTGTGCACCGACGGGCTCGAAGCGGTGGAGGCCGTGGAACTGCACCGGCCCGACGTGCTGGTGACGGACCTCTCGATGCCGCGGTGCAGCGGGCTGGAAGCCCACCGGCGGCTGCGCGAGCGCGGGATCCGGATCCCCACGATCGTTCTGGCCGCCACGCTGGGCGACGACACACTGGTGGAGTGCATTCGCGCGTCGGTGGAGGGGATCATTCTGAAGGAGTCGGCGGCGTCGGTGTTGGTGGACGCGATTCGCGCCGTGGCGCGCGGCGACGGCTGGATTCCCGCGCCGCTTGCCACGCGGGTCCTCAGAATCATGGGCAACGACCAGCGGCGGCGCGGACTGGAACTCACGCCGAGGGAACGGGCGGTGGTGATGCGGGTGGCCGGCGGGAAGTCGAACAAGCACATCGCCGCCGAGCTGGATATCGCCGAGAGCACGGTGAAGCTTCACCTGCGGAATGCGTACGCCAAGTTGGGCGTGTCGAACCGGGTGCAGCTCACGCTGGTGGCCCGCGAACGCGGCGTGGTGTAGACCGCAACCTGTCCGAACGGAGTAGGTCACACGCCCCAAAGTGGTATGGAGTCGCAGGGGCGGCTTCGATACAGTTCGCGGGTTGTTGCACCCTCACCTCGCGAATGGGCCGATGACGGCCCGGGAGCCCCTCCGTGACGAAGCGCGCCCCACTTCTTGCCATCCTGGCAATCGCCGCCGCTTGCAGCGGCGAACCCACCCGGCTCACCGCCCCGCCCGTTCAGGGTCCGTCGGCGACGGGCGCAACCCGGGACGTGATCCCCGGCAGCAACCTGGTGGTGAACGGCAGCTTCGAGCAGCCGCCCACCATTCCCTTCGTCCTGCCCTGGCTGACGTATTCCGCGGGGAGCACGTCGCTGCCCGGCTGGACGATCGAGAGTGGGAGCGTGGACGTGCAGGACGGCGAGCCCACGTTCGCGTTCACGGGCGTGCCCGACGGATCGCAGGTGCTCGACATGAACACCGCCACGATCAGCCAGGCGGTGGCCACGCAGGCGGGCGTCACGTATCAAGTGTCGTTCGAGCTGTCGGAGAACTACACGATTCTCAACGGCGGCAGCGTGAGCATCGAGGCCGATTTCGGCGGAGTGAGCCAGACCTTCACGTTCAGCGATCCCAGCGGTAGCGCCACGCACATGAGCTGGGACAAGGAGGTCTTCAACGTCACGGCCACCGGAGCGTCGACGACGTTGCGGTTCAAGGTGACGGGGGGCGCGAATTCGGCCGGCGGCCCGATGATCGACGCCGTGCAGGTCCAGAGCCCGAGCACGTACACCAGCGGCTCGAACGTGATGACGTGGGACCCGATCTTCCCGGCGTCGGCAGACCCGACGTGGCCAACCACTTCGTGCACCACCGTACCGGCGGTGGGCGTGAACGCCAACTGGCAGAACCCGCACAATGCGTTCGTGCTCACCGGGCATCCGTGGGCGTACAGCTACTTCTTCGCGCCATGGATCAATGCCTGGAACGCGCTGCCCTCCGAAGGGCCGGGCGGCCAGAGCTACACGAAGTACTCCACCCAGATTTCGGGCACCGGCAACTACGTCGTCCAGCTCCTCGCCGACAACTGCTCCTGGATCTACATCGACAACACGCTCGTGGGCGTGCAGAACACCGACCTGTCGAAGAACACCTACCCGGTGACGCTGAGCGGCAACCACACGCTCACCTTCATCATCTTCGACGGCGGCGGCGCGGCGGGGGGCAAGTTCCTGCTGCAGACGTATCAGTCGTACGTCGCCAACGGCGGCAATCCGGGCGTCATCCAGGCGCCGCCGGTGGTGAACTCCCCGCCCACGGTGGCGGCCAACGGCAACGTGACGGTCAATGAGGGCTCCACGGCCACCAACGCCGGCACCGTCTCCGACCCCGACCACGACGCCGTGACGCTCACCGCGTCGGTGGGCACGATCACCAACAACGGCAACGGCACCTGGTCGTGGAGCTACGCCACCACCGACGGCCCGGCGCAGAGCCAGGACGTGACGGTGACGGCGAACGACGGCAACGGCCAACAGGTGCAGACCAGCTTCCACCTCACGGTGAACAACGTGGCACCGACGGTGAACGCGGGCGCGGGCGCCACGATCGAATCGGGCAGTGCGTTCACGCTCGACGGCAGCTTCACGGATCCGGGCGCCGACGCGCCGTGGACGAGCACCATCGACTGGGGCGACGGTTCCACCGGCGCCGGGCTCACCGGTTCGCACACGTACTTCGTGCCGGGCACCTACACGGTGACGCTCACCGTGCGGGACAAGGACGGCGCGTCGGGCTCGGCCACGGCTCAGGTGGTGGTGACCGAGAAGCACGTGCTCATCGACATCAAGCCGGGCAGCGACGTTAACCCGATCAACCTCGGCTCCGGCGGCGTCACGCCGGTGGGCGTGCTGTCGGTGAACGGCTTCGACGCGACGACGATCGACGCGTCGACCGTGCGGTTCGGGCCGGCGGCGATCGCTGCGGGCGCGCACCACACGCATCTCGAAGACGTGAACGGCGACGGCGTGACCGATTTCCTCGGGCAGTTCGACACCGACGCCCTCGGCCTCACCGCGTCCGACACGAAGGCCTGCCTCACCGGCCGGACCGTGACGGGCGTGTACATCAAGGGGTGCGACTCGATCACCGTCGTGCCACCCAAGGGCAGCGGAAAGAACAAGTAGTCGCGTACGGCAAAGGCGCCCCCGGCCTCGCGGCCGGGGGCGCCTTTGTCGCGATCGACACCCGTCGGTCTGTCGAGCGGTTCGACGGTCGTGGCGCCTACGGCTGGCCGCCGGCGCCGCCGAGGTGCTGCAGGCGATTCGTCTCCACGAGCAGACGCGACACCACGGGCATGGCGATCACGGCCAGCGTCTTGCCGTCGGGGCTCACGTCCGCGGACCGCGACGCGACGATCTGGTCGTATACCGAGCCGATGATCGCCCTCGGCGGCCCGGCGCGCACGTCGCCGTTCGCGAACCGCACACTGGAGCTCACGGCGTCGTAATCGCCGTTCTCGTACACGAGCGCCGTATCCGTGGCCCACACCGGATAGTCTCCGCCTGCAGTCGTGATGCGGTAGCGGGGGCCGCCATTCGGGAAGGGCTCCACGTAGATCTCATCGCGTCCCGTCTCGTCAGACTCGTACGCCAGCCACTTTCCGGACGGAGACACGGCCGGGAATTCGGCGTGCGCCGCCGTCTGCAGGAATGGACGGGCATGCGTGCCGTCGGCATCCATGACCCACAAGTCGGTGGACTTCCCGTCCCGGCTGTCCACGGAAAGCGGGATGGGGCCGCCGGCGCTGGACGGAAAGCCGAGGCGGACGCCCTGGCCAATATCGTGGCGCTGGACCCCGGCGAACGTCGTGTCGCCGAACGGGGCCGCGGGCGCGCTCTGGTCCACGGGGCGGCTCATCATCCGGCGGACGCCGTTCCGGTCGTCCAGCCAGCGCACACTGCGGCCGTCGGCCGACCAGATCGGGTCGAGCGCGTCTCCGGCGTCTGAGAGCCGCGTGTCCACGCCCGACTCGATGTCGTACACCCACACTTCTTCGTCGGTGCCCGCGATGTTGTAGTCCCCCTGCGTGTACGCGACGCGGTGGCCATCGGGGGAGAAGCGCGGCGAGTGCCGCGCCGCATTGCCGGGGATCGCGCGGAGGAGCTGCCCCTGCATCGAATACAGCCGCAGCTGGCTCTGCTGCGCGCCGAGGGCCCGGATGACCATGGTGCCGTCGTTCGCCACGGCGTATTCCGCTTCGGAGTAATTGTGGGTGAGCGTGTGATCGCTGAGGCGGATCGGCGATCCGCCCAGCGCGAACGTCTTCGGGTTGAATCGGCGGGCCATGATCGAGCCGTCGGCCAGCGCGTACGTGAGATAGCCGTTGGCGGAGTAGTATGGCTGGAATCCCGGCGTCAGGCGATGAACGACCTGGCGATCCATGTCGAGCGCCACCACCCACGCGCCGGCGTCGCCGCCGTCCTTGGGTGAGGTGGCGTAGAGCAGCACGTGGCTGCCCGGCAGCACGTGGGGCACGACGCGTCCGTGCTCCGTGCCGGTATCGGGCCGCGAGTAGACCTTCGGATCGCCGCCCTCGGCGCTCACCCGGTCGATGGGCTGCGGGCCGTCCAGCTCGGGCGTGAAGTACACGTAGCCGTCGTCTCCCCACGACGCGCCGCGTACCTTCGCCGCGCCTACAGGGCCGATCGTCAGCGGCGCGCCGCCGTTGGTGACGTCCACCTTCATCAGCATCCCCTGGCGCATGAACCCCACCCAGCGCCCGTCGGGAGACAGGAACGGAGTCACGCCGTTAGCCGTTCCCGGAATCGGACGGGCGTTGGCGTCATCCAGGTCGCGACGGTACAACATGGTGCTGTCGCCGGTCTGGGCGATGAACACCATGCGCTGGCCGTCGGCCGAGATGGCGAGCGACGGCCCGCAGCAGTTGTTGGTGACCGCGAAGCTGGAATCGCCCTGCACGTACAGCTGCAGCTCCGGCGGCACGGGCGCCGCCGAACGCGGGCGCAGCCATCCCCACAGCGCCGCGGCCAGCAGGATGACGGCAACCGCGCCGGCGCCGAGCGCCACTGATTTCCACCGCGTGGCGTTGGCGGCCGCGACCGCGCCCGCGCCCGCCTCGGTCGTGGAGAAGTGCGGGTCGCGCAGCGCGTCGGCAAAGGCCCTGGCCGTGTCGAACCGATCGGCGGGCAGCTTCTCGAGCGCCCGGGCCACGGCCGCCGCCACGTTCGGCGGCACGGCCTTTCGCATCTGCGCCACCGGCGCCGCCTGTTCGGTCACGATCTTCATGATGATCTGCTGCGCCGAGCCGCCAAGGTGCGGCGGCTGCCCGGTGAGCATCTCGTACAGCACGCTGGCCAGCGAGTAGATGTCCGAGCGGTTGGTGATGGTCTTCTCGGCGGTGGCCTGCTCCGGGCTCATGTAGTGCGGCGTGCCCAGACTGAGGCCCGTCTCCGTCATCCGCCCGCCGGCCGCGGCGGAGAGCGCCAGCGCGATGCCGAAGTCGGCCACCATCGGGCGGCCGTCGTGCAGCAGGATGTTCTCCGGCTTGATGTCGCGGTGCACCACGCCGTGCCGGTGTGCGTAGTCCAACGCGTCGGCCACCTCGACGGCGATCTTCACCGCTTCGTCGATGCCGAGCTGTGTTTCGCGATCGAGCTTGCTCCGCAGCGTCTCGCCCTCGACGTACGGCATCACGTAGTACAGGAAGCCCTCGACGGTGCCCGAGTCGAACAGCGGCAGGATGTGCGGATGCTGGAGCTGCGCCGTGGTCGTGATCTCCTGCACGAACCGCTCGCCCCCGATCACCGCCGCGAGGTCGGGCTTCAGGACCTTGATCGCGACCTTGCGGTTGTGCTTGAGGTCCTCGGCCAGATACACGGTGGCCATGCCGCCCACGCCGAGTTCCCGCTCGATGCGGTACCGCTCGGCGAGGGCCGCGGCCAGGCGGGCGGGGATGTCGGCCACTACGCGGCCTCCTCCCACGGCCCTTCGGTCACCACCGACAACTTCTTCATCAACGGGATCAGGGCGGCGGCGATCACGGTGCCGATCACGGCCACGATCCCGAGCTTCATGAACAGATTCGTATAGAGCGGCAGCGTGTCCACCGGGCTGGTGACGTTCTGCGGTACGCTCGCGTACGTGGCCACGTAGCTGCCCAGGTACTGCGAGATCCCGGTGGCCAGGAACCAGACGCCCATGATGAATCCGCGGAGCGACGGGCCCACGTAGCGCGCCACCATGGCGAGACCCAGACCGCTGATGAGGAGTTCCCCCAGCGACTGGAAGGCGTAGCCGATGATCATGAACCAGAACGAGACCTTGCCGGCCACGGCAAAGTGCCCGCTGAATCCGTAGATGAAGAATCCGAGCGCCAACACGGCAAATCCCATCGCGAACTTGGTGGAGATGTGGAAGTCGCCGCCCTCGCCCCGGCCCAGGCTGTTGTACAGCCAGGCAAGCCCCGGGCTGAGGATGAAGATCCAGATCGGATTCAACGCCTGCACCTGCCCCGCGGGAACCTGGTATCCGAACAGGTTCAGTTCCACGTTCCGGAGCGAGAACAGCGTGAGCGACGTGGACATCTGCTGGTAGAAGATGAAGAAGAGCATCCCCAGCCCGGTGAGGATGAGCACGGAAATGAGCCCCGTCCGCTCGCGCTCACTCCCCTTGCGCCCCATGATCCAGAAGATGGCGAGCATGGTGAGGAACCCGAGGAACACGGTGCCGCGCGCCACGGTGCGGTTCTGGATGATGAACGTCACGAGCCCGATGCCGATCACCATTCCAACCATGACCTGGACGAGGCGTGCCACGTTGAGGGGCTGGAAGTCGGGCGCCGAGCCGACGTGCCGGAGATACCGGCTCATCACGAGGTAGTTGAGGATGCCGACCACGAGCCCGCCCGCGCAGACCGCGAACGCCGCATGCCATCCCACCTTCACCGCGATGAGCGGCGTCGCGATCTGCGACATGGCCGAACCCAGGTTGACCGCCATGTAGTACATCGTGAAGGCGCTGTCGATCTTGGCGGAATCGCCCTCGTAGAGCTTGGAGATCATGTTGGCGGGATTCGCCTTGAAGATGCCGCCGCCCACCGCCACCACGGCCAGCGCCGGGAACAGCAGACCCGGGTGGTTGGGGATCGAGAGGCCGATGTAGCCGAGGGCGAGGGTTACCGCCCCGAGGACCGTCGTGCGGCGGCTTCCCAGGAGCTTGTCGCCGATCCAGCCGCCGATCGCGGGCACCGTGTACGCGAGCGCGGCAAACGCGCCGAAGGTGAGGTTGGCGCGGTCGTCGGTGTAGCCGAGCTGCTGCACCATGTAGAGCACGACGACGGCCGTCATGCCGTAGTAGCCGAACCGCTCCCACAACTCGACAAGGAAGAGGGTCGTGAATCCCTTGGTCCGCGAAGGCGCCTGCCCGTCCGTCGTCATGTTGGTAGTCCTCGATCCGTGATTGGTCGGTACCCCAGCCGTCGCCGACAAGTATCCCCTGCGGACCCGCAACGCGCCATCCGGCGTCCGCCTGACTCGCGCTCGATGCGGTAGCGGTCGGCGAGGGCGGCGGCGAGAGGCGGAGTGGCGCTACTCATCGCGTCGAGTCTCCCGTCACGCGCCCGTGAATCTCCGCCCACCAGTTGTGGACGACCACCAACCGCTGTCGGTCGCCCTTGAGCACGAGCAGCCGCTTGCCGTCGGGCGACACGTCGTAGTTGGCATGCGGCGCGAGGGTGGCCAGATACCGATCGTTCATGAAATTGCCCCGTGAAACGACACGGAAGGTGGGGGTGGCCGCATACGTGATCACCACGAAATGCCCGCTGCTCCGGTAGAAGAGGTGCCGGCCGTCGCGCGCCCACACGGGCTCCGACCCGCCGTTGTTCGAAATCGGAATGCGCGGCCCCGGCCCGGGAAAGGGTTGAACCACCACCTGCGCGGTGCCCGACTCCTCGGTCAGGAACGCCAGCCAATGTCCATCGGGCGATAGGCGGGGCTCCAACTCCTGGGCGGGGCTGCTCGCGACCAATCTTGGCGTGGTGTCGCCGCTCAGCATCCGGTAGCCGATGTCGCCCCCGGAGGTGTCCACCTGGTACACGATCGCTCTCGCGTCCGGCGTCATCACCGCTTCGTAGTACGGGATCTTCGGGTCACCCACGAGCTGCGTGGCCGGCGCGCTCTCGTCGATCGGCTGCCACCAGATCGCCGACCGCGGGCCGCGATCGGAGCGGAAGAGCACGCGCGACCCGTCGGGGGACCACTCGGGCCGCTCGTTGATCGACCCGCCGCTCGTGAGACGCCGCAGCCCGTGTGACGCGAAGTCGTAGAGCCACACGTCCCGCGTGGCGCCCGACCCGATCGCGATGGCCAGCCGCTTGCCGTCGGGCGCGTATCGCGGGAACCCGTATTCGCGGATCTCCGGAAGGACCGGCGTCTCGCTGGTCGAGTCGGCGAGCACGACTTCCGAGGCGGCCGTGCCGGTGGCATACACGAGCGTTCCCGTGTTGGAGAGCGCGGCGATGGCGCCGCCTCGATTCCCGTTCGCCACGTCGCTCACGACGGGCACGACGGGACCGGTCAGCGTCCCGGCGGCCACGTCCATCCGCGCCGCGGACAGGATGCCGCTCTCACTGGCGAAGACGAGCGCGCCGTCCAGCATCCCGATCGCGTTCAGGGCCGCAACCTGGAGCCGACGGGTTCGACCCGTGGAGAGCGACAGCACGCCGAGGTGCACCACCTCGAGGCCGCCCGCGTCCCAGCTGGCGTACACGACATGATCCCCGTCGGGGAGCGCGGTCGGGAAGTACTGCCCGACTTCACCCCGTGTGCTGTCCAGCGGGGCGGTCCTCTGCCTGGCGCCGTCGCTCGCCGGAAACCAGACGAGATGACTCGAGACCCCGGCCACGATGGTCCCGTCGCGCGTCCACGTTCCGCCGGTCATGTTCGGCAGATCGGCGATGCGCTGCGGAGCGCCGCCCGCCACCCCCACCTTGAGCAGCCGGCCGGCCACCCAGAACGCGATCCACCGGCCGTCGGGCGAGAAGAACGGCTGCTCGGCGCCCTCGGTTCCGGGCAGCGGGCGGGCGGTGAGCTCATCCAGGGGCCGGATGTAGAGCCGGCGCGTGCCGTCGTCACCGACCCCGCAGAATGCGATCACCGATCCGTCGGGCGATATGGCGACGTTCACGCCCGATCGTCGCTGGATCACCGCCGCGACGTTGGCCGGCGGGTCGACGATGAATCGCTCGACGTCCCCGCGCACGGGCGCGTGGGCCGCGGCCCATTCCCGCCCGGCGACTGCGACGGCGACGACGGCCGCCACCGCGAGTCCGAGCACGAGGGGATCACGAAACCGCGCTCGGCGGCCCCCAGGCCGCGCAACGCCGCGTGCCGCGCCGGATCCGCCGCCCACGTAGCCGGCGGGCGCGGCGAGGGCGTCGGCGAACGCCTGCGCCGTGGCAAACCGGTCGGCGGGAAGCTTCTCCAGCGCCCTGTGCACCGCGTAGGCCACCGGCTCGGGCGTGTTCCGGCGCAGCATCGTCACCGGCTCGGGCTCGGCGCTCATCACCTTGGCCACGATGGCCTGCACCGTGGAGCCGGTGAACGGCGGATCGCCGGTGAGCATCTCGTACAGCACGGCGCCCAGCGCGTACACGTCGCTGCGCGCGTCGATCTGCTTCTCCCCCATCGCCTGCTCGGGGCTCATGTAGTGCGGCGTGCCGAGCGAGAGGCCCGTCTGCGTCATGCGCTCGCCGCTCGCGCTCTGCACGGCGAGGGCGATGCCGAAGTCGGCCACGAGGGCGCGCCGGTCGTGCAGGAGAATGTTCTCCGGCTTGATGTCGCGGTGGATGACGCCGTGCCGGTGCGCGTAGTCGAGGGCGTCGGCCACTTCGCGTGCGATGCCCACGGCGTCTTCGATGGGGAGCGGCTTCTCGCGATTGAGCCGATCGCGCAGCGATTCGCCCTCCACGTACGGCATGACATAGAACAACAGTCCGTCGGCTTCTCCCGAGTCGTGCAGGGGGAGGATGTGCGGGTGCTGGAGATTGGCCGTGGTCTTGATCTCGCTGAGGAAGCGCTGGGCGCCCAGCGCGGCGGCGAGATCGGGATGCAGGACCTTGATCGCGACCTTGCGGTCGTGCTTGAGGTCCTCGGCGAGATACACGGTCGCCATACCGCCCTGCCCGAGCTCGCGCTCGATGCGGTAGCGGTCGGCGAGGGCCGCGGAGAGGCGACCGGCGGCGTCACTCATGGCCGGCCTTCATCGCGGCGGGAAGCCAGTGCCGCATCTCGATCAGGCGCGCGCCCTGTCCCATCGCCGCCGGCGGGATCTGCAGCATCACGAAATGCTTATCGTCGGGCGCCACGGCGTACTCGTGGTAATAAGGATACCGGAAATACGGTCCCGAGAAGAGCACCTGCGTTCGCGTGACCCTGAACGTGGGCGACGTGCTCACGTCCGCCGCGAGCAGATGGTCGTTGTCGTCCTGATAGAAGATTCGCCGCCCATCGTGCGACCACTGCGGGCTGGAACCCGGACCGGACGATACCTGCCAGAGCTGACCGCCGGCGTCCGGGAAGGGCTGAACGTACACCTGCTGCGTGCCGCTGCGGTTCGACGAATAGGCGAGCCACCGCCCGTCGGGCGACACCGCCGGGCCGAGTTCGCTCGCCGAGGTTGCCGCGAGCTGAACCGGGGTCGTATCGCCGCTGGTGCGCAGGGCCATGATGTCGCGACTGCGCGTGGCCGTCGCCTCGGTGCGGTAGACGATCCACCGCTGGTCCGTCGACCAGAGGCCGCCGAAGATGCCGTGGACGCCGGTGAGCAGTGTCGCGGCCCCGCCCCCCGAGGCCGGCTCTGCCCAGAGCCTGAGGAGGCGCCCCCCGGCATCGGACACGTACATCACGCGCTTGCCGTCGGGCGACCACTCGGGGCGAACGTTGGCGGTTCCGGTGAACGTCAGCCTGGTGGGCGGACCGCCGCCAAGATCCACGACATAGATGTTGCTCCCGCCGGACGCCGAGTCGGACAGGCTCACCGCCACCTGCCGGCCGTCGGGCGAAAGATCGAGGCCGCCAAGCCCGGCCACCGGAAGCGCCTGCGCGGTGTCGATCAGAGTTGCCGATCCGTCGAGGGCAACGCGTGCCAGCCGCAGCCCCGTTGGCCCGGCCAACGGCCTCCGTCGCACGTACAGTAGGGTGCCATCGGCGCCAACCTGGATGTCGCCTGACGGATTGGCCTCCGGGTAGCTGTTGTTCTGGACGCTGTCGAGCAGCGTGACGGGGGCCCCGGTGACGGCCAGACGTTTGCGATTGAACGGCGCGCCGACCAGCGTGCCGTTGCCGTCGAGGTAGAGAAGCCACTGCCCCACCACCCAGGCGGCGATGGCGCCCTGCTGCACCACGCGGGTCTTGCCGGTGGTCAGGTCGAGGCTGATGACGCGGGGCCGGGGGCCGATGACGGACACGAGCACAGCATCGGTACCGGGAATTGCCGTAATGCGAGCGAACAGGGATCCCGTGGAATCGGCGGTGAGCACGCGCCGGGTAGTGCCGCCGGACGACGGCGTCGCGTACAGCGCCTCCATGCCGATTCCCGAGGTCACGATGGTCCCGTCGCTGAGCCACGCGGACGCCGATAGGACTGCCGAGTCGGAGAGCACGACCGGCGTCCCCCCACGCCTCGGCACGCGCTTGAGCTTGCCGTCGGTGAAGGCGATCCACTGTCCGTCGGGGGAGAACGTTGGCGCCGGTCCATCCTGGACGGAAACGGAAAGCGGAGCGAGCACGCGCGGCGCCAGACGGTCCGCGTCCTTCAGCATCAGCTCGGCCTGTCCAGCCGCATTCGTATCCAGGTAAGCGATTGCCGATCCGTCCGGGGCGATGGCCGTCGCCTTCGCCAACTCGCCCGGCAGCGTTCCTATCGAGCCGAGCACGACCTGTTGCGCGCTAGCCGGCGGCATCGGAAGGGGCCGCAGCCACGCCCATGCAGCCACCCCGAGCAGCGCGATGCACGCGGCGCAGACGGCGAGCGCGATCGTGCGCCAGTGATGGGCAGTTGCGCCGATAGGCGTTCCCGAATCGCCCACCGCGGTGGTGACCGCGAAGTGCGGGTCGCCCAGCGCGTCGGCAAACGCCTTGGCGCTATCGAAGCGGTCGGCGGGCAGCTTCTCCAGCGCCTTCGCGAGCGCCGCGGACACATTCGGCGGCACCGTCTTCCGCAGCTTCGTGACCGCGGCCGCATCCTCGGTTACGATTTTCATGATGATCTGCTGCGCCGAGTTCCCCGTGTGCGGCGGCTCGCCGGCCAGCATCTCGTAGAGCACGGTGGCCAGCGAGTAGATGTCGCTCCGCCCGGTGATCTCCTTGTCGGCCGTCGCCTGCTCGGGGCTCATGTAGTGCGGCGTGCCGAGACTCAGGCCCGTTTCGGTCATGCGCCCGCCGGCGGCGGCGCTCACGGCGAGCGCGATGCCGAAGTCCATCACCATGGGGCGCCCGTCGTGCAGCAGGATGTTCTCCGGCTTGATGTCGCGGTGGATCACCCCGTGGCGGTGCGCATAGTCCAGCGCGTCGGCGATCTCCGTCGTGATGCGCACGGCGTCGGCGACGCCGATCTGCGTTTCGCGATTGAGCCGCTCACGCAGCGTCTCGCCCTCGATGTAGGGCATCACATAGTAGAGCTGCGCGTCGGCGGTGCCCGAGTCGAAGAGCGGCAGGATGTGCGGGTGACTGAGCGCCGCGGTGGTCTTGATCTCCTGCACAAACCGGTCGGCGCCGAGCACGGCAGCCAGCTCGGGCTTCAGCACCTTGATCGCGACGTTGCGATCGTGCTTGAGGTCTGCGGCGAGATAGACCGTGGCCATGCCGCCCGCGCCAAGCTCGCGCTCGATGCGGTAGCGGTCGGCGAGGGCGGCGGACAGGCGAGCGGCACTGTCGGTCATCGGCCCCTCATCGCTTGAGCTTCTTCTTGAGGTCGCTGAACCAGTGGTCCACCCACACCACCTCGGCCGCGTCGCGCTGGCCTGTCAACTGCTCGCTCTCCAGGAACAGGAACGACTTGCCGCCCGGCTCGACCACGTAATCCTGATGGTATTGGTTCACCGCGAAGCGCGCCGTGTTGAACAGCGGCTGGCGGCCGGCGATGCTGAACGACGGACCGGCGCCAAGGCGCGCCTCGACCAGCGTCTTGCTGTTGTCGATGAAGAACAGCGAGCGGCCGTCGGGGGCCCACACCGGGTCGATGCCGCCATCCAGCGATACCTGCCAGCGGCCATCGTTGGCGTTCGGGAAGGGACGCACGTACACCTCGGGCCTCCCGTTGTCGTCGGACGAATAGGCGAGCCACTTGCCATCGGGCGATACCGCGGGCGTCAGTTCCGAAAACCGCGTGGCGACGAGCGGAACCGGCGTCGTATCGCCACTCGTGCGCACGCCCACGAGATCGCCGGCCCCCCGTGCCGTGTTGTCGGTGCGCAGCACCAGCCACTTGCCATCGGGGCTCCAGGTGACTTCCTGCACGCGGCGGTCGATCTGCACGAGCGCGCGGTCGCTCCCCGTACCGTCGGCGGGGCGTCCGTAGACGCCGCCATTTGCACCGGTGTCGCGCACGAACGCCACCGTTCGCCCGTCGGGTGACCACGCCGGGCGCCGGTCGCGGTCGCCGAAGCTGAGCCGCGAGTACGGGCCGCGGTCCATCTGCTTGATCCAGATGTTGAAGTTCCCGGCGCCGCCGCCGTCGCCAACGGCCAGGCGGCGGCCATCCGGCGACAGCGCGAGCGAATTGAGCTCGCCCGCCCACGCGCTGTCTACGGGGGTCGCCACCCCATCGCGCGTCACGCGCATGACCTGGACCGTGGTCGCCGAGCCGGTGCCCGGCACGTAGACCAGGGTGCCGCCCCGCGACCACGCCAGCGGGGTCACCCCGTTGGCGGTCTGGACGAAGACGTGGTCCAGCACCGGCACCGCCGGTCCGGTGATCTTGAGCGTTTTCAGATCGAACGGCGCCGCGAGTCCGGCGCCGTCCGGGCGCACGTACAGCAGGTAGCCGTTGGGCAGGTACCACGCGCCCTCGACGTTGTCGAGCAGCGGGCGCGCCGCTCCGGTCTTCAGGTCGAGCACGTGGATGCTCACCGTCACGCACCCGGACCCGCAATACTGGAACAGCACGCCTCGGGCGCCGGGCAGCGGCTGCGGAATCCCCGCACCGCCGCCCATGTTCGACGTGTCGCGCCACACGGTGGTGCTCGGCCCGCCGGATGCCGAGACGCGACGGAACGCACTCTGCCCGGGCATCACGTACACCAGTGTCCCGTCGTCGAGCCAGGCCACCCCGCCGTAGCCGCCTTGCGCCGTATCGGCCAGCGTGACGGGCGCCCCGCCCGACAGATCCACCCGCTTGAGCTTGTCGTTCTGGACGAACGCGACGGCGCGTCCGTCGGGAGAGAACGTCGGGTCCCACGACTGCGCCGTGCCCGGAATCGCCGTGGCCGCGAGCTCCGCACGACGCTTGATCCAGAGCTCGCCGTTGGCGCGTTCGTTACGGAACACCAGTGTGTTCCCGTCGGGCGACAGGGCGAAGCCCACGGCGTTGATGGCCGGGCTCAAGGCCGCGCTGTCGCCCAGCGATACGTACTGCCACGAGGCCGGCTGATCGGCGGCGCGGCGATAAGCCAGCCAGCCCCAGGCCGCGGCGCCTGTCGCCACCACCAGCGCGACGACGAGCCCGATGAGCATGGGCCGGGATGCGCGCGCCGCCTGCACCGCCGCGCGGCCGGCGGTGGTCGCGGTCATCAACTCGGGCCGCGCCAGCGCCTCGGCGAACTCGGCCGCGCTCGCAAACCGGTCGGCCGGCAGCTTCTCCAGCGCCGTCAACACCGCCGCTTCGACGTGCGGCGGAATCGTGTGCCGCTGCAGCGTGAGCGGACGCGGCGTTTCCGTCACCACGCGCGCCACGATCGCCTGCGCCGTGCTCCCGGTGAACGGCGGATCGCCGGTGAGCATCTCGTACAGCACGCACCCCAGCGCGTACACGTCGGAGCGCGCCGTGATTTCGCGCTCGCCCATCGCCTGCTCGGGACTCATGTAGTGCGGCGTGCCGAGGCTCATGCCGGTCTCGGTCATGCGCGTGCCCGCCGTGCTCACCGCCAGCGCGATGCCGAAGTCGGCCACCAGCGCGCTGCCGTCGTGCAGCAGGATGTTCTCGGGCTTGATGTCGCGGTGGATCACCCCGTGCCGGTGCGCGTAGTCCAGCGCGCTCGCCGCTTCGGTGGTGATGCGTACCGCGTCGGCGATCGGCAGCTGCTTCTCGCGATTCAACCGGTCGCGCACCGTCTCGCCTGCCACGTACGGCATCACGTAGAACAGGAACCCGCCCGCCTCGCCCGAGTCGAACAGAGCGAGGATGTGCGGGTGCTGCAGGTTGGCGGTGGTCTTGATCTCGCTCAGGAACCGGTCGGCGCCGATCACGGCGGCCAGCTCGGGGCGCAGCACCTTGAGCGCGACCTTCCGGTCGTGCTTCAGGTCCGCGGCCAGATACACGGTGGCCATGCCGCCCGCGCCGAGCTCGCGCTCGATGCGGTAGCGGTCGGCGAGTGCCATAGCGAGGCGGTCGGGGGCGGTGGTCATTGGCCGGCCATCCGCCGCTTGAGTTCGTCCAGGAAGTTGAATACCACCACCACGTGGACCGCGTCACCCGTGGTTCCCTGGATCATGAGAAAGCGCTGCCCGTCGGGCGCCACGGCCCATTGCTGCGAGAACGCGTTCAGGAAATACCCCCCGGCCGCGAACAACACCCGCGGCTGCCCCACCTGAAACGCTGCGCCGGGGATCACCGGCACCGACACCATGTTGCTTGCCGCGTCGATATAGAACAGTTCCTTGCCGGTCGGATTCCACATCGGATTCGTTCCTCCCGTCGTGGACACCTGGTACGGCGTGCCCGCGGCGTCGGGAAAGGAGCGCACGTAGATCTCGCGCCGGCCCGACACGTCGGAGCTGTACGCCATCCACCGGCCGTCGGGCGATATCTCCGGCAGCAGTTCTTCGGCCGGCGTGGCCACCAGCGCGCGCGGCGCGGTATCGACACCGGGGCGGATGGCCAGAATGTCACCGTTGCCGGGCTCCTGGTTGTCGGTGCGGAACACCAGCCACTTGCCGTCGGGCGACCAGCTAGCGCCGCCGACGGCACGCGGGTCGTGCAGATCCGGCTGCGTGATGCCCCCCTGTCCCGTGAGGTTGAGCAGGAACAACCGCAGGCTCGTCGCGCCGAGCTTCGCCCGATCGGAGACATACGAGACCTGATTCGTTCCGGGCCGCCACGCGCTGCGCCAATTGGTGGTCCCGTCAAAGGTGACGCGCACCTTGGGGCTGCCGTCCAGCGCCTTCATCCAGAGGCTGAACTTGCCATCGGGACCGGCCATGGCGACGACGATCCGCTTGCCGTCCGGGGAAAGCGCCGGGCTGTCGACCCCGTCGTCCACCAGGTCGCTAGCCACCGGCGTCGCGTCGCCGTTCCGGTTCACCCACACCAACCGGTACGACTGGACGACGCCCTTCACGTAGGCAAGCGTGCCCCC
>Ga0307374_10004858_pt1 | contig 22150 bp, 20 predicted proteins | sample OX3MG_FD_202532 | JGI IMG/M metagenome (GOLD analysis project Ga0307374, IMG submission 202532) | Soil microbial communities from Risofladan, Vaasa, Finland - OX-3 | ecosystem: Environmental > Terrestrial > Soil > Coastal area > Acid sulfate soil | place: Finland: Risofladan, Vaasa | collected...
CTGGTACCCCGTATCGGATTCGAACCGATGGTCTCCGCCTTGAGAGGGCGGTGTCCTGGGCCTCTAGACGAACGGGGCTGGAAGGCTCTGGATCATATCAGCGGCTTCCGCCGCCGCCCTCCCGGTCAGACCTGGTCCGGTGCCGCCATGCCGAGGGAGTGCAGCGCATCGGCGAGCGTCGCCCTCGTGGCGGCGACCAGCGCGCGCCGGAATCCACGAGTGCCCGGGTCCTCCTCGCGGACCATCGCCGGCGTGTGCTCGTAGAAGTCGCTGAACGCCGATGCGAGGCCGAAGGCGTAGGTCGTCAGGATCGACGGTGAGAGCGCAAGCGCCGTTTCCGTGAGTGCCCGCGGGTAGGCCTCGATGGCGTGCAGGAGCTCGCGCTCGGCCGGATGCAGCACGTCGGGAGGCGTCACCGGTTGCGTGTCGGCGTCGACCTTGCGAAGGATGCCGGCGGCGCGCGCGTGCGCGTACTGCAGGTAGACGCCGGTGTCGCCCGTGACCCGCAGCGCCTCATCGAAGTCGAACGCGATGATCTGGTTCAGCGAGAACTTGAGGAGGTAGTAGCGCACGGCTCCGGCGGCAACCATCTGCGCGCTCTCGACGTCACGGGCGTTCGTGCTGAGCAGCGCGATCGCGCGATCGAGGAGATCATCCGCGCGCACCTCGATGCCGCGCCGTCCGCTGAGTGCGACGCTGCCGTGTCCCTCCTCGATCTCCACACCGAGCTCCGCGGCCGCGGCCGGGGTCAGGGCGACGACCTCGTAGCTGAGATGGATCGAGTTGCCTGCCTCGCGCTCGTGGTGCAGGCGGCGCAGCGCTCGCTGCACAACACGCTGCGGGTATGCCTGGCGCGCGTCGATCACGTTGATCACGCGCTGCGCCTGCCCGAAATGCGCCGCCGGAGCACCGGCCTGGGGTTCGGTGACGGTGCTCATCAAAGAGCCGCCACCCTCCCAGGGGCGGTAGTTGAAGTCGCGGCCGAGAAGGCCGAACTTCCAGAGCTGGTACGCGATATCCTTCGCCGTGTACGTCGCGATACCGTCGGACTTGACCAGAACCTTCGTGTCGTCGTCACCGTCCTCGTCGTCGCCATCGGCGGGCATCACCCAGCAGCCGGCGAGCTTCCCGGATTCAGCGAGCACGATCACGCCGGACTCGCGCAGGAGCTCGAATGCCGTGCGCCAGAAACCGAGCGCGATGATGTCCGACTCCCACGTCAGCAGGTCATATGCGATGTCGAAACGGTGCATCGTCGCCAGGTGCGCGTTGACGATGCGACGCGCGATGTCCTTCACGATCACCGCGGTCTCGTTGCCGCCCTGCTCGACGTCGTGGAGGATCTCGCGGCGGCGTTGCAACAACGCCGGGTCGCGCTCGTAACGGCCGGACACCTCGACGTAGACACGCGAGCAGTACTGATCGAACGGCTCGCCCTGCCGCTGCTCGAGGCCGAGCTCACGGATGCCGACCACGACGTCGGCGACCTGAACGCCGGTGTCATCGATGTAGTTGTTGACCTCGACGGTGTGCCCGGTCCGGCGGAGCACCCGGGCGACGGTGTCGCCGATACACGCGTTCCGGAGATGCCCGATGTGCGCGGCCTTGTTCGGGTTCGTCGCGGTGTGTTCGACGAGAGTCTTGCCCGACGCCGCGGCCGCCTCGGTGGGCAGGTCGATCGCGCCCGTCGACTCGAGATCACGAGCGGTCGCGAGCACCGCGCCGGCCCAGGCAGCGTCGGCGAGGTGGGCGTTGACGTATCCGGGCGGGGTCACCTCCCAGATGCGAACGATCGGCACCCGCGCCTCATTGAGGTGATCGCACAGCTCTGCGGCGATCGCGGCGGGCGCGCGCCGCAGGACGCGGGCGAGCCCAAGCGGAGCGGGGGTCGACCAGTCGCCGAATTCCGCTCGCGCCGATCGCTCGAGGACAACCTCGAAGCCGGCATCGACGCCCGCTGCGTCGAGCGCCGTCCGAACAGCCTGGATCAGCAACGTTCTCGCGTCAGGCATTGGCGCAAGGGTAACGGGGAGCGCGTCTCAGTCCAGACCGGCGACAATTCGCCGCCGTGGACTCGCGACCATGCGTGATCCCGGCCGCAGGGCTGGGAACGCGCTTTCTCCCCGCCACCAAGGAGCTGCCGAAAGAGCTGCTCCCGGTTCTCGATCGCCCGGTGATCCAGTGGGCGGTCGAGGAAGCTGTCGCCTCCGGCGCGGACGAGATCGTCCTCGTGCTCGCGGAGGGCAAGGAGGCGCTCGCCGCCCACCTCCGGCCGGATCTCCCGCTCGAGCGCCTGCTCGAGGAGCGGGGGAAGCTCGCCGAACTCGAGGCGGTGCGCAAAGCGGGGAACCTGTGCAGGATCACCGTGGCGCGCCAGGCGGCGCCGCGCGGGCTCGGCGATGCCGTGCTGTGCGCCGCGGACGCGGTCGGCAACCGCACCTTCCTCTGCATGCTGCCGGACGACCTCTCGGTCGCCGATCCGCCGCTGCTCCGCCAACTCTGGGGCGCTCACGAGCAGGTGGGGACCTCCATCCTTGCGCTGATGCGGGTCCCCGGCGACCAGATCTCCAGGTACGGATGTGCCGAGATCGGTGAGTCACGTGGCAAGCTCCACCGTGTGCAAGGTCTTGTGGAGAAGCCGCGCCCGGGCGAGGCGAGGAGCGATCTCGCGGTCATGGGCCGCTACGTCCTCACGCCGGCGATCTTCCCGGCGATTCGCGACACCAAGCCGGGCGCACTCGGCGAGATCCAGCTGACCGACGCGATCGGCAAGCTCCTCGGCTCCGGTGAGGTGTGGGGCCTGGAGTTCGAGGGCGAGCTGCTCGACGTCGGCACGCCGGCAGGCTGGCTGGCGACGAATCTGCGCCTCGCGAAGCAGTATCCGGAGTTCAGCGCCGTGGTGGCGCAGAGTCAGGGTATGGCGGGCGCATGAGCATCTTTCGGAAGGAGTGGGGGGCGATCACCTTCGTGCTGACGATCCTGATCGGCGCCGTCGCGGTGGCGATCTCGCTGGGGGTCTCCGCGGCACATGGCTCGCCGACCACCACGCCCCTGCCCTGCCCCAGCTACACCCCCTACGTGGTGACGCCGACGCCGGCGCCCACCGCGACCCCTGCTCCGACCAAGAGCGGCGCGCCGACCCCGTCCCCGACGGCGACCCCGGTTCCGGCCGCCACGCCGTCGCCGACGCCGTTCAACCCCGCGCTGGCCAACTGCCCGACCCCGCCACTGCCGCCCACGGCGACGCCGAGCCCGACGCCGAGTCCGACCGCGGTCGGCGCGACGCCCACGCCGACGGTGGCGCCATCACCGACTCCCACGCCCACCGTGCCCCCGAACTCGACGCCTCTGCCGACCGCCACGCCCACGCCGTCCCCGAAGTAGCTCGCTCCGTCAGCGAACGGGCGGTCAGAGCGCGAAGAGGAGCCGGCTGCCGTTCTCAGGCGTGATCGCCGAACGCTGCAGCTCCATGTCGACCGAGGGCGGGTGCCCGGTATCGATGACCACGGCGATCTGCTCGGACAGGCGCAGCCCGCCGATGCGGACGCAATCGCGCAGGAAGGTGAATGCCATCGGGCGGACGAGGTTCCAGATGTAGCCGCGAACCGCTTGCGCCGCCTCGGCGGGCTCGAGGAGCGCGTCGCTCCCGCGAATGCTGCGGTCCCGGAAGGCGAGGACGCAGACCTCGTCGGTGAGCTGGACAGGCGCCGTCCACGAGTACTGGTCGTCGTCGGCGAGCGTGCCGACGATGCTGTCCTTGTCGGCGAAGAGCGCCAGGCGCTCGACGAGGAGCTGCATCGGGCGGGGCGGTCCTTCGACGAACAGCGGGATGTCTCGGAGCGGCTGGCTGCGTTCCTGTGCCGGATACCGCGCGGAGAAACCGAGGTCATCGATGCCGCTGAACGGCGCAGGCACCTTGATGACCAGCTCGTCCATCACCGAGCCTCACGCAACGGGACGATCATCAGGCTCATCACGTCAACCTTCGCTCGAATCTAGCACAGGGGTTGCGGTGAGGTGGCGAGTCGAACGATTGCTACACTCGCGCGACCATGCCGGCACTCGACGACGTGCGAGTCCTCGACCTCACCAGGTTACTGCCGGGACCGTTCTGCACCATGCTCCTGGCGGATTTCGGCGCCGATGTCATCAAGGTCGAGGACACCACGGGCGGCGATTACATGCGCTGGATGCCGCCGCTCGTCGGCGAGTACTCGGCCATGTTCCATCCCGTGAACCGCAACAAGCGCTCGCTGGCCGTGGACCTCAAGAACCCCTTGGGGCACGAGGCGTTTCTCCGCCTCGTCGACGGTGCCGACGTGGTCGTGGAGAGCTTCCGCCCCGGCGTCGTGGACCGCCTCGGGATCGGCTTCGATGCGCTCCACGCGCGCAACCCGCGCGTCGTGCTGTGCAGCATCAGCGGTTACGGACAGGACGGGCCATATCGCGACCACGCCGGTCACGATCTCAACTACGCGGCCGTCGCCGGCGTGCTGCTCCTCGGAGGGAAGGCCGATGCCGCGCCCGCGATGCCGGGGCTGCAGGTCGGTGACCTCGGTGGCGGAGCGCTCCACGCGGCGCTCGCGATCATGGTGGCGCTGCACCACGCGGCGCGCACCGGCGAAGGGCAGCACTGCGATGTCTCGATGGTCGACGGCTTGATCAGCTGGGCGAGTGTTCACGCGTCCCAGCTCTTCGCAACCGGCGTGGCGCCGGAGCCCGGCAACGGCATCCTCACCGGCCGGTATCCCTGCTACCGGATCTACGCCTGCGCCGATGGCTTCCTCTCGGTCGGCACCCTCGAGCCGAAGTTCTGGCACGCGTTCGTCAATGCGATCGGCGTTCCCGAGATGGCCGAACACGGATTCGCGGAAGGCGCAGACGGCGAGCGGACCGTCGCCACCGTCCAGGCGGTGCTCCTCACCAGGACACGCTCGCAGTGGCGCGAGGCGCTTGACGGGCTCGACGTGTGCATCGAGCCGGTGCTGGCGCTCGACGAGACGTTCGAGCATCCGCAGGTGCGCAGTCGCGAGATGCGACTCGATGCCGGTGACGGACGGCCCACGGCGCAGACCGGGTTTCCGATCCGTCTGACGGGATCACCGGCAACCTTTCGCCGGGGTGCGCCGGGGTATGGAGAGCAGACGGACGAGGTGCTGGCCGAGGCCGGTTACGACACGGACGCGATCACGTCGATGCGCGCCGCGGGGGTGATCCGTTGAGTCAGGCCGACCGCACGCCGCGCACGACTCGCAGCGCGCAGACGCGCGAGCGGATCATCGCCGCAGCGACGGAGGTGTTCGCGCGCTCGGGGTTCCACGGCGCCAAGGTCGCCGACATCGCGGAGCGCGCCGGGATCGCGTACGGCCTTGTCTATCACTACTTCCACAACAAGGACGACATCCTCGCGGCGATCTTCAGCGAGCGCTGGGGCGAGTACGTCACGTACCTCCACGAGGTGGGGGACATGGACCTCGGCTTTCGCGAGCAGATGCGCAGGCTCGTGCATTTCTGGGTCGAGATGTACCGTCGCGAGCCCGACCTCATGACGGTGATGATCAACGAGGTCACCCGTTCGTACGAGTTCCTCGAGTCGCACGACATCGGCACCGTCATGGTGGCCTTCGACGCGATCGAGGAGATGATCCGCACGGCGCGCGACCGTGGTGAGATCTCGCGAGACATCGATCCGCAGGTCGCCAGCTACGTCGTCTTCGGTGCCGCGGAGATGGTGCTCACCGGCTACGTGATGGGGACCCTGCGGCGCGACGATCCCTCAGCGTTCGCGCGCGACGAGGGACAGCTGCTCGAGGTCCTGCTCGACGGCCTCGCGCCGCGGCACCCGTCTACGGCGCCGGACTGACCACCGCCGTCCACCAGGCGTCGACCTGACGCTCGGTGGCCTCGAGGTCGCCGCTGTTGTCGATGACCCACGTGGCGCGACGGCGCTTCTCGTCGATCGGCATCTGTGCGTCGAGCCGCTGCCTCGCAGCTGCGTCATCAAGGCCGTTGCGCTCGCGAAGCCGCTGGATCTGGACCTCCGGCGGCGCGTAGACGACGAGCACGCCGGGGAAGGTCGACTCGCGCTCGCCCTCGTACAGCAAGGGAATGTCGACGGAGACGAGTGGCGCGTCACTCGCGAGTCCTGCGGCGATGCGCTGCTGGCTCAGCTCGATGATGCGTGGATGCGTGATCCGCTCGAGGTCGTGGCGAGCGGTCGGGTCGGCGAAAACGATCGCACCGAGTTGTTGCCGATCGAGGCTTCCGTCGGGCAGCAGGATGTCGCTGCCGAAACGCTGGACGACACGCTCGAGCGTCGGCTCCCCCGGGACCACGGCCTCACGGGCAAGCGCGTCAGCGTCGATCACGGTGGCGCCACGCGCCGCGAGCATGGCGTCGACGGTGCTCTTCCCCGTTGCGATGCCCCCGGTGAGGCCGATGAGTCGCATCGGGGCTGAACGTACTCCTGCGCTACCGGGTGCGGTCAGCCGCGAGGTGCGGGCGGGCAGGCGTTGGGGGCGATCCAGCTCGTGTCACCGCGCACGTACAGCAGCATGCCGTGGTCGTCGGTGGCCAGCGTCCACCCCGGGGCATGGTCGAGCTCGGCGGTGAGCGGACCTCTGCCGTACAGCACGGCGGTCGTGTCACTGGCCGTGAGCAGCTGCAGCGCCGTCGGACTCGTGATGGCGCCTCCGGCAATGCGCGTGTAGTTGTCGAACACCCCGGTGCCGAGAGAGATCGATTCCCCGTACTCGTACACCGAAGCCTTCGGCCAGAGCTTGTCGATGATGAATCCACCGGTGCCGTACGCCGTGAAGACGCGCTGAACGGTCGGGCTCTCAGCCAGCACGGACGCCGCGCACGACGGGTAGGCCGCTGCGATTCCCTGTGGCGTCGCGGTGTTGTACACGCGCGCACCGACGACACCGACGGCAACCACGGCCGCGGCGATGAGCGCGATCCCCATCGCGGGGACCTTCGGACGGGCGCGAACGACGGGGCTCCGCGAAATCCGCCGCGCTTCGACAGAACGCGCGAGATCGGCGGCCATCGCCATCCACGGCGGGACCATCACGGCCATGCACAACGCCGAGTTGCGCACCGAGGTGAGCGCCAGGACAGCGCCGGCGCCCGCCAGCGCGAAGTCCCGAAGCTCGAATCGACTCCGTCGTGATCGGCGCGACAGCGTGGCGATCATCAGCGCAACGAACGTGAGCAGCAGCGCCAGCAACACCCACTCGCCGGGGTCGGCGAAGCTCGGTGACTGCCACTCGATGATGCCCTTCGCGCGCTCGGTGGCTCCTGTGGTCGCGGCGAAGGCGAAGAGCGACGGTCCGTAGGGATTCACACATGCGGCGAGCACCGAGGCGCCCGTCGCACGAGCGAGGCCGGTGATCCGTCGCCCGGGCGCCACGGTCCCGAGTGACCAGCGGCGTTTGATCACCTCGGCGGCGAGCACGATCACGAGAAACCCGATACCCGCGATGAAGCCCGCATGGAGGTTCGCCCAGAGCAGGAACAGCGGCGGCAGCAACCAGTGCCGGCGACCCCCGGAGCGCAGGTACGACTCCGCGATCCAGAGCGTCCAGCACACAAGAGCAAAGGTGAAGACCTGCGGTCGCGTCCCGAGCACCGGCTCGGCGACGCGCGCTCCCAGCACGAGGCCGATCGCAAGCACGACCGGCCCGGCGCCTCGGAGCCGCCCGCGGAGCAGGGTCGCGAGCATGCCGCTCCACGCGACGGCGCCCATCACCACGGTGACGAGCACCAGCCCTCCGACGGCGCTCAGCGCGGCGAAGACGGTTTCCGACAGCCACTCGTGCGCGACCAGGGGATTGCCGAACGCCGTGTAGGCGAACAGTTCCCCTGCCGGGATCTGGTGGTGGGCGATGATCCAGTCCCCGAGCCGGATGTGCCACCACACATCGGGATCGCTCAGCGCGTCGAGGCCGACCGCGGCGACGAGGATCAGCACGGCGCCCAGGAGCGCATGGCGCGGCTCCGAGAGCCACGCCGCGACGCGACTGCCGCGCTGCGGAGGATCCGGTGCTGCGACCGGCACGCCGGTGCGGACGAGTGTTGCCATTCGACGGCAGGGTAGGCGGGTTCCCCGTCACGAAACGGCCCGCTGCCGGCTGGCGACAGATTCGTATACTCCACGCGATGGCCACCGGGACCCGTTCTCCAAAGCGTCGTCAGCCGGCGCGCGCGAGTTCGCGGCCCGCCGACAACGCTCCGGTCGCCGTCAGCGGCCAGCACACGATCTCGTGGCGGCACTGCGTGCTCGGTCTGCTCGTCGGCGAGGCAACGCTCCTGGTCGTCAGCAACGTCGGTCTGATCGCAACCAACGCCGCATTCGGATCCACGGGAACGATCGACGGTGGCGTCGTCGGGGTTTCGACCCTCCTGGCCGTCATCTTCGGCGGCTGGCTCGCGGCGCGCCTCGCCGGGCGTGCCGGGATGTATCAGGGAATCGTGGTCGCCATCGGCTTCATCGCCGTCGGCGCGCTCTTCCAGTTCCTCCAGGAGTCATCGCTTATCGCGGCGTCACTGGCAACCAACAGCCACCATCTGATCGATCTCGGTCCGATGGACATGGGCAACGTCTTCAGCGGCGACCTGCTGGCGCTGTTCGGAGGCACGGTCGGAGGTCTGCTCTCCGGCAAACGCTGAAGCCGCCCGGCGCACACATCAGTGCGCCAGCAGATCCTCGGTTCTAGGCCCCGACTACCCCTGCCTGCGCGGGCTGGCCCGAGATGGGAGCCTCGCGATATGACTGCCCGATCAGATCGACCCGGCCGAGCGACTGGGCGAACTCAAGGCATGCGGCGCGTGTGAACCGAAGGTGCTTCCCCGGCGTATGCCAGGCGCGCAAGTGCCCCTGAGCGACGGCTCGGCGCAGTGTCGAACGAGACACACCGCAGAGTGCCGCCGCCTCGCCAGTTGTGAGGATCTCTTCCTCGCGCTCTGCCAATTCCTCCTCCTCCAGACCGTCAACCAGTGGAGACCCAGACGTGGATCTCGTCAGGTGCAGTTATACAACGCTTTGGGGTAGCTGTGCGGATCATCCTTCTGGGTGATGCTGAGAGCGTATCGGGCGACCGTATACTCCAGAACAGGTCAACTCACTCACCAGCCCGGTTGAGAAGCGCGAGGATCACCATGAATGTCGACGTCCAGGCAATGGCACGGCGTCTGCAGGAGAGCCTCGGGACCGTCATCGTCGGGAAGGCAGCGGAGATCGAACTCTGCATTGTCGGGCTTCTCTGTCGAGGCCACCTTCTCATCGAGGACGTCCCGGGGACCGGCAAGACCCTGCTCGCCAAGGCACTGGCACGCAGCAGCGGCTGCAGTTTCGAGCGAGTCCAGTTCACCCCGGACCTGCTCCCGGGCGACGTGACCGGCGTGAGCGTCTACAACCCGCAGCAGCAGACGTTCGAATTCCGGCGTGGTCCGATCTTCGCCCAGGTGCTGCTCGCCGACGAGATCAACCGCGCCACGCCGAAGACCCAGTCGGCACTGCTCGAGGCGATGGAGGAGTGGCAGGTCACGGTCGATGGCACCAGCCACCCGCTGCCGGATCCCTTTATGGTGCTCGCCACCCAGAACCCGATCGAGCTGGGTGGCACCTTCCCGCTCCCCGAAGCACAGGTCGACCGCTTCCTTCTCAAGCTGAAGCTCGGATACCTGCCGGCGAACGAGGAGGTGGCGATGCTCGACCGCTTCCAGTCCGGCAGCCCGCTCGGGACCCTCGAGCCGGTCACCGATGCGGCGGAGATCAAGGCCGCACAGGGCGTGTGCCGCGACATCTACTGCGACAACACGCTCAAGGACTACTGCGTTCGCATCGTCCGTCGCACCCGCGAGCACCGCGACGTCTCGCTCGGATCGTCGCCGCGTGGCACGCTCGGTCTGCTCCACGCGGGACAGGCACGGGCGGCACTCTCGGGACGCGACTACGTGCTGCCTGACGACATCAAGGACATCGCACCGAACGTGCTCGAACACCGTGTGGTACTGCGTCCGAACGCGGAGTTGCGCGGCCTGACCGCTGCGGCCGTGCTCGAGGAGATACTCGCGACCGAGACAGTGCCGATGACGGGCCGGCGTCTGGCGTGATCGTCATCGCGGTGCGTGCCGCGGGCGCGTCGTGACCGCGCGGGTACCGCTGATCGCGTGTGTCGCGGTCCTGGCGTTCTTCGCCGGGATCACCGGGATCCATCTTGCGTATACGTTGGCGTATGTCCTCATCCTGCTCCTCGCGGTCGCGTACATCTGGTCGCGGCTGCTCGCGCGCAAATTGCGCGTCACCCGGGAATCCCCGCAGGGGTCGTTCATGATGGGTGAGCCGTTCGAGGAGACCTTCACCGTGAAGAACATGAGCGGCCTGCGCCTGCCGTACTGCGAGGTGCGCGACGGCACGAAGCTCCCCGGCTACTCGCCCGGGCGCGCCTTCTCGCTGGCGGCGGGGGGCAGCGTCACCTGGACCGCGCGCGGGGCGTTCAACCTGCGAGGCATCCATCACTTCGGACCGCTCGAGGCACGCCTCGGCGACCCGTTCGGCCTCTTCCCGAAACGCATTCGGGTCGCGCCGGAGAACGAGGTCATCGTGTACCCGGCGCTGCACGCGCTCCTCCAGGTCGTGCCGCAATGGAGCGGGAACGGGGTCGCCGAGGCGCATCGCGGGCAGCCGGTCGACGTGCCTCCGGACGTGTCGACGATTCGCGATTACGCGCCGACGGACGGGCTGAGCAGGATTCACTGGGCGTCGACTGCGCGCACGGGGCGCCTGATCAGTCGCACGTTCGACACCGGCCAGAGCGCGGACCTGCTCGTCGTCCTCGATCTCCAGCGCGGGATCCACGCGGGCAGTGGCATCGAGTCCTCGGTCGAGTACGCCGTCTCGATCTGCGCATCGGTGGTGCACGGCGCCATCCGCCGGGGCCAGGCCGTCGGCATGGTGACCAACGGCAAGGGCGGCACCGGCTTTGGCGCGGGTCGTGGTGAGGTGCAGCGTCTCCGCATCCTCGATTACCTGGCGCTGGCGACCGATGATGGCGTGCGCAGCCTCGCCGAGACGATCACCAGGCACGGCGAGGGCTGGCGCGGCCGCGGCGGCATGGTGGTCATCACGGCCAACCGGTCGAGCGACTGGGTCGAGGCCCTCGTCGACAGCGCGACTCGCGGTCAGCGCCACCTCTGCATCTTCATCGAGCCGACGTCGTTCGGCGCCAAGGGACAGGCGCTGCGGATCCCCGCCGCATGGCGGCTCGCGCTCGACTGGTGGGTGGTCCGCCGCGGCGATGTGCTCGGCACGGGCGAGCGCACGTCGGCAGCCGGCTGAGTCGATGGAAGCCTGGGTCGACCGCAGCGCTCAGCTCCGCGACCGCGTTCGCCCCAGACCGGAGCCCGTCAGGAACTACACGTTCGAGATCGGTGCCGCGCTGTGCGTCGCGCTGATCGCCGCCACCGCGTGGGCGGTGCTCGCCGCCGGATGGGTCAACGGAGGTGGGGGCGCCGCAGTCGTGGCGGTGACGTCGGTGGTCGAGGCTGCGTTGCTCGCACAGGCGCGTGCCCCGCGCATCGCCGCCGCCATCGCCGCGCCGTTCCTCGGGCTCGCCGCCATCGTTCCCACGACGCTCGCCGCGATGCCGCCTGTCGCCGGCCAGACCGTCGGCTCCGTCGCCGGACACTACCTCCGGGCACTGTTCACCGGGCTGTCGTCGTCGACGGACTGGGACTTCACCGTCGGCCTGTGCGCGATCCTCTTTCTCTGCGGGTACTGGCTCGGCTGGGTGGCCCTGCGCGAGCACCGCGGCGTGCTCGCCGTCATCCCGGTCTTCTCTGTTCTTGCCACGAATGTCGTCAACGCGAAGAATCCGGATCCGATCGCGTTTCCGGAGACGGTCGCGGTGGTGCTCGCGCTGGCTGTGATCGCCGCCGCGTATCTGGGAGCGCTGGGCGACCGTTGGGCGGCGGCGCGCATCACTCCGATCGGCGGGATGCGAGTTCGCTTCGGCAGCAGCGCGGCGGCAGTCGCCGTCGGCCTCACCGTCGTCGCGCTGATCGTGCCGCCGTTGACGAACACCGACATTTCGACGCGCCTGTTTCCGCACGGTCTCGGCATCGGCACGTCGGGAAAGAACGGGAGCCATCCCGGTCTGGGTGGCGTCGCGACCATCGGCTTCAACCCGTCCGTCGAGCTGGGCGGGCCGCTGGTGAGCAAGCCACAGCTCGAGATGACGTACACGACGACGACGAACGTGCCCGCGTACGTCCGCATCGAGGACGACACGCAGTTCCTGGAGGGGAACTGGTTCCCGCAGACGGGTATCAACGGCCCGACGTCGAACACGTGGAACGATGTGCCGTTCGAGAGCGGCCTGCTGCCACGTGACACCGATCCGGCGGACGGCGGGATCGGTGCCAGTCAACAGCAAGTGCAGGCCACGGTCGTCATGCAGAAGGGTGCCACCGGCCAGCAATCGCTCGTCCCGTTCGTCGGCGACCCCGCCGCGGTGAACGTTCCCGGCACCGCGTTCGGCGCCGTCAAGCCGACCGCGCCGACCCAGCTCCTCTCGGTCGACGACGTGCAGCTCAGTCAGGACATCGTCAACGGCACGACGGTGGTGTCGACCTCGTTCGTCTCCACCGCGACAGCGGCGCAGCTCCAGGAAGCTGGAACCAACTACCCGTCGTGGACCTCGCCGTACACCGAGGCCAACGACGACGGCAGCGGCAGCATCGCGATCATCCAGAAGCTCGCGAAGGAGTGGACCGCCGGGCTGACCAATCCCTACGACGAGGCGACCGCGATCCAGAATCGTCTGCGCAATCCCGCGTTCTTCCAGTACACGCTGGTCCCGCCGGCCGTGCCGAACGCCTCGATCTGGCCGGTCGTGTACTTCCTCACCGTCAGCCACCGCGGGTACTGCCAGTACTTCGCGTCGGCGATGGGCACGATGCTCCGCACGCTCGGCATCCCGACCCGGCTCGTGAGCGGCTATGGTCCCGGCACCACGCGAGCCCAGAACGGACGCCAGGGACAGCGTGAGCAGGCGGTGACCACCAGCGATGCGCACAGCTGGGTCGAGGCCTACTTTCCCGGCTACGGGTGGATTCCGTTCGAGCCCACGCCTCCGTCGGCGCAGGGTGACTACCAGCCCCTGCCGCGCGGCAGCCAGGCGGTGACCGGCGTCGTCGGGCCCACGTCCAATCCTGTCGTCAGGGGGGGCACCCCGACACCGGCGCACGGCTTCGGCGGCAACGACCCCGGCGTGACCAGGATCACGCCGACGAAGCCCGGCGTTCCCGCCTCGCTGATCGGCGCGCTCGCGGTCCTCGGCGGCGCGCTCGTCCTGTTCATCGCGGCCGTGCTCTGGCTGGCGCTCCCGCGGTCGCTCAAAGGCGCATGGCGTCGCGTCGAGACGCTCGGGGTGATGTCGGGGATGGACCGGCGACGGGCAGAGACCCACCTCGCGTACGCCGCACGGTTGGCGAAGGCACGCCCTCGCGCGGGGGACGCGCTCAGCGAGCTCGCCTCGGTCACGGCACGCGCGGAGTTCAGCGCCGAGGGGGCCACGCAGCAGGAGCGTGCCGTCGCGCTGCACCACTGGCGGCGCGCGCTCTTCGCGGCTAGGCCGCGTCTGGGGAGATCTCCAGGCTGAGCAGGTCGTGTGCGACGAGCGCTCCCGGGATCTGCACCCGGGCGGCGAGGTGGCTCAGGAGGAATGTCGTCGCCGGGTACTCGCTCATCAGTCCGGCGACCTCGTCGCGCCAGAGATGTCCACCCGCGGCCGGTGCGTCCCATCCCGTGCACTCGCACACGTACAGCCGGCACCCTTGGATCGAGCGGCGCAGGCCGGCGCACAGCTCGCTGTCTCCGGAGAAGCCGATCGTCACACCGGCGGCGTCGGCGAGCTGATACGCGAGCGACGGGCCGGTGCTGTGCGTCACCGCGTGGGCGCGCACGCGGTACCCGGCGATCTCGACGTCGCTGCCGTCCTGGAGCACGGCATAGTCGAGGCGCACGTTTGCCGCGACGCTGCCGAGCATGTGCGTCCCGTATCCCGTGGCAACAAGGCGGGTCACGTACTCACGCGTTCCCACCGGACCCGCGATCACGAGCGGACCTGAAGCGGGCGGTTCGGCGTACGCCAGTGCGCCGAGCACCGTCGGGAGCATGAAGGTGTGGTCGGCGTGGAAGTGCGTGAGCAGGACGAGCCTGACGTCCTGGATCGAGGCTGACGCCCGCCCGACCACCGCCGGCACCGGCGCGCCGCAGTCGACGAGCACACGCCCGTCGACGAGATAGCCGGCGTTGCAACCGCACTTGCTGAACGCACTGCCGCTGCCGAGAACCGTGAGTCGCATCGCGCTAGGTTAGCCGCACGCGGGCGGTGGTATTAAGGCTTTCGTGCGACTTGACAGATTCACCGAACGTTCCCAGGAAGCGCTGACCGCCGCTCAGCAGGCGGCACAGCAGCTGCAGCATCCCGCGGTCGAGCCCGAGCACCTGTTGCTCGCCCTGCTCGAGCAGGAGGATGGGCTCGTTCCCACCCTGCTGCGCCGTCTCGAGGTCGCTCCTGATCCGATGGCCGCGCGCGTGCACGCGATCCTCGAGAACCGCCCGAAGCAGGTCGGTGTGACCGATCCGCAGGTGAGCAGCGCGTTGCGAGCCGTCCTGATGACCGCGTTCGAGGAGATGAGCCGTCTCAAGGATGAGTACGTCTCGACGGAGCACCTCCTGCTCGCGCTGTGCACGAAGCCCCAGGGCGACGCCGGCCGCCTGCTCCAGCAGGCGGGGGTCACGCCCGACAAGGTCTACTCGACGCTCGAGGCGGTGCGTGGCTCGCAGCGTGTCACCGACGCGAACCCCGAGGCGAAGTACCAGGCGCTCGAGAAGTACGGCCGCGACCTGACGGACGCCGCCCGGCGCGGCAAGCTCGACCCCGTCATCGGTCGCGACGACGAGATCCGGCGGGTCATCCAGGTGCTCTCACGACGCACCAAGAACAACCCGGTGCTGATCGGTGAGCCCGGCGTCGGCAAGACCGCGATCGCCGAAGGGCTCGCGCAGCGGATCTCGTCGGGCGACGTGCCGGAAGGGCTCAAGGACAAGCGGGTCGTAGCGCTCGACCTCGGGGCGATGGTGGCCGGGAGCAAGTACCGCGGCGAGTTCGAGGACCGGCTCAAGGCCGTCCTGCACGAGGTGACGTCATCGGACGGTGCGGTGATCCTCTTCATCGACGAGATGCACACGCTCGTCGGCGCCGGCGCAGCCGAGGGTGCGATGGACGCCGGCAACATGCTGAAGCCGGCACTCGCGCGCGGCGAGCTGCGCTGCATCGGCGCAACGACGCTCGACGAGTATCGCAAGCACATCGAGAAGGACGCAGCGCTGGAACGGCGGTTTCAACCGATCGTCGTCGAGCAGCCCTCGGTCGAGGATACGATCAGCATCCTGCGCGGCCTCAAGGAGCGCTACGAAGTGCACCACGGCGTCCGGATCACGGACGCCGCGATCGTCGCCGCCGCGGTGCTGAGCAACCGCTACATCACGGACCGCTTCCTTCCCGACAAGGCGATCGACCTCATCGACGAAGCCGCGTCGCGGTTGCGCATCGAGATCGACTCCCTGCCCACCGAGCTCGACGTTGTCGAGCGTGAGGTGCGGCAGCTCGAGATCGAGCGCCAGGCGCTGAACAAGGAGACGGACAAGCGCTCGAAGGAGCGGCTCGACACGCTCGAGCGCGACCTCGCCGACCTCCAGGAGCGCGGCCGCGGGCTGCGCGAACGGTGGGAGCAGGAGAAGGGCGCGCTTTCGACGATCCGCGAGATCAAGGGCAGGATGGAGCAGGTTCGCCACGAGGCGGATCGCGCCGAGCAGATGAGCGATTTCGGCCGCGCGGCGGAGCTGCGCTACGGCCAGCTCAACGAGCTGCAGCGCGCGCTCGAGCAGGAGCAGTCGCGTCTCGTCGAGATGCAGGGCGACCGTCCACTCTTGAAGGAAGAGGTGGGCGAGGAGGACGTCGCGGCCGTCGTCTCGCGCTGGACGCGCGTGCCGGTCACCAAGATGCTCGAAGGCGAGATGCAGAAGCTGCTCCGCATCGAGCAGGACCTGCACGGTCGCGTCATCGGACAGGACGACGCAATCACCGCCGTGGCCAACGCGGTGCGTCGCGGTCGTGCCGGTCTCGCCGACCCGAATCGCCCCATCGGCTCGTTCATCTTCCTCGGGCCGACCGGTGTCGGGAAGACGGAGCTCGCACGTGCGCTCGCCGAGCTGCTGTTCGACGACGAGCGCTCGATGATCCGCCTCGACATGAGCGAGTACATGGAGAAGCACACGGTCTCGCGTCTCGTCGGCGCGCCGCCTGGATACGTCGGATACGAGGAGGGTGGTCAGCTCACCGAAGCGGTGCGCCGGCGTCCATACAGCGTGCTGCTGCTCGACGAGATCGAGAAGGCACACCCCGATGTGTTCAACATCCTGTTGCAGCTGCTCGAGGACGGGCGTCTCACCGACGGCCAGGGCCGCACGGTCGACTTCCGCAACTGCGTGGTGATCATGACGAGCAACATCGGCTCGCATCTCATCGCCGAGGTGTCCGCGGACGCCGATGCCGCGCAGTGGGAGCGCGTCCGCGATGGCGTGCTCGCCGAGCTGCGCAACAACTTCCGGCCCGAGTTCCTCAACCGCGTCGACGACGTGATCCTGTTCTCGCGCCTCGACCGCGCGCAGCTCCGCGAGATCGTCGACATCCAGCTGCGTGCCGTCCGCGACCGGCTCGCGGCACGCAAGCTCACCCTGCACGTCACCGAGGAGGCCGTCGACGCGCTCGCCGCCGAGGGCTACGACCCGACGTACGGCGCGCGACCGCTCAAACGCGTGATCCAGCGCCGCCTCCAGGACCCGATCGCGATGGCGATCCTCGAGGGCCGGTTCGCCGAAGGCGACACCGTCGAAGTTGACGCCAAGAATGGCCAGATCACGATCGGCCGCGTCGGTGCGGCCGTGACTCCGGGAGTCTCCGAGACCGCCGAGGTCTGATCCCGCTCACGTCCGCGCGGGTGCGGTCCGTTCCGGCGCGGCACGATCCGGAGCGGCACGAGCGGCGAGCACGGAGCCGGCGAGGATCAACGCGAACCCGACGGCGATCCCTCCCGTCAGCGGCTCGTGCAGCAGCACGACCCCGAGGGTCACGGCGACAGCCGGGTTCACGTATGTGATCACGGTCGCGCGCACCGGCCCGACCTCGGCGATGAGCGCGAAGAAGAGCAGGAACGCCATGGCGGTGCAGACGATGCCGAGCGCGAGCACCGCCGCGATGACCTGACCTGACGGCCATGCATGCGGCAGCTGGACCAGCGCGGCGGGCGCGTAGGCGACGGCGGCCAGCAGCAGCGAGCCGGCGATGACGCCGAGCGCGGGAAGGTCGCTCAGCTTGCGGTTGATGATGTACGGACCGGTCGCGTAGCAGATCGCGACGACCATGACCTCGCCGATGGCGCCGAACGTCGAGGAGGACACGTCGAAACCGACGAGCACGCCGACACCGACAAGGCCGATGCAGAGGCCGAGGATCCGACGCCAGCCATGCCGCTCCCCGCTGCGGGTCACCACGCCGATGACGACGCCGATCAGCGGGACCGTGGAGACGAGCAACGCGGACAGCGAGCTCGAGATGCGCACCTCGGCGTCGGAGAGCAGCACCCAGGGGACGCCCATCTCGATGATCGTGTAGGCCACGATCCATCGCCAGCGCCGCAGGATGGGCCGGACCTGCACACGGGTCAGCGCGATCGGCACGAGCAGCACGGCGCCGAGCAGGAAGCGCACGAACACCAGGTCGACCGGTCCGAGGCCCCGCAGCGTCACCTTGATGAGCAGGTACGGGATGCCCCAGATCACGCACATCGCCACGAAAAGCACCAGCCCGCGTCTGCTCACGAGGGGATCTTCTACGCTGTGCGGCTCCCCATGACTGAGCAGCCACCCGTCCGCACGCCGAGCCCGCTCCTGCTCGCGGTCTCGGCGGTCTTCGTCGCAACGCTGGTCGCGTCGAACATCATCGCCGTGAAGATCGCGTCGGTCGGTCCGTTCTCCGTTCCGGCGGCGATCGTGATCTTCCCGCTCGCGTATCTCTTCGGCGACGTGCTCACCGAGGTCTGGGGATACCGCGTCGCGCGCACGGTGATCTGGACCGGGTTCCTCGCCAATGTCGTTGTGGTGCTCTTCATCGCCGCCGCGATCGCGATCCCGGCGGATCCCCATTACACGGACCAGGCGGCATATGCGCGCATCCTCGGCTCGACTCCGCGGCTCGTCGCCGCGTCGCTCCTCGCCTACCTGCTCGGCGAGTTCCTCAACGCGTTCGTGCTCGCGCGCCTCAAGGTTGCGACCCGAGGCCGGTGGCTCTGGACGCGGACGATCGGCTCGACGCTCATCGGCCAGGGCGTCGACAGCATCGTCTTCATCTCGCTGGCCTTCGCCGGGACGCAGCCGTGGTCGCTGCTCATCGTCATCATTCGCGACGTGTGGGTGGTGAAGGTGCTCTACGAGGTCGTCGCGACGCCGGTCACGTACGCGATCGTGACCGTGCTCAAGCGGGTCGAGGGCGTGGACACGTACGACCGCGACACGAAGTTCGCGCCCATCCCGCTCGCGGCGATCCGCTCGCTCGTGCGCGGAGCGCAGTCATGAGCGAGGAGCTGTACGGGACGCGCGCGATCCGTGAGGCGAAGCTCGTCGCGTTCGACAATCGCACACCCGGCCGCGACTACACGATCCAGTTCACCATCCCCGAATTCACATGCCTGTGCCCGATTTCGGGGTTCCCTGATTTCGCGACGCTGCACATCCGCTACGTGCCGGGGCCGCGATGCGTCGAGCTGAAGTCGATGAAGCTGTACATCAACGGCTTCCGTGATCGCAATGTCTATCACGAGGATGTCGTCAACGTCGTGCTCGACGACCTCGTCGGTCTGCTCGCCCCCCGATACTGCGAGGTGGTCGGGGACTTCAACGTTCGCGGGAACATCAAGACGGTCGTGCGGGCGCACCATCGAGACGCCGGATGGAACGGTGCCGTGGAACCCTGGTGGGCGGCCGGCGGGGCACCGGCACCAGCCGACTCCTAGCCCCGCGGCGGCGTCAAATGCGCTAAGTGCGCGACCGTACACCCCGAAACGCCGGATCGGGGGCATACTGCACGCCAACCGCGGCGCCGCGCCGATCTCCGCACCCGTTCCCCTCAACGTCTCAGCAAGATTCTGGATGGCCACCACAACACTCCCCTCCGGCTGGTCGCTCCTCGCCACTCGCACGCGCGAGGATCTGCATCAGGCACTGCTCACCAGCACCTGCGAGCGCGCCTTCTCCGACGTCCCCGTCGACTGGTGGGACGAGAACGCAGGGGTCTGGCGGCCGACCTCGATCATCCGGCTGCTCGGCGGGGTCTGGGACATCCGTCGCCACGTCGAGGTGCTCGTCCCGAGCGCTGAGGGGACATCGCTCCGCCGTGTCAGCATCGCCCACGTCCGCCTTTCCCGGCTGCTCACGGCAGGCGTGTCGCGGTACTGGGTGGCCAGGTATCAGCGCCTCCTCGTGCTGCACCTCATCGAACGGACGACCGTTCCGGATGAAGAGCTCGACTCGCTCCGGCGCCTTGCTGGGCGGCTGCGCCACGAGGAGTCGCTCGGGTGCGATGTGTGGGCCACCGCATATCACGCCGGCGCTCCGGACGGCGTCAGCTACGTGCCCGAGGTGCCGCCGATCACCGACGACGCCGGCTGGGAGCCGGTGCACGCGGGAGACGTCGCCGCGTTGATCCGCGCCGCCCTGCGGATTCTCGCCGACGATCTCCTCCGGATCGACGCCGCCCTTGAGGAGGCGGGCGCCACCGCCGCAGAGCGGGCTGCGCATCCGCTCCTTGCCGTCATCACCTCACTGCTCCTGCGATCCCCCGTGCTCGAGCTCGTCGGCCGCCGCGCAGATGCCGGCCAGCCCCGCGCCTGACCGGAGCGTCAGCCGAGCGGGATCCGGTCCTCGCCGGGTCTGAGCAACACCCGGACGGCCGCGTCCTCGCGGCACTCGGCGCGGATGCGCAGCCAGAGACGATCGCCGTCGACGTCGAAGCCGTGCGCCGACCCGGTGAGCACCGCGACGACCCGAGGGTCGATCGCGCCGACGCCGTCGAAGCGCGGGATCGGCACTGCGATGCCGAACGCCGGGCTCAGTTCGGCCATGCGACGGCTCCACGTTGCCATCGGGACTCGCGGCATCGGCTCACCAAGCAGTGTCGAGAGGAGGATGCCGAGCGCGCCGATGGTGGACCTGGCGGGCTCGTCGAGCCGGTCCGCGAGCGCGCGCTCGTGGATGAGCCCGGTGACGACGTCCCGAGCGCGCACGTCCGAGTCGTCGGGCGGCACCGCCACCCACGTGTCGCGCGCTCCCGTTCGCGCGGTCCAGCCGTCGCCCACGACGCGGCCGGGATCGGCCTCGGCGGCGGTGCAGAGCGTGCCGAGCCGCGTGGTGCCGAGCGCCGCTGCGCCGGGTCCGAGTGATGTCTCCTCGTCCCAGGATCGGGTCGCGCGGCAGACCTGGCCGTTGCGCACCGCCGCGAGTGGGAGTGCGAGACGCCGGACACCCATCTCCAGGACGGCCGCAACGTCGCCGCCGCCCAGTGATCGCGGTGGATACACGGTGCCGCCGATGGCGTCAGCCGCGATGCGGGCGAATCCGAGCCCCCAGCGCTCACGTTCGGCGTGCCGCCGGGCGGTTCTCACCCGCACGTCGTCACCGGCGCGTCGCCACACCACGCGGAACGTCGTCTTGTCGACCTCGATGCGCACGCGCTCTGCCCCGTCGTGGCGCTCCGCGTTCACCGCGAGCTGCACGAGCACCAGCGCCGCGACCTCCGGGGCGAGCACCGGGCGAACGGTGCCGGTCATGACATCGACGGCAAGCCCGGTGCGTGCCGTGATGCCGGCGCGCGCGAGGTCCAGCACCTCGTCGGTCGAACCCCAGCCTCCGGCCTCGCGACCCGCCACCAGCCGCAGCGAGCACGCGAGCACACGCACCCGGCGTGCGTGCGCGTCGTCGAGACTGACGACGGCGTCGTCGATGGCGTCGAGGAGCCGGCTGAGCAGGGCATCGCACAGCTGCGAAGCCGGCCGGGTGCGGACGACGAGGCGCATGGTGCGTACCGGGTACGCGACCGCGCCCGGTCCTGGACCGTCCCACTCCGGCGTCCGCGCGACGACGTCGCCCGTCGAGTCCAGCAGGGCCGCCGCGAGTGGCAGCTCGGCGATCTCGGCGATGGTGAGGTTCACGCCGTCTCGTCGGTGTCCGTGGACTTCGCGGTGACCGTGACGTTGAGCCGGTACTTGCGATTGCCGTGACTCACGAGGTGCACCGCCGAGTCGTGCTCGCGCAACCACTCGCCGAACCTGCGCACGGCCTTCGTCGACGTGTCGGAGTGGAACGTGACGATGTCGGGGTGGTGGACGACGAGCCTGATCGCCTCACGGTGATGGTGCTGGTCGAGGCTCGGCAGATGGACGACGACGGTGCCGTCGTGAATGCGCAGGTCGCCGACCGTCCGATCGAGCATCCTGTCGACGCGCTCGAGCAGCGACGCGTCGCCGTCGCGCTTGTCATGGAGCAGTGCACGCGGATGCGAACGCTGGATCTGACTGCGGACGTTGAAGGCGTCGATGTTCTGCGAGTACACGATGACCGGGCATTCGCGCAGCTCGCGCGCGAGTCGCGAGAGCACGTCGCCGCTGCTCGCCGCCTGGTCGGGTGCTTTGCCGAGGTCCCAGTCGACGATCGCGAGCACGGGACGGCTCGAGTACCGGTTGTTCTCGAGGAGCGACAGCGCGCGTGACGCGCTGCGCGCCGCGAGCGGATGGAACCGCTTTCGCGTGAAATGACTCTGGAGCTCCTCGAGCGTCTCGGCGTCGTCCTCGAGGATGAGGACCTCGGGATTCGCCCTCATGACGTCGCCGCGGTGCGCGTGCACGGGACGAGCGCGATGCGTGCGCTGGCGTCACGCTCCGTGGTCCAGCCTGCGCCGGCGCGCGCCAGTGCGGCGCTGACACTGCGAAACGTGCGTGACGGCAGGACGAATCCGCCCGGGTACGC
>Ga0307374_10004859_pt1 | contig 22150 bp, 16 predicted proteins | sample OX3MG_FD_202532 | JGI IMG/M metagenome (GOLD analysis project Ga0307374, IMG submission 202532) | Soil microbial communities from Risofladan, Vaasa, Finland - OX-3 | ecosystem: Environmental > Terrestrial > Soil > Coastal area > Acid sulfate soil | place: Finland: Risofladan, Vaasa | collected...
TGTTTTCATTGGACCAGTCCTCTCGTTGCGGCACTGCCTGAGAAAAAGGATTACCCCCTGATTTCAAAGGTAATCCGCGCCAGACGCGGGCGACTGGTCCAACCATTTTGTCTACAGAATCAACCGCCAGATTGCCGGGGCAACTCGCTTCAGGCAATCCACCCGCAAAAGATCGACGACTTGCAAGTTCGATCCTGGGTGGGATTTAGGCATTTTGCTGATCGACGTCTAGGGATTTAACTTAAATCTAACATTGCGGCCATCAAAAGCTAAAGCGGACCCGCCATAATCCCCCGCATCAGTTGCCGGGAACAGCTCGAACACACACAACCGAATTCAAGGGAGGCGCCTAGCGAAAACGATTGGCTCCGCGAGGAGGCGGAGCCATCAGAGCACGGAGCGGCTCCAGCCATCGCATGATGCTCGCAATTGGCGAATTGCAATACGTTTTTTACGTCTCACTTACAGCATGGTTCATTTGGAGAAAACGAAAGTCATGAAATTGAATCGACCCTCGAAGGGTTTTACCCTCGTCGAATTGCTGGTGGTCATCGCGATCATCGGCCTGCTGATCGCCTTGTTGTTGCCGGCGGTCCAGCGGGCTCGCGAAGCGGCCAACCGCAACACATGCTCGAACAATCTCAAGCAGATTGGCCTGGCGCTGCACGTGTTCAACGATCAGAACAAAAAGTTCCCCCCGACGAGCGAAGGCACGAACTACACCGGCACAGCCAGTCCGGCCGCGTTCACGCAGCCGGCGTTTCCGGCGAGTAGCGGTTGGGGCGGCACCATCGCGCCGTTCACCTACTTCGACGGCCCGAGCGGCGAGCCCAACAGCGGTAGTCCTCCCGCCGGCGGCGGTTGGACTCCGATGACCCAAACCGGCACGCCCACCACCGGCATGGCCCCGCCCGGCGGTTATTCGCTGCTGTACTACTTGTTGCCGCACATCGAGCAGCAAGAAATCTACGATGCCATCGACAACCGGTGGTTTTACAACGATACGACGAATCAAACGACGGGCGCGGGCCCCTTGGCGGGCCAAGTGCCCGGCCAGCAAGTGGTTCCCACCTATCTCTGCCCCACGAATCCGTTGCGTCCCAAGACCGGGCTGGACAGCCTCGGCTTTGGCTACACCGATTACGGCGCCACAGTGTACTGTATCATCGACCCCACGCTAACGTCGTTCAACAACGCCAACTGGCGCGTCAGCGGCGGCTTGCACGGCGGCGGCAGCACGATCGGCGATATCGTCGACGGTCTGAGCAAGACCATCGCGGTCGCCGAGGATGTCGGCCGCAACGAGTTCATGCCCGGCGCCTATCCCGACCCGATGGGAAACCTGATCCCTGCAACGGCCAAGGGCAAGCGCGCGTTCTGGCGCTGGATCGAAGCCGACAACGGCTTCGGCGTCAACGGCGCCCCCAACAATATCCTCACGAATGGCGGGACGAGCGTCGGCGGGGAGGTGCTGATGGCTTCAGAACGGGCCATCAACAACAATTCGCTGCCGTACGGCGGCCCGACGAACTGCCTCTGGAACGCCCAGACGCACTGCGGACCGAACGACGAAATCTTCAGTTTCCATGGTCCCGGCGCCAACGTCGTGTTCATGGACGGCCACGTCACGTTCTTGTCGCAGGACATCAATCCGGTGGCGTTGCGATACCTGGTGACTTCGGCCGAGAAGGTCAGCCCGGGCACCGTGGGTTTCTCGGATTATTGAAAAGTTTGACGAATTGCTAATTCAAACGGCTGCGGCTAAGTTGTTGCGGCGTGTTGGAACCAACCACGGGTTCCGCTGCGGGTTTTCCGCAGCGGAACCCCGCTTGGTTTACGGAAATCACATAGGAAGCGAATACTGGTGAGACAATCCATGCGGAGAATAATGTGCTTGGCGGCGGTGGCGTTGGCGACTGGTTGCGGCCCGACGTTGCCGTCGAAGCCGCAGACCTATCCGGTCCACGGGGCCGTCAAACTGCAAGGTTCCCCGGTTCACGGCGGCGATATTGAATTCATGCAAGTCGACATGAACGCCGGAGGCATCGAGGCCCGGTCGGTGATTACGAAGGACGGTGAATACAACGCGTCTTCGTTCGTCGATCAAGAGGGGATGGTTCCCGGCGAATACAAGGTGCGCCTCAGGCAGTACGTCGGCATGCCGGGCAAATTGGGAGTCGAACCGACGACGATCCCCAAGAAGTATCTGGATTACGATACTTCCGGGCTGAAGTACACGATTAAGGCCGAAGACAACGCCATTGATATCGATCTTGAGTAACAGCGTTCGCGGTATCCAAAGGCATCCGGTCGGCGCCAGGAGCGATGTAGGATGAACGCGCGCAGAATCCGCCAGGCTCGCACGGGAATGAGCCTAGTGGAGTTCATGGTGGTGATCTCGGTGCTCGGGCTGATTCTATCGCTGCTGTTGCCGGCGATTCAGTCAGCCCGCGAAACGGGCCGGCGCACGCGCTGCCTGAACAACCTGCGCTCGCAAGGTCAGGCGATCCTGCAATTCGAGCAAATGCACAGCCGGCTGCCGTCGGCCGGCGAAGGGACGGATATCACGCAAAACCCGCCCGCGACCGCATTGGAAATGCAGTCGCTCTACACCAAGTTGCTTGACTATCTGGAGGAGGATTACACGGTCGAACCGATGAACTTCGACTTGGCCTACAACGACGACGCTTGGCCTCAGAATCAGACGGCGGCCAAGACGTCGATCGTCCCGTACTTGTGCCCCAGCAATGCCATTCGCATCGCCGATCCCGACCGCTACGGCCTCACCGATTACATGCCGGTGGTCTATACCGACATCGATCCGGTCACGGGCATCCGCAACCCGGCGACGCGAATGGACGGCGGCTTCCGCCTCGGCGGAACGCCGGTGGCGAAGGTTCTCGATGGCATGAGCCGCACCGTCGCAATCTTCGAAGACGCCGGGCGGGCGTTCGAAACCATTTTTCCCAACACCGTATCGCAGTATGCAGATCCCGTGTTCAGTGGCGGCAGCGCGCCGGTTTGGAATGGAACCAGTCAGGTAACCTACGCTCAATGGTGTGCCTCGAAGGGCATGACATCAGGCGGCCTGCCGGCGGGCGACACGCCGACGCCCAGCGGGCGCCGCGTGATGAACCGCTGGGCCGAACCCGCCTGCGCCGGCGGAATCTCCGGGCAGCCGAACAGCACGCAGGGCAATTGGATCGACCCGATCAACGGCAATAGCCTGCCCACGGGCGGCCCGCCGAATTGCCCGTGGAGCCAGACGAATTGCGGACCGAACGAGGAGCCTTGGAGCTGGCACCAAAAGGGCTCGAACGTGCTGATGTTCGACGGCGCCGCACGGTTCATTGGCAGCCGAATCGATCCGCGAGTGCTTCGCAAACTCGTCACGGCCGACGAACAAGAGCCTTACGGAGACAATCTCGTGCCGGAATGATCCAACTCCGGCGAGGTCTTTCACTCGAAGGCTCGGCCAGCAGGAATTTTACGTAGCCCAGGCATTTATGCCTGGGAATCCGCGCCGCAAATCCAACCGTTTTCCTCCGGCAGGCGCCCCTCGGGCCGCGTCGCGGCCCGAGGGGCGCCTGCCACACACAGCGGATCAGACCAGGGGGTAGAACGTCCGCTGGTCCCAGGCGTAAACGCCTGGGCTAGGTAAAAGGGACTCGCGCCGCGTCGCTTCCTAACGGTCGATCGACTTGTGTAGAACAACGAGGGCTCAGCCCCTGTCGAACGCTGAACAGGCCGCTAGCACGACTGACAAAACACTAGAGAACGACGAGTTGCCTCGACGGCGCGGAGAAGAGCGATGGACCTTGAGGGCGATAGCGCTGCGCCCCAAGCAGCGCAAACAGCTTCTCGGCGCAGACGCTGGATCAAGCCGTTGGCGTTGACGGTGGCGGCGGCGGTCGCCGCAGCGGGTTGGTGGGGGTACTCGGCTCGCAGGCAAAAGCGGGCCGCCGAGGCCGTATTGGCGCTCGACGGCATGGTCGGTTACGCCGACGAACTGCCGTTTCAGGGGCCGAGCCCAGCGGCCCGTTGGTTGCGAGAAATGCTCGGCCACGACTACACCTCGTCAGTGGCCCTGGTCAAACTCGGCGGAAAGGCCGTCCGGGACGAGGATTTGACGTGCTTGAAGGGTTTACCGGGCTTGCAGGCCCTTTGGTTGCACGACACGGCGATCGGCGACTCGGGGGTCAAAGCGCTTTCCGGCAACTCGGCTCTCGAAGAATTATCGCTGCGGACGACGCGCGTTACCGATGCCGGCTTAGCCGATCTGGCAGGGCTGCGGCGACTCGAGTTCCTTTACCTTCAAGACAACGACATCAGCGACGCCGGCTTGGTGCATCTCGAAGGTTTGACTGCGCTCAAGCTCCTGAAATTGGATGGAACGCGAGTTACCTCGCAAGGAATTGAAAAACTGCAGCGAGCCTTGCCCCGGACTCGAATCTCGCCCTGAGCAAAGCGCCTGCGCATCTCGACGGGAGACGATTTGCGCGGCGAAGCCTGTAGGGCACGCCCTCTGCGGCGTGGCGAGAAGTGCGGAAATCGGCGCCGGTTCGCGCTTGAAGCAAGCGGTCAGTCTCGCGACGCCGGGTCGCGATTTCGCGGCTCGAGCAGTCGGGCGAACGATTGCAGATGTTCGCGCTCGTAGTCGGACAGGGACTTTTGCAATGCTCGCTGGCAGGCGTCGCGCGCCGAGGCGGCCTGGCCCGCTTCGAAGTGCAAAACGGCCAGGCCGAGGAATGGCTCCGCCGACTCCGGCGCCAAACGGGCGGCTCGCAGGTAAAGTTGCAACGCCTCCTGCCAGTCGCCCGATGCAGCGTGCGAGGCCGCGATCCGGCAAAGCCGTTCGGTCTCGCTGGGCGGATGCAGGGCGGCTTGCCAAATTCGGCGCGCCTGAGCCGGATGCCCCAAGTGCATCCAAGCGGTCGCGATCCGTTCGGCCCAAGGCCACTCCCAATTCGGTTTTTGCCCCGGCTCGCGCTCTTGCGGGCCGCGGATCGCTGCGTCGGGCCGGGAATTCTGGAGCAACCAGGCAATCGCGTCAAAGTTCTCCGGGCGTTCGGTCCGAAAATCGAGGCCCAACAGCGGCGAGAAGAAATCTCGCAAGCGTTCGATTTCCGCCGCGCGTTCCTCCGGCGACTCGATAAGACGCGTCCCCTGGTTTCCGATTCCTCGATCATCGAACATTCGCCGCGCTCGGAAGGAGTCATAGAGACGCTCCCAGGCGGCGTTTTCAGAATCGATTTCCAATGCGCGAACATAACAACGAGTCGCCTGCGCCCAGAAAAGGTCCGGGTCGACCCGCCATCCGGCGCTTGCGGCGGGCGGCGACGGCCCGCCCGGATGGATCAAATTCCGATAGCCGTCTCCCAATACGGTCCACGCTTTGGCATCGCCGGGAGCTTCGGCAACCGCCATCTGCAACCGGTCCAGGGCGCGTAGCGCCATGGCCAACCGCTCGGGATGTTCGTTGCCCGTGATGCGCCGCAGCGTCGCGCCCAAGTTCGACAAGGCGACCCCCTCGCGAAAGGCCGCGCCCGGCAGATCCGGGGTCGAAGGGGCGCTCGGCTGATCGAAGTGCAATTGGGCGAAATCGACGTTCGGTCGCAATGTCGCTTGCCGAGGCACGAAAATCGACGCCAGCGCGTCGTAATAGACGCAGCACCAATCCGGCTGACGATATAGTTCGGCTTCAGCCGCGAAATGCTCTTGATGATTCATCATCACCAGCGGGTCGCCCAGCCGGCGAACCAGCGGGCGCCAACGCGGATCGCAAGCATTCAGCCGCTCGTCGATCAACAAATAGTTGTCGAAGGTTTCGACGTCGGGCAACTCCAGTCGCGGGTCGATGTAAGGTTTGCTTTCGGGCGAATTGTGAAACAGGTAGACGCTTGCCAGGCCAAGATCGTAAGCCAACGCGCCGCGCGGCAAATCCTCTTGCCCGGCGAACTTGGCAGCGTCGTGCGGCGCCGCAAAAGGCATTTCGCCCACGGCGACGTGCAGTTCCGGCTGGCCCGACCAGCGGTACAGGCGGTCGGTGACGAGCGCCAACAAGGCCAGAGCCAGCGCGCCGATCGCCGCTCCTCGGACGGCCCAGCGTGCGAGCCCGCCCGATTCGCCCGCGACCCGGCTCCGCAGTGCGGCGCCCCACTCGCCGAAATTCCAGGCCAGAACCGCGCCGCCGACCAGACCGAACAGCGCCATGTTCCTCACGGCTTGCAGGCTGAGATAAGCGAAGGCCGCGGCAATCAGCAAACGAAACAGATGACCGCCATTTCGCAACGAAAGGACGGTCGCCGGGATTGCAGCGAAGAGCGTCAACGGCGGCAAGACGGGGGACAAGGCGGCCCCGGCGCTTGAAGCATAGTCGCGTCCAAACAATAGCTCGGGCGCCCAGACCAGCCACAATGTCATGGCCGCGCCGGCGCAAACGGCCAGTTGCGCGGCGGGCCGCGAACGCTTTGACAACACGTAGCCCGCCAGTGCCGATAACAGCAACATTGCCGCAGGCGCAGCATCCGCGATCGCCGCCAGCCAGGCCGGAGCCCCTCGCGCAGGCAGAGCCGCGGCGGCCGCCAACACAATCGCCAAGGCGGCGACCGCGGCCGACCATTGCGTTTTGTTACTCGGCCAATCGCTTTGAAATTCGTGGCTTCTGCCCGGCCTCCGGCCTCGATGCGCTGTTGCTTGCGATGCGCTCCAGACGGCGGGCAAGAAAAAGCTCAGCGGCAAAGCGAGCAGCAGAAAGAACTCTGCGTGCAAATTCCATTCGCCTAACGGCCCCGAGGGTCGAGAAGTCGCCAGATACCGCGCTGGGCTGGCGAATTCCTTGATCGCCTCCTTGTAGAGATTGCCCGAGCTGGTCACTTTCGGCAACAGTTCGAACGGAAGCAAGGCGCCATCGACGAAATAAGGATTCGCCAGACAGGCCGCACACGTGGCGACGAAAACGGCAAGCAGTCGCCGCATGTCACGCCGATCTTCCGCCGAAATCGCCTGACGGCGCCATCGTCTCGCGGCGATGTTCCAGGTAGCGTCCGTCAGATACGCTCCCAAGACGATCGGACCGAGAATGAATAGTCCGTGGAAGTTGACCCACATCCATTGGACGCCCGGCAGCAACCAGAGCCAGCGAGGCGAGCCCTTCGCGCCGTGCAGCACGGCCAGATAGGCAGCGAGAAACAGCATCGAAAAGACTTCGGGGCGCGGACCGACGCGCGAAGCTATCAGCCAAATCGACGGCAGCCAACAGGCGGCGCAAATGGCCAACGGCATGCGTCTCCAGCACGGAAGCCAGCAGCAAACGACCGCGAGCATCGCCGTCGTTGCCGCGAACAGCACCGTGCCAGAGACCCCTTGCCAGCGGTAAACGAGCGCCAGGACGACTTGAAAACCCCAGTGCAGATCGATCCACAGGCGGTCGGCCGAACCGAAGGAAAACGGATCGCTGAACGGAATGCGGCCTTCGTCCAAGATCCATTGTCCGGCGCGCAAATGCCACCAGAGATCGTTATCGGCGACCTCCCGGCAGCCGCGCAACAACGTAAACGCCGCGACCAAAAACAAGATCGCTCCGTCGAGAATCGTCGCCGAGCGAGAGCTGCGGTCGTTAGCGGAGACATCGGCTGCGGCCGTCGTCATGATGGACCCTTATGCACGAGGATTTGTCGCAACCTAGGGGGCGCGCAGCTCCACGAGCAGCACGCGATACCGCCCCCGGCGAACGTCGGCCGCCTTCCGCACGAGCCATTGGCTGCGGGCGGCTTGCACCACCAGCGCCTGGATTTGATGACCGCCGAGCGCCGCGTAGTCGACAACGACATGAAAATGCCGCGGAAAGTCCCTGAGCCGGCCATTGCGGTAAGGCTCCTCCAGGGCGATGCAATGGCCATTGCGGGGCCGATGTTCGACGAATCGCATTTCCGGATAGCCGGTCATGAAGTGTTCGGGGTAGCCATAGAAGACCGGCGTTTCGGCGGGAACTTTTGCCAGCGCTTTGATCGCAAGCCGCTGGGCTTCCAGCAGATCGCCGTATTCAAGAGAACGTTCGGCGACCGAACCGTCGTTGGCGGGATTCTCGCGATAGAAAGCGCCGCCGCAATTCGCCGCGAACAACGCCAGCGCCAGCGCAGTCGCCGCCCACGCCGCTCGGGGGCCTGCCGCTCGCCGCAACGCGTCGAGAAGCACGAGAAACAGGCACGGCAACACCTGCACGAAATACCGCGGCAAGACGTACAACTCGCCGACTAGCGGCGTCGCGGCCAGCACGCCCAGCAACGCCCAGACGGCAAGACCCGCCAGGCCGAATTGCGGCGATGCGGCGCCTGCGCAGCCCGGTTCTTTCGCCCCGCGCAGCGATCGCCAGACCGTCTTGATTTGCAGCAAGCCGACCAGCGCGAACAAGCCGATGAAACAACACAGGTCGGGCGCCTGCACCATGCGCTCGGCCACGTGATAGCGCAAGAAGAACGCCAACTGCGGCGGGCGGTAAGCGACGGCGCCCGGCGGGCGGACCACGGCCATTTCGATCAGCACCGCCGTCGTAGCGGGCGCCAGCACGCTGAAGGCGCCGATCACGCGCGTGTGCCAAGCCTTCGCCTCGAGCAGCGCGGCGGCGGCGAGCGTCGCCGCCGCGACAACGCCCGTTTCTTTGATCGAGCAGGCGACGAGGGCCAAGATAACCGCCCAACCCCGGCGCCCCGACGACCAGGCCGCCAAGGCCCCGATCGTGCTGGCCAGCAGAGGCGCTTCCAGGTAAAGACAGCCGGTTTGTGCGAGTAGGGTGGGGCAGCTCAGCACTGCCGCGCAGAATAAAGCCGCCAGTGCGTCGCCCAGCAGCGGCTGAGCAAGCCGAAACGTTGCCGCCAGCCCCGCGGCGGAGATGGCAAACTGGAAAAGGTGCATGATCGGAAAGAGCGCCGCCGAGCCGCTGAATCCCCAATAAACGACCGCGTATAACCAAGTCACCGTAGAAGCGCCGTGCGTGTTCGGCCCGCCCTGCGCGTAGCTCGGCAGGTGCAGCAATTCCGCCAGGTTAAACCCGTTCTTGCTGAGAGTAATCGCCGCCGGATGGACGCTCATTGCGGCGTCCCAGGCGGGCGGCTGCGCGAGCTCGTGCCAATTCACCAGCAAGATCGCAGCGAAACTGGCGACGAATGCCGACCAGGTCGGGCGTCGCTTGAAACACGTGGCTGCGCTCGGGCGCCGGCCGCTTTCAGACCTGGCGTCGCTTTCGAACGTCGGCTCTCCGCGGCCTCGACGGAATTCGGGGGAGTTCTGCGCTAACCGCTCTCGCATCATCGTCGTGGACGCGTCTGTCATGCGTCCTGCTGGGGGGGCGGAAGCCGTGTCAGCGTGCAGGCCGCAGCTTGGCCGATTCACGAATGCTCTGCCCGACGATGGCTTCGAAACAGACAATTCTCTCCGCGAAATGTTAGTGCATGATGAGCCTAACGTTTTAAAACCGTACGAGGCGAGATCAGCAGCTTTTCCCAGGCTTGCAATTCCGCTCGCATTGCCTCGCCGGGCGAGGCTTTCAATCCGCCGCGGCACGCCTCAAGAGCGCCAGCGGCATCGCCCGTCTCAGCGCGCAGCGTCGCCAGCGCGAGCCAGGCTTCCGCGAGATCGGAGCGACGTGCCAAGACTTCGCGATAGAGAGCCGCTGCGGCTGCTTGCTGTTGTTCGGCCGCATAGGCGTCGGCGAGCAGCAACTGTCGCCGAGTTTCGTCGGCCGGCGGCGAAGAACTCGTGAGATACTCGCGTGCTCGCTCGGGCAATCCCATCAGCAGGCACAACCGGGCCGCTTGCTCTGCGACGGGCCACTGGCGCGCGGAATCGGGGTTTTGCTCGGCGACGGCCAACGCCGCCACCGCCCGGCCGCCGCGAAGATGATCGAAAAACTGTCTCTCGGGCGGTCCGCCGCGCGCTCGCGAATCTTGCGCTAGAGCCGCTGCGGAGCGTTTCAAGCGTTCGATTTCGGCCGACTGCTCGGGCGACGCCCAACCGATCTTTTGCAACGTTACGCCCACCGCGGTTTGGGCGTCGATCAGGCCTCTGGCGGCGAAGAGTTGGTACAAGCCCGCGAGGGCCTCGGGGTCGCCCGGCGCAGCGTTGAGCGCGCGGCAATAAGCATAAGCGGCTTGCGCCCAGGGCAAATCGCGGGGGGTTGACCAGTCGGCCTCGGCAGCCAATCGTCGCGCGTCTGGGATCTTCGCCGCGAAGCAGTTGCCCAGCATCGCCCAGCCGCGAGCCGAGCCCGACTCCTCGTAGAGGGCGATGTCGATCCGCTCGCGCGCGGCCAGCAGGGCCGGCATGCGATGCGTCCACGTCCGATCGGGGAAGCGCTTCAGTTCCAGGGCCAGCCGGCAGAGCGCGGTCGCTTCCTGGTAAGCGGCGCCCGGCAGATCGGGGACCGAAGGTTGCGAGGGGTGCATGCGGCGAGCCGCGAAGTCCACTTCGGGATAGGCCGCAGCTTGACCGCGCCTGACGAAATTCACCGCCACCGCATCGAAATAGACGCAGCGCCAATCCGGATGAATCAGCAAGCTCGCTTCGCGACGTTCGTTTCCCGCATGCGCGAAGAGCACCAGCGGATTGCCGATGCGAGCGAGCCGTTCTGGCCAGCTCTGGTCGTTTTCGCCTAGGGCGTCGAGCAGCTCGACGTAATTCCGATAGACTTCGACGTCGGGAATTTCCAGTCGCGGGTCGAGGTACGCTTTTCGCTCGGGGGCGTTGTGGAACAGGTAAACGCCGGCTTGCTCGAAGCCGAACGCAACGGAGCGTGCGGGCATTCCGGGCCGGCCGGCGAATCTCGCCGCGTCGTGCGCGGACGAGAACGGCTTTTCATGAAAGCCGAACTTTCTCGAATGTCGCAGCCAACCGTAGTAATGACCGTAATCATCGTATTGATCGTTGACGATCGCCCAGAGCCAGCAGATCAGCAGCGAGAGGAATACGCCGCGGCCCGCAAGCGCCGCGCGGCGCGCGAAGCCCGCGGCATACCGCTCGGTCGCCGCGCCGGCGAAATAGTCGCCGAAATTCCAGGCCAGCACGACGCCTGCGACCAGGCCGAACAGCGTCGTATTGCGAACGGCCTGCAATCCGAGGTAAGCGAACGCCGCGGCGAGCAACAGCCGATACGCGCTGGCGCCGTGACGCAGCGCCAGCCAGACGGCCGCGGCGCCAACGACGAGCGCCAGCGCGCCGAATTGCGGAATCAACTCCGCCGCCGAAGCGGCGACGTTCGTTCCGCAGAAGTACAGCCGCAGCCAAGCGAGCCAAACCGCGCAGCCGACGGCGCAGCCGACGGCCATCGCCGCGGCGCTCGGCGACGTTCGCAGCGCCCAACCGCCTGCCAGGCCGATCAGCAAGAACCCCAGGGGCAGGTAATTGCCGGCGCTCAGGAGCCAAGGAGACGCGGCCGCTCCCGGCAGCGTCAAGGCGCTCGCCGCGGGCAGGGCGACGGCAAACATGCCGGCAACGGTTCGCCAGGCCAGGCTCAAATCATCGGGTTGCTGTAGTTCGCGGCGTCGCTTGCCTTTTCCGGCGGCCGCATTTTGTCGCCAGGCCTGCCGCACCGCCGGCAGCACGAAGCTGACGGGCAGCAACCCTAGCAGCCAATACTCTTGGCCCAGATACCAGCCTCCGTGGACGACGCCGCTCCGGTATTCGCGAAGCGCGCGAACCGGGCTCGTAAACTCGGCCACGCTTTGCTTGTACAGGTTTCCTTCGCTGGCGATCTTCGGCAACAATTGCCAGGGGAACAAGGCGCCGCGAGTTCCATAGGGATTGACGAAGGTCGCCGCCAAGACGAACGCCAACACCGCGGCGGCGCGGCGCCAGCCCGACATCGCGTCCGGCTCGTTCGCCAGTGCCGCTGGCGCACTCCGCCGGCGACCGACGAGGGCCGTCGTTCGTTCGAGCAAATCGAAGCCCACGACCAGCGGCCCGAGTATGAACAAGCCGTGGCTGTTGACCCACAGCAATTGCACGACGGGCAAACACCACAGCAGCCCGGGGCGCTTGCGGCCGAACTCGAGGATCGCCAGATCGGTCGCTAGAAACACGAGACTGAACAGTTCCGGCCGCGGCGGCAGCCGCCAGCCCATCAAGGCCAGCGCGGGCAGCCAACAAGCGGCGCAAACCAACCAGGGGCGGTTGGGCGCCGTTGCCGCGAAGGCGATGAGCACGCTGGCCGCGGCGCACGCCCCGGCGAGCAACACGACGCCCGACAAGCCGGCCAGGCCATAGGCGCCGGCAAGCACGATCTGGAACAGCCAGTGCAAGTCGATCCATTCCCGATCCGCGGAGCCGTAACTGAACGGGTCGAGCGCTGGCACGCGCTGGTGATCGACGATCCACTGCCCGCTGCGAATTTGCCACCAAACGTCCTGGTCGGTGATTTCATAGCAGGCCAGCGCAAACGCCACGACGCCGAGCAGCGCCACGAGCAGATAGTCCGCGAGGTTCGCCCTGCGATCGGCTGCGGGCGCCTTTGGCGGCGCGGTGTGTTCAGGAACCGACATTGCGAAAAGCTACCTCCGCGGATTCGCCGCTTGCCGCTTGGGCAACGCGGCTTCGAGCTTGGCGGTTTCGATCTGGAAACGCGCCGCATCGACGGTTTCGCTCAACAGGGCCAGTTCGCCGTCGGAATTCATGACCAAGATCCTGGCCGGGGCCTTGGCGCCGCCGGGGCCGCCGACCAGGGGCGCCCCGCCGATGAGATCGACCATCGTGGCGTCGGTCTTGATATCGACTTTCGTCCGCGGCGGCTCGGGCGACTTCGGGTCGATGCGCAAGTGCGGCAAAGGCACTTCAACTCCGTCAGCGTTGGCCGTGGAACCTCGCGACATTTGGAACACGCGGACCGCCGTGATGGCGTGGGCCGAATCGAATTGTCGGACCAGCACCTTGGCTTTCGGTTCGACCGGATCGACTCCGCCGGCCAGCAACTCGTTTCCCGCAGGCACGAGCACGGCGGCCGTCGGCGGGCTCCAAGCGGTAAATATTTCGGGGGCCGCGGCGAGCTTCTCATCCGCCAAAAAGTACCGCGCCACCGAGTAGTTTGGATTGTAGAGCGCCAGCCGCACCCGATATCGATAAGTTTTGCGGGGCTCAACGCTGAAATCGAAGAAACGCATCAGTTGCCGTTCGGTTTTTTTCTGCTTCGCGTTCGAAGCCGCCGGCGCGCCCCAGGCGCCGCGCGAGCCCATTGCGCCCGCCGGGCCCATTGCGCCCGCCGGGCCCTGCCGCAGACGAGGCTGGCTGGTGCGCCCGCGAGACGCCGTTCGATGCCGGCGACTTTTCGGCGCCGGTTCCGACTCGATCGCGTTCAGCAGCAGAGCTTTCTTTTCGACCGTCGTGGCGGCCAACGGAATCATGGGATGTCGAATGCGGTCGGGATCGTGATTCGCGAACACCAACGGCGGAAGCGGCCCGGCCACGTCCACCGACTGCGGAAGATATCTCGGATCGACCGGCTCTGGATAGACGGCGGCCCAATAGGCAATATCATCGGCGGCGTGGTCCATGTCGAGCATTTCGAACTTGCCCGGCTGTCCGGCCGAGCCGACTTCGGCGCGTTCGACGTCGCAATACACGTACAACGGAACGTCGGAAGCAAAGGTCTTCGTCGCGTCGCGGAAAACTCGGCGGTACTCGGCTTCCTGCTCCCAGGCGGGGATCAGTCCTACGACCGCGACCCAATACCGGCCTTCGAGCTTGGCGCCGCTCGGAATCGTGAGTGCGAATTTTTCAGGCGCCAAGGCCGCCGTCGGTGCGCCTCGCGCGGGCGGCTTGGGGCGCCGGTTTCTCGCCCTCCGGTCAATGAACCTTCGACCGCGGCGTCCGGCGGCAATTTGTCCGGCGGCAATTTGTCCGGCGGCAATTTGACCGGGGGAATTTCCGTTGCCGTTATTCGGCCAACTCGACGCATTGCGGCGGCGGAGTGCCGGATTGCCGGCCACAAGGCTGGGAGGCGCCGCCTGCCCCAAATCATCGTCGTAGTTGCCCGCCCTCGGACTGATATTGGACGCTTGGGATTGCCAACCGAAAAGCGTCCAACGGGCTCCGCGTCGCCCTTGTTCGAAGCGATCGCGACCCAAGTCTTGATCGCCGACCACGATCGCACCGAACCCGGCAAAGGCGCGAACGTCTTCAACCGCCAACAACTTGGGCTGTCTCCGGCGAACTTTATGATCCGAATAGGGCCGCGCCAGCTCGCTCATGGGAAAAAAATCGGGATTCACTTCGGTCAGCGCGTCCTGTAGCAATCCGTTCATGTCGCGCTGGGCGGGCAAGCCGGCGAACGATTCGGGCGGCGTCGATTGCGCGACCCGCGCGGCGACTTCATCGGCTCTTCGCATTAAGTCATCGGGGGTCTCGGCGTAGGGCGCACGGAACAAGGAAGCGCCCAAGAGATAGAGCGCGATGCACGCCGCGGCGCCGAAGACGACCTTTTCGATTTGGCCGATCAGTACGGCCTTGATCGGCCCTGGCGGGGCTAGCGCGTTGGGTTTCATGGTTGGAGATTCCTGGCAGCGCGTCGCCCAACGCGCCCAAGGCGCTTTGGCCTTGGCGCGCCGCCCAGAGAGCGCCGGCCTCGATAACGACGAAGCAGATTCGCAGCCGGCCGCCCGTCGAAAGGGGGAACCTCGCGTTCGTCGTTTCGCACTGGCTCGCCAACCCATTGGGACGCCCGCACGCGGGCCGCACCCGGCGACTACAGCTTGCCATCGCGATGTTCGTGAATTGTGAGAGCCGCATTCAAAATGAATGAGTCCGGCCGCCTGCGCTGTCATTCGCCCAGCGGCGCGGGGGGCCTTTTATGGACGGTCGGGCGCACCTGCTCCAACTGCGATCAAGTTTTCTATGGAATCGCCACTTGATTGACGGGCCATTCCTCGCCTGAACGGTATAGAACCGTATCGGGCATTTTCCCGGCGTTTTTGGCCGGCGGGACGTTGCTTGTGTCCGACGAAACTTCCGTGGTACGGCCCGAGACTGGCCCCGAGTGTGCGCATTCTGTGCGCAAATCGGCGGCCGCGGCTTTCGTGGCTCGCTCAAAGTCGGCCTGCTGGTCCCGCATGTAGTGCTGGGCTGCGATGCGGCTGGTGTTCCCCATCCAACGGCAAACTGTCGCCAGCGGAAACTGTTCGGCCAACTCAGTGAGCCGAGAAGCCCGGCAGTTCACGAAGAGCTTCTCCCAAACCGACAGGCCGGCCGCCCGGATGATCGGCCGCATCTTGCTTTGCGGGTTGGGCATTACCCTCACTGAAGGGAACACGTACGCCGAGCCCTCGGGAGCTTGGTCGTAGAGTTCCCCCAGCACCGCGCGCAGCTCAGGGAACAACGGGAGAATCCGCGTCGCCTTGTCGCAATGCTTGGTTTTAGGCGACCGGATGAGGACCGTTCCTGCGTCCACGTCGACGTCGCCCCAAACCATGTCGCGCAATTCGCTCGGAATACGGACGCCGCCTATCCGTGCGAAAGTCCAAATCGCCCGCCACTCCGCGTCCGGGCAAGCGTCGAGAACCTTTTTGAACGCCTCCTGCGTGACGAAGAACTCGCGATCACGTTGAGGCCGGAACGTCGCCTTCTGATCGTCGAAGGGGTTTTCCGAAATCAGCTTGCCGCGAACCGCCCGGCGGAAGAACGCTTGAACGTACCCGATTCGACGTGCGGCTGTGTTCTCTCCCAGGTGCTGCCGTAAGTGAGCGGCGAAGAGATCGGCGTCGGCGCGGGTGATCTGCGATAACTGCCGGGCGGGCCCGAAGAACTCGATCAGTGAACGCTTGGCCTGTAAAAGCAGCGAGATCGTTCCAGGAGCGCATTCGGGCTTCCTGCTTTCGATGTAGCCCGCGACGAACGCCTCCAGTTCGAAGTCTGCGGCCTTTGCCCTCTGGGCGAGCAAGCCGATCGCTACGAGCTTATCGAACTCTTCGTCGGGCAGTTTGGCACACCAGGCCGCCGTCTCTGCGTCCAGGGATTCGCCGAGCTTGATGCAGGTGACGATCCGCTCGACGCGAAATTTAAACTTTTGCGCGTCGCCCTTCGCGATCCTGCCGAGTCGCAATGCCTTGCGGTTGCGGTCGGGCAACACGACGAGCAACCGCCATAGGCCGTTGCGATCTTGGGACAAACTAGCCATTAGCGTTTACCTCCACTGCGACGTTTGACGACGACGAGCCCCAAGTGATCAGCGATGCGGTCGATCGCCTCGGGCCCGAGCACCTTGCCCGCCAAGAACTTGTTCAAGCTCGGCCTGCCAATGCCGCAAGCCTTGGCGATTTCGGCCTGCGTCGCGCCCGATGCCACGATGTGCGCCTTGATGTGGGCCCGAATCTGATCGTGGAGCCCGCGCTGCTTGGCTGCTTTTGCTGGTGTCATGGCGGGAGCATTCTACAGGCGCGTTCCCATTGGGCAACTAGTTTTTTTGCGATTCGGCGCCATCGCCCGCTTCGACCAGGCGCCGCTCGGCGAAGGCATGCAAGTCGACGGTGCGAACGCGGACGATGCGCTGCTCGAAGCGCACGACGGGCAACTCACCGTTGCGGATCAGCCGGTCGACGATCGACAACGAGACGCGCATCGCGTCGGCGGCCTCAGCCTCGGTCAACAACACAGGCTCGGGCGCCGGGCGTACGGCCGGCTGCGAGGCCACGGTGATCGCGGACGCCGGAGCTTGTGCCGCTGGCATGGGCATTGCGGGGGGGGACGGTAATCGGTTTCCAGCTTCGGTGTTCAGCCATCGGGCTTCCTCGGAAATCAACTTGTTGCGTTCGTTGGCGGGTGGATCACGTTGGTGGCGAAAATCCTGCGGGTCGGAAATGCTCGGCGTTCCGCTGGCGGATGCCTTTCCGCCCAGGCGGCGGCTTTTTCGGATCGGGGAAGCATGTTCATTTCACTCTCCTTCGCCCCGTTCGTCGTTTTCCATCAGAGGGGGCCTTAAGGCTCGCCTCCTCGGCCGCGCGTCGGGCGAGTTCGCGCTGTTTGATTCCGGCCAGCACTTGAAACTGTTCAGGCGTGCAGAATGGCTTTCGGCCTCGGCGCTTTGCTGGAGCCTTTCTGCTTGAGGTCATCGTTGCCTCCGATCACTCGGTACACACTTCGTTGGGGACCAGGCAGTCAGTCGGGTCAATGCCCCTATTACATAGGGGGCATTTTGACCGACTACCTGCCCCAGTCGGTCCCAGGCGGTCCGCCTGACTGATTTTGACCGACTGCCCCGACTGGCCCGACTGCTCTTGAACCTCATCTGACCGCCTTTAACTTGTAAGCTGCCTGCGGAGTTTTCTGGCCGCTCTTGCGGATTTCGCACTCGACGATCTTTCCCTCCTCAAGCAGAGCGTCGACTGCCGCCACGGTCCGCTCGTGGCTGTTCAGGTGCGCATCAGCGCGAATCTTGTTTTTTGTCTCGCCGCTGGGCAACTCAGCGAGAAGCTTAAGTACGGCGGCCTTGTCGTCGTTGAGCCGCTTGGCATTGCGTTCTTGCGCGGCGGAGGCTTTTCGGGCTTCTTTGGCCGCTTTCTCCTCTTCGGCCTCCGCGCGGACCTCACTGGCCGCACGAATAGTCGCTGACCAAGCCTGCGGCCTTCCACATTCGTCGGAGCGTTCGTCGACGTCCAAGGCCCAGCCGGCCTGATGCGCCCCGCGGGCGCCAAACTCAAGCCAGAGCTCGTGGGTTCCAGAGCCGGCCACGTAGGGACGCCGCCGGGCAACGAGCATCCACTGGCCGACGAACTCGGAAAAACCGGCCCATGATGCGTCGGTAAGGGTCGGCTGCTCGTACTGTCTGCTGGCGGTCCGGGTCGTGTGGTGGAGCAGCATGAAATCGCACCCCGCATCGCGGCAAACGTCGAGAAGCCGGCGAAGCTGGATGCCCTGTGCAAACAGGTTCCCTGAATCGCGTGGATCGAGCATCTGGTACGCCGGGTCGAGAAACAGCACCTCGACTCCGTGCTCCTTGACTTGTTCGGCCAGGATTGCGGGATCGGCGTCTGTACCGAGGAACGGAACGCGATCGCTCCAAAGCAGGTATTGCAGCTCGGCCAGTTCGAGATCGCGCGCTTCCGCGATTCGGCGAGCGTTTCTTTGGAGTTCCTTCAGGCCGCTTTCGGCCGACATGATCATCACCCGCCGGGCTTGCGGCACGCGGAAGAATTCGCAGCCGAGGAAGTCCGTCGCGGACGCGATGCTGATCCCGGCATCGACCGCCAGCGTCGTCTTCAGCATTTTCGTACCGCCGAAGAGGCCGCCAGGCTGCCCTTCAATCATCACGTTCTCGATGATGGCGTTCTCCTGGAACTTCATGCCGGCGAGCTCGGCGGAATTGTAGATCTGGAACCGCTTCGAATCCGCCGCACGGCTTTGTTGAGTAGCGGCAGCCGCTACCTCACGTACCTCCTTGAGCCAGTTGTCGTGACCGCGACTCGCGGCCAGGTTGTCGGCGGCCAACTGCAGCATGCGCACCGCTGCCTTGTGCACGTTGCGCTGGCTGGCCTTTTTGATGATCTCCTTCGCATGAAGCACCGCATTGTGGGCATTTGCTTCGGTGTCGGCGATTTCTTTGAGGAAGAGCGCTTCCCGCCCGTCGATTGCCATACTTGCGACAAGCCTGTCGTATAAGAACGACTCGTCAACAAGCTTGCCCTCCTTTGCGAGCTCACGCATCGCCTCGAAAACACGACGGCAATCGGGATTGTAGAATTCGTCGGGTTGAAGGAAGCCGACCTCGGCCAGGTTGTGGGGATCGAGCAAAATGCATGCAAGCAACCCCTTCTCACTACGTAAGCTGTGGGGTTCCCCTTGACGATCAAGGATTTCATGAGGTTCTTGAAACCGCGGGATGGCTGCAGTCGCCGCGACCTTTGGCGCCGGCTTGCTCGAGCCGCCGGCCGTTTCGGCCTCGCTGGTAGCCGGCCGAATGAGGCCGTGCCTTTCGACAATTTCTCGCGATTTCTCGAGCGTGATGTTGCAGTGCACCCTCGTGAATCCAATGGCGATAAAGTGCTGCTCGCAACTCTCGCACATGCTCTCGCCGGTCTCTGCGTTCACTTGGCGTCTGCCGCCGCAGTTTCCAAGGCACCGCACCACAAAGGCGCCCTCGGCCTGCTCGATGACTGCCACTCCGATCTCGGCGAGCCAGTTCTCGACGTTGGTTTGAAAGGTCGTTGCGGTCGCCATCAATCGCCGCCTCCTGTTTTCTTCCTCTCGGCGATGGCGCCGATGAGGCCGCGCGATTCACGGAGCCGGCGCCTGGCGACGATAAAAAAGAATCTCGAAATGAACCGGCCGGCCTGTTCGTGGTCGCCGACGAGGGCCACCGGCAGCCCGTCCGCCATCAGGCCCGTCAGACTGCCGATCACCGACGCCGGGGTGATCTTGCTCCGCCAGCCGCCGGCAGAAAGCCGCTCCCAGGTCGACTCGACAACGAGCACGCGATGCCGGCAGCCCATCAGCCGCAAGACTTGGCGGCTAAACCGATCGCGTTCGACTCCGAGACAAGCGAGCAAATCGGCTTCGCTCTTACGTTCGACGACAGCCTCGTTGCCCAAGTGCTTCAGCGAGTAATCGCCGACGGCCAGGTGCGCGAACTCGGTGCGGCAGGGCGAGACGTCGGCCGGGCTTTTCTCCTGCTGGTCGACGAGAATCACCAGCGTCGACGGATCCAGCTCGGCGGGCAACGCACGATCGGTCACGCGGCAATCCTCCGGACATGCGGGATCGCGTGCCAACGAGCTGCTGCCCAGCAGCCAACCGGATCGCGGCGCCGCTCGGCCGCGTCGATCGAGAGGTAATACGCGATGGCCGCGATCTGCTCTGTGAGACGGCCTGGTTGCTCAGGCCCAGGCTCGAGCTGTCGCGCAACTTGACGCGCGCTGCATGTGGCTGTATCGTTCACTTGCTTATTCCTTTCGCCCGGCGACGCCTCGTCCGCGTTTGCCGGGCATTTTTTCGCGCCGGCCGCCGGGTGCTTTGCTACTGCTGCGCGCCGCACGTATTCCGACGGACAAGCTCGTCGACGTCCTCCCAGCGGACACGCCTCGAGCCGCCGAGTTTCACGAATCGCAACTCCCCGGCATCCATCATCTGGTAGACCTTGGATCGCGAGACCTTGAGATGGGCAGCCACCTCGGGGACCATTGCCAATCCCGTCCGCGAGCCGGCGGTGATTTCTGGGAGTGCCATTTGCGTTCCTTTTGTTGACACAAACTTGGACGCGACTGAATGTACTGCACTTGACTGGATGCCACAACACGAACACAATATTTTCTTCATGTACGCAGATCGCCGGCCGCCCCCGCTCCCCGCTCCCCTCGAAGTCGCGTGAAATGACAGACCGCCTCGATCAAGGATTTCCGGTTTTTCGCGAGTATTGTTGGCACGGTCCCGACCTCGACGCGACCATCGCTCAACACATTCCCACTCATCAAAGCCGCGCCGCCGTCAATTCGTGGGCGAACTTGTGGGAGGCCGATCCCGGTTTGGCCGCGGAGGCGAAAGGGCTGTACTTAAGCGCGGGTGCTTACGATGGCTCGGACATCGCGGCTCGGTTCCATGCCTCTGAACGCCCAACGCTCTTTCTTGAGTTAGCCGGCGTCGAGCTGACACGCGACGGTATTTTGCGCTTCGTGACTCGTAACGGGCTGCTTGAAGTTAGCGACCGCAATCGTGTTAATGCGCCTTCGAGGCGGGAATGGGGCCAGAGTGACAGCTTCTTCGATATCGTCGAGCAGGTTATGGAGATGCGCAGAGCTTTAGGGCTCCTGGTCGAACGCGACCGCTTGCGCAACGCCCGGCGGTTCGACATGGCGTCGAAATACACTGAACAGTTGGCCGCACAAATTCGTCCGCACTACAGAGAAGGAGAGAGGTCGATCGACGATAACCTCAAGCGTGTGTCGCGCCAGTCTCGGTTGATTGATGCCATCTGGGTGGGGCTCCTGGATGCCATCGACCGGAAGGCACGCATCTACTGCTGCGATCGCTGCGGCAAGTTCTTTCAGGTAGCCGACAAAGCGGCGAGCACCGAACAGCACTATTGCGGCAACACGTGCCGGGTTGGCGCATACCGAGGCAGGAAGCAAACTGCGGCGACGATGCACGCGAGGGGGGCGACGTTCCGAGAAATTGCCCGCGAGACGGGCTCGGACGTCCAAACCATTAAGGGCTGGCTTGAAAAAGTAAGCTGATCGCTTCGCCGGCAGCCTGGCGGCGGCATCCTTGTGGGCATTGCTCGGTCTAAAAGCTTGCGGAATCCTTGTCTGCAACCCTGAGCGGTCGATCCTGCGATTCGTGCGGAGTTTTAACGACCTGATGCGCGGAGACGGAAAATGAACGGGCGCCGCACTGAAGACCATGCTACGATGATTGTCACCCGGAGGCGGCCCACGCATGACGGACGAACAAAAAAACAGCCTCAGCCTCCAGGACTTTATGCCGCAGCGGACGGCCGAGGAGGGCGACCGCCTAGCGTCGGAGTTCAAGCAGGTTCTCTACGCGAGGTCCGTCCAAAACGCCAGACATCGAGGCTCGCTCACAGTGACAGAATCAGACGTTCAACAAGCATTCCGATCGCTTCTAACCGAGCCGAAATCAGCGAAGATTCGCCGGGCGGTCGGCGACGCATTCCTCATCTTCGGAGGCGCCATGTTCTCATTGCCATTCGGGGCGGACTACCCCTGGCTGCTGGCCGTCTCTGGCGTTGCGCTTGTCGGAGCAGGTCTTTTCGTCCGAGAGTGGACCGAATAGGCCAGCTTTCTGAAATGGTATCACTACCTCCTTGTGGCGAGGGTTACAGCCGGCCTCGACGGCGTCTCAAACGGCGACACGCTCCCGTGTTTGCGTTTCGATCGCCGCCCGGTACGATGCAGTCATCTCGGGCGCCACTCATTCGACAGGAAAAGACTCGTGGCCATTTACGCCTACGCCGCCCCTTCGCTCACAGCAGCAAATGAAGGTTTTGAAGTCGGCCGCCAAAAGATCAGGGCGTTTGCCGCGGAACGCGGGCTTTCGATTTCCTGACTCTATCGGATTGCGGGTGTGACTTGAAAAAGCCGGGTTTTCAGTGAACGCCTGATTCGTCATCCTTCTGCTGACCAAAGTAGGAGGATGCGAGAATGGACGCTCGCCCGAAGACCCG
>Ga0307374_10004860_pt1 | contig 22150 bp, 23 predicted proteins | sample OX3MG_FD_202532 | JGI IMG/M metagenome (GOLD analysis project Ga0307374, IMG submission 202532) | Soil microbial communities from Risofladan, Vaasa, Finland - OX-3 | ecosystem: Environmental > Terrestrial > Soil > Coastal area > Acid sulfate soil | place: Finland: Risofladan, Vaasa | collected...
CGCCAACTTGTCGCGCCGCATGATCGGCAGGTTCTCCCGCACCCGGTCGAAGACCACGATGGTATCGTTCATCGAATAGCCCACCAGGGTCAGGAACGCCGCCACCACGGTCAGGTCAATCGGCAGCCGCGCCAGCGAAAACATTCCCAGCGTGATCAGCACGTCGTGAAAAACCGCCACCACTGCCGCCACACCATAAATGAACTCGAAGCGAAATGCAATATAAATCAGCATCGCCGCCAGCGAGTACAGCACCGCCCGCAGCGCCTGGTCGCGCAACTGCGAGCCCACCTGCGGCCCGATGATGCTGGTCGAACGCACCGAATACGGCCCCAGGAAAAAGTCCTGCCGCGCCAGCGCTGCCACTTGCGCGCTGCCCGGCGCCGCCGCCAGCGCCGCAAACGACGGCAGCACTCCGCCATCCTGCTGGTCGCGCCGCACGTTCAGCAGAGCGTTCGCCATCGCCGTGTAGCGCTGGGTGGCCTCGTCGGCCCCCAGCCCCTGGTACCCCTCCGGGTCCTTCTGCTGCAGCCACGCCGCGAACGTCTCCGGCCCAATGTTGTTCAGATCCTGCTTGCTCCCGGGGTTCACCCCCACCACCCGGTAGAGCACCTGCATGATCTGATCCTTGCTCTTCTGCAAGTCCGACTGGCTCAAGGCCGACAGCGGCGACGAGATCAGCACCTCATTCGACCCGCTCCCGCCCACCGGCTGGATGGTGATGTCGCCCAGCTTCGCCCCCAGCAGCCCCTGCCGGATCTGCTCGGTGGGCACCGCACGATTGAACTTCACGTCCATCTGCGTGCCTCCGGTGAAATCAATTCCCATATCCGGTCCGCCGTGAAGGGCCAACGACACCATGCCCACGACAAACAGCACCATGGTCAGGGTGAGGAAGTACCACTTCTTCCCCAGAAAATCTATGTCCGTTTCGCGAAAAAATTCCATTCCAAGCCCTTTGCTCGGCCCGGAGCTGGCGAAGCTTTGCTGCCCCCTGTAGACTCCGCGGCCCGGTAAAAAGTTCCCAACTTTGGCCCCTCGCCGCGGCGCCCACTTCTCTGCCCGGCGAGCCGCCCCGCTACCCGATGCTCAGCTTCGCCCCCCGCACCCCCTGCTGGCGCAGCAGCACGTAGTCGAAAATCACCCGGGAAATGTACACCGCCGTAAACAAATTGGCGATCAATCCCGCTGTCAGTGTCACCGCAAACCCCTTGATCGGACCGGTGCCGAACAGAAACAGGAAGATGGCGCTGACCACCGTCGTCACGTGGGTGTCCAAAATGGTGATGAACGCCTGCCGGAAACCGATGTCCACCGCCGCCGGCACGCTCTTGCCGTGCCGCATCTCTTCCCGGATGCGCTCAAAAATCAGCACATTCGAGTCCACCGCCATGCCGATGGTCAGAATGATGCCGGCTATTCCCGGCAGCGTCAGCGTCGCCGACACCAGCGACATATAGGCCATCAAGATCACCAGGTTCAGCACCAGCGCCAGCACCGCGTTGATCCCCGCCCCGTGGTAGTAGAACAGCATGAAGCCCGCCACCAGCAAAAAGCCGGTGATCGCCGCCATTACGCCCTGGTGAATCGAATCCGCCCCCAACGACGGGCCCACTTCTTCGTCTTGCAGATAGGTGATCGAGGCCGGCAGTGCCCCCGAGCGCAGCACCAGCGCCAAATCCGACGCCTGTTGGTTCGAGAACGAGCCGGTGATCCGCCCCTGGTCCTCAATCCGCGTCTGAATGGTCGCGTACTCCTGCACCTGGTTGTCCAGCACAATCGCCAACGGCCGGTTCACGTTGGCCGAGGTGAATGCTCCGAACCGCTGCCCCGCGTCCCGCGTCAGCGTGAAACTGACCTCCATCTGCCCATTATTGTCGGTCTGCGGCTGCGCATCGCGCAGGTCGCTCCCGCTCACCACCGCCGTCCGCGACACCACGTACCAATCGCTGCCGGCGCTGTTGGCGCTGGTCCCGCCGATGTTCTTGCCCGGCAGAATCTCGCTGTCCTCCGGCAATACCCCGCCGTACTGCGCCCGCGCCGCCGCCTCGCTGCTGAACGGCCCCGCCTTGCCCAGCCGAAACTGCAACTGCGCCGTCTCCTGCATCACCTGCTTCACCCGGTCCGGGTCCGTAATGCCGGGCAATTGCACCAGGATCTGGTAGGCCCCCAAGCCGTGCGCCTGCACCGTCGGCTCAGTCACCCCCAACTGGTTGACACGATTGGAGATCGTCTCGATGGACTGGGTCAGCGCATGGTCCTTCACGCTCGCCACCATGGCCGCGTTCAGCGTCAGGTCGAAGTTCCCCGAGCTCACCGCCCGGATGTCGTAGTTCGGCCCCAGGTCGTCTTGCACCGCGGTGCGAAAATCTCCCACCCGCGTCGGGTTCAGCCCCTGCACCCGAATCAGCTCCGGATGCCCCTTCGGGTCCGGCTGTCCCAGCGAGTTGAAGGCAATCCCCTTGCTGGTCAGGTCCGTCTGCAGCCGCTGTGCCGCTTGCGCCGTCTCCGCCGCCACCGCCTCGTCCACGTTGACTTGCAGAATCAAGTGCGTGCCGCCTTGCAGATCCAGCCCCAAATGGATGTTGGAGAGGATGGACGTCTTCCACGCCTGCCAGCCCAGCCCCTTGGGAATGCCCGTGATCGCCACTAGGCAGCACAGCACCACCACAACGATGAACAGGCTCTTATAGAGAAGAATGCGTTTCATGACGGTCTCGGGTCGCTCACTGCTCGCTGCCGGGTTCGCTGATCACATGGGCCACCGCCGACCGCACGAACTCCAGCTTCACCTGGTCGGGCGCGAGCCGCAACAGCAGGGTGTCGTCCTTAATGCTCACAATCGTGCCCCGCAAACCTCCCGAGGTGATCACCCGGTCGCCCGTCTTCAACTCCCGCAGCATCTTCTGCGTCCGCTTTTGCCGCCGTTGCACCGGCATGATGAGCAGAAAGTAGAAGATGGCGAACACGGCCAGGATCATCACCAAGCCGAGGCTGCCGCCGCCCGGCGGGGCCGCTTGCATCGAAATCATTGCGCTGAAAAACGGGAAGGCCACTCGGTTTGCGTGCTCCTATTGTACGACCATTCTGCCCGCCACGAACCCAACTGCCCAAGTCCGATAGCATGACGAAGTTGCCGCATGGTGTCAAGGTAGTGGAACAGATTGTGGTGCGTATTCAACTGGCTGGCCAGGATCTCCCTGCTCTGGTACAAGTGCCGCAAATAGGCTCGCGAGTACCGCCCGCATACCCGGCAGCCGCAGTTGGCGTCCAACGGCGCCGGGTCGCGCGCATGGCGGGCATTCTTGATCGAGATCGGCCCCTGGGAGGTGAAGAGCAGCCCGTTGCGGGCGTTGCGCGTCGGCAAGACGCAATCCATCATGTCAATTCCCAAGGCGGCATAGTTCACCAGTTCCTCGGGCGTGCCCACCCCCATCAGGTAGCGCGGCTTGTCCCGCGGCAACTCCGCCACCGCCGCCGCCACCGCCTCGTAGCTCAGTTCCCGCGGCTCGCCCACCGACACCCCGCCGATGGCGTAGCCGGGTAGCCCGCGCTCCACTTGGCGCTGCGCCGCCTCTCGCCGCAAAGCGGGGTACATCCCCCCCTGCACAATCCCAAACAGCGCCGCCTCGCCCGTCCCCTGCGCCCGCCAGACCTCGCGGCTGCGCTCGGCCCAGCGCTCGGTTCGCTCCAACGACACCCGCGTCTGCTCGGCGGTGGCCGGGTAGGGCGTGCAGTCGTCGAAGGCCATGATGATGTCCGCCCCCAGCGCCAACTGCACCTCGATCGAGAGCTCGGGCGTGAGCTGGTGCTGGCTGCCATCCAGGTGCGAGCGGAAGGTGACGCCGGCTTCTTCGATCGTGTTGAGCGCCCCCAGGCTGAACACCTGAAAGCCGCCGCTGTCGGTCAGGATGGGGTGCGGCCAGGCGGCAAACCGGTGCAGCCCCCCCAGCGCGCGAATCAGCTCATGGCCCGGCCGCAGAAACAGGTGGTAGGTGTTGGCCAGGATGATCTCCGCCCCCAACCCCTCCAAATCGTCCTGGGAAATGGCCTTGACCGTGGCGCGCGTGCCCACCGGCATGAAACACGGGGTCTCCACGGTGCCGTGGGCCGTGTGCAGCCGCCCGCGGCGGGCGCCGCTGGCGGCGTCCTCGGCGAGTAGTTCGAAACGAAAAGGGGGCACCCCTGCCAGTCTACCCGATGGCCGCGCGGGGTTAGGAGACCGCCGCGGTCACGCCGGCCAGCACCAGGCAATACAACAGCCACAGCGACGCCGTTGCCCCCAAGGCGCTGCCAAACTTGCCTTTGCGCCCCCCCAGCTTGGCCAGGCCCAGCGAGAGCAGCACCACCGTCCACAACGAGATGATGTCGAGATGGGTGCCGAAGGCATACACGAAGGCCGAGGTGGTGGATTTGTCCAGAAAAAATCCCAAATTCGTCCCCAGCGGGTTGGCGAGTTGGAACCTCGTTGGATCCGCCATCAGCGCCAGCACCACCATCGCCAGGATCCCGAACAGCGTCTGGGTGAGAAAGGCGTGGCTCACGACGGACATCGTCTGCTTGTAGCCCGCCTCCTGGCCCAGCAGAAAATTCGAAATGCCCTGGAAGATCCAGCCCAAAAGCAAGAGAACGATGATTGAGGCCACCGGGCTGAAATACATTGTGTACTGGAAAATTTTGGCGCTGTGGTTGATCGCCGTTTGCAGCGCGGCGGGATCGAGCGCGCGGGTGCGGGAACTCTGCATGAGGGTTTGCCGGGCCAACTCATAGGCACCCACTTTGTGCAGCATCATCGCCGCGAAGCCGACCCCGACCACGACCTGCACGCACCAGCACAGAATGAAGTGCGGCTCGCGGACAATGTCGGCGAAGGTGTGTCCCGGGGCGGCAAACGTCCCGACGATGCGGGCCAGCGAAGACATGCGCCCGGGTGCGTCCTGTTTCGCGCCACGCGGCTGGGCAGGGGCAGACATGCCGGGATTATATCCCGTTCCTTGCCCCGCCGCCGGGCGAGTCCGCCTCGGCCGGCGGCCAGGGCGGCAGCGCCGCCAGCAGCGCCCGCGTGAGGGCATGCCGCGGCGCCGCCAAGACCTCCGCGGTGGGGCCCATCTCTACCAGCGTGGCCCCCTCCGGCCCCGGCCCCAGCACCGCCAACCGCTGCGCCAGCCCGGCCACCTGCGCCACCTGGTGCGAGATCAGCAGGCAGGCCAACCGATACTCCCGCTGCAGGTCCGCCAGCAGCTTCAAAATGCCCGCCCCGGTGGAGGCGTCCAGCGCCGCCACCGGCTCGTCCGCCACCAGCAGCCGCGGCCGCAGCGCCAAAGCGCGGGCGATCGCCACCCGCTGCCGCTGCCCGCCGCTCAGCTCCCCAGGATGCCGCCACGCCAGGCTCGCCTCCAGCCCCACCCGCGGCAGCCACGCCTCGGCCTGGCGCTGCCGCCACGCCTTGAGTCGCCGTCCCCAGCGCGGCGCCTCCCCGCCCTGCAGCTCCAGCCCCTCGCTGAGGAGCGCCGCCACCGGCAGGGTGGGGTCGAGCGAACGCTGCGGGTCTTGATAAATCAACTGCATTCCCGACCGCAACCGCCGCAGGGGCTCGCGCGCCAGCCCCGCCAAGTCCTGCCCCTCCACCAACACCCGCCCCCCCGTCGGCGCCTGCAGCCCCACCGCCAGCCGCCCCAGGGTGCTCTTGCCCGCCCCCGACGGCCCCACCACCGCCAGCGTCTCGCCCCGGCGCAGCGTCAACGTAACCTCGCGAAGTATGCTGTGCGGGCCCATCCGCAGGCTCACCCCCTGCAGTTCCAGACACGCCGCCGCCGCCACCGCCCCCGACGTGCTCATGGCTCGCCTGCGGACCCCGCTCCCGCGCCCACTGCCAGCCGCGGCTGGCTCGCCACCAGCGCTGCCGTGTAGGCGTGCCGCGGCCGGCGGAACAACTCCCCCGCCCCTCCCTGCTCCACCACCAGGCCCGCCTGCAACACGCTCACCTGCTCGGCCACCGCCGCCGCCACCGCCAAATCGTGCGTCACCCAAAGCAGCGCGAACCCCCGCTCCCGCCGCAGCCCGGCCAGCAAGGCCAACAACTGCGCCTGGTGCAGCGGGTCCAGCGCCGAGGTGGGCTCGTCCGCCAGCAGCAGGCGTGGCCCTTGCGCCAGCGCCATCGCCGCCAGCAGCCGCTGCTGCATCCCCCCCGACCATTGGTGCGGATATTCCTCGCTGCGCGCCGCCTCGAGGCCCACGTCTTCCAGCCCCGCCGCCACCCGCCGCCGCAGTTCGCCCCCGCTCATGCCGCGGGCCCTGCCGTGCGCCGCCAAACACTCCCGCAAATGCGCCCCGGCGCTTCGCCGCGGGTCCAGCGCCGTCGCCGGTTCTTGCGGAATCCACCCGATCTGCGCCCCCCGCAGCCGCCGCCACGCCGCCGCCGTGCACGCCAGCAGATCCTGGTCCGCCCCCGCAGCGCTCCACTCCACTCGCCCGCTCGCCCGCGCCCCCGCCGGCAGGAGCCCCAGGCAGGTCCGTAGCAGCGTCGTTTTTCCGCTGCCCGATTCTCCTACCAGCGCCACACTCCCACCCGCCGGCAGCGCGAGCGACACTCCGCGCAGCACCGGACGCCGCCCCAGTTCCACCCGCAATTCGGAGATCTCCAGCAGCGCCGCCATGCAAGCTGATTCTATGCCAGGGCCGGCGCTACAAGTGCCGCCGCAGAAAGCGCGTGATGTACCAGGCGTCGGCGAACTTGAACGGCGCCCTCCCGATGGTGTAGTGCCCGCACGGCAACGCGTGCGCCTCGTGCGGCAATTGCAGCCGCCGGAACGAGTCCAACACCTGCCGCGAATATGCCGGCAGAAAGCAGGGGTCGTAGCGCGCCCACAACAGCAGGTTCTGCTTGGGCGCGGCGGCGGCGGTGCGCGCAAACCGCTCCAGGTAGCTGGCCGGGCTGATCGCGCGCCACGCCTCCCGCAACTGTTCCTGGTCCAGGTGCGGCTCCAGGCTCTGCCGCACATGCGCCGTCGCCAGCCCCGTCCACACCACGTCGCCGAAATACTGCGAGATGTGGTTGAACACATTCGTCCGCAGCCGCGCGTCATGGGCGCTCGCCAGCAGCGCGTAGCAGGAGCCCAGGCTGGTGCCCACAATTCCCAGCGAGCCGTAGCCCTGCCGCTCCAGCCAGTCCAGACTGGCGCGGATATCGCACACCGCCTGCCGCGCGGCGTGAATCGTCCGCCCGATGTTGGCGTCCACGGTGAACTCCGCTCGCTTGAGCGCCGCCGGCATGCGCCGGTCGTGGTAGGGCATGCTCACGCGCAAACAAGCGATCCCGGCCCGCTGCAAAATCCGGCACAGCCCCAGGTGGCCCTGCTCGTCGGCGTTCCACTGCGCCACCACCACCACCGCCCGGCCTCCGGCCGCCGGGAACCAGCGCGCAAAGACCTCGTGGTTCTCTTCATGCGGCGTGTCCACCGGGGAGCGGAAGCGCAGCCCCTCGCCCTCCAGCCGATACTCCGCCACCGGAGGGTAGGCAAAAAACTCGCCGCTCTGCCCCACCACCCGCTGGTTCCAGAGGCGCAACTCGGGCAGCACCGCCTCCGGCGCCGCCGTCGCCGGCCACGCCGGCAAGCCGTTCATCGGCGTTTCCCGCAGCCAGTCGCTGCCCCAGTCGAACGCGCTCAACCGGCGGTTCTGGTCCACGCGGTTGAGGCGCCGTTCCCAGGCGAGAATCAAACTGGCATAGGGATGGGGCATAGCAAAATAGGCCGGAGGACACTTTCCGCCGGCCCATTCAATCCAGATTCAGATCTCGTTGCTTCCTCAGTTTGGCACCCCGATTGCAGCCAGTCAAGAATAGGGGCTAGAATCCAAGACGTCCACGCAGTTTTTACCGCAGTTTGTCCCGAGGAGGAGTCATGCGTACCCGACTTTTGTCTGCTTGTTGCGCCGCCGCCCTGTTGGCGCTGGTGTTGACCGCCTGTTCCAAGGGCAATGCTGGCAGCCAGGATCAGGCTATCACCACCGCCGTGCAGAGCAAGCTCAGCGCCGACCCCGCCCTGCAGGGCGCCGGCGTCAATGCCACGGCGCTCAACGGCGTGGTGACCCTCACCGGCACGGTCAACAACGACGCCGCCCGCACCGCCGCCGCCGCCGATGCCCAGGTCCCCGGCGTCACCCAGGTCAATAACCAGATCGCCACGAATACCCCTGCCCATCCGGCTGCAGGCGCGGTGGCCCCCAACAACGCCATGATGGCAATGCAGCCTGCGGCCAAGCGCGCCGCTCGTGCCCGCTCCAACGCTGCTGCGGCCCCGGCCCCCGTGCCCGCCATGCAGGCCGCCGCCCCGGTTGAGATCGAGCCCGGCACCGCGCTGCACATCCGCCTCGGCCGGGCCTTGAGCTCCGCCACCGCCTCCGCCGGCGAGGGCTTCACTGCCACCATGGCTTCGCCCGTGCTGGTGAACGGCCAGATCGCCATTCCCCAGGGCGCCGCCGTCTCCGGCACCATCGCCGCCGCCGACAGCGCCGGCCATTTCAAGGGGCAGTCCCGCTTGGTGCTCAAGCTGACCAGCCTGCAGTACAACGGCCAGTCCTATGACCTCGCCACCCAATCGCTGACCCGCCTGGCCAGCTCGCGCACCACGCGCAGCGCCGAGACCATCGGCGGCGGCGCCGCCGTGGGCGCCCTCATCGGCGCGCTCGTCGGCCACGGTAAGGGCGCCGCCATCGGCGCCGCCGCCGGCGCTGGCACCGGCACCGCCGCCCAGGCCCTCACCAAGCCCGCCGAGGTCAACCTCCCCGCCGAGGCCCCCCTCAGCTTCACCTTGACCGCTCCCCTTCAGGTGGTCCCCGCCGCCTCGGTCCACTAGTCTAGACCCCCTCGTTCCCACCCAGCAAAACGTCCGCCGCCCACGGCCGGCGGACCTTTTTTCTTGCTTCTGCTTCCCGCCGCCTCCGGGCGGCTGGCTACTGCCCGCCCGTCAAACTCTGCAGCGCGGCCTTGGCCCGCTCTCGGCCCGCCGCACACAGCAAAAAGGGCCCGCCGGCCGAAGCCAGCGGGCCCTCTCCCTGCCGCTCTCTTTGCGGCTGCCTACTGCCCGCCCTTCAGCGTTTGCAGCGCCGCCTTGGCGTTGGCCGCGTTCGGACCGGTGGGCGCCAACTGCAACGACTTCTGCAGCGCCTCCACCGTCCCCGCCGGCGGAATCAGCTTGTTGGTCTTGGGGTCGGTGGTGGCCTTCCCCAGCAGGCAAATTCCCTTGTAGTACCACGCGTCCGCGTTGCTCGGGTCAATCGCCAGCAGCTTGTCGAAGGCCGCCGCCGCCGCGTCCATGTTCCCCTGGTTCAGCAGCACCACCCCCGAGTTGTACATCGCCATCTTCGCCTGCGTCGGATCCACCGCCGCCGCCTTGGCAAACTCGGTGTTGGCCTCGTCCACCTTGCCCGCCTTCGACAGCACCGTCCCCAGGTTGATCATGTAGCCGGCGTTGGCCGGCTTCAGCGCGATCGCCTTTTGGTAGGCATCGGCCGCCTTGTCGTACTGCTTGGCTTGGCTGTAGTCCTCCGCCAGGTTGGCGAACAGGATGTCGTGCGTCTGGTCTAGCGCCACCGCCTGCTCCATCACCTTGATCGCCTGGTCGTATTGCTTGGCGTCCACGAACTGCTTGTTCTGCGCCAGCAGGGTGTTGAGCGTGCCCAGCTTTTTGTTCGCCGCCGCCTCCTCTTTCACCTTCTTCTCGTAGGCCGCCGCCTCTTCTTTGCTCATCCCCGGAGGCGGCGCCGTGCCGTTCTCCGCCGCCGCCAGCGCCGGCAGGTTGATGTTCACCACCTGCGGCTGCCCCATCACCGTCTTCACGCCCCGCTCCACCACGGTGTCCTTGCCGTTCACCTTGAGGCCGATGTCGTAGGTGCCCACCGGTAGCGCATAGTGTCCGAAATTGCCCTTCTTGTCGGTCTTGACCGTATACGTGGCCTTCATGTCCGTGCGGAGAAGGGTGATCTCGCCCTTCTGCATGGGCTTGCCGTCCAGGCCCACCACGTGCCCTTTGATCCCGCCAGAAAATTGCGCCGCCGCCGGCACCGCCATCAGCGCCCCCAGCAGCGCTACCCCTACCAGCAAACTGAACCGTTTCATGGTTTTCATGTTCTCTCCTTGGTAGCGTAGGCGATAGGGTCGTGGGCCCCCGCTTGGCCAAACGCGCGCAGCCGCAGACGGCAACTGTCGCACCGCCCACAGGCCTCGTCAGAATTTTGATAACAAGACCACGATAATTGAAACGGGGCTCCCAGTTCAAGTCCGAGTTCCACGATTTCCGCCTTGCTCCGGGTCAGCAGCGGAGTCGCCACCCGCACCCGCCCGTCCCGCGTGCCCACCTCCAGCAGGTGGTTGAACGCCTCGTAATACTCCGGCCGGCAGTCCGGGTAGCCCGAACTGTCGTTGGCCACCGCCCCGATCATCACCACCTCCGTCCCCAGCACCTCCGCCCAAGACACCCCGGCCGCCAGCAAATGGGCATTGCGAAAGGGCACATAAGTAATCGGGATGACGTCTGCGTCAACCCCGCCCTCCGGCACCGCCAAGCTCGCATCGGTAAGCGCCGAGCCGCCAATTTGGCGAAACAGGCCGGACTCCACCACCAGCCGCCGCTCCACCCGGTAGAAATCGGCGATCGCCTCGAACGCCCGCCGTTCGCGTCGCGCCGTTCGCTGGCCGTAGTCAAAGTGCAAAAAAGCGGGGGAATAATCCCGCGCCGCCAATGCTGCGCAGACGCAACTATCCATCCCGCCGCTCACCAGCACCACCGCCCCCGGCTTGCCTGGCCCGCTCATACGCCGTGCAGCGCCGGGTCCCAAATGAATTTATGGATCTGCAGGCTCAACCGCGCCGGCGCCCCGTCGCGCAGCATCCATTCCGCCAACGTCCGGGGATCGAGCTGGCACTGCGCGCTGCCGCGCTCCCCCGCTGCATCCTTGCGGAACGCCGGCGAAAATAGCAGCGTGGGCGAGATCCCGCTTAGCCCGTGGGCGGCGATGAACTCCAAGGCGAATTCATAGTCGGCGCGGTCGGCCAGCACGAACTTCAGCTCGTCCCACGGCCGCAGCAGCTTCAGGTTCTCCAGCCGGAACGAGCCCGCCTCGCCGCTCGCCGGGCACTTCACATCCACGATCTTGGTCACCGCCGCCGGCAGCGCCCCCAGGTCGCGCTCCCCGCTGGTCTCGATCATCACCTCGTAGCCCTGGCGCAGCAGCTCTTCCGCCAACTCCACCGCCGCCGGCCCTTGCAGCAGCGGCTCGCCGCCGGTGATCTCCACCCGCCGGCAGGGATACGTCGCGACCGCCGCCATCACCTCCGCCACCGCCATCCGCCGCCCGCCGTAAAACGCGTACTCGGTGTCGCACCACCGGCAGCGCAGGTTGCACCCGGTCAGGCGCACGAAAATGCACGGCGCCCCGGCGCGGGTGGACTCGCCCTGTATCGAATGGAAGATTTCGCTGACCTGCAAATGCGTCAAGCTGAATACACCGCCGACGTGGTATCGGTCTCGTAGACCGTCACCGACTTCACCTGAATCCCCGGCGCCTGGCTGCCCATCTGCTCCCGCAAACGCTCAAACAGAAATCGCGCCAAATTCTCCGCCGAAGGGTTGATCTCGCGAAACGGCTCCAGGTCGTTCAGGTACTGGTGGTCGAGCCGTTCCGTCTCCTGCCGGATGCTGGCCTTGAGATCCTTGAAATCGTAGAGCAGCCCGATGGCATTGAGTTCGGCGCCGGCCAGGCACACCCGCACCTTATAGTTGTGGCCATGTGGATTCTCGCACTTGCCGCGATAGCCGCGCAGCGCATGGCCGGAGGAGAAAGTCTCTTCAACGCTGATTTCAAACATGGGAACAGGCTATTGTACCGCGCGCAACAGCCATCCCGTCAGCCCGCCCCATACCAGCGCCTCCAGCGTCCGCGCCCGCCCCAGCGGTAGTTGCGCAAATGCCACCCCCGACCTCACCCCCCACAAGGAAGCCGGCACCAAGTGCCCATAGGCCACCGCCGCGCCCCCTGCGGCCAAGCACCGCCTGAGCCGCTCCCCCGGGCTAGGCCGCGCCCCCACCAGCATCTCCACCGCCACCGCCGCCGCCACCCCCGCCGCGGCGCACTGCAGATTCCGCTCCGCCTCGTGCATTCCCCTCTGGATGCCCCACCTCCGCCAGCGTTTGCCCCGGCGGCCATCCCCTTCGGGCTCCCCCTCCGCCACGGTTCACTGTCCACTGTTCACTGCTTCACCACCGCCTGATACCCATCCGCTGTCAGCCGCGACCTCATCGCCTGCGCCTCGGCGCTGGTCAAATAGGGCCCCACCTGCACGCGGTAGAGGTCGTCGCTGGCCCCCGCCGCCGGCGCCACCACGATGGCTGGATACCCCTTGGCCTTCAGCGCCGTCGCCAAACTCTGCGCGTCCGCTTGCACCCCGGCAAACACCTGGACATGGAACACCCCCGACGCGCCCGCCGCCGCGGGAGCGGCCGCGTTCGAGGCCGCCGCTGGCGCAACTCCGGCGCCCGACCCCGGCGCCGCCGTGGGCGTCGGCGCCACCACCGTGGCCGGGACGCCGCCGGCGTTCTGGGGCGCGCTCGCGCCGCCATCGCCCGCCGTCGGCGCGCTCAGCGTGGTCGGCGTCTGGTTGGCTTCGGCCGCGCTCAGCTCCTGCGGGTTCGGTGGCTGCACCCCGGCCACCGGCGCCGACGATACCCCGAGGCCGGGCGTGGCGCTGGCCGTCGGCGTGCTCCCCAGTCGGAACGTCGCCGGGATGGCGTGCTTGCCGATCGTGTAGCCAAACGCAAAGAACATGCCGCACACCACCGCCAGCGCAAAAAACAGCGAGAGCAGCGATTTCGCCCCCAGTTCGAGCTGATAGTGCGAGCCGGCTTTGGCTTCGCGTTCCTCGATGCGGCGGGCGGCGGGTTTCATACTTGTTGGGGTCCGGGCGCGGCCGGCTTCGGCTGGGTTCCCCGGCCGGTCAGGAAGACGTTAATCAGATCCATCGGCAGCGGGAACACCACCGTGGTGTTCTTCTCCGTGCCAATCTCCACCAGCGTCTGCAGGTAGCGCAACTGCAGGGCGATGGGCTCGCTGGCGATGATCGAGGCCGCCTCCGACAGCCGCGTCGCCGCCTCGTACTCGCCGTCGGCGTGGATGATCTTGGCCCGCTTCTCGCGTTCCGCCTCGGCCTGGCGGGCGATGGCCCGTTGCATGGTCTCGGGCAGATCCACCGCCTTGATCACCACGTCGGTCACCTTCACCCCCCAGGGCTCGGTGCGCTCGTCCAGAATGCCTTGCAGCCGGCTGTTCAGCTTCTCCCGGCTGGAGAGCAGGTCGTCGAACTCCACTTCGCCCAGCACCGCCCGCAGCGTGGTCTGGGCAAATTGCGAGCTGGCAAAGCGGAAGTTTTTCACCTCCACCACCGCCTTCTGCGGATCAATCACCCGGTAGTAAACCACCGCCGTGACGGTGGCGGTCACATTGTCGCGGGTGATGATGTCCTGCGGCGGCACGTCCAGCGTGTCCACCTGCAGCGAGATCCGCACCACCCGGTCAATCACCGGGAAGATCAGCACCAGCCCCGGTCCCTTGGCCTGCGGCAGCAGCCGTCCCAGCCGAAACACCACCGCGCGTTCGTACTCGGCCATCACCTTGACGGCCGACATCAGGAACAACGCCACAATCACCACGAAGATGAGAGTCACCGGCATGGGAGCGCACTCCTTTCGCCTCTTGCAGTTTAGCAGCAGGCCCCAACCCGCATCGCAGCGCCCCGGGGAGCATCACGGCGATCCCTCCGGCGAGGCGGCGGCCGCCGCTTCCACCTCCAGCATCAATCCGCGCACCGCCCGCACCCGCACACCGCCTCCCGCCGCCACCGGCCGGTTGGCGACGGCCTGCCAGATCTCGCCATGCACCCGCACTTTCCCCTCCAGCCCCAGCGCCGTCAGCGCCACCCCCGCCTCGCCCACCAGCCCTTGCGCCCCGGTCACCACCCGATGCCGCCGCGCCCGCACCACCAACTCCACCAGCAGCATGCTGATCGCGCCAAATCCCAACGCCACCCCCAGCGCCACGCTCACCGCGATCCGCATCTGCGGCACCGGCGCATCTATCAGGAGAATGCCGCCCAGCGCCATGCTCACCACCCCGCCCACCGCCAGCGCCCCATGGCTGGGAAATTGGGCCTCCAACCCAAACAGCACCAGCGCCAGCAGCAGCAGCCCCGCCCCCGCCCAGTGGATCGGCAGCAGCGACAGCGTGAACAGCGAAACCGCCACCAGGATCAGGCCCGCCACCCCCGGCGCCACCATGCCCGGATGGGTGAACTCGACATACAGCAGCAGCCCGCCCACCGCCAGCAGCACGAATGCCAGGCTCGGATCCATGTCCAGCACCTGCTCGCGCACGCTCATGGCGTACTCCACCCGGCTCGCGCCCGCCAAATGCAGGGTTTGCCGCGCGCCGTTGAGCCGGGTCACCGTCCGCCCCTCCAGCGCCGCCAGCAGCCCCTCCACGTTGGGGGCGGTCAAATCAATCAAATCTCCCGCCAGCGCCTCTTGCTCGGTGAACGACTCGCTCGCCACCACGCCCTTCTGCGCCAAGTCCACGTTGCGATGCCGCTGCACCGCGATGGTGCGGATAAACGCCGCCGCATCGCTCTGCATCTTTTCCGCTTCGATCTTGTCGGGCGTGCCCCCCAGCAGCACCGGATGCGCCGCCCCGGTATTGGTTCCCGGCGCCATCGCCGCCAGGTCGCAACTCAGCAGGATGTAAAACCCGGCCGAGGCCGCCCGCGCCCCGCTCGGCGCCACGAAGCCCACCACCGGCACCGGCGAGGCGAAGATCTTCTGGATGATCGCCCGCATCGCACTGTCCAGCCCGCCCGGCGTGTTCAGCACCAGCACCACCGCCGCCGCCCCGCGCCGCGCGGCGTCGTCCAGGCCGCGGCCGACGTACTCCGCGCTCACCGTGTTGACGGTGTCGTCGAGCCGAATGATCTCGACCGTTGGCTTCGCGGGCGCCGCCGCCCGCGCCCCCGCCACCCCGCACAGCAGCGCCAGCGCCGCCACCACCCCCAGCCCGGCCCCCCGCCGCCTATTCATGGCGATCCCCCAGTCGTTTCTGCAGCGCCAACGCGCGCGCGCTGCTCGGATCGGCCGCCAGCGCCGCCGCCGCCTCTTTCTGCGCCTGGGCTCGATCGTGCCGCGCCTCCCAGATCTCGCCCAACCCGGCGTGGGCGGCGGCCAGCTCCGCCGTCTGCCCCGCTTCCGCCTGCGCAATCACCGCTTGGTAGGCCTGCGCCGCCGCCTCCAGCCCGCCTTGCGCCTGCAGGCGCTGGCCTTGCTGCAGCTCTTGCCGCACCCGCGCCTCCGGTCCCAACTCGCTTGCCTTGGCTTGTTCCACCGCCGCCACGATGCTCGCCAACTGGCGAAACCCCTCGGCGGAAAAATCGGTCTCCAGCTTGCCGCTCACCGCTTGGTGCCGGGCCGCCGCCCGCGCCATCCCCAGGTCGTTGACCACAGCCGGCAACGGCAGCGTGCGTGCCAGTCCCTGAAACAGCTCCTCCGCCCGCGCGTACTGTTTCAGCCGATATGCCGCCACCCCGGCGCCGAAACTCGCCGCCGCCGCTTGCGGCGCCTCCGGCCCCACCCGCGGCAACCAATCCAGCGCCTCCGCGTCCTGCCCGGCCGCCAAGTACGCTTGCCCCAGCGCCAACAGCACCCGCCCGTCCTCCGGCGCCAGGTGGACGGCCACCTCCAGGTCCTGGATCTTCGCCTCCGCCGTCGCCGCCGTCCGCGCCCGCACGTATTCCTCGTAGGCCGACAGCGGCAGCGCCACCGGTGCCGACTCGGCCTCCACCCCCGGCGCCACCTGCTGTCGCACCGCCCAGCCCAATTGCTCCTGCAGCGTCTCCAGTTGCGCTAGACTCCCGCTCTCCCGCGCCAGCCGCGTCAGGTGCTCGTGCCGCAGATCCAACACCCACCCCGTAATCGTCAACTGACTGCCGTCGTAGTCGTACGCGCCCGCCACCAGCCATGCGGCGTCGGCGGTCTCGGCCATGCCGATCAGGGTGGCGTGGCTCAGCTCCACTCCCGCCGGCGCTCCCACCAAATGCCGGGCCTGCTCCCGTTCCTGCCGGCTCAGCACCGCCACCGGGGTCTGCGCCAGCGCCTGCCGCAGCGCCACCACAAAGCTCTCCCCCATCCAGTCCAGGTTGCTGGCGCCGGAGTGGTTGGCAAACGGCAGCACCAGGCAGGTGGGGCTGCCCAGCCCCGGCGCCTGCGCCACCGCGCCGCCGACGCCGAGCAGCAGGCCCGCCACCATCCCCGCCCCGCGTTGTCGCCATGCAGAGCTGAACATGAGCAGCTACAATTATAGGGGACCGCACCCCTGCCACGCCTATGAACCCCAAGCCCGGCTTCTCCACCCTGGCCATTCACGCCGGCCAAGCTCCCGACCCTGTCACCGGGGCGGTCAATGTCCCCATCTACGCCAGCTCAACCTATGTGCAGGAGGAGATCGGCAAGCACAAGGGCTATGAGTACTCCCGCGTCAGCAACCCCACCCGCGACGCGCTCGAAACCAACTTGGCCGCGCTCGAGGGCGGCCACTCCGCCCACGTCTTCGCCAGCGGCATGGCCGCCATCCAGGCGGTGTTGACCCGGCTCTCGGCCGGCGACCACGTGGTCTGCGGCCGCAACCTCTACGGAGGGACCCCGCGCCTGTTCAACCAAGTCCTCAGCCGCTTCGGCCTGCGCTTCACCTACGTGGACACCCGCCAGCCCGAGTTGATCGAGCGCGCCCTCGAACCCTCCACCCGCCTGGTCTTCGTCGAGACCCCCACCAACCCGCTCATGGAGCTGTGCGACCTCCAGGCCTGCGCCGCCATCGCCCACCGCCACGGCGCCGAACTCGTGGTGGACAACACCTTCATGAGCCCCTTCTTCCAGCGTCCGCTCGCCCTCGGCGCCGACCTGGTGGTCCACTCCACCACCAAGTTCCTCAATGGCCATAGCGATGGCCTCGGCGGCGTGGTCGTCACCAGCACCGAAAATCAGGCCGAAGACCTGCGCTTCCTGCAAAAATCCATCGGCGCCATCCTCAGCCCCTTCGAGTGTTTCTTGATCCTGCGCGGCGTCAAGACCTTGGCCGTGCGCATGCGCCAGCACGACGTCAGCGGACGCCGCATCGCCGCCTGGCTCGCCCGCCACCCCGCCGCAAAGGCGGTCTATTACCCCGGCCTCGAGCAACACCCTCAACACGCCTTGGCCCTGCGCCAAATGTCCGGCTTTGGTTCGATGATTACCATCGAGACCGGTTCACTGGAACGCGCCAACCACCTGCTACGGCGCGTCCGCGTCTTCTCCCTGGCCGAAAGCCTCGGCGGCGTGGAATCGCTCATCTCCCATCCCGCCACCATGACCCACGCCGCCCTCGGCCTCGACGGCCGCGCCGCCATCGGCCTCACTGATGGCATGGTTCGCCTCTCGGTGGGTTTGGAAGAGCCCGAAGACCTCGAAGCCGATCTCGCGCAAGCGCTGGCCTGAACCGCCACCGGGCGCTAGTGAACCAGCCCCACCTCGGCCATCGGCCAGTAGGCGAAGACCGCCCGCCCAAAGATGTCTTTGACCGGCAGGCATCCCCAAAAGCGGCTGTCGTTGGAGCTGTTGCGGTGGTCGCCCAGCACGTAGTACTCGTGCGCCGGCACGGTGACCTCGGGGTAATCGGCGTAGTCCTGAAACCCGGCGGGTACGTAGGGCTCAACCAACCGTTTGCGGTTCACATACACCGCGCCCCCCCAAATCACCACATGGTCGCCCGGCAGGCCGACGACCCGCTTGATGAAGCTCTGGCTGGGGTCGCGCGGATAGTGAAACACCACCACGTCCCCCCGCCGGACGGGCTCAAAGTCAAAGGCAACCTTGTCAATGAACAGGCGCTCGTTGTTGTGCAGCCGGGGCATCATGCTGTAGCCCTCCACCCGCACCGGCTCGAACACAAACAACACCAGGCAGAAGGCGATCACCACCGCCAGCGTCAGGTTGAGCATCCAGCCCCAAACGCTCCGCCGCCAAACTTGCTGGTACCGCCGCATCTGCTTGCCCTCATCATAGCGCGGCCGCCGCCCAGCTAGTCCATCCGTCTCTACGCCACTTTCTCCAAGGTGCGGTTGAAACGCTCCAGCACCTTCTGCAACTGCGCCAGCGTCTGCTGCAGGCGATCGTTCGAGCGAATGGCGCCGTCCACCCAATCGCTGAAATTGTCGCTGATCTGTTCTTGCAGTTCCCGCCCCGGGCGGGTCATCAACAAGACCACTCCCCCCACCGCCAGCGTTGGCAAGATCCACTTCTTCATAAGGGCTCCTGCCCGGGAGATGCGGCGGCGGCCAGAGATGTTTCCCCACGCACAAGTTCCAGTTCCAGATCGCCGCCCACCCAACGTGCCCGCTCCCCCCGCCGAAACCGCCGCACCGCGCCCACCCGTGCCAGCGCCTGCAGGTAGCCGGCGTGATAGGCGAAACGGCCCTTCAGCGACATCTGCAGCAACAGCGCATGCGCCCACAGCAGATGCACCCCCAGCCGCCCGGCATCCAAGTTGCGCCAGTGGAACAGCAGCCGGTTGCGCTCGATCACCGCCTCCCGGCGGAAGCGGTGGCTGTGCCGGTTCACCGACGAACTGCGCGCATGGTAGACCTTCGCCCGCGGCTCGTAGCCCAACGCCCAGCCGCGCTTGCGGGCGCGGTAGGAAAGATCCAGGTCTTCGCTGTAGTAGGGCGCGAAGATCGGATCGAAGCCCCCCATCTCGCCAAACGCCTCCCGCCGAAAGGCGCAAAAACCGCCCACCAGCATGAAGCTGGGGTCGCGGCCCGTCCCCTCCTCGTAGTTCCGCCAGGTCTCCCAAAACCCGCGGCGAAACCGCCCCAGCTTGCCCCCGGTGGCAAACGTCCGCTCGGGCAAATCGAATGCCCGAAAGCTCACCCCAAACAGTCCCGGATCGTCAAACCACTCCTCGACATAGGCCAGGCAGTCCGCCGCCACCTCCAGGTCATTGTTGAGCAGCACCACGATCGGTGCCGTCGCCGCCTCCACCCCGGCGTTGGCCGCTGGCGCAAACCCGCGGTTGACCGCGCTGACCACGCAGCGCACTTGCGGGAACGCCGCCGCCAGCCACGCCGCCGTCCCGTCGGTCGAGCCGTCGTCGGAGATCACGATCTCGCTGCTTCCCGCCGCCGCCACCACCGAGGGCAGGAAAGTTTCCAGCAGCTCCCGCCCGTTCCAGGTGGGAATCACGATGCTCAGCGGCGTCACGGGTTCAGCCGGAAGACAGCGCTGATGCGCGCCGTCACCGTAATCTGCTGCGGGGTAAATTCGGCGGTCGGCGCCGGCGCCCCGGCCATTCGGCTCGAGGCCATGGCATAGAGGACCGGCCGCGGCGCCAACGTCGAGACATCCACCGTGGCCCGTGACAATCCCGACAGTTGCCGCCCGGCGGCGTGGGCCAGCGCCTCGGCCTCCGCCTGCGCCCGCTGGTAGCCGTCGGCGATGGCGGCCGCCTTGGCCGCGTCCATATCCTTCAGTTCGAAGCTCACCCCGCGCAACGCGTTCAACCCGGCCGAGCCGGCGGCGTCCACCAAGGGCCCGATCTTGGCGAAATCGCTCATTTCCAAACGCAGCGACGTCGTCACCGTGTAGTCCTTCACCCGCTGCGTCTTGTAGTCCACATTGGGCTGTACCTGGTAGCCGCTCCAGTGCGCCTGCGCCGGCCGGAAGCCCTGCTGCCGCAGCAGGCTGCGCACCTGCTCCGCCTGCGCCTGGGCTTGCGCATAGGCCGCCTTCAGCGCGGCGCTTTGCCCGGTGATCTCCATCTGCACCACGGCGGTGTCCGGCTCGGCCTGGAACTCCCCCTGCACCGAGACCTCAACCGTGCCCGGCACGGCAACGGGATGCGGCGCCCCTTGGGCCACCAGCAACCGCGGCGCCAGCAGAGCCAAAGCGGCGGCGGCATAGACACGGAGCATGGCGAAACTCCTTCCGTTCTTAGGATAGGCTATGTACCGATGGAGATCATGATTGTGGCCGGCGAGGCCTCCGGCGACGCCCACGCCGCCGAGTTGATCGCGGAGCTGCGCCGGCGCTACCCGCGATTGCGCTTCTTCGGCTGCGGCGGCGAACGCATGGCCGCCGCCGGCTGCGAGCTGCTGGTGTCCTCCTCCGAACTGGCGGTGATGGGGCTGGTCGAGGTGGTGGCCCACCTGCCCCGCCTGCACCGCCTTTGGCGCCGCCTGCGCCGCGCCCTGCTGCAACGCCGCCCGCTCGGCCTGGTGCTGGTGGACTTCCCCGACTTCAACCTCCGCCTCGCCGCCGCCGCCCGCGCCGCCGCCCTCCCCGCCGTCTACTTCGTCAGCCCCCAAATCTGGGCCTGGCGCTCCCGCCGGGTCAAGCTCATCCGCCGCGATGTGCGCCGCATGATCTGCATCTTTCCCTTCGAGCAGGCCTTCTACGCCCGCCACGGCCTCGACGTCGCCGCCGTGGGCCATCCCCTAGTCGAGCGCGTCGAGCGCGCCCGCGCCGCACTCCCCTCCGCCGCCGCCTGGCGGGCCCGGTTGGGGGTGGCCCCGCAGGCTGAGCTGATTGCCCTGCTGCCGGGCAGCCGCCAGCGCGAACTCGACTTCCACCTCCCCACCCTGCTGCAGGCCGCCGCTCGCCTGCGCCAGTCCACGTCCGAAGCCCCGCCCGAGTTCGTCCTCCCCGTCGCCCCCCACCTCGCGCCTGCGGCCGTGGCCGCCGCCCTGCCCCCCGCCCTCGCCCCCTTCGTCCACCTCGTCGCCGCCGCCGACCTTTACCCCGCCCTCGCCCACGCCCGCCTCGCCTTCGTCGCCAGCGGCACCGCCACCGTCGAGACCGCGCTGCTCGGCACCCCCATGGTGGTCGTTTATCGCCTCTCTCCCTTCAGCTACCGCCTCGGCCGCCGCCTGGTGCGCACCTCCCACGTCGCCATGGTCAACCTCATCGCCGAGCGCACCGTGGTGCCCGAACTCCTGCAGGCCGATTTCCACCCCGATGCCCTGCTCGACTGGGCCCGCCGCCTGCTGCCCGACACCGACGAGCGCCGCCAGATGCTCGGCGACCTCGAGCAGGTCCGCCTCCGCCTCGGCCCCCCCGGCGCCATCGCCCGCGCCGCCGACGAGGTCGCCCAAGTCCTTCTGCCGCAACCCGGTACCCCGGCCCCCGCCGAGGCTCGTCTATACTCGATATGAGCATGTCCCGCATCGGTGCAATGGCCCTAATGCTGGCGCTGGCGGCCGCCGCCGCCGCCCAGGGTGTTCCGCCCCCGCCCACCATCGTCCGCCCCCAGCCCCAGGCGCAGGCCACCGCCCCCGCCAGCGTGCTGCCCACCGCGCCGCTCGCCCCCTTTTCCATCACCCACTACGACCTCAACCTCAGCTTCAACTTCCCCGCCCACCAACTCGAGGTCACCGCCCAGCTCGCGCTGCTGCCGCGCTCGCCCCTCTCCAGCGCCGCCTTCCACCTCAACCAGAATCTGCAAGTCGCCAGCGTGACCGACGCCGCCGGCAATAGCCTGGCGCAAATGCGCCAGCTCGACCAGGTCATCGTCACCTTCAACGGCCCGCTCGCCCCCGACACCCCCACCCAACTCACCTTTCACTACGCCGGACCCCTGGCCGACGCCAATCTGAGCCCCATCAGCGGCATCCGCACCGCCTACGTCGGCCCCGACGGCGCCTTCCTGCTCTATCCCGGCGAATGGTTCCCGCTCGCCGGCTACGCCACCAACCGCTTCACCGCCACCCTTACCGCCACCCTGCCCGCCAGCATGGCCCTGATCGCCAGCGGCACCGCGACCACCTCGCCCCAACCCAATGGCGAGGTCAGTTACACCTTCACCCAGCCCCAAGCCAGCTTCCCCGGCAGCGTCATCGTCACCCCGCTCAAGCCCCAAAACTTCGCCCAGGCCGGCCTCAACACCAGCTTCTACTTCAGCCCCGACGTCCCCGCCGACCTCACCGCCAAATACGCCGCCGCCGCCGCCGACATCTACACCTTCCTGACCGGCACTTACGGCACCCCGCCTGCCCCCGCACTGCAGTTCGTCGAGCTGCCCGCCGATGCCC
>Ga0307374_10004861_pt1 | contig 22147 bp, 28 predicted proteins | sample OX3MG_FD_202532 | JGI IMG/M metagenome (GOLD analysis project Ga0307374, IMG submission 202532) | Soil microbial communities from Risofladan, Vaasa, Finland - OX-3 | ecosystem: Environmental > Terrestrial > Soil > Coastal area > Acid sulfate soil | place: Finland: Risofladan, Vaasa | collected...
CCACCCGCACCGCGGCATGGGTTGCCACCGCCATCTCCAGGGCCCGGGGCTCAGCCAAGCCGACATCTTCTGCTGCCAGGATGACCATCCGTCGGGCCGGGACGGTGGGATCCTCGCCCGCCTCCAGGAGGCGGGCCAGCCAGTAGACGGCGGCGTCGGGGTCACTGCCGCGCAGAGACTTGATGAAGGCGCTCAGAAGCTGGTAGTGGAAGTCACCGGCGCGATCGTGGCGCAGCACCGGGCTGCTCAGTGCCCGCACTGCGGCCGCCTCACCGATCTCGGTACCGTCGGGTGCATTGGCCGCCGCCTGCTCCAGGGCGTTGAGCATGGTCCTGGCGTCGCCCCCCGAGCGAGCCACCAGAACCTGCCGGGCTGCCGCGGCGAGCCGGAGCCGGCGCCCTCCCAGACCCAGACTGCGGTCGGCGAGGGCGCGGTCCAGCAACTCCGACAGGGCCTCCCTGGTCAGCGGCTCCAACTCGAACACCTGGACCCGAGAGAGGAGGGCTCCCGACAGTTGGAAGCTGGGGTTCTCGGTGGTGGCTCCGATCAAGGTGAGCAGGCCACTCTCGACGTGGGGCAGAAGCGCGTCCTGCTGAGTACGACTGAAGTGGTGGATCTCATCCAGAAAGAGGACCGTCCGTTGCCCGACCCGCTGCCGCGTCCGCGCCTCGGCCACGGCGGCCCGGATCTCGCCCACCCCGGCGCTGACCGCGGAGATGGCGATCAGATGAGCCGACTGCGAGCGCGCCAGAAGCTGCGCGATTGTGGTTTTCCCACTGCCCGGTGGACCGACCAGGACAACTGAGGGAAGCACCCCTCCCGCGAGAGTGGCCTGCAGAACACCTTCGCTGCCCACCAGCCCGTCTTGACCCAAGATGTCTTGCCATTGCTGGGGTCGCAAACGGGCTGCTAAAGGCGCTGAACTAGCCTGTTCTGGTGGCGGAGTGGGGGAGCCGAACCGGGTTTCTGGGGCTGGCTCTGCTCCGGGCTCCAACGGCAGCTCTCCCTCCACAGGTCCATCTTGAGGGTTCTTGGACGACGCCAAGCCGTAGCGCTTCAGGGTGGGCTGCCTAAGAAGTGGGAGTGCCCGCCGGCCCCTTCGAGCAACTCGGCACCATGGCTCGATGCCGGGTTACGTCAGGCGGCCCTGACGACGACCACGCCGACCATGCCAAAGGTCTCGTGAGGGATGCAGAAATAGCGGTAAACGCCAGCCTTGGTAAAGGTCAAATGGGCCGACCTGCCGGTAGGCAGGCGCAGATTCCAACCATGTCCTCCCGGTGGCACGGATGCGTCCCCGGCACTGGCCGCCTCGCTGGGCTCGTCGGTGCTGGTGTGGTCGTGGCCGGACGAGGTGTTCCGCCAGGTCACTGTTCCCCCCACTTTGATGCACACTGCGGCGGGGACGAAGTGAAGGAGGTCGGTGGCATCCACCGTTACCTGGTCCACCGCACGGCTCGCGGTACAGGCGGCTATCGCCCGCGCGAACGTCGGAGTCGTGGTCGAAGTAGCGCAGCCGGAGAGCCCGACCAAAAGACAGATGGTCATCCCGACCAGAGCAACCGGGTGTCGCCGCAACCCGAGACTCAAGATGTGTTCAACCCGCCATCGGCCAAGCTGATCACCGTGCACGCCTCCGGTGTTCGCCCTGCCTTGCCGCTGTCGATCCAGATCGACCAAGCCGAGAAGGTGAGGTTCGAAACCCCGAGAACCTCCTGGTTGAGGACCGCGACGCCTCTGGCGCTGGCCCGAACCGAGCCGACCAGAGTGGCTCCATTGGGGCGAGTCCCGACACAACTGGACTGGTGCACCAGCCAGGCGGTGACTTTGGCGTTGGGTGCGAGGTCCTCAAGCCCGACCGCCACCACGAGCAGTCCGGCGGAGCGGTACCAGATCAGGTGTCCACTCCCCCGTACAGGCCGCCCGGAAGAGGGCGAGAAGGAAACCAACACGGCATGTGAACTGGGCAGCGTGGGTTGCCCGGAGGCCATGAAGAGAGCGACCGCCGCCCAGATGCCGAGTACCGCGACGACAATGGCGGTAAGCACGCCGGCCGCGGGGTGAGGCAGGTCGCGGGCGCTCCGCAGCCAGGGCTGGGGGCGAAAAAAGCCTCCCGACCGGCGACGAACTGGACAGCCGCTCACCTGGCCCACGGTATCAAGCCGATCGCGCTCGCACTGCTCTTAGGAACGCGGGTGCCGCTGCGCCTGCCGCCAATCTAGAGCTCCCCCAGCAGCCACTCGTGCACGGCGCCGATCTTCTCGACCAACAGGGTTAGGTGGCCGTCTTCTTCGCTGAGCGCTGCTTGGGCACCGGGGACGTGCTCGGCGAGCCACTGACCGTGCTGGAAGGGGACGAAGCGGTCCTGGCGGCCATGCCACACCTTGACCGGAATCCGGATCGAGTCGAGGTCGAATCCCCATGGCCCCAGATGGGCGACCCCGTCATCCCACCAGCCCTCATCGCCTGGTGCCAATCCGTCATGGGTACAGTTGGTGAGAAAGGCGGCGAACTGACCCGTGAGAACCGCAGCGTCGGTCGGGGTCAGTAGCGTCTTCAGAATCTCAGCGGTCTGCTTCGGCGTCGCCTGCAGCATCGCTTCCCGCTCTTCCAACCCCTGCTTCCGGCAGGCCCCGGGGTCGGAGAAGTAGAGCTGGATACCTTCAACGTTGCTCTCGCCCATCCCGGCGAAGTAGTCCAGGTCCGGCACTCCATATGGGGCGACCGAACCCACCGTTGCAGCGGCGGCCACCAGATCAGGTAGCAGGGCGGCACAGGCCAGCGTGTAGGGACCGCCCCCGGAGTAACCCCAAACTAGGAGTCGATCGATTTCCAGGGCATCAGCAATGCTCCGCACGTCCTCGGCCGCGTCGGCGACGGTGTGCCGCGGGCAGGGGGTGGATTCGCCATATCCGGGACGGTCGTAGCTGATCAGCCGCAGGCCCCGACGTTCCGCGTCGTCTAGCCACTTCGTGAACAGATGGCGCGAGTTAGGCGTACCGCCGTGAACCAGGACCGGGGTGCCCTTGGGGTCGCCACCCAATTCGACGCAGAGCGTCCGGCCATCTCTGGCCTTGACCGTATCCGTCTCGACAGACGCTTTCATCTTTCCCCCTGATCACCTGTACTTGCACGGGCACTTACGTGCCTGCCGGACATAATGCATTACAAGGCAATGGAGCTGGTTGCGGTGAGCTGGAACCGGAGAGGCCCCACCGACAACGCATGACGGAAGGTGGAGGGCAATCATGGCTCGCGGAAGATCCGGTGGTTTCCCAGCCTTCGCCAGCGCAACGCGGGCCAGGGGCGGCGGTCGGCATCGACGACCGTGGTCCACTCCCAGTTGGCCCGGCCGTCGGGTCCAGTGAAACTCCAGGTCATCTCACCGTCGGCGCCGCTAGCTCTCCCTGCGCATACGGGGGTCCGATTGAACTGAGCGGCACTTGCTCCGATGGTTTGCCTCGTTCAGACACCTGAACAAACCCCCATCTCGTAGGGGACGTGGCCGCAAATGGCGATTCAACCGCAGGCCGACCCTCCGTAGGCAGTCATGTCCTATGTCGAGGAGCCCACCCTGGAACCGTGGCGGAGGCCGTCGAAGAGCAGGCCCACCAGGCGATCTGAAGCCTCGGATCGGTCCTGGTCGGCCGACATGCAGACGCCGCCAATAGCACGGAGCAGGTCGCCTCCGTCGATGTCGGCGCGGATGCTACCGGCCGCGACTCCCGCCGCGAGGAGCCTGGTCGCTGCGGCGGTGGCGCGTCCTTTGGTCTCCGCGAAGAAGGCGGCGTTACTGCTGAGCATCGGCTTGAGCACCGACAACATGCCCCGCTTGGTGGCGACGTGCCGGACGAAGAGCTGCATCCACTGTTCGAGCGCCTGATCGGGTGGGAGCGTGCCCAGCAGCTGATCGGCGCGCTCGCAGAGGAGATCGACCTCGCGGCGATACACCGCCTCCACGATTGAGTCACGCGTGGGGAAGTGCCGGTAGAGGGTGCCGATGCCCAGGCCTGCCCTGCGGGCGATGTCCTCGAGGGGCACGTCGGCGCCCTGGGCGGCGAAGACGGCGCTCGCCGCGGTGATCAGGAGCTCTCGGTTGCGCACGGCGTCGGCGCGCAGGGGACGGTCTGCGGATACCGAGTCGGTGGCCTCCATCGCCCCGTGCTCCGCCGCGGCGATGTCACGTCCCACGACTGCTGTCACCAATACCTGACTTGCTAAACGGAGGAAGCCTCCGTATACTTCCGGAGGAAGCTTCCGTTTCGCCATCGTACCACTTGGAGTGTCACATGCCAACTACCGGAACCCTCTCCCGCCCGGCTGCCCGTCCCGGCCTGGTGCTGGGTATCATCCTGGCCGTCCAGTTGATGGTGGTTCTCGATGCCACCATCGTGAACATCGCCCTTCCCGACATCGCCAGGGAGCTCAAGTTCTCCCCGACGAGTCTGTCGTGGGTCATCACCGCCTACACCCTCACGTTCGGAGGCTTCCTTCTTCTCGGGGCCAGGGCGGGCGACCTGCTCGGTCGTAAGCGCGTATTTATGGCAGGTATCGGCGTCTTCACCGTTGCGTCGCTGCTGGGGGGGCTGGCGCCGTCCGGTGGAGTGCTCTTGGCGGCGCGCTCTCTGCAGGGTGTAGGTGGGGCGCTTGCGGCTCCGTCGGCCCTGGCCTTCCTGATGATCATGTTCCCCGAGGGCCGGGAGCGCCTGCGCGCGCTCGGCTACTACACCGCGGTTTCCATCGGCGGCGGAGCGATCGGACTGATTCTCGGTGGCCTGCTGACCCAGGTTGCGTCGTGGCGGTGGGTGCTGTTCGTCAACGTGCCGGTCGGCGTGGCCGTGCTCTTCCTGGCACGTCGCTCCCTTACCGAGACGCCCAGCCGTAACGGGTACTTCGACATCCTGGGGGCGCTGACCTCGACCGTCGGCGTCACCTCTCTCGCCTACGGATTCGTCCGCGCCGCGAGTAACGGGTGGGGCGACATGCTGACCATCAGCGCCTTCGCCCTGGGCGTCGTACTACTTGGTGGGTTCGTGATCTTGGAGAGGCGTGCCGCCGAGCCGATTACGCCACTGCGGCTGTTCGCTGACCGCAGCCGCAACGCTTCGTACGTGGCGCGGCTGTTCCTCGTTGCCGGCATGTTCGGGATGTTCTTCTTCATGACCCAGTTCCTCCAGGATGTGCTCGGATACGGACCGCTTGAGACCGGCCTGGCATTTCTGCCATTCAGCCTGGCGCTCTTCGTCATGTCCCAGCTCAGCGCGCGGCGGCTGATCGAGCGCTTCGGTCCCAAGCCGCTGATGGTGGTGGGGTTCAGCTTCTCTGCCCTCGCCATGCTGCTGATGACGCAGCTCTCCGCGTCGAGCACGTACTTGTCGGTACTGATCCCCGTGCTGCTCTTCGGAATTGGCAACGGGCTTGGATTCGTGCCGCTGACCGGGGCATCCCTGGCTGGCGTGCGCCAAGAGGACGCCGGCGCGGCGTCGGGCTTGGTAAACGTGATGCAGCAGATGGGCGGAGCGCTCGGGCTGGCGGTGCTGGTCTCGGTGTTCGGTACGGCAGGGCGCGTTGTCGCCGGCCAGTCGGCGGCCAGCGCCCGGGCGGCGTTCGTTGTCGGAGCTGACCATGCCTTCATCGCCGCCACCCTGTTCGTCGCCGCGACGGTGCTGGTCCTGGCGGTGGCGATCCGCGGTCGGCGAGCGACCGCCGACGTTGCCGCAACGGCGACAGCGGCCCCGCAGCGAGTGCGCGAGCTGGGGCCCCGTGCGGGGTTGCCAGAGGCCGCCGAGGCTTGATCTCTCGTGGCTGTGGACGCACTTCATCCTCGAGAGTTGCGCGGTCCTGCTTGAGGCAGGGGTCAAGGTCTCGTGCGGCGTTGCCGGTGCCTTCCTGCCGGCCGAGGTTCACGAAGTGCGCTTTGTGAACCTGGGCCGGGCCGACGTGCGTCCTGGGTAAAGTGCTACGATGTAGCACATGGAACGTATAGGGGTGCGGGAACTTCGTCAGCATGCCAGCAGGTACCTGGCCCGGGTAGCGACCGGGGAGACGATCGAGGTGGCGGACCGGGGCCGTCCGGTTGCGCTCCTAGTGCCGACTCATCGGGATCCGTGGCAGGAACTGATCGCCCGCGGCCAGGTACTCGCCGCGCCTGGTGAGGGCAACGTGGTCGACGACCCGCCGCATGACTACGGTATCGACGCGTCGGCTCGGCTGGTGGAGATGCGTGCGGACGACGAGTGAGGATCTACCTCGATTCGTCCGCTTTGGTCAAGCTGGTCCAGCGAGAAGCCCAGTCGGACGGGCTGCGAAGGTTCTTACGTCGACACCGGTCTGACCATCTGGTGACGAGCGCGCTCGCTCGCGTGGAGGTGGTCCGAGCGGTTCTAGCCGGTGGGCCAGTTGCCATTGAGCAAGCCCATCGCCAGCTCTCCCGCCTCGACCAGGTCGTGCTCAGCAACGAGGTGCTCGACAGCGCCGCGCAGTTGACTCCTACCGGTCAGTTGCGAAGTCTCGATGCGATCCACCTCGCCGCGGCACAGCTCGTGGGGAGCGATCTGCGGGCACTTGTCACCTATGACGGACGGATGGAGGACGCCGCCCGAGCTCTTGGGCTCGCCGTGGAAACGCCGGGGTGACCTCCTGGCCGCATTGCCATGCGTCCTGGAAGGAGACTTGGGGGTGGCTGCTGTGGGAAGCGCAACAGCCGCCAACCAGGCTCAAGGATGCGGCCGGCTCGGGCTAGCAAGCCCGATGGCTAATGTCTCGGCTCGTATCGCATTGCCACTGCCCCCGAGCCGAACTCCAGCCGGCTGACGAGCTTCAAGTCGACATGCTTCGATAGCCCCGCGAACAATGTTGGCCCGTGGCCTGCGAGCCTGGGGTGCAGCACGAACTCGTACTCATCGATCAATCCCAGCTCGGTCAACGCCAGTGAGAGCTTCACGCGTCCCACTAACAGTCCCTTGCCAGACTCCCGCTTGAGTTGCTGAACGTCCTTGCCCAGATCACCGCGCACGAGTACCGCGTTCCAATCGACCTGCTCCAGGGTGCTCGACACGACGGACTTCACTGCTCCGATCAACTCCCACAATTCGGCCAGGTGCCCGATCCCGTTAGTGATTGCAACCAGTCGCCCACCGGGGCGAAGCACCCGAGCCAGTTCGCTGATCGCTAGATCCCGGTCTGCGACGTGGTAGAGCATCCAAGCCGCCACTGCAGCATCGAACGTGCCGTCTGGGAAGGGAAGATCCTGAACATCTCCGAGCAACGCCTCGACGCCGGCGGCTCCCGTGGCTGCGACCATCGCCGCGGACGAGTCGAGAGCCACAACCTGACACGAAAGTTCCCTAGAGCAGCTCGCGGCGAATGCGCCCGTTCCGGATCCGACCTCGAGCAGTCGCCTCGGCTTGACCCAAGCCAGTGCCGAGAGCGCCACGTCTTGAGGCCAGCGACCTTGAGCATCGGGATGCCAAACGGAGGACCGCGTCTTTAGCTTAGCAGTAGAGCGGTATTGCTCGTGCACGAAATCGTCCTCATCGAGGCGCATGCACAGACCCTACATGGCACGGCCATTCTCGAGGCAGTCGCGAAGTTTTGGGAGGCCTGAGGCGATGGGCTACTAGGCTGCCCACAGCCCCGTCTCGAGTGGCTCCAGCAAGGCCAGCCCGAGCCCGCCGTGTCCTTGGTCCCAGCATCACGATGACCTTGTCCGAACGCGCGATCGCCGCGCGAACGCGCGCTTCCCAAGCCTCCTCTGGCGCTTCCTAGTTAAGAGAGTGATCGGAGACGCGAAAGGGGGAGTCTGGCAGCTTCGCCTGCCCAATGATGAAGTCATAGAGGATCTTGCCACGATCGAAGTCGTAACTCACAAATACCTTGGTCTTCACTAAAGCTGCCTCGTCCCAGCAGATGACCCCTATTCCATCGGCTGATACTACTCTTGGCTTCCAGATGCGAGCTGGGCGCCAGCCGTGCTTTATCAGCTCTGCATTAGTCTCCTCGTCTCGCTGTCTATTGCCTCGAGCTGATGACGTCACCAGTCGCCATTGCTTGATACGTCGTGCGGGGCCGTTTGTCATAGATGACCGCCGACTGGCCGCTGCCGATTCCGAATGATAGGATCACGTCTCGAAATGGAACGTATGAAGGTTGGTCACCGCAACTTGCTTGAACGAGCCATCGAATGCGCCCTCGAGGCGCACGCTGGTCAGCAGTACCCATCGCCGGAACCACAGCCCTACATCCTGCATCCCATTCGCGTGATGTGCGCTGTCGAGGGCGACGACACACGGATGGCGGCCGTTCTACATGACGTCATCGAGGACGCAGAGGTCACCCTCGCCGACCTTCAAAGGGCAGGCTATCCACCCCCCGTCATCCACGCGGTAGACGGCCTCTCTCGTCGGGACGGCGAAACCTACGCCCGCTGCATCGAGCGTGTCGCCACGGACCTGAGGGCAACGATAGTGAAGGTGGCTGATCTGCGGGACAACCTTCGCAATAATTTAAGCCTGCCCCCGACGTTAGACGTGCTCAAGAGAATCCAGCGCTACGAGAAGGCATTGTCCTTCCTAGAGCCCAGACTCGAGGCCGACGCTTGACCGGAGATGACGCGGAGGCTATTTGGCAGGAAGTCTAGCTAACAAGCGCAAAAAGCAGAGTTGCGTGTGCGGTCAGTAAATTTGACCAGCTGCGGCTATCGTGCGAGACGATTAGTCTGTTCGCGTGGAGAGGCTATATGACCGGGACAGATCGTCACGACGGAGAGCGTCACGGCTTCGAATACGAACAAGGTCTAGTTATCGAAACAGGAGGCGAGGGAACGGACGAGGAGTGGGGACATAAGGAGCCTGAGAACGTGGACCACCTCAGTCTGGAGGAGATGGAGGAGCGTCTGGGGGTCAAGGTAAATTGATATGGACCCCGTCTGCTGGACCTGCTAAATGAGAGTCAGGCAACACTGGTGGAGCCCCGATGGAGGTTCTCGTAGTCTACGGGCGTGAGCATCCCGAGGGAGCTGTGCCTTCGGGTGCGGTTGTGGAAGGTTTCCAGATATTCGAAGAGTGCAGCGGACAGCTCGATCCGGGTGCGCCACTTCTGCCGGTTGAGCAGTTCGGTCTGCAGTCGGCCCCAGAACGACTCGATGACCGCGTTGTCGTACGCATCGCCAACGGTCCCCATGGATGGCGCCAGGCCCGCCTGGCATACACGCTCAGTGAAGCTCCAACAGGTGAACTGGGTGCCGTGGTCGGAGTGGATCACCGTGCCGGCTGTTGGCGTTCGAGTGGTCAGCGCCATGGACAGGGCGTTGGTGACGAGCGAGGAGGCCTGGTGGGTGTCGATCGACCAGCCACCACCCTCCACTCCCCGCCCAAGGATAGCAGCTAACCAAGGGATACAAACCCGGAGTTCCCTGCCCCGGGTAACGGGCCTGGGTTCACCGCCTCCCGCGCCGACCCCTTGGCGTCCGACTTCTCCGACCAGTCGATCGGTCAGGCCCCGACCGATGGCTCACCTGCGGCTGACGATCGCTACCGGTATCCGAATGGTCCTGGCGGCCCGCGTTACGCTCAGGGGTGCCCTCAGTCTCCAGAAGGGAAGTCTCGACCGAGGTGAGCACGGCCACGGAACCCACATTCGGACGCTCCGAGCCGGGCATCCAACTAGGAACTTTGAGGCCGCCCCATCCCATCACTGAGAAGACCTGGATCACCATTACTGTGCTCTGAGTCACCCAGTACAGGGCGATACCTTGGTAGAACGTCACGGCAAAGACCGCGATGAGAACCGGCATCAGATACGTGGTCTGGGCCATTACTCGGTACATCTGACGCTCTTGGTCGGTCATGTCAGGGCGCTGCTGCTGCATCATCATCTTCGACTGCATGAACGTGAGCGCGCCTGCCAACACTGGAAGGATCAGCAAATCGAGATGAGATAGTACTCCCGCATGCACGGCAGACGCGCCTAGGTTCCCGATCCAGAGAAAATGTGTATGTCCACGCATTACTTGCGACAAGCGATGAATTGTGCCGTAGAGTGCGTACAGAAAGGGCATCTGAATGACAAGCGGGAGGCATCCTGACAGCTGTCCTAACGGATTGATCTGGTGCTTCTTGTACAGCGCCATCGTCTCTGTCTGTAACCTAGCGCGATCTTTCTTATATTTCGCCTGAATGTCCCGGAGCTCTGGTCCCATACGTCGCTGGTCGGCCTGAATTTTGCGCTGCGTTCGAATCTGCCAGCGGAACAGTGGGAAGAGCAGTCCGCGAATCGCGACCGTGATGACGACGATCGCCAAACCGAATGCTCCAATGCTGGAAGTGGCTGCAAGGGAATTGAACGCGTGATCAAGGAATTGCAGCACAACACCTATTGGGGTGAGGAGCACGTAGAAAAACAGGGCCTCGACTGGGTTAGATGGAGGGGGCGCCATCGGGTTCGTAAACGCGAGCACGAAAGTCATCGCTCGGCCACCGACGAGAAGTGTCGCTGTAGTTTCCAATGAGAGGGCGGACTACCCAAGCCCGCGCGGAGTGTCGGACTTGACGAACGCTGGGTTGGAGCTGTCAGCGGCATGTACCGGGGAGCCTCAAATCGCGCTAATGGCCCAGTGGGGAGAATGTGTCCACTCGGGATAGCACAATCAGGGACTGGTCCGAGAGTAGGTGACTCGTGCCTCATAGCCCTCGCGCAGATCTCCCCACCGCGAGCAACTATCTCTGCGCTACGCTGGGGGAGATACTTGCGTCGTGGAGAGGCGCAATTCGAACCGCCTCGGCCAGGGTTAGATGGGTGGCCACGGCGTCGGCAGCCAGGCCCTCCGCTCCTGCCTGAATGTACTCCGCGATGACAACGTGGCGCCGAGCAGCATCCGCATGCTGCTCGGCGCGTGGTGGCGCGCTCTCGGGATGCCGATCAATGCGAAGCCAGAGCTGCTTCATCGACTCGATGAGGATACCGTTATCCGTGATGTTGTAGATCGCCTGGTGAAATGCGCGGTGCGAGGAATCCCACTTGCCAGGCCGGGAAGCCGCAAGAGCACTCGCGAGGGCGACCACGGTGCGTCGTTGACCCTCGTCGGCCGACCTGGCAACGATCGCGACGGCCAGTGCTTCGAGGTGGGCCCGCACGGTCAAGAGCTCCTCCCACTCGCGTGATGGGAGCGGAACCACTCTCATCACGTTGTTAGGGCAGCTCTCCACCAGCCCCTCACCTTCGAGACGCCTCAGCGCTTCCCGCAGAGGGATGATGGAGATCCCTAGAACCGAGGCCAGTTCACGTTGATTGATGGGTGTGCCTGGGGGAATGGCTCGATCTACGATTCGTGCCCTAATCTCATCATAGGCGGCTTTGCCCTTCGTGCGAACTCGGACACGATCGACGCTGCGGGCACGAACCGCGACAGATCTGGACGCAGCGACCATCGCTACAGCCGCTGCCACCACGGGTACCGCCTCTTGCGACATGGCGGTAGTCTATTCCTCCTCCCGGCCCTTGGCAAGAAGTCATAGAACCTCCGTCATAATAAGTTATAGCCGCGATCAGGAGGCCCAGCTGCGTCTAGTTGAAACGTGGCACGCGAATGGTGTGAGCCCCTGTGACTGGAGCAAAACACGGCTTGCCCGAAGGCCCGAGCAGGTCCCTGGGTGCACGTGATGCTCGAGTTGGCGAGGACGCTCGGAAGGTCACCTCTCACAACGGGTCCCGCCTTTTCGCTTTGCACGAGCCGGACGAACTGCTGTGATAGGCACTCCGCCCGGCTGATCGTTGGGAGAGACCCCTGAGCGCTCTAGTGCCTAGGGCCCACTAACCGCAGCTTTAGCAGTCCCTGAGCCCCAGAAGTAGAGATAGAGGTAAAAGTTAGCTGGCGTAGGGGTATCGCAATAGCCAGCTCCGTCCCAGCTCATGTTGGCCGGATTCTTTGCTCCGTTCCCATAGATGTTGGTTGAGCTCCACAGGCAATACGTAGCACCTCCATTGGTAACGTGGTGTGACACCGACCCCACGGTGTACGCGTAGGTCCCGTTGTACTCCCAATCGCCGGACATCGTAGCCTCGAAGCCGCTGAAGATACCCGTTCCTATGTCGTCGACCTTTGCATACTGCTCAACGTAGCCGTTCGGGCTCGCCACACCTGGCTGACCCAATGTGATGCGAAGAATGCTGTTTGGCAGCGTCACCGTTTCCGAGGTCGCGCCTTTCACAACAGCAGTCGATCCGATTGACTGCTCAGCCGACGCCGCAGCTGCGGTGTTGAGCCCGATGACGCTGAGCACGACAATCAGCGTTGGTACGAGCCATAGAGTTTTGCGGTCGCGCATGAACATCCTCCCGTGAGCGGGCGTTGTGGCCACTCGCTAGGGCCGATGGCGTGGAGCCTAGCGTTGCTGCTCGCGAATGTCAATGGGATGATAGGACTAGTTGTGCTATAAGTTATATCGGAAACGCCACGACGCGAGAGTTGCCTCGGGTGCAGCGGTGACATCTACAACGTGCTGCGGTAACGATGCGGTATTCCGCTGGTGCGGATGGTGAGGCGCCAGAGATGTTTGTGGGTTGGGGCGACCTACGGTGGCGATTGCAGTGCCCACTTTACCGGCGAACATCGCACCCGCCAAGTCTGGCCGTCGGTGCCTGCGTTGGTGAGAGCGGTGTCCGCCCAGCCCAGCCAGCGCGCGGCGAATGTGGCGATCTCCCAGTCGCTCGAGTTGCTGGAGTCCGGGTATCGCGGGATAGTCAGGCTGCTACGCGACGCTGGGCCGGACATCGTTTGCTGGCTGGGCGCCTCAGTGGGCCTGGTTCTCGATCCGCACCACTAATGTCGTGGAGCACGGGAGTGCGGGGATTGACCGCAGGGCTAAGGTGGCGGGCATCCCCCCTACAGGGCTTTTTTGCTGCGGCTTTCTGCCTCCGTGCTCCGGGACCAACACGGGCGGTGTCGTCTGCCGCATCTACGACAAGACTCTCCTCATGGCGGCCCGCGGAGAGCATTGGCAGGAGGGGGTGTGGGTGGGTCGCGATCCCGACCTCCCCACGTCCCGGTTTTGGCTTCGATCGCGTCGGCGGCGTTTAGTTGATAGGCGAGTTGGTCTCGTCCGAGGTCTAGGTAGAGGTTAGGGTCGGTGTCTGGGAAGTCCATCACCCTCCTTTGGCTAGGTGCTTGACACACACGTGATTAGGTTGTACACACATTCTGAACTCGGTAGAGAGGTTCCCGGAGACACCGATCGCAGCGGTCCGATACTTCTCGGAGGACTCCGTGTGCCAGGACTTTGTGGCGCAACTTCGTTGGCCCGATGGGGTCGTCTGCCCGCGCTGCGAGTCCATGGCCAGCTTGCCACACGGCTTGCCGAGGAGAAGCGCACCAAACGACAACGCGTTAAGCGTCCGTCTCCCTAGCGCGAGCAGAACCTAGTCATGGGCGCTACCCTGCGCGAGATCGACTTGAAGTTGGCTCGGGCCGACGCACACCTCGATGAGCTTTGGGGCGTAGTCAATCCCTGGCGGTCTAGCGAACCATACGAAGTCGCGGAGGGGATCGAGGGCAAGGATTCCGAATACGTCTACCGACTCCAGTTCTCCCAGCCCCTCGACGAGTCCGTGCCAGCCATCGTCGGAGACTTCCTTCACAACGTGAGGCTTCGCTCGACTACGTGATGAGCGCCTTGTCCCGTCCACTAGGCGACGCAAGACGTATTACCCAATCTTCGCCACTGATCCTTTTGCCCGCGACCCCCAGAACCGCCGGAAGTACCTTCAACGTAGTCCCACGGACCGCGGACGGTGGAGGAGCTATACCAAGGGAGTTGAGCCTGCCGCGCTCCGCGTCATTGCGGATTTCCAGCCCTACGCGGCTGGTGCGCGTCCAGGCGAGTTCCACCTCCTTGTCGCGCTCAAACGCCTCTCCGACGCCGACAAGCACCGCGAACTCACGACCGTCCCGGTCGCCTTGGAAGGTGCACAGCTCTGGATCGACGGTGAGCGGAGCGAGATCATCACCCCGCGTATCCGCAAAGCGGTGAAGGCGGGCGAGGAACTCCATCGATCCAAGACACCCGCTGAGATAGAGATCCACGGAACCCCGCTGGTGCTGGTCCGCGTGGGAGGGGCTGAGCCAGCGGAAATCAGGCTGGACGCACTGAAGGCGCTGCTGTTGTTTGCGCGAGGGATCTTGGTCGGATCCCTCGCAGGCTACCTTCGGAGGTAGGGGCGACCTCAACTGCCGACCCTAAAAAGGGTAATAATAGACTTGACTCACAAACTGTGCTATACTCTGGACATGGCACAGCGAGAGATTGGGACTCTGATTGAAGCGGTCCGGTACTTCTCGGACCCCGACGTTTGCCTCGCCTACTTGGTCGAGCAGCGTTGGCCGGATGGCAAGGTCACTTGCCCGACTTGTGGCTGCCAAGAAGTCCACTTCATCGCTACCCGCTCTCTGTGGCGCTGCAAGGTCAAGCATCCCCGGCAGCAGTTCTCGATCAAGGTCGGCACCATCTTTGAGGACAGCCCGATTGGGTTCGACAAGTGGCTCCCGGCCATCTGGCTCATCACCGGCGCCAAGAACGGGATCAGTTCTTACGAGCTTCACCGCTCGCTGGGCGTCTCTCAGAAGTCCGCGTGGTTCATGCTCCACCGAATCCGCTTGGCGATGCAAACCGGTACCTTCGAGAAAATGAGCGGTCACGTTGAGGTTGACGAGACCTTCATCGGCGGAAGCGCCAAGTTCCAGCATGAGCGCAAGCGGGCTCATCGCGGGACCGGAGGGCTGGGCAAGGTGGCCGTCATGGGCCTCTTGGAGCGCACCAGTCCCGAACGTAAGAGCATGGTGCGCGCCAAGATCGTTGAGAACGTGCGTCGCCGGACTCTGACTCCGGAGGTCCGCGCCAACGTCACCGCCGGGGTTGAGGTCTTCACTGACGCCTTCCGTTCCTACGACGACCTGGACACCGACTACATCCACCAAGTCATCAATCACGCGGTCGGCTACGTCGAGGGAAACGTCCACACCAACGGGATCGAGAACTTCTGGAGCCTGCTCAAGCGGTCCCTTAAGGGTACCTACGTCAGCGTTGAGCCCTTCCATTTGTTTCGCTACCTCGACGAGCAGGCCCTTCGGTTCAACACCAGAGACGACAGCGACCGCGTTCGGTTCGAGAAGGTTCTCGGTCAGGTAACTGGTAGGCGGTTGACCTACAGCGACCTGACCGGCCAAACGGTCGCCTTTACCAACTAGACCGCGGCAAGGGCGCGGGAAGCGCTCTAAACTGTGAGACGTGGCATCCAAGCCCCGGAAGGCACCGACGCCTCCCGAGTTCGACCGCTTTATGAAGTCCCTTCTGGCGGTTCCTTCTCGGGAGATCGCCGAGCGGAAGGCGCGTTACGAGCGCGAGCGCGCTCAGCACCGCGAGCGGTCCTCTCCGCCTTCTTCCGCTCCTGATCCTCTTTCAGGAAGTTAGCACCAGGGCGCAAGACTTCCATTGCGTCCAACAGCTCGGGGATGCCCGCTTCGGTCATGAGACCCCCAGCAAGCCCCTTGCGGCGAAGCTTGGGCCACCCCGAACGGACCGCTTTAGGACTAACAGCCCACCTTACTTCGACGAGATACCTATTCGATTCGTACGCCAAAAGATCAGCCGCCTGTAGTCCAGGGTGCTCCTCCGAAGCGGCGTTTGTGACCGATCCTAAACGACTGGCGATGCGTTTAAAGTCAGGAATTGTGGTGCTCTTTAGGTCTTGGTACAACCTCACCACCTTTCCGGCATCGGGGCGGTCATCAAAGACCAAAGCGACCCGCTCTTCGGGAGAAAAACAGCGAACGTCACCCGCAATGGCTTCCATGGCCATTTGGAAGGCGACGTAGTAAGGGTCGCCCATGCCGCCTGCCCTCCGCAGGTGCGCCACTTCGTCCGCGACGGGATCCCAGCCTCGCAGATCGATCGCGCACATAACGCCATGGATCAGTGACCCGTCGATGATCTCGATAAAGCTCTCGCGGATCGCGGGGCGGTCCGTACGACCCTTGTACTCACCCTTTCCGTGCTCACAGTCCGCAGCGTGAAACTCTGCAAGCCCTAGCGCCTTGAGTCGAGCCTTCCACAGCGCCTCGAAGCCCTCCCAAGCGCGGGCGGTGGCCCAGTACCCGGCGACACAGTGAATCCGATGCTCGGTCTCGCTCTCGTCCAAGTACGCCGTAAGCTCAAGCATCGCGAATAGGCGCTTCCGACTCGACCACGGGTGTACCACCCTGCTCAATCGGCCAACGGCTCCGCCGATCTCCCATGCTGGGGAGATCATGCGCCCCTACGGGGTGTGAGTCAAGGTTGTTATTGCCCTAAAAAGGGCGCGCGGAAGATTAGTGTCCCAAGTATACCGTTGCCCTAAATTGCACCAGCTCCTCGTCCGATATTGGCCGCCGAGTCAGTGGCCAACCTTCACTTCAGCGCATAGGGTGTCAAATAGGGTGTCAAAACGCGACGCGCGGCCCGTAGCAACACCACTTTGAGTTCGAATTCAGAGACCCGCAGGGGAGTTGGTCGGGAAGGGCGGATTTGAACCGCCGACCTCACGGTCCCGAACCGTGCACTCTAACCGGACTGAGCTACTTCCCGAGGGCGCCAAGTATACCCAGGGCTGAAGTGGGGGCCGAATACCCAGCGACCTTAGACTTGCCTCCGGATGCCCGTCTACCTGATCCGCCACGGCGAGACTGAGTGGTCGCTGCAGCACCGACACACGGGTAGCACCGATATCCCCCTTACCGAGGCGGGCGAGGACCAGGCCCGGAGCCTTGGGCGGAGGCTTGGTGGAGTGCAATTCACTCGGGTACTGGCGAGCCCGTTGCAGCGCGTCCGGCTCACAGCCCAGCTCTCAGGTGTCCAACCGGAGGCGGAGATCACCGCCTTGCTTACCGAGTTCGATTACGGCGATTACGAGGGAATCGCCGGCGCCGAAATCCGACGTGAGCGGCCGGACTGGGACCTCTGGCGTGATGGCTGCCCAGGTGGGGAAACCCCAGAGCAGGCCGTCGATCGGGGCGGCCGGCTGCTGGCGGAGCTGGCTCCCAAGCCGGATCTCAACTATGCCCTCTTCGGTCACGGGCACGCCCTGAGAGCGGTGACGGTCGCCTATCTGGGAACTCCGGTAAGCCTGGCCCGGCATCTCACGTTGAAGGTGGCCTCGATCTCGATCCTGAGCCAGGAGCACGACACCCCCGCCATCGAGGTATGGGACGTTACCTGAGGACTAGGCCAGGCGCAGGCGCGACAAGAGCTGGTCGGCGCGCTCCGTTCCCGCCAGCAACTCTCCACTGACGCGGGCCATGGCGAAGTCGTATACGGGAGTGATCCGCATCACTCGAGGCAACGCCGGCCGAGCCGTCCGCAAGCTCAGGGCCAGGGACTCGAAGGCGAATTCTTGAGCTGGGCCCCAGGGAATCCCGAACTCTCGACGGATGGGTTCCGGGAGCATGCCGGCGCTGAAGAGAGCGGTCACCTTGGCCAGAGCAGGCCCGGTCGCCCCCGGGGCCAGGATGACGGCAGACACGCGGCGCGACCCTCTGCCGGGGGCGACGATCCGTTGGTGAATCCGGCGCTCGATCCAGTCGCGCATGGCCGCCTCTGTCGTCCAGGTGGACCCGGGAAGGATCCCCATCAGGCGGGCCAGGGCATCCCACTCGCGGACGAACCTGTCGGCCACGCCGGGCCGAAGTTTGCCGATTACGGTTCGGTGGACGGTGAGCATGGAGTCCATGAGTGACGCGTGCACCCAGAGCAGGAGTTGGGGGTCCTGAGCCTGGTACCGGCTGCCCGACGCCCACTTTCCCGCCGCGTGATCGGCAGGCAACTGACCGGTCACCCGGCGATGCAGCTGGTTTACCGTCCGGGTCGCAGCCTGGGCCTCGTCGGTGGTGCCGAAGATGACCGTTGTCACCCAACCGGCGGTGCGCTGGAAGCGGCCGATTGGATCGACCTCGAAGTCACTGTGATCCAAAGCGCCCTGGGCCACCAAGGGGTGGGCCGCCTGCATGAGGAGAGCCCGAGCGGCGCCCAGGATGAGCAGGGGCTCCCGCATCACCTGCCAGGTGGCGCTGCCCGGGCCGAAGAGGCCGGGGTCTGGCTGCCGCTGGCGCAGCGGAAACTGGCCGGGCGGGGGAAGCCCGGCCGCCAGCAGACGTAGCAGCAGTGCCCGTCCGATTGGCTCACGACTCACTTCACCAGGGTACCCGGCGGCTACCCGCGCACTCGCGACTGAGTTTGGGCTCGATTGACGAAGCCTAGTTGAGGCTCTATGGTCCACCGGTGAGTGTCGCCGAGCTGCAGGCCCCCTTTGCTCCCTGGCTGGGCCGGTGGCAAGGGGAGGGGCGCGGACTGTGGCCGGCTGAGCCACGCTTCCGATACCACGAAACGGTACTCATCGAGGCGGTTCCCGAGCGCCCTGTGCTGCGCTTCAGCCAAAGCGCGACCGATTCTCTGACTGGAGAGTTGACCCACGCAGAGGTAGGCTTTATCCGGCTCCTCCCGGCGCAAGCAGTCGAGCTGATCCTCGCGATTGCTGGCGGCTATACGGAAATTCACACGGGACACCTGCACGACGGCGTCATGACGCTCCAGCCGCACACCGTGGCCATTTCGCCAGCCTCTCTCGCCTTGGGCTTGGTACGCCGTCGCCTGGAGCTGAAAGGAGACCAGTTGCGCAACACCATCGCCATCTCGGTGGGCGCGGCGGAGGTGGGGCGGCACGTGGAATCGCGGCTGCAGCGAGCCGTCGCAGGAGCCGCCTAGCTCAGAAGACGGGAATCAAATCCTCTTCTGAAAAGTTGGCTACTTCTTCACCGCTGATGCCAACTTCAGGCATCGCCGGAAAGGCGATCCCGTGCTTTTCCACAATCGTCTTCATCTTGAGCATTGCCTGGCGCCAGTTCTCCGTCTTCTGCTCCAGAGTGGCAACCCCAAGCCCAGCACCGCGAGCGATGTCCTCCATCTTGTGGTGTACATCGGCGAAATCGGGTGGGATGATCCAGAACTGATCAGGGGGCTCGAAGAGAATCATCGAGAGGAAGACGAAGCCGGCTCGGAGTTGGCGAGTGACCATCTGCTTTTCCTGGTCATTGATGGTCGAGAAGTGATTCTCCAGCATGCGCATGCAGATGGCCTGATGGCGGGCCTCGTCCTTGCCTATGTTGCGAAAGGCCTGCTGAAAGACGGGATGGGTGGAGTGCTTGAACATGTGATGGAACAGCGTCGATGACGCCACCTCGCCCATGAGGAAGGAGGAGAAGAGGATCGCCAGGGGGTACTTGTAGAGTGCCTTGCTGTAACCGTTCCAGTAACGAGCGCCGTTGTAATAGAGCCACTTGAGGTTGCGCACCGCCAGCCGATCCAGCTCCGACTTGGGCTGGAAGCCGATGGGCCCATCCTCGCGCAGGGTCTGGATCATCCGGCCGCAGACCTCTTCATGGTTTTGCTCGTCGCGGACCACCGAGAAGAGACAGCGCCGGACCGGATCCTCCTCATGGAGCTCGTAGCTGCGCACCATGGCCTTGGCGAAGACGGCCGGTCCGGAGGCGTCGAAATTGGCCAGCACCCCGAACCAGTACATCATCCCCAGCCGCTCTTCCTCGTTCCACTCGCCAGGGTCCAGTTCGTTCCAGGGCAGGTGGGAGGGATTCCAGGCGTCCCGCTTGGCCTTCTCGTAGATGTCGGTTAGCTGGGGGGTCTCCTCGTGCCACTCGATGGGGAAGATGTTTCCCGGCTCGATCTCGGGGGGCAGGCCCAAAAAGTCGAGCACGATGTCCTCGTGGTTGTTGTGAACCGAGCTCATGCACTTCCCCTGTGACAGTTGGACGGATTCCATCCTACGGCGGGCCCCCGTCGTCCAACCCGTCTGATCCCAGGCCGGCGCCGGGTGCCAATTAGGATGACCTCATGAAGCCCGCGGCCCCAGGCCCGCCTGCCCTTCTCCAGGTGAATCGATGGCTGAACTGAGCCAGCCCCTTCCCGGGCATGGCCTTTCCTCCACTGCGGCCCGTTACCTGGAGGCGACGTACTACATCTCCCACGAGGGCGAGATCGTGCGTCCCTCGCGGGTCGCCGAGTGGCTGGGGGTCAGCGCCCCGACCGTCACCGGGGTTATGCAGCGGCTCCACGAGCAGGGCTTGGTGGAGTTCAACTCCGACCGCAGCCTCCGCCTGTCCCCGTCCGGCGAGAAGCAGGCCTCCGAGGTGGTACGCCGCCACCGGGTGGTGGAGCGTTGGCTGACCGATGCCTTGGGGCTCGATTGGGCCAAGGCGGACGATGAGGCGGGGCGAATGTCCCACTTCTTCTCGGACCTCGTCTTGGAGCGCATCTTTGAAGCCCTAGGCAGACCGACCACCTGTCCCCACGGCAACGAGATCCCCGGAGCCGGGATTCGGGAACGCGAGCTGGTCAGTCTGTTCGAACTGGAGCCGGGCTCGCCGGCGGTCATCTCGCGCATCTCCGAAGTGGCCGAGCACGAGGCCCCCCAGCTGCTGCGGCTGCTCCAGGCCGAGGGCCTGAAGCCTGGAGTTCAGGTGGAGGTGCGCCGCGAGATCGGAGCCGAGGCGCTTACGGTGGTGGTGGCGGGTCGTCAGACCGCGCTGGGCCTGAGAGCCGCCCGATCCGTCTGGGTGGAACGGACTCGTCCGGGGTAGGTTCGGGCATCTTCTGAATGGCCTTCAGGAAGGCCTCGTAGTCGTCGGGTCGAAGCCACTCAGGGCCGTGCAGGGTGCGCTGCCGATACCAGATCGCCGCCATCGCCACGGTACCTACCAGTAGGACCCAGGCGGCCAGGTCGGGCAGGCTGAAGGAATGCGTCGCCAGGGGAATGGCGATGAGCAGAATCGCCACCAGCCCGTAGACGATCCAGGTGGCCTTCTCGGTACGGGTCAGCTGCGGCGGCAGCGGTAGCGGCGGAACCGTTTGCGGCCCACCGTCCCGGTCCCGGTCGTCAGCCACTGGGCCATCGTAGCGCCGCCCTCACGACTGCGCCGCATCACCCATCGCGCTTCAGAGAATTACTTCACAACTGGTGTAAATGGTAAAAGTGATCTATATATATGGCATGAAAGATGATCAATCGCTCCAGGACATTCTTCGCAAGGTAGCCGCTGGCGAGCTTTCGCCCGAGGAGGGCAGCGCCCAGATCGAGGCGCTGCATCTGGGCCAGGTCGCGGTGGTCGAAGCCGCCATCCGCAAGGTTCGCGTGGTGGGTGCCCTGCACCCCTTGCGCATCACCGGCGACGGTGACGTTCGCGAGGCGGTGGTAACCGGCTTGCACGAGGTGCATCGCGAGGGCGACACCCTGGTGATCCGAACCAGCGTCGCTGGTGATGACGAGTCCGGATTCGCCTTCCGCTGGCCCGGACGAGCAGGTATTCCGAGTTTTGGCGGCAGCCACCCAGAACGCTCCCTGCGGCCGATCCAGGTAAGGATGAATCCCGACCTTGCTCTCGAGGTGGAGATGTCGGCCGGCCTGCTCTCTGTTAAAGGAGTGAAGGGACCGATCAAGGCCGACATCCAGGCCGGCAGCGCCAAGGTTGAAGAGTTTGCCAGTCCCTTCGATCTCAAGGTCACCTGGGGAACCGTCTCCGCCACCGGTGTGCTCCAGACTGGCGACTCCAAGGTTCGCTGCGAGGCAGGAACGGTGAAGATCGGCTTGGAGCCGGGCTCCAGCGTGAAGGTTCAGGCGCGAAGCACCCTGGGTCGGATCTCTCTTCCCGGTGAGACTGCGGGCATCGCCGAAGGCTGGACCATGGGAGGAGAGCAGCGCGAGGCGACGATCGGGGAGGGGCAGGGGCGGCTCGATGTAGAGACCACCACGGGTGCGGTCTGGGTCGAGGAGGTCGGTACTTGACGGCTAACCATGCCCCCCGAAGTTGCCCTGTCTGCGGCGAGCTGCTGCATCTGACCCGGCTCTCCTGTCAGGAGTGCGGTACCGAATTGTCCGGCGACTTTCAGAGCTGCGAGTTCTGTGCTCTCTCGGCCGCCGACCGGCAGCTGCTCAAGCTCTTCTTGGGTTCGCGGGGGAACCTGAAGGCGATGGAGCGCCAGCTGGGAGTCAGCTATCCCACCGTGCGGGCTAGGATGGACTCCGTCCTGAACCGGCTCGGCGTCGAGGCCCGGGA
>Ga0307374_10004862_pt1 | contig 22141 bp, 22 predicted proteins | sample OX3MG_FD_202532 | JGI IMG/M metagenome (GOLD analysis project Ga0307374, IMG submission 202532) | Soil microbial communities from Risofladan, Vaasa, Finland - OX-3 | ecosystem: Environmental > Terrestrial > Soil > Coastal area > Acid sulfate soil | place: Finland: Risofladan, Vaasa | collected...
CCGTGAGGGCCTCGAGGTGATCAACGTCTCGGCGACGCAGGATGCTAACCTGGCGCGCCGCCTCAATCGCGCGCGGGTGGTAGAGGTCGTTGCCCGGCCGGAGGCCGTGGCCCGCGAGCTGGTGCGCGCCATCCCCGACTCCAGGACCGGCGCGCGCGGCGTCGATCCAGCCGCCGCAGCCGAGCCGCCGGGCCGCCAGGCTCTCACCGCCGCCAGCGCAATCTCGCTCTTGAACCAGTCCGCCGGCGGAGACGTGATCATCGTGAGCGACGCAGGCGACTTCGCCCAGCCGCTGCTGCGCGATTTCAAGTTCGATCGAGAGCGCTCGTTCATCGGGCCCGTCAACGGCGCCATGGGATACGGGCTGCCGGCGGCCATCGGAGCCCGATTGGCCGACCCGAGCAGGCCGGTCGTCTGCCTTGCGGGCGACGGTGGACTGCTGATGACGGCAGGTGAGATGGAGACCGCCGTTCGGATCAGGGCCGATCTCACCGCGATCGTGTTCAACAACCGTGCCTTCGGCACCATCAAGTCCCGCCAGGCAGAGGCCTTTCCCGGGCGCGAGTTCGGCACCTCGCTCGGGGAGGTCTGCTTCACCGAGATCGCCAAGGGCATGGGCTGGAAGGCCTGGTCCGCTCGGAGCGTCCCGGAATTCGAAGCGGCCCTCAACAGCGCCGATTCCACCACGGGATGCCGGCTGATCGAAGTCCATCTGAACGGGAGCTAAAAGATGCCATTCATCACCGTCGAGATCCTCAAAGGCCGGACGTTGGACCAGCGTCGAGAGTTTGCACGCCGCGTTACGGAGGCCGCGGTCGAAACGCTCAACGCCAAGCCGGCCTCGGTACGGATCACTTTTCGTGAGCTCGATCCGACGGAGCTGGCCCGGGGCGGCACCCTCGTGGTCGACGAGCAAGGATCCGGATCTGTTGGCTAGCGCCATCGCGGACACCGAGCTCGACGCGACGGCTCGAGCGGTGCGGATCCTGCGGGACATGGTCATGGGCCGGCGGATCGGACCGGGCCAGCAGCTCCGCCAGGATGGGCTGGCCGAGGAGCTAGGCGTCTCGCGCAGCCCGCTACGGGAGGCGCTGCGCACGCTGGAGACCGAAGGGCTGCTGGTTCACGTCCCCAACCAGGGATACTTCGTGGTCCGGCTGCGCTCGACCGAGCTGCAGCAGATCTACCTCATGCGCAGGCTCCTGGAGACCGAGATTCTCAAGACCTTGCGAAAGCCTTCGGCCTCCGAGGCGTCGGCGCTTCGCACCGAGCACGAGCGCATTAAGGGATTCGTCGCCGACGGCAGCTCGCTGCGAGTGCTGCAGGCGAACCGCCGGTTTCACTTCGCGATCTTCGCCTTTTCGCCGCTGGACCTCGTAGTCCGCCAGGTCGAGCGACTGTGGCACATGTCGGAGTCGTACCGCGCGGCCTACCTCTGGCTGCCGGCGACCCAGGACCGGATCGTCGAAGAACATACCGCGATGCTGTCCGCTCTTGGGCGCGGCGATCTCGAGGAGCTGATCTCGGTTGCGGATGCCCACCGTGCCGCCGCCGAGAAAAGCGTCATCGCACTGTTGCGAGGCGAGGAGGACGCGAGGCATGAATGAGTCTGCCGGCCGGCTGGATTTCGGCCTCACCGATGACCAGGTCGAGTTGCGCAAGGTCGCGGCCAGGCTGGCGGCCGATCTCTACGAGCCCAGGGCGACCGAGTGGGACCAGGCCGGCTCGCATCTTCCGGACGAGGAGCGGCTTCGGCTGGCCGGCCTCGACCTCCTGGGCATCACCCTGCCCCAGGAGTACGGGGGCGGCGGCAGGCCGCTTCTCGACGCGCTGATCGTGATCGAGGAGATCGCCAAGGCGAGTCAGCTCGCCGCCTTCCCGATCTTCGAGGCCAGCACCGGCCCGGTACGCGTGATCGACCTGTTCGGTACCGATAGGCAGAAGGCCCGGTTCCTCCCGCCTGTCGCTCGGGGCGAGAAGACCATCGCCGTTGCCATCTCCGAGGCGGATGCGGGGTCGGCGGCCACGGACATGAAGGTTCGCGCCGAGATCAAGGGCGACACGATCGTCCTCAACGGCGCCAAGCGCTGGTGCTCAGGGGCGGGCCGCGCCGAGCAATACCTCGTGTACACGCGTTTCGGCCAGGGGTCTGGCGGCGGGGGGATCGGCGCCGTAATCGTCGACCGGGACACCGAAGGCCTCACGTTCGGTCCGCAGGAGCACCTCATGGGCTTCCGCGGGGTGCCGTCGGCGGACATGTACCTCGACCACGTCAGCGTGCCGATCGAGAACCTGATCGTGCCCGAGGGCGGTTTTCGAACGCTGTTCACCGCGTTCTCGATCGAGCGGATGGGCAACGCGACAATGTCCCTCGCGATCGGGCAGAGCTGTCTCGATCGGTCCGCACGCTACGTGCAGGACAGGCGTCAGTTCGGCAAGCCTGTGATCGAATATCAGCTGGTGCAGGCTGCCATTGCGGACATGGTCATGCAAGTCGACGCGGCCCGCATGCTCATCTATCGCGCCGCCGCCAATGCTGGGCACAAAGCGCCGGCGGCTCTCGAGGCCAGCGTCGCGAAGTGCTTCGCGAACGAGATGGCGAAGAAGGTCTCCGACGCCGCAATTCAGCTGCACGGCGGATACGGCTACAGCGTCGAGTACTCGGTCGAGCGCTTCCATCGCGATGCGCATGGTTGGGCCATCGCCGGCGGGACCACCAACATGCAGCGCGTTCGCATCGCCTCCGAGTTCCTGGGTCGAAGGTTCGACCAGCGGTCATGACCGAGTCGAATCGCCTCAAACACAACCTCGCGGCCGGCAAGCTGTCGCTGATCGCGGGGAATCATGAGACCACCGACATGATCGACCTCGCGGGCTCGCTCGGTCTGTTCGACGGGGTCTGGGTCGACATGCAGCACGGCGCCGTGACGGTCGAGAGCCTGCCGGACATGTCGCGCGCGGCCGACCTCTGGGGCATGACGTCGCTCGTGCGGGTCAGGGCCAACGACCCGACCATCATCGGGCTCACGATCGCCGCAGGCGTGCACGGCGTCATCGTTCCGCACGTCAACAGCAAGCTCGAGGCCGAGCGCGTGGTGGATGCGGCCAAGTTCCCGCCACTCGGACATCGCGCGGCCTCGGGTGGGCGGCGGAGCTACGGTCGGACCACCGCCGCACATCAGCGGACCGCGAACGACGAGACGTTCGTGGCCGTGATGATCGAGGACATCGCGGCGGTGGAGAACCTCGAGGAGATACTCGCCGTAGCTCACATCGACATGTTCTTCGTCGCGCACTACGACCTTGCCCTGAGCATGGGCCTGGGCGCCGAGGTGGAGCACCCCAAGCTCGTCGAGACATATGACCGGGCGGTCGAGCTCATCGTCGCCGCGGGCAGGGCCGCCGGAGCCGTCGTCAAGGAGGGGGACCTGGAGAAGTACCTCGCCATGGGTGTCCGGTGCGTGAAGATCCCCACCTGGCAGAGCCTGGTCGCGAGCGGCGCTCGCTCGTTCGCCGAACGGGCGCGAGCCGTGAAGCTGTGAGGCGCCCTTAGGGTTGGGGGCTTCCGACCGGGCGCGGCCGCGAGGCCGGCGTGAACAGGAAGTCCACCCAGTTCGCGCGAACCGAGGTCGTGACCTTGCAGTCGAGCACCAGGGGACCGGCGAGGCCGCGGAGCGCCTCCGGAACCTGCTCGAGCTTGGTGAGCGAGTCGATGGTCAGACCCTTTGCCCCGAGTCCCTCGGCGATCGCCGCGAAAGAAGGGTTCTGATAGCGCGCCGTCTGGTCGGGCAGACCGTTGACCTGCAGGAAGTGGATCTCGGACCCGAAGCCTCCGTCGTTCGTGACCACCACCACGATTGGAATCCGGTACCGGACGGCGGTGTCCAGGTCGCCAAGGTTCAGCATCATCCCGCCGTCGCCCACGTCGAGCACCGTCAGCCGGTCCGGGCGCGCCACTGCCGCACCGAGGGCGGCCGCGAGGCCGCATCCGACGGCGAAATACTCGTTGGGGAAGACAAATCCGCGAGGGTCGGGCACCGCGATGTGTGCAGCCGCGAACTCGAAATGGTGCCCGCCGTCGATGACGAGGGTCCGCTCCCGCGGCAGGATGCGGTCGAGCGCCGCCATCACCATCCGCGGGTCAAGCCCGTCGCGGTCGCCGTGATCGGTGACGCTGTCGTTGGGCTTGAACTCCCGGATCCGCTCGGCGACCTCTGGACTCCTGTAGCCGGCGCTTCGATGGCCTCGCCGTTCGAGCTCCCTGACCAGGGCCGCCGCCGCGAGCCGCGCGTCGCCGATCACGGAGATCTCCGCCGGGTGATAGCGACCTGGCGCCTGCGGCTCCGAGTCGAAATGCACCACCCGCGCTCCTCGCACCAGGTCGCCCCGATACGTCGTGTATGGGTTGAGCGAAGCCCCGAACGCGAGGACCAGGTCGGCCTGGGCTACGAGTTCAGAGCCCAGGGGCGTGGACATCGTGCCCACCACCCCGACGTTGTACGGATCTGAGCGGAAGAACGAGTTCGCGAGGAGGCTGGTCGCCATCAACGAGCCGGTGAGCTCGCCCAACCGGGTGAGCTCGTCGTGTGCCCCGGAGCGGACCGCGCCGTAACCGGCCAGGATCACGGGGTGGCGGGCGGCCCACGACTCGCCCAGCAGGTCCGCGACGAGACCGATCCCGTCCGCAGGCGGCTCTTGGGCCGGACTGACCCCCAAGGCGGGCCCAGGACTGGACTGGCCGCCTGGAGCCTCGGCCTCGAGCACGTCCGACGGCAGGTTCACGATCACCGCGCCGCCGCTTCGGGCCCGCTCGAAGCACTGAGCTATCTCGGCGACGGCAGTGGCCGGAGATCGCAGTGTGATGCTTGGAACGTTCGCCGACGCCAGGAGCGCGACCTGGTCGATGTGCTTGCCGACCCGCTCGGCGCGCGCCGCCTTGGCCCGCGCCGGATCGCCGACTCCGATCACCGTGTCTCCGACCAGCACCACGATGCCGGTGCCCGCCTTCGCGGCGGTGATCAAGGGGTTCAGGGCGTTGGTGAGGCCGGGACCCCTGCCGACGATGGCCACGCCGACCTCGCCCGACGCCCTTGCGAACCCATCGGCCATACCCGCGGCGGTGGAGTCGTGCCGGGTGCTGTACAGAGGAATTCCCATCCGGTCAACCTCGACGATGAGCTTCGCCGTCTCCTCGCTCATCAAGGTGAAGAGGGCGCGCACCCCCTGCCGTTTCAGCTCCGCCGCGATCGCGGCGTTGACCGATCCCACCGCCGTCAGCCCTGGTCGGCCTTTTTCAACGACGCGGGGGTGGCGCCGAGGATCGCGTCGCCCCCCGAAATCTCCGCGTTGCTCGCGTGGGCGAGCTGGTGCAGCGCGAAGGAGTGGTCGATACCCGCGCGGAGGCCCATCGCATCCTCCGCGAAGTTGACCGCTTTCTTGGTCAGGGTAAGGGCCATCCGAGGCATCGTCGAGATCTTCGTGGCGATCTCCATCACGGTGGCGTCGAGGTCGGCCGGCGGCACGACCCGATTCACCATCCCAAGCTCTCTCGCGCGAGCGGCGCCGACCCGTTCACCCAGGAAGAGGAACTCCTTGGCGAACCGAGGCCCCATCTGCCAGGGATGCGCGAAGTACTCGACGCCGGGCGCGCCCATCCGAAGCACGGGGTCGGCGAAGAAGGCGTTGTCGGCGGCGATCACCAGGTCGCACGCCCACGCCAACATGAGGCCGCCGGCGATGCAGGCCCCCTGGACCGCCGCGATCGTCGGTTTCGGTATGTCGCGCCAGCGCCGGACGAGCTCGAGATAGACCTCGGATTCGCGGTTCAGCCGGCTCTCGATGCCGGGCTTGCCGACGTGGTCCGGCCACATGGTTACCCGTGGATAGGAGACCTCGATATCGCGGCCTGGGCTGCCGATGTCGTGCCCCGCCGAGAAATGCTCCCCGTTCCCGCGCAGCACGATGACCGCGATGTCGTCGTCCATCGCAGCGCGATGGAAGGCCGCGTCGAGCGCGTACGTCATGGCCGAGTTCTGTGCGTTGCGGTACTGGGGCCGGTTGAGCGAGATCACGCTGACGGCGCCGGACTGCGAGTAGAGGACCGGCTGCTCTGCGGGACCGCTCACCGGCGGCTGTCTTTCCCGCGCACCGCGGACGCCTTGACCAGCTCGTCCGCATCCGCCACGGCGTAGAGCTGTGCGGATTCGAGGTGTTTGCGGGCGGCCGCCACCACGCGAGCTGAGTCGCCCTTCGCGATCAGCTCGATGAGCCGCTCGTGTGCTCGAAGGCCTTCCGACCGGGTGCCGACGTCAGGCATCGAGTGGGTCATGGTCGCCCGCTGCGCCCATGCCCGTTCACCGGCCGACCACACAGCCTCGAGCGATCCGATGACGAGCTTGATGGTCTCGTTGCCGGCGAGCTCCACCAGCACCTCGTGGAACTCGCGACCCACGGCGGCGAACGCCAGCGGGTCGTCGGCGGCGGCCCTCTGCCGCTCGTGGATCTCCTTCAGGAGGGGTACCACCTCGGTGAGCCGGTCGGGCCGCTCCGCGCACAGAGCGGCGCAGATCGGCTCGAACTGCATGATCGCGTCGGCGAGGTCGCGAACCGTGACGTTTCTTGACTCCATCACCAGCCCGATCATGTAGCCGGCGTCGCGGTTGCCGGGCGCATGCACGACGGCGCCTCCCATGTTGCCGCGGCGCACCGTGATGAGGCCCTCGGTCTCGAGGATCCGAAGCGCCTCCCGGAGCGAGGGCTTGGAGACCTTGAACTCCTCAAGGAGATCCTCGAGCTTCGGCAGGATCTCCCCGTCGCGCATCATCCCGCTGGTGATCCGGCGCCGAAGCTCCTCGGCGACCAGCTCGGCCAGGCGAGGCTGGCGCAGCTGCCGGCGGTCGGAGCCGTTGACCCTTGCCACCGTCGCGCTCATACCGTTACCCGCTCGTTCAGAGCTGACATAATGTATTGCCTATTATCCTAATGATTGAGAGTTCAGCGTGTTCAGGTCTGACATGACCGAGGCCGTAATTGTCTCAGCCGGACGCACCCCCATCGGGAAGGCTTTCAAAGGATCGCTCATCGACGCCCGGCCGGACGACATGGCCGCCCATGTCATCCGGACCTTGCTCGACCGGCTGCCGGAGCTCGACCCGGCGGAGGTCGACGACGTGGTGCTCGGGGCGGTGGTCGGCGCCGCGGAGCAGGGATACAACATCGGGCGCGCCGCGGGACTGCTGGCCGGCCTTCCAGACTCTGTTCCAGGCGCCACGGTCAACCGGATGTGCGCCTCCAGCCTCCAGGCGATTCGCATAGCTCACCATTCGATCACGATGGGGGAGGCGCACGTCGTCGTCGCGGGTGGGGTGGAGTCGATCTCGCGCACCGGCGGATCGTCGTTCAAGGCCACCGACGCCAATCCTCGCTTCATCGACGAGGTGCGCAAGGACTTCGTAAACCATTACTACCTGCCCATGGGGCTGACGGCCGAGAACGTCGCGGAGAGATACGGTGTGACGCGTGAGGAGATGGACAGTTTCGCCAAGACGTCGCAGGATCGCGCCGTCGCTGCGCAGGCGAATGGCAGCTTCGACGCAGAGATCATCCCGTACCCGTTGAAGGACGGCTCGCTGCTCACCCGCGACGACGGGCCGCGGCCCGGCACCACGCTCGAAGGGCTGGGGCAGCTCAAGCCGGTCTTCAAGCCGGACGGAAAGGTCACCGCCGGGAATGCCTGCCCTCTGAACGATGGCGCGGCCGCGGTGATCGTCATGTCGGATACGCGGGCGCGGGAGCTCGGCATCAGGCCGCTGGCGCGCATCGTGGCGTCGGCCGTTTCCGGCGTGGCCCCCGAGCTGATGGGCATAGGACCCATTGACGCCGTCAGAAAGGTGCTCGCCCACACCGGCATGAGCATCCGGGACATCGGCGTCGTGGAGCTGAACGAGGCCTTCGCCGCCCAGGTCATACCGGTCTGCCGTGAGCTCGAGATCGACGTCGACGAGCAGCTCAACCCACACGGCGGAGCAATCGCGCTCGGGCACCCTTACGGGATGACCGGCGCGCGCATCATGACAGCGCTCCTGAACGACATGCACCAGCTCGACCGCCAGTTTGGACTGGAGACGATGTGCGTCGGCGGTGGACAGGGCATGGCCATGGTCGTAGAGCGTTTGTGACCGCGGTGTCAGGCGCAGCGCCCGTGACCAGGATGATCAGCGCAGACGCCGAGCTGGTCGCGTTCTACACCGAGCGCGGCTTCTGGGGTTCCGACACCTTGACGGACGTGATCCGCGGCCACGCCTCACGGATTCCGCAGCGCGTGGCTTTCGCGGAGGGCGACGACCTCATGACGTGGGCCGCTTACGACGAGCGTTCGAGTCGGATCGCGGCCGCGCTCATCCGGGCGGGGTTCCATCCGGGCGAGCGTATCGGCGTTCAGCTGCCTGACGGTCCCGATGTCCATGCCGTGTACATCGGCGTCGAAAAGGCCGGGATGACGGTCATCGGTTTCGGTGTCCGGTCGGGAGAGAAAGAGGTCCACCACCTGATGAGCAGGGGCGAGGCCGTGGGGTTCATCTCGGAGGCGAAGGTCAGAGGCGAGCCGACGAGCGCGGTGTACGCGGACCTGGTTCGCGCCGGGCTTCCTCTGCGCGCCCACCTGGTCATGCCGGAGCTCGAGCGAGACGCCCCCGATCCGGCCGGTTCCGCATCAGAGATCGAGCGGCGGCGGATCGGGCCGAACGACCTGTACATGCTGAACTCCACCTCCGGGACGACCGGTCTCCCCAAGATGGTCATGCAGTTCCAGAACCGCTGGATCGCCTATCACCGGATGGCGGTCGACGCGGGCGAGCTGTCCGAAGACGACGTGTTCATGTGCCTGATCCCGGCGCCTTACGGCTTTGCCCAGTGGACCGGCAAGTTCACCCCCACGCTGCTCGGCGCCACCAACATCCTCATGTCGCGGTTCAACGCTGAGACGTGCCTCGAGCTCATCGAACGGCATCGCGTGAGCGTCCTGATGTGCGTGTCGACGCAGTTCATCTTGCTGCTCAACTCCCCAGACTTCACGAAGCGGGACCTGGGCTCGCTGCGGGTGATGTTCACGGGCGGCGAGGCGATCCCTTATGACCGGGCCGCAGAGTTCGAACGCCTCACCGGGGCCAAGGTGCTGCAGTTTTTCGGCTCGAACGAGACCGGCGCTCTCAGCTACACGACCAGCAGGCAGGGCCTCGACACGCGGCTGCGTACGTGCGGCGACGTGATCCCGTTCATGCAGGTCCGCTTGTTCGACGAAGATGGCCTGGACGTGACCGCGATCGGCGGTCCTGGCCAACCCGGATGCAAGGGGCCTGTGACGAGCCTCGGCTACTTCAGGGACGAGAAGGCCAACGCCGAACTGTTCACAAAGGATGGCTGGATGCTGACCGGCGACATCTGCGTGCTCGAGGGCCGGCGGCTTAGGCTGGTCGGGCGCAAGAGCGACTTCATCATCCGCGGTGGCAAGAACATCAGCTCGGCCGCGGTTGAGGAAGACGTCGGCACCCACCCCGCCGTGGCGCTGGTGGCCGCGGTGCCCATGCCGGACGACGTGTTCGGCGAGAAGGTCGCCTGCTACATCGTCCTCAAGGACGGCAGCGAGCTCACACTGGAAGAGCTCCGCGCCCACCTTGATCAGCGCGGTTCCTCGATCGAGAGCTGGCCCGAGCGCCTGATCTTCCTCGAGACGATGCCGATGTCGTCGGGGGGGAAGATTGCGAAGGGGCAGCTGCGGGTGGACATCCGAAGCCGGCTCGCCGCCGAAGGCGTGAAGGGCCGGTGAGCTTCCAGGAGTCCATCCGTGATCGGGTGGCCGAGGTGGTCATGGACTTTCCACCCGTGAACGCGCTGCCCGTCCAGGCGTGGTTCGATCTCGCCGAGATACTGCTCAAGCACGGGCGCAACCCAGAGGTCAGCGTGGTCATCCTCGGCGCCGAGGGACGCGGCTTCTGCGCGGGCCCTGACATGAAAGAGCTCGCGGAGGGCGGCCCCGACGCCCTGGTCCAGGTCAACCGGGCCTGCTATGCGGCCTTCGCCGCGGTGTTCGAGTGCGAGGTCCCGGTGATCGCCGCGGTCCAGGGCTTCTGCGTCGGCGGAGGGATCGGGCTCGTCGGGAACGCCGACATACTCGTCGCCTCGGATGACGCCGTCTTCGGCCTGCCCGAGGTAGATCGCGGGGCCCTCGGGGCGGCCACGCACCTGGCGCGGCTGGTTCCCGGCCACCGAGCGAGGGCGATGTTCTACACCGGCGAGAACGCGACGGCCCGCGAGCTGATGGCCTACGGTTCGGTCCTCGAGGTGGTGTCGCGCGAGAAGCTACGTGAAGCCGCGCGGTCGGTGGCGGCCAAGATCGCCGCCAAGCATCCGACCGTGATCCGGCGGGCCAAGGAGTCGATTAACGCGATCGAGGCCGTGGACCCGCGCAAGAGCTACCGCTTCGAGCAGGGATTCACGTTCGAGCTGAACCTGTCGGACGTGCCCGACGAGGCGCGCCGCGCGTACATCGAGAAGCGCAAGCCCGACTACGAGAAGCGCGATGGCTGACAAGCGCACGACCGAGGCGGAGATCGTCGCCGAGCTCAAAGACGGCATGACCATCGGTTTCGGCGGGTGGGGTGCGCGGCGAAAGCCGATGTCGGTGGTGCGCGCCATCCTCCGCAGCCCGATCAAGGACCTGACGGTGGTCTCGTGGGGCGGTCCGGATGTGGGTCTCTTGTGCGCTGCGGGCAAGGTCAGGAAGCTCGTCTACGCGTTCGTTTCGCTCGACTCGATCCCGCTCGAGCCGCACTTCCGCCTCGCCCGGCAGAGCGGCAGCGTCGAGGCCATGGAGCTCGACGAGGGCATGTTCTACTGGGGTCTGTACGCCGCCGGCTTGCGCCTTCCCTTCATGCCCAACCGCGCCGGGCTCGGCTCGGACGTAATGCGCGTCAACCCTGGCCTCAAGACGGTCCGCTCGCCGTACCTGGATGGCGAAGAGCTGGTCGCCGTACCGGCCTTGAACCTCGACGTCGCTTTCGTGCACATGAATCGCGCAGACGTTCGGGGCAACGGCCAGTTCCTCGGCCCCGACCCCTACTTCGACGAGCTCTTTCTGATGGCCGCGAAGCGTCGCTTCATGACGTGCGAGCGGATCGTGAGGACCGAGGACTTTTCGCGCGAGGGCAGCTTCCATACCCTGAAGATCAACCGCATGCTCGTGGACGGCGTGGTGGCAGCACCCAACGGAGCCCACTTCACGTCTTGCGCGCCCGACTACCCGCGCGACGAGGCCTTCCTGGGCCATTACGCGGCCTCGGCCGGAAGCCCGCAGGCCTGGTCGGACTTCCGGCGGATCTATCTCGACGTCGAGGAGGCCGACTATCAGCGACTGGTGGCGCGGCGATGAGCGCCGCGCGCAGAGCCGACGCCTGCGTGATCGCCTGCGCGGAGATCTACCGCGGCAACGGTGAGATTCTGGCCAACCCGACGGTCGGGACCATCCCGTACATCGGCGCGAGGCTTGCGCGTGCGACTTTCGAGCCCGACCTTGTCATCACTGACGGCGAGGCGATGCTGGTCACCAACGATCAGGCGGTCGGGGCGAACAACGGTCATGCCAACGTGGTGGAAGGCTGGCTGCCCTTTCGACTCACGTTCGACGTGGTCTGGGCCGGCCGGCGGCATGTCGTCATGGGCGCCAGCCAGGTCGGCCGGAACGGAGACACGAACATCTCGAGCATCGGACCGTTCGAGAAGCCGAGCGCGCAGCTTCTCGGGCCTCGGGGCGCACCAGGCAACACGGTGAACCACCTGACCAGCTACTGGGTGCCGAACCACAGCCTCCGGGTCTTCGTCGAGAAGGTGGACTTCGTCTCGGGCGTCGGGCCGGCGAGCGCCGCGCGGCTCGGAGGCAAGCCGGCAGCCTATAACGACATTCGCTTCGTAATCTCAGACCTCTGCATGATCGACTTCAAGGGCGAGTCTGCGTGCGCGCGTCTCGTCGCCGTGCATCCCGGTGTCACGGTCGACGAGGTGCGAGAGAGAACCGGCTTTCCGCTCCAGGGCGGGCAGAGCATCACGACCACGCGTGAGCCGACGCCCGCCGAGATGAGCCTCATCGAACAGCTCGACCCGAGCGGGTTGCGCTACCGGGAGGTCTCGGCGTGAATTTCCTTCGTAGAACCATGACTTCGGTCAAGGAGGTGTGATGGCTCAGGTAAAGACTCAGGCAGTGGAGTTGATCCCTGATCAGTTGTATCGGATCGGCGCGATGATGCCCCTCGACGGGCGCATCAGCTGGGTCCCGCCGGACCTGCGCGGGTACCAACCGGCCAACAGCTTTGTGGTGCTGGATGGGCGCAACGCGACGCTCATCGACACCGGCCCAGCTCTTTACGAAGAGGAGTTCGTGGGCCAGCTCAAGTCGGTGCTGCCCCAGGGTGCGAACCTGACGGTGTTCGTTACGCGGCTCGAGCCGGAGGGGCTTGGTAACATCGGGCCGATCCAGGCCAGCATCGGGATCGACCGGATCATCACCGGCGGCATTCCGAACATGTTCGACTCCTGGAACGAGATCCCGGGCTTCGTCGAGATGTGGAACAACCGCTCCGACTGGCTCGGCGATCGCACCTTCATGGACCGCGTCGCAACCGGTGAATCGATACCGATGGGCGGCTCGGACCGTCTAGTGGTCCTGCCCGCCCCCCTGCGCATTCTGGCTACGTTCTGGGTCTACGACCGCGTGACCCGCGCGCTCTTCACGACGGACGTCTTCGGCCACACCTCGGTCAAGAGCGAGACCGAATCGCCGGTGCGCGCCTCGCTCCAGGAGGACGACACGACGGTCGATTCAGCGAGGCCGCACATCCTGGCCAAGTTCCCGTGGGTCGCGTATGCGAACAACAAGCAGATCGACGAGAAGCTGACAGCCTTATTTGCCGAGCGCCAGGTTGAAATGCTTGCGCCGATGCACGGCTGCGTCCTGCGCGGCGAGGCTCTGGTAAAGAAGCACGTTGACATCCTTCACCGCGTATTGACCGAGAACGAGGAGGCCGACTGATGGCTCCACTGATCCGATCCCTGCCTTTCGAGCTCAAGCCGGGCGTCTTCTGGTTAGGGATCTGCACCAAAGGCGTTTACAACGGCACGCTGGCGCACGGTGAGAATCACCAGTACCTGATCGTCGGCAAAGACAAGACTCTTTTGGTGGACACCGGCTTTCCCCGGATGTGGCCGGAGCTGTCGTCCCAGCTCGACTCGGTCCTGGGGGACCGGCCGCTCGACTACATCTTCCCGAGCCACCAGGAGCTTCCGCACTCGGCGGCTTTGATCCACCTCGCGGCGAAGTATCCGAACGCGAAGATCATCGGCGACGTCAGGGACTACCACCTCTACTACCCGCAGCTCAAGGGTCGTCTGACGCAAATGGCCCCGGACACCGAGATCGACCTGGGCGGCGGCTACCGATTCAAGCTGCTGTTGCCCGTGATGAAGGACCTACCGACGACCCTGTGGGGGTACGAGATGTCGCAGCGCGTGCTGTTCGTGGTCGACGCGTTCCAGGTGCCTCACCCGGACCCCGACCTCGCGGGCGCCGAGGATCCGCTCCACAAGCCTGGCCAGTGCAACATGTTCTTCGAGGAGCTGCCCGGCGTCGACGTGGAGCTGGCCGCCCAGATCTTCAGGCTCGTCTTCTTCGAAAACCGGTATGTGGATCCCGCGGTGACCTACGCCAAGTTCGAGAAGCTGCTGGAAACCCACCCGGCAGACGTGATCGCGTCCACCCACGGCTTTCCGATCCGCGACCCGGAGAAGGCGGTCCCCTTCTTCAGGGCCATCAACGGCGTAGCCGCGGCAGGCAACGAGTTGCCTGTGATCGGGGTCTACAGGGCCGAGCACACGCCGCTTGGGCGGGAACGCAAGTAGGCTGCATGAGATGCCTGACGACGGGGTCGAAGGCGACGGTTCGGGTCTCGAGGTGCCGAAGCCGCCGGAGGGCATCCGGCGAGAGGCCCATGTCGCGGGCAACGGCGAGCTCTTATGGCCGCAGGCCGCGGCCGTCGAAGCGGCGAGATGGATCGCCGGCACCGATATGGCGATCTGGGGCGGCGAGGTCTATGCACCCAGGGGGCCGTTCACGGCGCTCATGGTCGGCGAGTGGCGGACCGATCCACAGCACGGCCCAGATGAACCGTGGCATGAATATGTCGAGCGAGGACTTGCCCAGGCACTGCAGGCGATCGAAGCTGACACGACGACAGGTGACCGCGTTCGCCGGACATCCGACACAGGGGGCGGGCGGCTCTACTTTCTCGCGTACCACCCAGAGTCGGGATTTCCCGAAGACAGGAAGACGCGGATGCCGGCTGGTGAGCTGCGGATGAAAACAGCGGAGGGAACCTGATGGGCGTAATCGACGCCGGCTTATTCCACGAATGGAGCTCGACGCTCACCCTCACTCCGTACATGGAGCCTGCGTGGGCCGAGCTGGTCACTCGCAAAGGCGACCGCGGCGGCCCGCTGCGCCTCGGCACCAACTGGCTCTATCGGAATCCGATGCACGGCAACAAAGCGGCGGCCGCCTACCCGACGAAAGGCGTGCCCGGATCGGATCGCGAGATGCTCGCCAAGCGCCCTGGCGAGCGGCTCGTGCTCGGCTACGACGAAGGTCTGCTCGCGAGCGGCTTCGCCTATCACTACCTGGCGCGAGCGGCCGTGCGCGCCGCGAACGACTGGACCGTCGATCAATGGCTCCAGCACGACCCGCGCCTCTACGGCCTGATCCTGGTTTCGACCGGCATGCCAGACGAGGCGGCCGCTGAGATTCGCAGAGTGGGCAAGCACGAGCGAATGGTCGGTGTCGCCCTTGGGGCCAACGGCCTCGGGCTGCCCTTCGGCCATCCGGTCTACCACCCGATCTACGAAGCCGCCAGCGAGCTCTCCCTGCCGCTCGTGATCCAGGTCGGCAGCGACGCCATGACCGACCAGATCGTGCCGCCGGTGGCGGGTGGTCTGCCCAGCACGTATGCGGAGTTCAAGGTCCTTGGCGGCCAGCCGAGCATGACCCACGCCGTGAGCTTCATCACCGAGGGCGTGTTCGACCGCTTCCCGGGCTTGCGCGTGCTGATGCTGGGAACCGGAGTGGCCTGGCTGCCCGGGTACCTGTGGCGCCTTGACTGGTGGTGGAAGACAAACAGGCTCGAAGCCCCTTGGATGCAGATGCCCGCCAGCGACTATTTCCTCAAGTTCATGCGGATCACGACCTACGGCTTCGAGTGGCCGCGCCAACCCGAGCGCCTGATCCGAGCGCTGAAGACCATCCCGAACGTCGAGGACCTGCTCATGTACGCGAGCGGGTGGCCCAACGCGGACTTCGAAGACCCCGACGATGTGGCCTCGAAGCTACCGGAGGACTGGCGGGACAAGGTGATGCACGGAAATTCGGAAGCCTTCTTCCGCTGGCCCGGCAGGGCGCCGGCCGGTGAGGCCGCCGGCCGCGAGCTGGCGACCGAGCCGGGAGCATAAGAGGCAAGGGAGGACAAGATGGCGAGCTACAGCGGACCGATCATCGACCTCGACATTCACAACAAGTGGAAGCTGGAGTCGGACGTTTACCAGTATTTGCCCAAGGATTGGCGCGATTACGCCGAGGCATGGGCAGCCGGCAAGCCGCCCACCGCGGAGGGCGCCGTCCGCAGCGTCGGCATCAGGCCGCCGAACCTGACCGTGGGTTCGCTGCTGCCCAACGCGGCGCGGCTCGTGAGCTCCTTTCCGGCCGACGGCTCACTTCCCGGCTCCGACTACGAGCTCCTGCGCGAGCAGATCCTGGACAAGCACAACTACTGGCGGGCGATCCTCAACCATGACCTCGGTGAGTACGGCCAGCACCTGAACCCCTATTTCGGGGTCGAGCTGTGCAAGGCCGCCAACGACTGGTGCATCGAGCGCTGGCTTCCGTATGACAAGCGCCTGTACGCCGTGATCGTCGTCCCGACCTCCATGCCTGTGGAGGCGGCCAAGGAGATCCGCAGGCTTGGCTCAAACCCGCGGCTGCCTGCCGTGCTACTCGCCGGTAATGCCTTCGGCCGGCCGTTCGGCGACCCGGTCTATCACCCGATCTACGAGGCCGCGGCCGAGATGGGGCTCAGCGTGATCTGCCACGTGGCGACGGACAGGCCGGGACCCCAGATCACCGAAGTGGGGGGTCTGGCCTCGAACGGGATCATCTACTCGAGCCAGATCAGCCAGGGCGCAATGCACTACGTGACGAGCTACATCGTCCACGGCGTGTTCGAGAAGTACCCGTCGCTCAAGGTCATATTCGAGGAGTTCGGCACCGCGTGGCTGCCGGCGGTCATGTGGGGACTGGACCGGCAGTACAAGCTGCTCCGCCACGAGTCGCCGTGGGTCAAGCGATGGCCCTCCGAATACATCCACGACCACATCAAATGCGCCACCCAACCGTTCGAGGAGAGTCCCGACCCGGAGGGCATGATCGAGGTGATCCGAGCGGCCGAGGGGATGGAGGACATGCTCTGTTTCTCCACCGACTACCCGCACCTGACCTTTGACGACCCCAATTACATCGCCCGGTTGCTGCCGGCCGAATGGCACTCGAAGATCTTCTTCGACAACGCGTGCGACTTCTTCGGATGGCAGGACGAGGCCAGAGCGGCGTTCGGCTCGAAGCCGGCCGCCGTTGGAGGTGCATAGGGCGGTTGCTGGTCGATGCGTGCTCCGTCGACGAGTTGAAGGACGGCCAGCCCATGGTCGTCAAGGTCAAAGGACGCGAGATCACGGTGATCCAGTGGCGGGACGAGGTGCACGCCGTGCGCAACATCTGCCCTCACCAGACCCAGTCGTTCAAGGGCGCGCATGTGCGCCCGAGCTTCACGGCCCGGCCGGGCAGCGTGGGCGAGCTGGTGATGGAGCAGGGTGAGCCAGTGCTTGTCTGCCCGGTCCACACGTGGTCGTTCAACCTCCGTTCGGGAAAGTGCACCGTCGACGAGAGCCTGCGCATCCGCCGGTATGAAACGGCCATCGAGGACGGCAGGCTGCTCATCGATGTCTCCTCGTGAGCTAGCCGGTATCAGCTCGGGGATTCGCCGGCCTTGCTGATCGTGGATTCACAGGTCCATGCGCCGAACACTCCCCACGCCGGACCGATCGACGGCATGGAGTCGGCGAATCTGCTGGCGGAGATGGATCGCGCCGGCGTCAGCCGCTGCGTGATCATCCCGATGGTGCCCCCCGGCGACGACGCCAGCCGCAGCAATCCGGCGGCGCTCGCGATGGCGCGGGCGAACGTGGACCGCTTCGCGGTGATGGCGCCATTCGACCTCACGAGAACTGCGAACGTAGGGCTCCTGTCGAGCTGGCGCGCGACCCCCGGAATGCTGGGGATCCGTCTCGCCTTCCTGCGCGACCCCAACCTGGCACTTTTGACCGAGCGTCGCCTCGAGTGGTTCTGGAGCGCGGCCGAGGAGGAGGGCGTCCCGATCATGCTCCTCGCGCCAAACTTGTCGGAACACATCGAGCGCGTGGCTGAAGAGCATCCACGGCTGCGGCTCGTGATCGATCACCTCAACCTGCACCCGAGCACCGCCTACGACGACCTCGCGGTCGCCGTCAGGCCCCTGGTCGCCCTTGCCCCGCATCAGAACGTCGCGGTCAAGGCCTCCGCGCTGCCCTGCTGGGCGAGCGACGGCTATCCGTTTCAATCCGTCCACGGGGCGCTTTCAGATGTGGTCGCCGCTTTTGGCCCCCGACGCGTCTTCTGGGGCTCCGACCTCACACGCCTTCCCTGCTCTTACTCGGAGTGTGTTCGCCTGTTCACCGAAGCGGTCCCTTTCCTGAGCGAGGCGGACAAGGAATTGATCATGGGGCGCGCGGTGATGGAGTGGCTGCGCTGGGACCCGGACAGGAGCTCAACGAGGGGGAGCCGCTCGGCCGAGTAGGGCCGTCGCGCGTCCTCCAATTCAGGAGGCGGGGGCGCTCGTCCTCACATAGACGCGACCGTCCTCGCGCTCGACCAGGTACGTGATGGCGCGGCGCGCGCCGCGCAGCTCGTGGCCGGTGTGGAGGTCGAACTCGTAGTGGTGCCAGGGACACGCGATCACCGGCCGGCCCTCGTCGAGAGAAAGCGTCACGTGATCGCCGGCCGGACCTGCCTCCAGGAGGGACCGAACGGGCCCCGCGCACAGCGGTCCGCCCTGGTCGGGGCAGTGGTTGCGGATGGCGAAGATGCGACCACGCCAGCGGACGATGCCGATCTCTCGGCCGTCGACCACGACGAGTCGCGACCTCCCCTCCTCGAAGTCGGACTCCGCGCCCACGTCCACCAGGGCTGACACGCTGTTCACCCGACCTTGGAGCGGGCTACCTGAACGACCCGACCGGCTGGTCGACCGTGGTCCTGGCGGTGAGCTCGCTCTCGTCCCAGCCGTACGTCTCGCAGCCGTTCTTGTACAGGAGCTTGGGCATCCATTCCCTCGGCAGCCGTTTGGTGATGTAGAAGGGGTCGTCCGCGTCGAAATGTGGATAGTCGGTAGCGAACAGGAGCACGTCCTCCATGAACGGATACACGTCGAGCAGCGTGCGGAACTGCTTGCTGGTCAGCGTTTCGAGGGGCTGCGTGGACACACGGATGTTGCTGTGGACGTACTCGCTGGGCATACGCTTGACCCAGGGGCTCTCCTCGCGCATCAGCTTGACGTTGGCATCCATCCTCCGGATCAAGGCGGGCAACCAGGTGACGCTGAACTCCACCAGGATCACCTTCAGCGTCGGGTGCCTCTCGAAGACTCCGTTGGCGATGAAGCTCACGACGTGGCGTTGAGCGGTCTCGTGGTTCGTGAACTCCTCCTCGATCCGCGTGCCGGGAACGCCTCCGGCCGAGACGTGACCCACGTCTCCTACGTGCTCGCCCCCGAGGTGGATGGCGATCGGGAGCCCACATTCGGCCGCTGCTTCGTGAATCGGCGCGTAGACAGGGTCGCCGAACGGCTTGCCGAGCGCGCTCACGACCAGAAGGGCCTCGCAGATCTTGGAATGCTTGGCCAGCCGGCGAATCTCCTTGGCGCCCTCGTCCGGAACATGGGTCGGCACCAGGACCGCGGAGCGGATGCGCTCGTCGGGGATGGTGAGCCAGCGGTCGACGTTCCAGTCGTTGACGGCCCTGACCGCGTCGAGGGCCAGCCAGGGGTTGTGCAGTCCGGTCTGCAGACCGATGTCGAAGCTGAGCACCGCCCGCTGCACGTTCAGCGGGTCGAGCAACTCCGCCTTGAGGCGGTTGTAGTCGCTGCCGGGGCGGGTGCCGTCTTCGGGGATGAAATCGGGACGTCGCAGAGGTCCACCGTTGTTCGGGTACGCCAGGAAACCGCCGCCGTTGAGCAGGCGGCTGCCCGAGTAGTGAAGGATCCCGATCTGGCCGCCGGCGCCCACCTCCCGCCACCGCGCGGGGAAGTAGGGGAGCACCTCATCCTCGGTGTTCCAAGTGTGGTGGACGTCGCAATCGATCACTGGGAGCATCGATCTGTTCTCCTCAAAGGGTGAAGGGTTCCGGTTCATCGGTGGTCATCCGGGCCGGGTCGGCGTCGGGATCGCTCCGCCGGGTCGATCTCACGGGCTGAAGGTCTTTCTCACCTGCGCTTGGCCACGCAAACAACCGAGCGGCGTTGTCGTGGAACACCTTGTCATGCCACTCGACCGGCAGCGTGCGCTTCACGTCAGAGACCCATTCTGTATCCCAGCCCGGGTAACCGCTCGCGTACACCAGCATGTCCTCGATTCCTTCCACTGTGCGGAGCAGCTTCACCAGCTGCTCGGAGGCGACCTCCAGATCGAGGGGATGGGTCGTGAAGCGCACCGACTCGCGTACGTACGTGGAGGGACGCTTCGGCGCCCACGGAATCTCGCGGCCGTGGCTGTCGTACTTGAAGTCGAAACGCGCGAGCATCGGCCCGAGCCACTCGGCGCCGGCACCCATGACCAGCACCTTCAGGCCGGGAAAGCGCTCGAACACTCCCTGCGCGATCATGCTGCCGAGGTGGCCGGTCAGAGACTGGTCGGCCAGGATCCTGTACTCGGCGTAGCTGACCGGCGGCCCGCCTGCGGCGTGGTGGGTCAGGGTGTAGATGTTCGATTCGTTCCCGGCCTCGAGCACGATCGGCAGGCCGAGCTCGACCGCCGCCTTGTAGATGGGGAAGTAGTGGGAGTGGCCGCTCAGCAGGCCGCTTCCATTGGCCCCAAGGAGCACCCCCACCATGCGCGGATGTGCTCCGACGCGCCTGATCTCCTGGGCGGACTCCGTGGGAAGCTGGTTCGGGATCAGCACCAGCGAGTACAACCGGTCGTCCCGACCGTCGAGCCAGTTGTCGATGCACCAGTCGTTGGCGGCGCGGATCAGCTCGCGGCCCATGTACTGGGCCGGGTGTACGGCAAGCAGGGCGCCCGTGTCGTACGTGAGGATCGCCCGCTCGAGCCTCTGCGGGTCAAGGACCTGTGACTTCAGTGTCGGATAGTCGGATCCGGCCGGTCTGGACCCGGTGGCTGCGTCCGCCAGCTTGGAGCCACTGATCCTGCCGAAGGTATGCGAGGGGATCACCGGCACCGTGTAGTCCCTGGAAGGGGTGAGGTAGTCGTGCCACGAACGGGGCAGGTACTCCATCAGCTCGCGCTGGTTCGCCCAGTGATGGTGGATGCAGGCGTCGATGATGCGGTCCGGCGATTCAGCAGCGATTCCTGGTGTCACCTCTCTCGCGCACTAGCAGACCAGAAAGCCGAGCCCGGCGTGAAACGCGACAGGATCCCACCGCCGGCTGCCTTCCTCTAAATAATAACAACAATAGCTTGACACCGCCCCTTGCCTCCTTCAAACTCAACCACCGCCCGACCATGTCCTGGCACCTACCGAGGTCCAGGCCAGGGTCGCCAAACCCATAGACAAGGAGAGAGGGGTGCTACCAACATTCCACCAGTTCGGACGGCGGGCGGCAGTCTTGCTCGCGGTCGGGATCCTCGGGGCCGCGTGCGGGCTCGGCTCGACCTCGCAGGCGCCTGGCAACGGCGGAGATCTGACATACGGCGCGATCGTGGGCCTCTCGGGGGTCTTTGGGCCGTACGGCCCCGCTTACCAGGCGGGCATGCAGGTGGCCGCGGACCGCGTCAACGCGGGCGACGGCCTCGTCATCGGCAACAAGAAGTACACGCTCAAGATGATGTTCACCGACGACCGCTCGGACGCTCAGGTCGCGGTCACCCAGGCGCTCTCGATGATCAACGACGACAAGATCAACGTGATCGTCGGTCCCCTCGCCACGGAGGCAACCTCGGCGACGCCGGTCATCGCCCAGCACAACGCCATCAACCTGTCGCTCGCGGCGGGACTGTTCGGCCTCCTAGGGCCGAAGTACCCGTTGCTCTTTTCGGGGCTTCCTTCCAACGCCTACCGCGTCGGCGCAATGGCAGCCGCCGTCAAGCAGCTCTACCCCAACGCCAAGAAAGTGGCCTTCCTCACCGGGAAGGACGACGGGGTGATGGCCACGATGGCCCCAGCCCTCAACGCCGCCGGCATTAGCACCGGGGACTTCACATACCCTGCCGGCACCACCGACATCTCGACGGTGGCCACGAAAGTGGTGGCCTTCCAGCCGGACGTCATCGTGGTCGGCAACTCGCCCTCCGAGGAGACGAGCGACGTCCAGCAGCTGGACGCCGCCGGACTGCCCAAGTCGGTGACGTGCGTTTGCTACTCGACCGAGCTCCCGAGCACCGTCGGCCACCCGCAGCTCTTCCCGAGCGCTTATTCGCCGGTGGACGCAGGTGTGCAGTCCACCCCTGAGATCACAGCGTTCAAGGCGGCGCTGAAGACCAAGCTCGGCAAGGACCCCTCGGCCTTCGACACGAGCATCGCCCTCGCCTACTACTTCGTGGTCCAGCTGACCGCGAAGGCGATGGAGCAGGCGGGGACCACGACCGATGTAAACAAGATCGCGCAGGCTATGACCCAGGTGTCGCTGACCGAGTTCGGCGCCAAGTTCCAGTGGGACTCCGGCCACAACATCACCGTGCCGCTGGCCATGACGCAGATCTCCGCAACAGGCCAGGCCAACGTCATACAAGT
>Ga0307374_10004863_pt1 | contig 22138 bp, 23 predicted proteins | sample OX3MG_FD_202532 | JGI IMG/M metagenome (GOLD analysis project Ga0307374, IMG submission 202532) | Soil microbial communities from Risofladan, Vaasa, Finland - OX-3 | ecosystem: Environmental > Terrestrial > Soil > Coastal area > Acid sulfate soil | place: Finland: Risofladan, Vaasa | collected...
GGCATCGACGTGCTCACCCGCACCCGCGCCCGGCTGCTGGGCGCCCTGGAGACGCTCGGCGGGCTCCTCATCGGCGCGCTGCTGGTGCTGCGCGAGCTGGGCCGGCCGCGGCCGCTGGTGCCGGTGGACCTGATGGCCGACCGCCTGTTCGCGCTCTCGGTGGCGACCTCGGTGGCCTCCTTCACCGCCCAGATGCTCGCCTTCGTGGCCCTGCCCTTCCACTTCGAGAACAGCCTGCATTTCAGCCAGGTCGAGACCGGACTGCTGCTGACGCCCTGGCCGGCGGCGGTGGGCGTGACCGCGCCGCTGGCCGGCTGGCTTTCCGACAAGCTGTCCACGGCGGTGCTCTGCGCCGTCGGCCTGGCGATCTTCAGCGGCGGCCTCGTGGCGATGGCCATGCTGCCAGGCGCCCCGACCGCGATCGACATCGGCTGGCGCATGGCCCTGTGCGGCGTCGGCTTCGGCCTCTTCCAGTCGCCCAACAACCGCATGATGCTGAGCTCCGCGCCGCGCGAGCGGGCCGGAGCGGCCGGCGGCATGCTGGCCACCGCCCGCCTGACCGGCCAGACCTTCGGCGCGGTGATCACCGCGGTAATGCTCTATCTCTTCGGTGATCGCGGCGAGGTGATCGGCCTATGGACCGCCGCCGGCTTCGCCCTCGCCGCCGCCGCCGTCAGCCTGTCGCGCGGCGCAGGCGCAGGCGTCGCGCCTCAGAGCTTGTCCAGTCCGTAGGCGGCGTGCAGGGCGCGCACCGCCAGTTCGGTGTAGGCGGCGTCGATGAGGACGCTGATCTTGATCTCGGAGGTCGAGATCACCTGGATGTTGACGCCCTTCTCGCCGAGCGCCCTGAACATGGTCTGGGCGACGCCGGCGTGGCTGCGCATGCCGACGCCGATCACCGAGACCTTGGCGACGTTGTCGTCGAGGGCGAAGCCTTCGAAGCCGATGGCCTCCTTCACCGCCGCGACCAGCTCCATCGCCCGCGCCGCATCGCGCTTGCCGACGGTGAACTCCATATTGGCCGCGCCGGCCTGGCGCGAGTGGCTCTGGACGATCATGTCGACGTTGACGTTGGCCTCGGTGAGCCGGCCGAAGATCTCCGAGGAGACGCCCGGATGGTCGGGCAGGCCATAGAGGCTGATCTTGGCCTCGTCGCGGCTGTAGGCGACGCCGCTGACGATGCGCTTTTCCATGATCTCCTCCTCGTCGCAGACGATGGTGCCGGCATTGTCGGCGGCGCCCGGCTCGAAGAAACTGGACAATACCCGCAGCGGCACCCGCTGGGCCATCGCCAGCTCCACCGAGCGGCTCTGCAGCACCCGCGCGCCCAGCGAGGCCATCTCCAGCATCTCCTCGTAGGAAATGCTGGCCAGCCGCCGCGCCCGCGCCTCGATGCGCGGATCGGTGGTGTAGACTCCGTCGACGTCGGTGTAGATGTCGCAGCGGTCGGCCCGCAGCGCCGCCGCTACGGCCACGGCTGAAAGGTCCCCCGCGCCGCGGCCGAGCGTCGCCAGCCGTCCCTGCCGGTCGACGCCCTGGAAGCCCGCGACCACCGGAATCTCCCCCGCCGCGAGCGCCGCCTCCAGCTTCTCCGGCGCCACCTCGTCGATCCGCGCCTTGCCGTGCGCGTCGTCGGTGACGATGGGAATCTGCCAGCCGAGCCAGGAGCGGGCGTTGAGGCCAAGATTGCGCAAGGTCATCGCCAGCAGGCCCGCCGACACCTGTTCGCCCGAGGCCACCACCACGTCGTACTCGTCGTCGCAGGCGGGCAGGCCGGGGGCCGCGGCGCCGGCGCCGTCGGTCCAGGCGACGAGCTCGTTGGTCCGCCCCGCCATGGCCGAGACCACCACCGCGACCTGGCATCCGGCCTCGACCTGCGCCACGACCAGGCGACCGACGCGGCGGATGCGCTCCAGGTCGGCCACCGAGGTGCCGCCGAATTTCATCACGACGCGGGGCAAGGGGATCTGGCGCAGCTCTCGAGGCGAAGGCGCCCTTCTAGCGGCGGGCGCCGGAGCGGACAAGGTTGACGCGGTGGCCGAAACAACCTACCTACTTGACTGCCTAATGGAGTTTGATCATGACCGCTGACGCCGAGCGGCTGCGCGCGATCGCGGCGCCGCATGCCACCGTGGCGGACCAGATCCGGGCGCTCGCCGCGGCGGGTGTCGCGCGCGCCGACATCGCCCGCTTTCTCGGCAAGCGCTACCAGCACGTGCGCAACGTGCTCGAGGGCGACGCGGCGAGCGGCGGCTATGTGGTCGGGCGGGCGGACCTCTCGGGGGTTCGGGAAGCCCCGGCGTCCTACAGGGATGGCGACGACGCTGCGCTGATCGAACCCCGAGGGCGCGGAGTTTACTGGCTGCGGGTAAGGCCGGACGGCAGCGTCATGCTGCCCGACGAGTTCGTCGAAGCGTTGGGCGCCACGCCGGGGCGTCGTGTCTATTCACGTTTGAAGGATGGCGAGGTGACGGTTCTCGGTGCGGAAACGGCCATGGAGCACGCTCGGGCCATCGTTCGCCGCATCGTCCCGCCCGAGGTCGACCTGGTGGAGAGCTTCCTTGCCGATAAGCGCGCCGAGGTCGCGCGCGAGGAAGCCAATGACTGACGTGATCCTCGACTCCTCCGCCGTGCTCGCGCATCTGCGCAACGAGCCTGGCGGCGAGATGGTCCAGTCCGCATTTGCAGCCTCCGCCGTCTCCGCGGTCAACTTTGCAGAAATCATCACGAAGCTGATCGAGTGGAACGCGCGGCCTGAAGAGGCCGAGAATCTGGTCGGATTCCTGGGGTACGCCGTCTTGCCGGCGGACCGGCTGCGAGCCCTGGCGGCCGGGCTTCTGCACGCCAGGACGCGGGGAACTGGCGTCTCCCTCGGCGACCGCTTCTGCCTGGCCCTGGCGCGGGAACTCGGCCTGCCGGTGCTGACGGCCGACCGCCGCTGGAAGGGTCTGGACATCGGGGTCGAGATCAATCTGATCCGTTGACGGGCGCCGGCGGCGGGTTCAGCACTCGGCCGATGCACCCCCCCGCCGCCAGCGTCGATCCGCAGGAGGTCGCCCGTTTCTCGGCATTGGCGGCCGAGTGGTGGAACCCGAAGGGCAGGTTTGCGCCGCTGCATCGCCTCAATCCGTTGCGCCTCGCCTTCATCCGCGAGGCGGCGCTGGCCCGTTTCGGGCGCGATCCGGGGGCGCGCCGGCCGTTCGAGGGCCTCGGATTGCTCGACATCGGCTGCGGCGGCGGCCTGCTGTGCGAGCCGATGGCGCGGCTCGGCTTTGCGGTCGCCGGCATCGACGCCTCGGAGCCCGGCGTCGGCGCCGCCCGGGCGCACGCCGGCGAAACCGGGCTTGCAATCGACTACCGGTGCGCCGCCGCCGAGGACCTGCTCGCCGAGGCCGGCGACCCATTCGACCTGATCCTCGCCATGGAGGTGATCGAGCACGCCGCCGATCCCGGCGCGTTCCTGCGCGCTGCCGCCGGCCTGCTCGCGCCGGGCGGCCTGATGATCCTCTCCACCCTCAACCGCACCCTGAAATCGCTGGCGCTGGCCAAGATCGGCGCCGAATATTTGTTGCGCTGGATTCCGGCGGGCACGCACGATTGGCGCAAGTTCCTGAAACCGGGCGAGATTCGCGCCTTCCTCGCCGACGAGCCCTTCGAGGTCCAGGGCCCCTACGGCGTCGGCTTCGATCCGGTCCGGGGGCGCTGGGCGCGCTGCGACGACGCCGGCGTCAACTATCTGATGACCGTGGCCGCTCCGCCCCGGCCGACCTGACGAAACCTTCACGCATCGCGGCCGCGTCGGGGCCGCATCGGGTCTTGCCCCGCGGCCGGCGAGGCGACAGCATGGGCGAGGGGCGCGAGCGGACGTCCGCGGCGGAGGCCGCCTTTTTGGATAACGAGCGCCCCGCCACCCGCCTGCCGCTGTCGTCGATCCTCTCGATCTCGGCGCCCAACCTGCCGCTCAGCACCCTCAGCGTGGCGCTGGTCGTCTATCTGCCCAACTATTTCGCCGGCAACCTCGAGGTCGACATGACCATGGTCGGCCTGGTGTGGATGGCGATCCGCTTCATCGACATCCCCTTCGACGTCGTCATCGCCATGGCCATGGACCGCACCCGCACGCGCCTTGGCCGCTACCGGCCGTGGCTGGTCGCGAGCGCGCCGATCCTTATGCTGGCGGCCCTGCGGCTCTTCATGGCGCCGGTGGGGTTCTCCGCGGGCTATCTGCTGGTCTGGCTGCTGGTGCTCTATCTCGGCAACTCGATGAGCGGCATCTCGCTCTCGGCGTGGAGCGCCACGCTCGCCACCCGCTACCATGAACGCTCGCGGCTTTTCTCGGTGCAGAACGCCGTCGGCGTGGTCGGCAACCTGGCGGCGCTGGCGATGGTCATCCTGCCCCTCGGACTCAGCTACGCCGGCGGCGTCGAGGCCATGGGCTGGCTGGTCATCGCCCTGGTTCCGGCGGCGATCCTGGTCGCCGCCCTGCTCACCCCGGAGCGCATCGCCCCGGAGCTGAAGCATCGCTTCCGGCTCGGCGACTATCTCCGGACCCTGACCAAGCCCGATCTCGCCCGCCTGTTCGCGGCCCAGATCGCCCTGACCCTCGGACCGGGCTGGATGAGCGCCATCTATCTCTTCTACTTCAAGGACGTGCGCGGGTTCAGCGAACAGCAGTCCTCGATCCTGCTGCTGACCTATATCGTCGCCCAGATCCCCGGGGCCTTCCTGGCGGCGGCCCTGGCGCGGCGGATCGGCAAGCATCGGGCGCTGATGGTCGCCACCACCGGCTTCTCGCTGGGCCTGCTCTCGGTCTTCGTCATTCCCAGGGGCGACCTCCTCGTCGCCCTGCCGCCGCTGGCCTGGACCGGGGTGATGGCCTCCGGCTTTGGCCTGATGATCAGCGCCATGCTGGCCGACGTCGGCGACGAGGTTCGGCTGGAGCAGGGCAGGCAGAGGATCAGCCTGATCTACGCCGTCAATGGCCTGGCGGTGAAGATCGCCGCCGCGCTCTCCATCGGCATCACCTTTCCCCTGCTCGCCTGGCTGGGCTACCACCCCGCCGAGGGGCCGGCGAACACCCCGCAGGCGCTGCAGAACCTCCAGATCGCCTTTCTCGCCGGGCCATTCTTCTTCGTGCTGCTCGGCGGCGCCTGCGTGATCGGCTGGCGGCTCGACGCCCGGCGCCACGGCGAGATCCGCCAGGCGCTCGACGCGCGCGATGCCGAGCTCGAGGCGCTGGGCGCCGGCGCCTGGCCGCAGCTCGCGCCGGGGGCGGCGCACGAGCCGGCGCAATAGAGCCGGCCGCGGCGTGCAGCGCCGCCGCGGGGCATGAGCGCGGCGCCGGATCGGCCTATATGTGCGCCAGCATGCCCGACGATGTCTCTTCGCCGCCCCTGACCGGCGCCGCCCTCATCAGGGACGAGGTGCGCCGCCTGCCCGATGCGCCCGGCGTCTACCGCATGTTCGGCGAGGCCGGCGAGGCGCTCTACGTGGGCAAGGCGCGCAGCCTGAAGAAGCGCGTCGTCCAGTACGCGCAGGGCCGCTTCCACACCCAGCGCATCGCCCTGATGGTCGAACTCACCCGCTCGATGGAGTTCACCACCACCCGCACCGAGACCGACGCCCTGCTGCTGGAGATCAACCTGATCAAGCAGCTGAAGCCACGCTTCAACGTACTGCTGCGCGACGACAAGAGCTTTCCAGAGATCGTCATCCGCCGCGAGCATCCGGCGGCGCAACTGAAGAAGCATCGCGGCGCCCACTCCATCAGGGGCGACTATTTCGGCCCCTTCGCCAGCGCCTGGGCGGTGAACCGCACCCTCGACACCCTGCAGAAGGCCTTCCTGCTGCGTTCGTGCTCGGACAGCGTCTACGAGAGCCGCACCCGGCCGTGCATGCTGCACCAGATTCGCCGCTGCTCGGCGCCGTGCACCGGCCTCGTCGCGCTCGAGGACTATGCCAGGCTGGTGGACGAGGCCGAGGCCTTCCTGCGCGGCAGGAGCCGCGCGGTGATGGGGCGGATGGCGGCCGAGATGCAAGGCGCCGCCGAGGCGCTGGAGTTCGAGCGCGCCGCGCGGCTCAGGGACCGCATCCGCGCCCTCGCGTCGGTGGCCCAGGAAACCCAGGTCAACCCCGAGACCGTCGACGAGGCCGACGTCTTCGCCCTCCACGCCGAGGGCGGCCAGGCCTGCGTGCAGGTGTTCTTCTTCCGCGCCGGCCAGAACTGGGGCAACCGCGCCTATTTCCCGCGCATCGACAGCAGCAACACCGACGCCGAGGTGATGGCGGCCTTCCTCGGCCAGTTCTACGACGAACGGCCGATCCCGCGGCTGATCCTGGTCAGCGTCCAGCCCGAGGAGCGCGAACTCATCGCCGAGGCGTTCTGCCTGAAGGCCGGGCGCAAGGTCGAGATCGCCCGGCCGCAGCGGGGGGAAAAGCGCGACCTCGTCGCCCACGCCCTCGTCAACGCCCGCGAGGCGCTGGGGCGCAAGATGGCGGAGAACTCGGCGCAGGGGCGCCTGCTCGCCGGGGTGTGCGAGACCTTCGCCCTCGAGGCCAGCCCGGAGCGCATCGAGGTCTACGACAATTCCCACATCATGGGCACGAACGCCGTGGGCGCGATGATCGTCGCCGGTCCCGAGGGCTTCCAGAAGAACCAGTACCGCAAGTTCAACATCAAGAGCGCCGAACTCACCCCCGGCGACGACTACGCCATGATGAAGGAGGTGCTGCGCCGCCGCTTCGCGCGCCTCGCCAGGGAAGAGGAGGCCGGCGAGACCCCGCCGCGCCCCGACCTGGTGCTGATCGACGGCGGCCCCGGCCAGCTCGCCGCGACGTCGGAGGTGATGGCCGATCTGGGCGTGGACGACATTCCCGTGGTGGGCGTCGCCAAGGGCCCCGACCGCGACGCCGGGCTGGAGCGCTTCTTCCAGAACGGCAAGGCCCCGTTCATGCTCGAGCCCAAGAGCCCGGTTCTCTACTATCTGCAGCGCTTGCGCGACGAGGCGCACCGCTTCGCCATCGGCACGCACCGCACCCGCCGCGCCATGGAGATGCGTCGCAACCCGCTCGACGAGATCGAAGGCGTCGGCCCCGCCCGCAAGCGCGCCCTGCTGCACGCGTTCGGCTCCGCCCGCGGCGTCTCACGGTCCTCGGCCGAGGACCTGGCCAAGGTGGAGGGCGTGAGCCAGGCTCTGGCGCAGCGGATCTCCGACCATTTCAGGAAGGCGTAGCCGGCCTGATCGTGGAGGTTGCGGAACACCGGACGCGAACAGTCGTTGGCGACGGATGAAGCACCCACGCGTGTTCGTCGCGCTGGCCTCGATGGCAAGCTTCGGAGCGGCGGGACTGGCGTAGTTCGCCGTCCGAAACCGGATGCCGATCGGAAACCGATCGACGCCCGAACCTTCCAGGCCGGTGTCGCTGCAGCGCGACCTTGGTCTCTGGTACGAAATCGGCCGATACGAGAACGGGTTCGAGCGCGGCCTCGAAGCGGTGACCGCCGACTATGGCGAACGCCCGGATCGAACGATTCGAATCGTCAACAAGGGGCGAGTAGGGTCGCCTGCGGGCCGTACGCGGATGGCGGAAGGTCGAGCCAAGGTGGTCGGCGGCAGCGCGAACGCCAAGCTGAAGGTCTCGTTCTTCGGCCCGTTCTTCATCGGCGACTACTGGGTGATGGACCACGCCGAGAACTACGCCTGGTCCATCGTCGGCGAACCCTCCGGTCGCTACCTCTGGCTGCTCAGTCGAACGCCCGCGCCGTCGGCCGAGACGAGAGCCGCGATCGAGCTGCGGGCGCGGGAGTTGGGCTATGACACCAAGCTCATCCGCGTCACGCAACAGGGGGTTGCGGGGGCGCGGTAGGAGCACGTCCCTGATCCAGGGCGGACGAGCGGCGTGCCGGATCGCTTGCACGCCGCCAGAAAGGCGATGGCGCGCGCGTGAGCGGGCGAGCTCGACAGCCCCTCGGCAAGGACACCGATGTCCTTTAGGCTCCCGAGATGACATCTCCGCAGCCGCCTCCCGCGATCCAGTCGCGCGTGGCAAGAATCGTGGGCTGGCCGCCGCAGGCTTGGCGGCCCGTGACCGGCGGCTACACGCCCGCGGCGCGCTTCATCGCGGCGGCAGCCGACAAGAGCGCCTTCGTCAAGATCGCGACGACGCCACTCACCGCCAGCATGCTCCGCCGCGAAGCGCTGGCGTATCAACGCCTCGTCGGGCAATTCATGCCGCGTCTGCTGGGCTGGGAAGATCATGAGACCTCGCCGATCCTCGTCGTCGAGGATCTGAGCGAAGCGCGGTGGCCCCCGCCATGGGACCGCCCGCTGATCGACACCGTTCTCGCGGGCCTGGCGGATATGCATGCGGGTTCGGCCGAGCTGCCGTCCTTTCATCGGGTTCATGGCGCCGCGGCGCTGAATGGCTGGTCGACAATTGCCGCAGCGCCGGAGCCGTTCCTCGCATTGCGACTGGTCACGCCGGCAGGGCTCGATCAGGCTCTGCCAACGCTCGTCGAGGCGGAGGCTCGCTGCGTCGCGACGGATCGGCCGTGACCCATTTCGACCTGCGCAGCGACAATCTCTGCCTCTCCGCTGGGGGGCTGAAGCTCGTCGACTGGCCCGCAGCGTGCCTCGGCAATCCGCAACTCGACCTGGGATTCTGGCTGCCCAGCCTGCAATCCGAGGGCGGCCCGGCGCCCGAGACGATCCTCCAGGACGCGCCGGAGATCGCCGCCGGCGTCTCGGGCTATTTCGCGTCCAGAGCCGGGCTGCCCGGCGTGCCGGACGCGCCGCTGGTTCGCCGCGTCCAGAAGGAGCAGCTGCTCGCCAGCCTGCCCTGGACCTGCCGTGCCCTGGGACTGCGGCCGCCGAGAGTCTGATCAGGCGTCCCAGATCAGCCGCGGTCGGGGCCGCTGCGTCGCGTCCGGGACGGAGGCGGCGTAACCGAGGCAGATCGCCGCCACGGGGTTCAGGTCCGGGGGGATGCGAAGCTCGGCCTTGGCTTGCGGCGTCCGCAGCCAGAGCATCGGAGCGCCCACCCAGCAGGCGCCGAGGCCGCGAGCGTGCGCGGCTGGCGCCTCACGCGGGATCGGCCAAAAGATCGGCCACTTGCAGGCTAAGCCTTCTGGAAAGCTCTTTCCTTTCGGGCTACTAGACCGCAGGTGGACCTGCACGAATTCGGCCAGCCATGATTCTGGAATCCCCCAGCCGGATCGAACCGGCAATGCTCGAGGCGCCCACGGTCGAGATCGCCGACGTGATCGCCGAGCTGACCGCCGCGTCGGCGACGCTGGGACAGGCCCTGCACCCCAGGACCGCGGCCAGCCTCGCCAATGTCGTGCGCCTGATGAACACCTACTACAGCAACCTCATCGAGGGCCATGACACCCGCCCGCGCGACATCGAACGGGCTCTGGCCGGTGAGTTGGACAAGGAGGAGGGCCGCCGCAACCTGCAACTCGAGGCCGCGGCCCACGTACGCGTCCAGGCCGAGGTAGACCGGCTGGTGGACGCGGGCGCTCTGCCGGCCCCGGCGTCCACCGAGTTCCTGCGATGGCTGCACCGCGCCTTCTACGCAGGCGCTCCCGAGGCCATGCTGATCCTCGAGACCGGGGATCGCCGCATCCGCATGACGCCGGGGGAGTGGCGAAGCCGTCCCGAGGAGGACATGGCGGTGGGGCGGCATCTGCCACCCTCCAGCACGCGCGTAGAGGCCTTCATGCGGCATTTCGAGGAACGGTTCCGCTTCGAGCGGATGGGCACGGCCGCCCGGATCATGGCGATCGCGGCCGCCCACCACCGCTTCAACTATGTTCATCCCTTCCCGGACGGGAACGGTCGGGTCAGCCGGCTCATGAGCCACGCCATGGCCCAGGCGGCCGGAATCGGCGCCCACGGCCTCTGGTCGGTCTCTCGCGGCCTGGCGCGGGGCCTCGCAAGCCGCGGCGACTACAAGCGCATGATGGACCACGCCGATGCGCCTCGGCAGGGCGACCTCGACGGCCGCGGCAATCTCTCCGAAAAGGCTCTCGCGGAGTTCACCCTGTGGTTCTTGCAGGCGTGCCTGGATCAGGTGACCTTCATGTCGGGCCTCTTCGATCTGAATGGCCTGGCCCGGCGCCTGCGGGCCTATGTGGAGCGCGATGCCGCTCTGAAGCCGCAGGCGGCCCGGCTCCTGGAGGAAGCGCTGATCCGGGGTGAGTTCGAGCGCGGCGACATCGGGCGCATCACCGCTCTGGCGGAGCGCACCGCGCGGCGAGAACTGGCGCGGCTGATCGACCTCGGCCTCTTGGCGTCCGATACGCCGAAGGGCAAGGTGTCGCTGCGATTTCCGGCGCATGCGCTGGAAGATCTCCTCCCGAGGCTCTATCCGCAGAGTTGAGCGCCGTCTGGCGGCGTGAAGTTTCGGGCGCATTCGACCGCCTGAGAGGCTCGCCAGGGCGCAGATCGAATGCGACAAGGCGTCTCGTTTCTGTTCGAGCGGCTAGCGCAGAGGAGGCGCGACGATGAGCGAAGTCGTGAAGGTGGCCGACGCGGGCCACGTCCGCACCATCACCCTCGACCGGCCGCAGAAGAAGAACGCCCTCGACAACGAGCTTGCCTGGGGCGTCATCGGCGCGGTGGACGCGGCGGCCAAGGACGATCAGGTCTGGGTGGTGGCGATCACCGGCGTCGGCGACGCCTTCTGCGCCGGGCTGGATCTTTCCGGCTCGGAGCGGTTCCATCCGGGCTCGGCGCAGAGCGCCCAGCTCGACGACATCTCCTGGGTCGGCAACTTCCTGCTGGCGATCCGCAAGCGCTGCGACAAGCCGGTGGTGGGCGGGATCAACGGCGTCGCGGTGGGCGCGGGCCTCGGCCTCGCCATGGCCACCGACGTGCGCCTGGTCGCCCGCAGCGCGCGGCTGATGGCCGGCTACACCCGCATCGGCGGCTCGCCGGACGCCGGGCTCACCATCACCTTGCCCCAGGCGATGGGCTATGAGCGCGCCATGCGCTTCATGATGGAGAACCGGACGGCGAACGGCGAGGAGGCGGTGGCCTGGGGCATGGCCGGCGAGGTGGTGGACGACGCGGCGTTCGCGGACCGGCTCGCCGCCTATTGCCGCCAGCTCTGCGAGTGGTCGCCGATCACGCTGCGGCTGCTGAAGCGCGGCATGGTCAAGTCGCTGGAGACCACCGACATGGAGCAGCAGCTGCGCTACGAGGTCGGCAACATCCGCATGGCCTTCGCCAGCGCGGACGCCAAGGAGGCGCGCCAGGCGTTCTTCGAAAAGCGCAAGCCGGTGTTCGCCGGCCGCTGAGCGCGCCCGCACCGGGGATCGCACCGGCGCCGCGCCGCGTTCGCCCGCAGCAGCCATGAAGCACCTTCCCAACCTTCTCACCGGCTTGCGCCTGGCGCTGGCGCTGTTCGTGTTCGTGGCGCTGGTGGCGGCCGGCGGCGACGTCGGGCGCCTGGGCGCATGGACGAGCCGCACCGGCGCCTTCGCCCTGGAGCGCTGGGCCCTCTTCGCCTTCGTGCTCGCCGCGGCGAGCGACTTCTTCGACGGCTGGCTGGCGCGACGCCTGGGCGCAACCAGCCTCTGGGGCGCGATCCTCGACCCCATCGCCGACAAGGTGCTGGTCTGCGCCGCCGTGCTTGGGCTGCTGGCGCTGCGGGACGGCTGGGTGGCGCTGCCCGGCGGTCTCATACTGTTCCGCGAGTTCGCCGTCAGCGCGCTGCGCGAAGTCCTCGCCGGCAAGGGGCTGAGGCTGCCGGTGACCATACTGGCCAAGTGGAAGACGACGATCCAGCTCGCCGCCCTCGCCGCCGCACTCTTCGCGGCGAACCCACCGGCCTTCGGCGTCGCCGGCGGCGCAATGGCGAGCGCCCTGGGCGCCGGCGCCCTGGCGCTGCTCTGGCTGGCCGCCGTCCTCACCCTCGTCACGGGGGCGCAGTATCTGGCCCAGGCGTGCAGGGCGCTTTCCGCGCCATGACCCTCGCCGGCGCCGCCCGGATCCAAACCCAGCGCCTGACGCTTCGGCGTGCGGCGCCTGGCGACGCCGTCGCGCTTCACGCCATCTTCAGCGACGCGCGCGCGATGCGGTACTGGTCGACTCCACCGCACCGGTATCTGCAACAGACCCGGGCATGGCTGGACGCCATGATCTCGCCGGCAGACGAGGGCGACGACTTCATCGTCGAGCATCGCGGGCGCGTGATCGGCAAGGCCGGCTGCTGGCGCCTGCCGGAGATCGGCTACATCCTGCATCCAGAGTACTGGAGACAGGGCTTGGCCCACGAAGCCTTGGCCGCCGTCATCGCGCACGTCTTCGCCGCCCACGCAATCCCAGCGGTCACGGCGGACGTCGATCCGCGCAACGAGGCGTCGCTGAAGCTCCTGAAGCGACTGGGTTTCGAGGAGACCGGAAAAGCCGCCGCGACCTATGAGGTCGCAGGCGAACTCTGCGACAGCGTCTATCTCGCGCTTTCGCGCCCGCGGCGTGCGCCCTGATCCGAGGTTTGCAGCAGCCGCGCTATATCTCGACCCGGGCCGACGACGTGGAGAATCTCGATGGGTGGCTCATCGCCGCGGTAGATGATCGTGTAGCGCCCCATGACGGTCCAGAACCGGACCGGCCGGTCGGTGAGATCGTCGCGTCTGTGGCCCATGCCAGGGCGCCGAGCCAGCTTCTCGGCGGCTCGCGAGAGCGCAAGCCGAATGCGATGAGCGCCCGACGGGCTTCTATCGCTGATATAGTCGATGATCGCATAGAGTTCTCCTCGACCTGCGGCGAGAACTCATAAGACTTCACCCGTGGGCCCGCTTGGATGCCTTGGATTCGATCAGCCGATCGAGTTCTTCGAACACCATCTCGCCGTCGATGCCTTCACCGCGATCAAGCGATGCACTCGCCTCGTCGAGTTCAGCATTGAACCCGGCGAGTAGTCGCTCATGCTCCTGGTCTGGCTCGAACAGCCGTCGCAACGCATCGCGCACGACTTCACTGGCGGTGGAATAGAGGCCGGAGTCAACCTTCGCGGCGATCCGGCGCTCGAACTCGGGGGTGAGGGAGATGTTCATGCGCGTAGCAGATTAGGCGCAGGATTGGCTATGACATCGGGTTCGCCGGCGGCGGCGGATCGTCGGGCAGGGGGATGAATTCTCCCGAATCCAGGTCGGGCAGCTTCATCCGGCCGGCGCGCCAGTCGGCCTTGGCTCCGTCGATGCGCTGCTTCGACGAGGAGACGAAGTTCCACTCGACGAAGCGAGGGCCGATCGGCTCGCCGCCGAGCAGCATCACCGTCGCGTCGGTCACCGCCTCGAACGATACCGGCGCGCCGGGCGCGAACACCAGCATCCGCCCATGGGCGAAGCGGCGGCCATCCACCTCGACCTCGCCCGACGCCACATAGGCGGCGCGCTCCGGATACTGGGCGCCGAGCTCCGCCCTGGCGCCGGCGGCGAGCCGCCAGTGGACGTAGAACATCGGCGAATGGGTCTTCACCTTGGCGCTGGCGCCGAAGGCCGCGCCGGCGATCAGCCGCGCCCAGAGGCCGTCGCCCTCGTAGGTGGGCAGATCCTCGGGGCCGTGATGGGCGAAGCTGGGCTCGGTCTCCTCGTCGTTTTCGGGCAGGCCGACCCAGGCCTGGACGCCGTGCATGGCCCCGCCGTCGCGGCGCAGGCGCTCGAAGCGCTCGGAGTGGGTGATGCCGCGCCCGGCGGTCATCCAGTTCATCTCGCCCGGCGCGATGGCGACCTCGGAACCGACGCTGTCGCGGTGGGTGATCTCGCCCTCGAAGAGGTAGGTCACCGTGGCGAGGCCGATGTGCGGGTGCGGGCGCACGTCGACGCTCCTGGGAAAGCCGGGCGCGAAGTCGATCGGACCCATGTGGTCGAAAAAGACGAACGGTCCCACCATCCGGCGCTGCGGATGCGGCAGCACCCGGCCGACCTCGAAGCCGCCGAGATCGCGCCGCCTGGCTTCGATGACGAGGTCGATCATTCGATGGCTCCGGCTCAGGCGCGCACGCCCACGTGGGGGCTGACGAGGCCCAGGGGAATGGTGGTCGAGGATTTCACCGAGCGGATCACGATGCGGCTTTCGATGTTGGAGACGAGGCCGAGCGACAGGATTCGCTCGCGCAGGAACTCGTCGAAGGCGTGCATGTCGCGGGTGACGATGCGAAGCTCGTAGTCGGCCGCGCCGGTGACGGTGGCGCACTGCACCACCTCGGGCCAGCGCTTCACCGACTGCTCGAAGGTCTCGAGATTGTCCTTGGTGGGCAGGGAGAGCTTGACGGTGCAATAGACCTCGAAATCGAGGCCGAGGCGTTCGCGGTCGAGAATGGTCACCCGCCGCTGGATGATCCCGTCGTCCTCCAGCCGCTTGATGCGGCGCCAGCAAGGGCTGGAAGACAGACCCACCCGCTCGGCGATCTCGGCCACCGAAAGGCTGGCGTCGTGCTGGATCAGATCGAGAATCCGCGCATCGACGGAATCCAGGGTCTCGGACACCATTTACCCCCTGTCCAGCCACAGCCTAGAACAATCTGCCGGATTCCAGCGATTTCAGGGCACGGCTTTGGCAAGCGTTTCGCCCGGCCTTATATATTCTTGCGACTTGCGCCGAAAGTGCGGCCGGAAAGAAAGTCTCATGCGCCACGCCGAAGTTGCCCTGGACGACAAATATCTGCTCCAGGACGGTCGCGCCTTCATCACCGGCGTGCAGGCGCTGGTGCGCGTGCTCCTCGATCGGCGCCGGCTCGACCGGCGCGAGGGGCTCAGGTCAGCCGGTTTTCTCTCGGGCTATCGCGGCTCGCCCCTCGGCGGCCTCGACCAGCAGGCCCACCGAGCCGCCGAGCACCTGAAGGCGGCGGACGTGGTCTTCAAGGAAGGTCTCAACGAGGATCTGGCGGCGACGGCGGTCTGGGGCAGCCAGCAGGCGAACCTCTTTCCCGGCGCCCGGTACGACGGCGTCTTCGGCATGTGGTACGGCAAGGCGCCGGGCGTCGACCGCACCGGCGACGCCTTCAGGCACGCCAATTTCGCCGGGACCTGGCCAAGGGGGGGCGTGGTGGCGGTGGCCGGCGACGACCATTCCTGCAAGTCCTCCACCCTGCCCTCCCAGTCCGAGTTCGCCTTCCAGGATTTCGAGATGCCGGTGCTCGCCCCGGCCGACGTGCAGGAGGTGCTGGACTACGGCCTGATCGGCTATGCGCTGTCCAGGTTCTCGGGGCTGTGGGTCGGGCTGATCGCGCTCGCCGACACCATGGATTCCGGGGCCACCATCGACGTCACCCTGGATCGCCATGTCCATCGCCTGCCCGAGGGCTTCGCAATGCCTGCCGGCGGCCTCGGCATCCGCCTGAAGGACCAGCCGATGGACAAGGAGCGGCGGCTGCGGCTGCACAAGCTCCCGGCCGCCCTCGCCTTCGCCCGCGCCAACCGGATCGACCACGCCGTCCTCGGGGGACCCCGGCGGCGCCTCGGCATCGCGGCGCACGGCCAGGCGTACAAGGACGTGATGGAGGCGCTCTCGGCCATGGGTCTGGGCCTTGCGCAAGCGGCGGACCTGGGGCTGGCCGTCTACAAGGTGGGGATGCCGTGGCCGCTGGAGCCGTCGGGGATGCGCGCCTTCGCCCGCGGCCTCGAGACCCTGATGGTGGTCGAGCACAAGCGGCCGCTCCTGGAAGCCCAGGCGCGCGCCGCCCTCTATGACCTGCCGGCCCACGCCCAGCCCAGGGTGATCGGCAAGGTCGACGAGAAGGGCCACCCGCTGCTCTCCGAGCTGGGATCGCTCTCGGTGGCCGAGGTGGCGCTCGCCATCGCCGACCGGCTGCCGCCGGGTCCGCACATGCAGCGGGTGCACGCCTTCCTCGACCGGGTCTCGGCCTCGGGCATGGCGGCGGTGACGCTGGGCGCCGATCAGGTGCGCCGGCCGTTCTTCTGCTCGGGGTGTCCGCACAACACCTCGACGCGTCTGCCCGAAGGCTCGCGGGCGCTGGCCGGCATTGGCTGCCACTACATGGCGAGCTTCTCCGACCCGGCCACCGATCTCACCAGTCACATGGGCGGCGAGGGCCTCGCCTGGGCCGGCGCCAGCCCGTTCACCTCCGAGCCGCACGTCTTCGTCAATCTCGGCGACGGCACCTACAACCACTCCGGCTCGCTCGCCATCCGCGCCTCGGTGGCCATGGGCAGCCACGTCACCTACAAGCTGCTCTACAACGACGCCGTCGCCATGACCGGCGGCCAGCGGCCCGAGAGCGGCTTCTCGGTGGCCCAGATCACCCGCCAGCTCGCCGCCGAGGGCGTCGCCCGGACGGTGGTCGTGGCCGAGGACCCGAGCCGCTATGCGCGCGCCCGCGATCTCGCGCCGGGCGTAAAGGTGCATCCGCGCCGCAACCTGATGGCGGTGCAGCGCGCCCTCCGCGCCGAGCCGGGCGTCACGGTGCTGATCTACGATCAGGTCTGCGCCAACGAGAAGCGCCGCCGGCGCAAGCGCGGCGCCATGCCGGCGGCGCCGAAGCGGGTGTTCATCAATCCGCTGGTCTGCGAAGGCTGCGGCGACTGCTCCAGAGCCTCCAACTGCGTCTCCATCGAGCCGCTCGACACCGAGTTCGGCCGCAAGCGCCGGATCGACCAGTCGACCTGCAACCAGGACTATTCCTGCGTCGACGGCTTCTGCCCCTCGTTCGTGACCGTCGAGGGCGCCGCCAACGCGCAGGCGCGGCCGCTGCCGGCGCTCACCGCCGAGTCGACCCCCTTGCCCGAAATCGCCGCGGTCGAGGGCGTGCGCAACATCGTCTTCACCGGCATCGGCGGCACGGGCGTCACCACCACCGCCTCGATCCTGGCCATGGCGGCCCACATCGATGGCATGGCCGCGTCAGTGGTGGACATGACCGGCCTCGCCCAGAAGGGCGGCGCCGTCTTCAGCCACGTACGGATCGGCGAGAGCGAGACGACGTCGGTCGGCGGCCGCGTGCCGGCGGCCAGCGCCGATGTGCTGATCGCCTGCGATCTTTTGGTGGCCGCCGGCCCCGAGGCGCTGGCGCTCTACGCCAGGGACCGCACCCAGGCTTGCGGCAACGCCGATTTCCAGCCCACCGCCGATTTCGTCACCGACCGCGAGGCCCGCTTCGACGGCGCGGCGATGCAGCGGCGCATCGGCGCGGCCACCAGGGCCTACGACGGCTGCCCGGCCGTGGCGCTGGCCGAACAGCGCCTCGGCGACGCCATCTACGCGAACATGATCATGCTGGGATTTGCCTGGCAGAAGGGCCTGGCGCCAGTCTCGGCGCGGGCGCTCTACCGCGCCATCCGCCTCAATGGCGTCGAGACCGAGACCAACCTCCAGGCCTTCGAGATCGGCCGCATCGCCGCGGCCGACCCCGCCAGGCTCGGCCCTGGCGAGACGGCGGCGACCACGCCAGAGCAGATGTCGCTGGACCAACTCGTCGACCACCGCGCCGGCGAACTGGAGGCCTATCAGAACCGCGCCTACGCCGAGCGCTATCGCCGGCGCATCGCCCAGATGCGCGCAGCCGAGACGCCGCTGGCCAGCGAGGCGCTTTCGCGCGCCGCGGCGCTGAACCTCTTCCGGCTGATGGCCCGCAAGGACGAGTACGAGGTCGCCCGGCTCTACACCGACGGCCGCTTCGATGCGGCCCTGAAGGAGACCTTCTCGGGCGGCAGCGCCAAGGTCTGGCTCGCGCCGCCGATCCTCGCCCTGAAGGACGCCGAGGGACGGCCGAAGAAGGTCGCGTTCGGCGGCTGGATGCTGCGCTTCGGCTTTCCGCTGCTGGCCAGGCTGAAGGGCCTGCGCGGCGGCCCGTTCGACCTCTTCGCCCACTCCGAGGATCGCAGGCTGGAGCGCCGCCTGCTCGCCGACTACGAGGCCGGGCTCGACCGGCTGGCCGCCGGCCTCGACGCTGCACGCCTGCCGCTCGCCATCGCGATCGCCGAACTCGCCGACCAGATCCGCGGCTTCGGCCACGTCAGGGCCGCCGCGGCGAAGACGGCGCAGGCAAAGGCCGCCGCCCTCTGGGCGGCCTGGGAGGCGGCATCGAAGCCTTGACGGGCGCCGGCCGGCGGCCCAGCGATGGCGCAAACGGAACCGGGAGCCGCCGATGTCCGGGCCTGCGCCTTTCACGGTCGATTGGGACGGCGCCGCCGTGGGCGCGGTGCTGGACCAGATCAGGGCCTATCCCTGGCCGCCCGCGCCCGCCGTTCCCGACGGCTGGGCCTATGGCTGCGACGCCGCCTTCCTGAGGCGCCTGTGCGCCCATTGGCTCGATGGCTACGACTGGCGGGGCGCGGTGGCCGAGCTGAACCGCTATCCGCAGTTCACCGCACGCGTCGAGGATTTCGACCTCCACTTCGTCCACGTGGTCGGCGAGGCGCAAGGACGCCGGCCGCTGCTGCTGAGCCATGGCTGGCCGGGCAGCCACTATGAATTCTGGGGCGCCGCGGACCGGCTCGCCTGGCCTTCGCGCCACGGCGGCTCGGCCGCCGACGCCTTCGATCTGGTGATCCCGTCCCTGCCGGGGTTCGGCTTCTCCTCCAAGCCGCAGCGGCCGTTCGGCCAGCGCGCGACGGCGCGGCTCTTCAACACCCTGATGACGAAGACCCTGGGCTACGACCGCTACCTCGCCCAGGGCGGCGACTGGGGCGCGCTGGTCACCTCCTGCCTCGGCTACGATCACGCCCGGCACGTCAGGGCGATCCATCTCAACATGAGCGCCTTTCGCCCGCCCGGCGGCCCCAAGAGCCCCGAGGAAGTCGCCTGGGCCACCGGTCAGGGTCGGATGATGGACCTGCTGGGCGCCTATTTCCGCCTGCAGATGTCCAAGCCGCAGTCGCTCGCCTGGCTCGGGGCCGGCAATCCGGTGGGTCAGGCCGCCTGGATCGTCGAGCGGTTCTACGACTGGTGCGACCGGCGCGCCAAGCCGTTCGAGGCGGTGTTCAGCCTCGACCAGCTGATCACCAACGCGATGATCTATGTGATGACCGGCAGCTTTGCGACCGGCGCCTGGTACTATCGCGCCCTCATCGAGGAGGAGGGCGTCGCGCTCAAGGAAGGCGAGCGCTGCGAGACCCCGACCGCCTTCGCCAATTTCCCCGGCGAGGCGCTCTATTCGGCCCCGCCGCGCAGCTTCGCCGAACGCGCCTACAACATCGTCCGCTGGACCGACCAGCCGCGCGGCGGCCACTTCGCCGCCATGGAGGAGCCGGACCTCTTCGTCGATGACGTCCGCGCCTGGGCGCGCGAGTGCGGCTGAGAAGCCATCTCGAGGCGGGGGCGCGGCCTATCGGGACTTGACTGTGGCCCGAGTCGGGAGCGGTCGCCGCGAGCCGCGAGGCGGGTTCTCGGGTGGCGGATCGCCAGGACGCGCCTCGCCCGGACGGCGTTCGGCGAGCTGCTTTTCGGCTTGCGCCAATCCTCGATCGATGGCGTCCAGGACTTCTCGAGCGGTCAAGTTGGTCATGGCCTTGCACCTTGGACGGCGGCCCAGCGCACCGGATCGCGCAGGATCAACCCGGACTCAGGCGTTTTTTCCGCGATCGACACGCGCCCTTTGTCTGAGTTGTCATATATGGCCGCGATGTCGGCCAGCGGCAGATAAAAGCGGCGCAGGTTCTTCAATCCAGCCCAGTAGCGTCGGACCACGATTTCAGGCGCGACACCATGGCCGCCCCCGGCCACCCGCGTCGCCACTCTCTCCAACGCATCTTCGGGTGTTGGAAGCCACAGGTAAAGAAGCGTGATGCGCCAACCCTCCATCTGGCTCTGGCGAAGCCAGTGGAGGTGGGTCCGCCCAGAACAGGTGGTTTCGAATGCGAAGCTCTCCCCGAACTCCCTGAAGTAGCGTATCCGCTCAATCATCAGCCGACCGGCGGTGGTCGCGGCCGCGTCGGCGTTGAACGGCGAGAGTCCCCTCGCGATTTCATCGGCGTTGACGAACTCGCGTATCCCGAGTTGGCGCGGAACGACCGCAGGCGCAGCCGTCGTCTTGCCCGCGCCATTGGGGCCTGCGATGATGACGATATCCTTCAGGTCTCGGACCGACCCAGAGCGCGCAATTTGGAACCGTTCGGGCCTGTTTCCAGCCGCGTCAACGGCCGCGCAGGCAGCATTCCTCGCATCTACTTGCCGCCCTTCGCCGTCCAGGCGCGGCTCTCGTCGCCGACGATGTCGACGAGGTTGCCCATGAAGAGGTTGGCGTCGATCAGGTGCAGGCCCCAGTTCTTCTGCACCATGCCGCCGAAGATCAGGTCGCCGGGGATGTCCTGCGCCCGCGGGCCTGCGGCCGGAATGATCCGGATCGCCAGCAGGTGGAACGGACCGGAGTGGACGCAGGTCGCGGTCAGCATGCCCACCGGCTCGACGAAGGGGGTGGCGATGGTCTTGCCCTTCACCCATTGGAACCGCTGCGCCTGGCCCGCGATCGGGGCGACGCCGAAATAGGGCTTGGCGAGGCCCGCGCCGCCGGCGAGGCTCGCCGGATTGACGCACGCCGCCTCGAGCCCCGCCCCGTCTTTCCGGGGGCGTCCGAAGAAGGTGTTGGCCGGCGGCGGCAGGTCGGTGGCGCGGAACGACGAATAGGCGATGGCGCAGCCGGTCTGGGCGTCCGAACGGCACAGGGGGATCGACTTGAAGTCGCCGCCCACCGCCTTGCCCGCCGGCACGTTCAGCGTCGCGCCCATCAGGATCGCCGAGACCAGGCGCCGCTGCGCCGGCTTGGCGTCGATCTCGTTCCGGATCAGCTCGGCCAGCAGGCCCGAGCCCTGCGAGTGGCCGACCAGCACCACGCCGCGGCCATGGTTCTCGTGCGCCAGATAGTAGTTCCAGGCGTCGCGGACGTCGTCGTAGTTGAGCGCCGGCGCGGGCGGCGGCGGCGCGGCGCCCGGCGCGCGCCGATGGGTCTGGTAATAGATCAGCGCCGTCAGCGTGCCCTGGCGGTACATGGGCGCAAAGAGCCGGCAGTGGGCGCGCAGCCGCGCCGCCTGCTGGATGACGACGTTGGTCTCCTGCGGCTGGATCTTCATGTCGCTGAACCGGGTCGGCTCGGTGGAGACCGTCGGATAGACGTAGAAGCAGTCGATCGCCGGATGCGGATCGGGCCGGAAGCGCTGGATGCGCGTGGCGCCGTCGGGCGCCACCTGGGTGGCGGTGAGGTCGCTGGCGCAGGCGTCGTCGCGGCCGGGCCAGCAGAGCCAGTTCGCCCGGTTTGCGTAGTCGTTCGGCGCCGTCGAAGCCGGCATCGGCGGCGGTCTGGCGGCCGGGGACGCCGCGGCGGCAGGCTGGGCCAGCGCCGGCGCGGCGGTCAGCGCCAGGGCCGCGGCAAGAAAGCTCGCGGCAAGACCGAACGTCCTGAACATGTCGCCCCCGCCCAATGGTCCTGGTTCAATGGAGCGACCATAGACTTGGCCGATGCGCGGGCAAGCCCTCGCAGCGCCCCCTCTCAGCCCGCGCCGGCGCCGCGCTGCAGCTGGACGTCCTCGCGGCTGCCCAGGCGCGAGACGAAGAGGCTGTTGCTCCAGCGGTCGAACGCCAGCAGCACCTGCCCGGCGTCGTCGGTCAGCGCCATGCCGTCGCCGGTCGGGGTCCAGCCGGCGACGCCGCTCGGCAGCGCCCCGGCGCAGCCGCCCGGGGCGTGGGCGGCGAAGCCGGCCGAGCCCGCCTTGCGGCGGAAGAGCTCGACGCGGCAGATCGAGTGTCCGCCCGACTCCAGGGTCCAGGGGCCGGCCGCCTCGGCGGGGGAGAGCGGCACGCCGGCTTCGTGGACCCGGGCCTGCGCCGCGCCCGCGCCCAGCGTCAGCGCGGCCGCCGCGCCCAGGCAGGCAATTTTGGTCAAGGTCATGGTCTCGTCTCCATCGGCCCCAGATGTCGAAACGCCGGCGCCGCGGCGCCGGTTGCCGGCTGCGGCGCCGCCCGGGCTCGCCCCCCCGCGGCTTTTCCGATAGAGGGCGCCGATGATTTGGCTCTGGATCGCCGCCGCGCTGGTCTCGGCCGCCGCGGCGGCCCTGATCGTCCAGCGCGCCGCCGCCGGCGCACGCCGCAAGGGCGGGGAAAGCCGCGAACTGGCCATCTATCGGCGCCAGATGAGCGAACTCGACGATCTGGCGGCGCGCGGCCTGCTGGCCGAGACC
>Ga0307374_10004864_pt1 | contig 22137 bp, 21 predicted proteins | sample OX3MG_FD_202532 | JGI IMG/M metagenome (GOLD analysis project Ga0307374, IMG submission 202532) | Soil microbial communities from Risofladan, Vaasa, Finland - OX-3 | ecosystem: Environmental > Terrestrial > Soil > Coastal area > Acid sulfate soil | place: Finland: Risofladan, Vaasa | collected...
TCCCACCTCTCCAGGGCGCACTACTCCAAGTCCTTCTCCAACAAGTACTTCACGTGTACGACGAGCGCCAGCTTCAGTATCACGCCTTCGTTCTCGGTCAACCCCTCAGTGACCTTGAAGGTCAAATGGGGGTTCTTCAGCATCCAGTCGGCGAGCTTCAGCGCGACCTTGACCGAGACGGCATCGATCGACGCGTCCGGAGATGCCGGCGCGACGTGCACGACAAAATCGCAGGACGGCCTGACGCTCCTCTCCGACGTGCCGCTCGGCAAGATCCCCTTCGACGTCGCCGGGATCCCCGGGGTGATCGATGCAAGCCTCTCGCTCTACCTGACGGGCAGCGCGACGGTCGGAGCGAAGCTCGACGCCTCGGTTGGACAGACCGCGAAGGCGTCGGCGGGGGTCGACTACGTCAACGGCCAGTTCAAACCCTTCGCCAGCTTCTCGAACAGCTTCAGCCAGTCCTTTGACGCCACCGGTAACGCGAGCGCCGACGCCTACCTCGTCCCGACGGTGTCGCTCCTGGTCGACGGGCTCGCCGGGCCCACCGTCGACGTCGGCGCCGGACTGCAGCTCAGCGCCGACACGACGAAGAACCCTTGGTGGGAGGTCGACGGCTGCCTGGAGGCGGGAGCGGGATTCAAGATCCAAGTGCTCGGCTACAAGAAGTCCTGGAGCAAGAGCGACATCGTCTCGACGTGCAAACCGCTCCTCACCGCGAACGGAGGGTTCCCCGTCCCGACGGGCACCGGTGCAACTCCGACGGCGCCGACAAGCGCGCCGACTCCGACGCCGACGCCGACGCCGACGCCGACGCCGACGCCGACGGTGACCGGACTGAGCCCGACCAGCGGGCCGACGACTGGTGGCAGGTCGGTCACAATCACCGGGACCGGATTCTCGACAGCGACCGGCGCCACGACCTTCACGTTCGGGTCGGACGGGCAGGCCACCTCCGTGAGCTGCTCCTCCTCGACGAGCTGCTCGGCCACCAGCCCAGCTGGGGCGGTCGGGAGCGTCGACGTCACCGCGGGCGTGGGCGGCTCGGCCTCGAGCCCCAACCCGCCCGGAGATCAGTTCACGTACTTTGTCGACCCGTGGGCCATCCAGACTGGCGCCGACCCGAATCAGGAGGTCGGCGCGATCTCGTGTCCGAGCACGACGTTCTGCACGGCGGTCGACGGCAGCGGCAACGTCCTCACCTGGAACGGGAGCACGTGGTCGAGCCCGCAGGCGATCGATACGACGAGCGTGGCCGGAAACGGAATCTACGACGAGGACTCGCTCATCTCCGTGTCGTGTCCCTCCTCCACGTTCTGCGCTGCGGTCGACGACGCGAACGGCTACGCGTTCACCTGGAACGGCTCGGTGTGGAGCGCGGCTCAGCAGGTCGACCCGAACCAGGGGCTCGTCTCGGTGTCCTGTTCCTCACCGACGTTCTGCGTAGCGGTCGACCTCGCCGGCAGTGCCGTCACCTGGGACGGCTCGACGTGGAGCACCCCGGCCTCGATCGACCCAGGTGCTGAGCTCTCATCCGTGTCGTGCACGGGCCCGACGTTCTGCGTCGCCGTCGACTACTCCGGCAACGCCCTCACCTGGAACGGCTCAGTGTGGAGCGCCCCGGTCTCGATCGACCCAGGTCAGGGCCTCTACTCCCTCTCGTGCCCGAGCACGACCTTCTGCGTCGCGGGTGACAACAGTGGTAATGCCCTCACCTGGAACGGGAGCTCCTGGAGCGCCCCGGTTTCGATCGACCCGGGTCAGGCCGTCAGCTCCGTGTCGTGCACGAGCGCGAGCTTCTGCGCGGCAGTCGACTACAGCGGGAACGGCCTGACCTGGAACGGCTCCTCCTGGTCCACCGCCCAGCTGGTCGACCCCTACGGCGCGCCCGACGACACCGAGGGCTCGTACTTCAGCCTTGTCTCCGTCTCGTGCCCCACTGCCTCCTTCTGCGGGGCCGTGGACTTCGCGGGCAACGCGCTCTTCTACTCCGGTGGCTAGCGCGCCATTGCCCGGACCCCCTCCGCACTGGGGCCACCGTCACGCGGATCCAACGCGTGGGCTCGTGATGTGGTGATCGACTGCGGTGCGGCTGGGCAGGAGCGCTCGAACAGTGCCGGCTTGTGCCTTGTCGCTCGCCACTACCGGCGTTCATCGGAGGAGCGCCGGACCTGGGATCCTCACCAACGTGGAACAAGGGCCGTCGGCGGTGAGCACCCGGGCTTCCTCCAGAACCACGCCGAAGGCGCATCCGCTCAGCTCCACGTTGCACACCGGGTCGGATCCTCGACGACGGCGGCGGCCTTGACATCCAGCTGATCGACGATGCCGGCGGTCGCATCCGCCGGCGGTGGCTCCGTCCTTCTCATACGCGAGCTCGTCCGCTCCGGCGGAGAAAGGGTCCACGCGGCCTTCGAGTCCATGGACGGGCACGCCGTGTTCACGGCATGCTCGGACCTCCTGCTGGGACGTCAAGGTCGCTCGCGCGTTGCGGGCGCAGGGGCTCGCCCAGCGCCCCGCGCGACGGACGCGAGATCGGTGCCAAGGTGCTCCCCCCGCACAGCGTCGGGCGAAGCGGAACCCCTACTGGTACGTCACCGAGAAGCCGTCGTTGCTGAATGCGGACGGCAGGGCGAGCACCGAGCCGTTCTGCACCATCTCCAGGCCATTCGTCGCGAAGTCGATCGTCGGCGCCGTAAGGTCGGCGCCCACCCCTGAGAAGTTGACCGTCTGAAAGTCCGCGAACGGGAAGAGACTACCTGTGCTCCCGTTCGTTGGATCCTCTTCGATCCACTCCGCCGAGGTCTCCGGCCCGCTGTAGGCGATCGGCTGGATGACCCCGCCCGTACCGGAGTAGCCCTCGTAGTTGGAGGTGCTGTCGATGACGGTAAACGCCCATTCGCCAAGGGAAGCTTGCCAGATGTGGGCGGTGATGGTATCACCAGGAGAGACCGGGAACGTGAAGATGCTCGCGGAGTTCGGCAGCTCTTCGAACCAGGCCGCGTCACTCTGAACGCCACCGCTGCAGGAGGCCGCCGTGCCCGTCTGGAAGAGGTCCGAGTTCGTGGCGCCGTCGACGCCGACCCACGTCGAGCTCTGGGCGTCCGGCGTGACGGAGCAGTCGAGGCTCGGCTCCGTCCACGTTGCCTGCACATCGGTGGTGCCACCTGCGGCGGTCGGAAGCACATAGCCAGACCAGTTCCCTGATTGGTAGCCGGGCTGTGGGCCGGGCGGCGGCGGTGTGGTCGTGGCGACCGGCAACGTGGTGGTGGTTGTCGTCGTCGTTGTTGTGGTTGTTGTAGTGGTTGTCGTCGTGGTTGAGGTTGTGGTCGTCGTGGTTGTGGTTGTGGTTGTGGGCGGCACGAATGCGCCGACCAGGACGACCCAGGCACGCTCCCGCTTCACGCGGCCCGTGCGGACCACAACTCGCACCATCCAACGCGTCGGGCTTGTCGAGGTGTTCGGCAAGACCGTGCCGCGGTGAGCAAAGAGCCGCCCACCGCAATGGTACGTCCCGCGGAACGCGATGCCGCGTCCCGCCCATAGATAGCAAAGGCTTCGGGCCGGAATGTTGCGGAGGCGGACGGTGAACGGCCCCCCGGTGCTCGAGAAGCGCACGGCAGTCGTGGTCACGCTGAGCACCAGAGGCCTCGGGCGGCGAACATCGAGATGCGCAGCAGAGGGTTGACGTGTTGTCGGATGCGGAGGGTGGATGACCCGCGCGGCAGGGTTGGGACGCGCCTTCTGGCGCAGGCCGCCACGGGCCGCCGCCGCGACGTTGGTCGCGAGGACACCGGTAAGAAACAGACCGGCCACCGTCGCAAGCGCGGCACTACGACGAGCCTGAAGTGACAGGCTCGATGACGACATCCGGCGCTTCCTCTACCAGACAGGCGATCGGGTCGCCGGGGGGACGAATGTGTCGTCGCTCCCGCAGAAGCGCGCCGTGCTGGGGCAGGCCGTGGTGGTCACTTCACCACGACGATCGTCATCGTCCGCAGCCATCTCGGAAAGAGGCTGGCCGTTAGGACGAGGCGGATTCGTGCCCTGGCGATGCGTGCCTTGCCGCCCAGGACCGGCTTGCCGACCAGCTCTACGAACAACTTGCCGTGGCGAACCAGTCGCAGGCCGAGCGGTAGACGACCGAGATAACGCCAGTTGGGGAGCGGCACACCAACCATTCGGAAGCGGCGAGCGACGGGCGTACCAGCGACGACACGCACAACACCAGGGACGGCGAGCCTCGGAGCGATCCCGACGACGATGCTGACGGTAGTGGCCCCGGAGCAAAGCTGGGTCGTCGTATCGCACACGTCATAGGTGAAGCTGTCCCTCCCGACGTAGGGACCGAACGAGTCCGGCGCGTAGACGAAGGCGCCGTCGTCATTCGGCGTCAGCGTTCCCTCTGTCGGGTCGGTCACGATCGAAGCGGTCAGGTTGTCGCCGCTCGGGACAGAGGCTCCCGCGAGCAGACCAGGAGCTGCGACGCTGAGTTGTCCGGATGGTCGCACGGTGTACGCATGGGCCACCGCCGCGGGAACTGGCGCGGTGATTGCGATCGACACGGTGGCGACCGATGAGCAGAGACCGGTCACCGAGTCACAGAGCTTGTAGGTGAAGCTGTCGTTCCCGACGAACCCGCCGTTTGCGGTGAAGTCGAAGGCACCATCCTGGTTCGGGGTCAGCAACCCGTCGTTCGGATAGCTCACGATGCTCGCAGTCAGGCTGTCGTTGTTCGGCGCGGTCGATCCGCCGAGCAGTCCGGGAGCAGCGATGCTGATCGTGGCACCAGGTCGCACCGTGTAGCTCTGGTTCGTCGCGGTGGGCGAGGGCGCCGAGATGGTCAGGCTCACGCTACCCGTCGCGCAATTGAAGCTGGCGCTGTCGCACACCTGGTAGGTGAAGCTGTCGCCGCCCACGTAACCTTGATCCGCGCTGAAGGTGAAGGAGCCGTCCGAGTTGACCGTAACGGTGCCGTGATTGGGAAATGAGTTGGACTCAGCAGACGGCGTACCCCCGTCGGTGTCCACCGCGCCCGCGAGCAGTCCCGGCGCTGCGACGGAGAGCGTGCTTCCCGGAGAAGCGTTGTAAGAGAAGTTCCCAGCGGACACCGAAGCGCTGGCCGGCAGCGCTGGGATGATTGCCGCCGCAAATGCAGTAACAGCTACCACGGCGAACCTTCGTGGCACCGATCGCATGGCCAGGACCTCCTGCCGAACATCGATTCTTGCCGCAGCAAGAGTAGCTTCACAGTAGTGCCTGAAGCTACGGTGATTTTGCATTCTCCGTCATATATGAACGCTACGCGTGACCAGGCACGCGCAGTGTGTTACTGCCCGGGCCGAGCTCCAATCGCTGCGCACGAGTTCGCAGACGCGGAGTTCGCGCAGTCCGTCGCGAGCCACGCAGTCCGTCAACGTCGCGCAGATGGCACGCGCCGGGCGCGCTCCGAGAGCCGTCGTTCCATCCCTCAGGCGACGGGCCCGACGGCTCGGCGAGGTCCACTCCCGCGGCTGCGGGAGTGCCCATCCATCTTCTGCCGACGCGCCGCGGAGCGCTCCAGCGCCGGTCCGGGGGCTGCCCCTGCAGCATGGAGCCCGAAGCGAGGTCATCGCCGGCGTGGTGACACGCAGCGTTTCGCTCCGGTGGTGTGCCTGACCGGTGAACTGTCGGCGCGCACGACGTAACGATGCGAGGGGCGTCCAGATGGACACGGCAGCGAGACCGGCTCGTCGTGTCAGCGTCAAAAGCTGCCCTTGTCAACCGATCGTCGGCCGCTCACCTGCGGTAGCGATTTGTGATTACGACCATGTGCCATGGTCTTGCCGATCGATCTCGGGCGGATTCCTTCATTGGCCTGCTCATACCAGGCGCGAGTCGTACACTGAGCGTATGTCACCAGCCAAGAAGCGCACCTCCATGACGGACGAACACAAGGCGGCGCTCGCTGCGGGGCGCTCCTCCGGCCTTGCAGTGCGTCGCTATCTGGAGGCGCTGGAGCAAAGCAAGCCGCGTCGCGGCCGCCGCTCGAATCCGGACTCGATTGCCGCGCGACTCGCAGACGTCGAGGCTCAGATCCAGGTCGCCGAGCCGATCGAGCGTCTCCGTCTGATACAAGAGCGCAAGAATCTTCAGGCACGCCTCACCGTCGACAGCGGCGAGGATGACGTCGCCGAATTGGAGCTGGTCTTCGTCGAGGTAGCGGCCGAGTACGGAGAGCGCAAGGGCATCGACTACTCGTCGTGGCGTGAGGTAGGCGTCCCGGCCGATGTCCTCCGTAAGGCGGGCATTGCACGCGGCGCGAGATCGTAGAGCCTGATTCCGAATCGGGTGCCCTCCACAAGCAGCCTGTTCCCCGTCTCGTCATCGACGATTAGGCACGCAGGGGCCGACGGCCTCCTATAGCTCGTCATCAGGGCTGACCGGTGTTTGACCTGCGGCCTCGGGCTTGCCGCTGACACCCTGTGTCGTCGTCTGAACAGGATGGGTCTGAAGCGACCCTGCGACAACCAGGCAGGAGAGAACACCTTCGGTCCGCCAGGTCGCCGGCGCCGCCCCTCCGACAAGGCGACGCCGGCGATGACCTGGCGGGCGGTCAGGGAGCCGTCGTCTTCGTCGTTCTCCTCGAAGCGACAGAGTGCTCGGCAGGTGGTGTCTTGGCATGGTGGACGGCCGGTGTTCCTATTCCTTCGCGTTCCCTTGAGCGATGTCGGTCCTGCACTCGGCCAGTACCAGGTCAATGCGCGTGCTCAAGGACTTCGACAGAAATCGAGATAACTTCGGGATTTCCGAACACTATGCTATGTTCCCGACGTCCTACCGTGTTGTGTGAAGCGAGGGAGCATGAGTGTCGCTCGGAGTGGTTCGATCGCTGGGCTCAGCGCGCTTCCTCCACTCGCCGAGCGAGCTCGAGGATTTCGAGCAGGAGCTGATCGACCAGTACGCACTCGCGTTGCTTGGCGCGGGGATGACCGACCCATCGGTCGCCAATGACCGAGCAGCACTGTTCGAGTTCATTCGATTCCTCGCCCGGCCAATCTGGACTGCTGCACCGGACGATGCTGACCGCTACCTCCTCTGGCTGCGCCGCGACCGAGGACTCGCGAAGTCAACTGTGAAGGGGAAGTCCGCGGCGCTTGCCCACTTCTTCGACTTCCTGATCGCCCGCCACCAAGGCGACATTCACGCCCTCACCGACTACGTCGTCGTCCAGCCGATCGACGAGTTCAATCGCCCGGCGAACATCCAGAAGAGCCAGTCCGCCAGAGTGCCGCCGCGGACTGACGAGGTGGAGACGCTCTTTTCTGGTTGGCAGAACGGCTTGGTCGACGCCCGCAAGTACCTTCCGGCGGCGCGGGACTACCTCGCTGCGTCGCTCTGGCGCCGCGTCGGGCTTCGCATTCGAGAGTCGGTGATGCTCGACGTCGGCGACTGGCACCCGGACCTCGGCGAGCACGGGAAGCTCCACATCCGCTTCGGCAAGGGCAGCAAGGGGCGAGGGGCGAAGACTCGGCTCGTGCCTGCGATCAACTCGGTCGGACCGCTGATGACGTGGTGGCTCGAGGAGGTCCGACCGCAATTTGGCGACGACTACGACGATCCGAATGCGCCACTTCTTCCGAGCGAGCGCCGGGACCCGATCCTTGCCCACTGCGGACGGATCGGACCCGAAGCCCTGCGCGCCGGCCTCGCGAACGAGGTCGACCGATGGCTCCCCGCATGGAGTCATCGGCTCACTCCGCACGGTTTGCGGCACTACTGCGCCTCGGCGCTCTACGAGCGAGGCATGGACCTGAGGGCCATCCAAGACCTGCTCGGTCACGAATGGCTGACGACCACGACCCGCTACATACACGTCCACGATGGACACATCGAGCACGCCTGGGCTCAGGCAAACGAACGATTGACTGCGCGCTTCGACACGGACGGGAGGTGACCCCATGCGCTGGAACCTGCGGATGAAGTCGGCCGAGGCCGGGATCTGGAAGTCGACCGAGCTGCGCCGCTTGCTTGCCGAGTCCGGGCTCGTGATCAGCGCCGGCAAGATGTCGGCACTGTGGACCGGCACGCCGACGATGGTCCGTCTCGACGACCTCGACGTGATCTGCACGGTGCTTTCGTGCAGCCCGAGCGACCTGCTGATTGTCGAGCCCGAGGCAGTCGCCGCTCGCAAGCCCGCGAAGACAGTGGCAGCCAGTCGCGCTGCGGGAGGTCGTCCACCGGCACCTGGGAGACGTCGCACGCGCCCTCCGGCTTGACGCCGCCGAAGATGTGCGAGACGTGCGGGGCACGACCTGAAGCGAAGTTCGCGAGGCGCTACTGCTACGAGTGCAAGCCCGGTCGCAACGGGGAGCCGGGACCGTGCCGCAGTTGCGGATCGCGCGAGAACTACTACGCGGCGGGCCTCTGTTCTCGCTGCCACATCTACGCACCGCCACCGCCGCGCGAACCGTGTCAGGACTGCGAAGCCTGGAGCGTCGCCCGGACGCACGCATGGCGCTGTGGCGGTTGCAATGCCTGGCGAAGCGGCAACCCGGCGGTGGCTACCTGTGTCGGCTGCCATCGCGACCGACACGTCAACCGGCACCAAGCTTGCCGGCAGTGCTGGCGCCAGGCGAAGGCGGCGCGTGACGCCGGACATGGCCTCGATGTGGTGGCGGCAAATCTCCACGGACAGCAGCTCTTCTTCGCCAACATGCATTCACAACACACCAGGCGGCAGAAAGTACGGCCAACCATGACTCCCGAGCGGGTTCGCTCGGCAGGAAGCCAGCCGAAGATCTACATCCACCAATACGTCTTCCAAACGGCTGCCTCTGTCGGAGCGGCTCAATACTTCGGGTTCCCTCCCCCACCCAATCGCGCACTCGCGGCAATGCTCGACCTCCAGATCCAAGACCACGGGAGGCGCTTTGGCTGGTCGAAACAAGTGATCCGGAAGACCAGGACCGCGATGCGCGTCTTGCTCGGGATGCGCGCACGCCCCGAGGGCCCGATCCTTTTCAGCGAGGTCCTCCGACTGGTGCCGCTGAAGCTGCCCGCCCGTCCTGTGCTCACCGTCCTTGCGGAAGTCGGAATGCTCGAAGATGACCGGATCGCTCTCATCGAGCCGTGGTTCGACCGCCATGTCGCGGGGCTTCCCGAGACGATGGAAAAGGAACTGCGCATCTGGTTCGAGGTTCTCCATCACGGGAGCGCAACTCCGCCTCGGAAGCGGCCACGTACGACGGCCACCATCAAGAACCGTGTCCTCTGGGCGATGCCCACCTTGCGGGAATGGGCGGCTGACGGACACGAGTCGCTCCGGGAGATCACCCGAGACGACGTCCTCGCCGTCCTGCCCGGCAGCGGGACGCCGAGAGCGACCGTTGGCGAGGCGCTGCGTTCGATCTTCACCACGTTGAAGGAGCGCAAGGCCCTCTTCGTCAACCCCACGTCGCGAATCGACATTGGCACCTTCGAGCGACGCATCCCGTTGCCGGCGGATCCCGCATTTCTGCAGGAGGCGCTCGACTCAGATGATCTGTCCCGAGCAGCGCTCGCTGCGCTGACCGTGTTTCACGGCCTGCGTCCCATCGAGCTGCGCGCCCTTCAGCTCACCGACGTCTACGACGGCCGGGTTCACCTCGCCGACCGCACAATCCCTTTGGCGCGACCCGCCAAGGAACGGCTCGCTCATTACCTCGCCTATCGCGCGAAGCGGTGGCCGGACTCCGCAAACCCTCACTTCTTCATCACCTACCAAACTGCCCCGACGACGAGACCGACCACGGCCGTCTGGGTCAATAGACGGCTCGGAATGTCCGCCCAAGCGATTCGCCGCAGCCGCATGGTCGACGAAGCGATCGCGACGCGCGGGAACGTCCGGCTCATCGCGGACTTCTTCGGAGTAACGATCCAGACTGCCGAGTACTACACCGCGGCGCTGGAGCACCCAGGGCTGCTCGACGGCGCCGCTGGCGCGTACTCCGGTTCGCTATCCCAAGGCCCGAGGTGACGTCGTCAACGACCACCCGACCTTGAGTTCCCGCTGGTTGACCCTTCAGTAATCCTGAACTCCTAGCTTTTCCGCACGAGGTTCACCGCGTAGGCGGTCGTCGCGTACTGCGACCACCACGAGTAAGGGATCAGCACGACCTCGCCCCAGCTGATCGCGAGGAAGCCGTACGGGGTCCAGCCGTAGAGGGCGAGGGCATGGCCGGAGACGGGCGTGCTCGCGTCGAGCGCCGGGTCGATCGTCAGGCCGACGTCGCCCGAGCTCGGCAGCAAGATGCCGGCATAGAGCGCACCGCTGGCCTTGATGGCGCGCTTGAGGGCGGTGAGGTTCTCGGTGGCGAGGAGGTGCCAGCCACCGATGCGCGTACCGAGCAGCCCGGCCGGCCCGGCCCAGGCGTGGAGGAGCTGGGCGTCGGTGAGCCCAGAGCCCGTCCCGCCATTGATCGCGCTCCACTCCGACAGCGCCTCGTTCTCGGTCACCCTCGGCACGGACGTCAGCTTGCCGACGAGGTGGTCGATCCGGACGATGCTCGAGTCGGCGACGACCGCGCAGTCGCCGTAGGGGCCGACGTTGCCGAGCGAAGGAAAGCGCCTGTCCGATCCGAGGGTGACGATCGCCACCTTCGTCCTCCTCCTGCCCTTGCGAACCACGTGCGTCGGCGCGATCGGGTCGTAGGTCGCCGGCAGCGCGCCACGCTCGGTGACCACCGGCTGGGAACATGCCGCCGTGCGGGTAGGAACCGCTCGCCGGGAGGCCCTCGATCGCGGTGGTCGCCCCGACCCAAGCCTGGGTGGCGGCGAACGCCGGGCTCGCCACGAGCAGCGACGCGCCTCCGCCGGCGGTGACGGCGACGAGGAGCCCGAGCGCCGCCCGGCCGAGCCGGCACGGGCGGCCTCGGTCAGGCGACGCCTCGATGCTAGCTCGGCCCTTCCGAGCCGGCCGGGCGAGCAGGTGGCGCGTTGCACGAGTGGAACCGAACATCGGCAAGTCCTTCCGTTGGAGCCGCCAAAGCGTCGGACAGGTCCGACATGCTGCCCGCGCTCGGCGACGAATGGTGGTCCTTTGACTACGCTTCGTAGCTGTTTAGGCAGGGCGTGCCGGAATGCGGGCACGGCGCTGCCGGTCGGCGATGACCCAAACGCATCAGTCGGCGCTGACCTCGTCCCCGGGTGCTCGAAGCGCCGATGCGACGCGCTCGAGCTGGGAGAGCGCGCTTCCGGCGAGGTCCGCCAGCTCGCGAAGCGCTTCGGGATCGCCCGTCGCGCTCGCGCCTGCCAAGAGCGCTCGGGCGAGGCGCTTCGCGACGACGCTCATCTCCCCGACCAGGATGCGAACGTGATCTGCGCTGAGCTCGTCGCTCGCACGCCGGCAGGGGTCCTGTGCTCTTCTCATCTCCATCACCTCCTCGCGGAAGTAATGGGGGGCGTCCGACCGGTGCTGGCGAAACTTGTCGCGAAGGCCCTGGTGGGCCTGCTGCGAGCGGGCCGCTGGAGGGTCACCGGGACCGGAGCGCTCGGGCCGGAACGCCGGGACCGGAGCGCTGGGACCGATGCGGAACCGGCCGAGCGGGTGGCCGGGTGGCTGGCTGGCTGGCTGGCTGGCTGGCAAGTGCGAGCCTGAGCAGGGATCGGGAAGTGAGTGCCGAACCTGTCGGACCCGTGGGAAGTGGGACGGGAAGCAGGTCGAGCACCGTCACCACATGGATCTCCACGCCATCACCTCAGTGCGCAACGACTGGGCGGCCCGCTCGAAAGGACCCGCCGCGCTCGCCGTCTTCGACCGTCTCGTCGCCAGCGAGGCCGACCTCGCCGCGCTCGGCGCGGACAACCTCGCCGAGCTGTTCTCCGCGCTCGCAAGAGCGCCCGGGAGTGCTCCCGTCGCCCACTTCGAGGTGGCGAGCGCGCTGATCCGCCAGTTCCACGCCGACGAGCTCGTCGGCGTGGGCCTCCTCGCGGCGCTCGTTCCCGGCCTCGTCGGCGTGGCCCGATCGCTGTCGTAGGGGCGGGGCGGGCCCTGGGACGACGCGGAGTCCTTCGCCGCTGATCTGATGGCGACGGCGTGGACCGTGCTCGCCCAGATGGGCGGCACGACCGTCGACTACCCGGCACGTCGGGTGCTCGAGCGCGTCCGCCGACGCCTCGCCGACCAACGCAGCTCGGCACGGCGCCATGTGGAGCAGACCTCGTCGTACTCCTTCTCCGGGCCGTGCCGGAGCGGGCGGAGCCGGATCGCGGATCGGGACCGGGCGCTCGAGATCGAGGACCGCCAGCCGCTCTCGGTCCTCGAGTCGCTCGCGATCGCCCTCGGTCGCCTCGATCACCCGGCGGTCCGGCGCGACGACGTGCGCCTGCTGTTCGTGCACCGCGTCCTCGGCTACTCACTGGCCGAGCTCGCCACCCTCAGCGGAGAGAAGCTGGCGGCGCTCAAGTACCGCAGGCGTCGAGCGGAGGCGCATCTGTGCTGTTAAGGCGCTCTGGTGCGCCGAGGTCGAACGGCCGTTAGCACTCAGACGTCGGAGGTCGAAGGGTTGGGAATGGACAAGGGAGCCGGGCGGCGCCGCCCGTGGGCCGTCGTGGTCTTCTGTGTCGTCGTCGGCGCGGTGCTGATCGGGATCGTCGTCAACTCGCTGCGGACGAACAGGATCGCGGCGGTGGGGGGTGATCCTCCGAAGGCGCGCTCCTCGGTGCCGAGCTCGCTCGCGCGAGGAGACGGCATCGCGCGAGGTCATCGCGATCCGCACCATGTCGACCCAACTCGTCCCGCGAGCACCACGCCGGCGGTGACGGTGACACCGGTGACGCCGAGGAGGAGGATTTCCGGCTCAACGACGAAGACGACGACGAGCACCACGACATCGACATCGACATCGACGACGGCGGCGAAGGCGGACGCCGTGGCGACAAACCGGACGGCGATAAACCCGGCGGCGACGGAACCCGCGACGACGAGCCCGGCGCCAGCACGACGATCGACGACGACGACCAGCCCGACAGGCTCGGCGAGTCCGCCTCGGTCGACGACCGAGGCGAGCACGACGGCGAGCGGACGCCTCGCTCCCCCCTTCACCACGGGAATCGTCGCGTTCTCGAGCGCCGCCGGTCCGGTGAGCGCCGACGTGACCTGGAGCGGCTCGGGCGTGCTCACGGTGCGGCTGTCCTGTGGGAAGGCCATCTCGACCGAGCGGGGAGCGTCCGGGTTGTTCGTGTCGCTCGTCGCCGCAGCAGCAGGGCATTGTTCGATCGCGTTGTCCGAGGCGGTGCCGACGAGCGCCGTGCAGTCCTACACGGCCTTCATCACCCACGACGTCTTCTCGAGCTAGGAGACAGCGATGCGTGAGCGGTCGAGCGAGCGGTCGAGCGAGCGCTGGGCGGGCCGCCACCGCCGGGTCGGTCGCGCCGTCGGGGCCGTGGTGCTCGGCGTCAGCTGGGTCGGGATCGGGATCGGCGTCGGCTGGGCGGTCGGCTTCCTCGCCGACCGGCTCGTCCTCCCCGCGCACCACGGGCTCGTTCTCGGGACCCTCGGCCTCTGCGCCGTGGTGCTCTGCGCCTGGGCCTACGGGACGCGCCTGCTCTACCTCGAGGTGCGCGCCGGCATCGAGGAGGCGACCTCGTCGGCTCCCGAGCGCCGCCGGACCGGGTACCGCTACGTGGCGCTGGCGGCGGCGCCGATCGTCGGAGTGCTGATCGGTCTCTCGAGCGCGCACGTCGCGACACACGTCGCCGGCGGCACTGGCACTCGGCCGGCGGCGGCGACGGCCCCGCTCCGGGCGCGCGGCGCCGCATCGGAGACGACCATCGAACGGCCCGCGCACCTTCCGGCCTCGAGCTACGTCGTGCGTCGTGGCGATCGGCTGACCGCCATCGCCGAGCGCTTCTACGGCTCGCCGGCCGACTGGCCGGTGCTCGCGAAGGCGAACGCCAGTCGCCTCCACGAGCCGAGCGGCGGGCGCCTCGTCGATCCGACGCTGCTGCCTCTCGGGTTGGCGCTCGCCGTCCCGCAACCGCACGTCGCTGCGAGCGCTCCGCCGCCGGCAAACGGCTCGGGCGACGGCGCTCCGGCCGTCCACGACGTTGCGGCCACGCACGACGCTTCGGCTCGCGAGGTCGAGCTCTTCGCCGCGCTCGGCGGGTTCGGCCTGCTCGGCGCGGCACTGTTCGCCCGCCGCCAACAGCGCCGCCGCGCCTACCAACAGATGCGGGCCCCGGCCGGGGGTCTGCCGCCGCGCCTCGACCCGGCCGACGCGCGGATCGAGGCCGACTTGGGGCTGCTCGTCCTCGCCGAGCTACCGGAGTGGGTCGACGCCGCGAACCGCCTGCTCGGTGCCCGCCTCGTCGCCGACCGCTCGCTCGTCGCCCCGACGCTGAGCGTCGTCCGCGCCGGCCCGCTCGGCGTCGAGCTGCTGCTCGACGAGCCGTGCGTCGTCGCGCCCGAGGGCTTCGTCGTGTGCGACGGTGGGCGGAGCTGGCGCCTCGACCCGCGCCTCGGCCTCGACGAGGTCCGTGCGGCGGGAGCAGATGCCCAGCCGTACCTGGCGGGGCTGATCCCGATCGGCGAGGACGAGACCGGCAGCTACCTCGTGGCCTGCGGCCCGGGCGAGTCGCTCGGCGTGCATGGCAGTGCGGACGAGATCGCCCGCGGGCTCGGGGCCATCGTCGCCCACCTCGCCAATGCCCCCTGGGGCGAGGTCGCCTGCTACCGGGTCGGCCCGGCGCACTTCGTCGGCGCCGAGGAGCTCCAAGCGCTCAACCTCGGCCAGATCGGCGGTCTCGACGAGGCGACCGAGCGTGACCCGCTCTGGCGGGTGGGGCTTCCCGAGCACCAGCCGGTCGCCCTCGTCGAGGACCCGGTCCTCGCCGAGGCGGTCCGCGCCGCGGCGCCGGCGATCGTGTCGGTGATCGGTCCGATGCGAGACGCCGATCGCCTGCTGTACTTCGAGGGGGACACGGTCACGATCGAGCCCCTCGGACTGCGCCTCCCCGCCCTGTTGCCGGCCCCGGACGAGCTTCGGGCGGTCGCCCGCCTGCGCTCCGCCGCGCAGGCGGTGCCGGTCGCAGTTCCAGACGATGTCGGCGCACTTCCCATGCCCGACGCCGCGCTGCCCGTCGCCGGGCCGATCGAGGTGCGGATCCTCCGGGCAGTGCCCGACCTCGTCGGCGAGGTCGAGCCCTCCCGGGTGACGCCCGACGTCGTCCAGCTCGTCGCCTACCTCACGCTGCACAACCGGCGGGCGAGCACCTCGAAGCTCCGCGACGTCTTCGGCCTCTACCGCCCGGACGCGAGCCGCCAGCAGAAGACCGTCTGGAACGCGACCTCGAACGCCCGACGAGCGCTCGGCGTCGAGCACTTCCCCCTCGCCCGTGGCAGTCGGCCCTACACGATCTCAGAGGCGGTGACCTGCGATTGGCTCCGGTTCACCGAGATCGTCTCGATCGCTCGGGCGCTCGAGCTCGCCGGCGAGGTGACCCAGGCGATCGACGCCCTCGCCGTCGCCCTCGAGCTCGTCGGCGAGGGCGTTCCCTGCTCGGATGATGCGGTGGTCGGCCGCTACGTCTGGCTCGACGCCGAGCAGCACCTCGTCGAGATGGAGGCGACGATCGTCGCGGCAGCGCACTCGATGGCGATGCTCTCGATCGCCCATCACCCCTACCCGGCCAGTCTCGACGACGCCGCCTGGGCGATCGCACGCGGCCGGGTGATCTCCCCCGAGGCGCGACCCCTCCGAGAGGCGGCGATGTACCTGGCCGACGCGCGCGGGGACACCGAGGAGGTGGCCGCCGAGCTCGGCGCGGCGGTCGACGCCGTCGACGCGCTGGAGCTCGGCGAGGACGTCGATCCGGTCGTCGAGACCCTGTACCAGGCGCTCGGCCGCGCCCGACGTCCTGCTCCACCGACAGATCCCGCGTTCGCGTAGCGAGGTGGTCGTCCGCGACGGCACCCGCCAGCTGGGGCGTCACGACACCCGCAACATGCGCCCCCGGGAACGCTCCGGATCGTGCTCGAGCCCGAACCCGAAGCTGGCTCGCCCCTCCCGCTTGCGCCACGCCGGCGACGCCCGAGCGTCGCTGGCATGAACGCGTTCGTGCGCCTCGGGGAGCGGGGTCAAGCGAGCAGGCCGAGGACGCGGAGGCCGGTGGGCAAGGCGGGCCAGCGGTCGGAGCACCGACGTCGACCCACCGTGCCGGCGTCCCGCAGGCCTCGCTTGACGCCAGTGCGAGCCGGGGCGCGAGGCCCCCAGGATCCGAGCAGGTCACTGGTTCGATCTCGCGGCTCTCAGGCGTGCAGACCTACTCGATCCGCCCACCGGCTCGCGCCCAGGACTCGATCGCCTCGCGCTCCCAGATCCGCCCGGCGTGGAGCACGGCCACCGGGGCGGGGAACATCGGATCGTTGCGCACCAGGTAGTCGACGCCCTGGCGCGTCAGCCCGAGGAGCTCGGCGATCTCGGTCAGTCCGACGAGGTGATGCACCCCGCTAGCATACTTGACAATCATCTAGTCTGCTCGCTACCCTGCGGGGAGCGATAGACGTGCCTCCGGAGAGTTGGCGCTCTCCGGAGGCCGACGGCAACCTAACGAGGAGGTCACCGCCGTGGGCGAAGCTAGCCGCGAGCCGCGCTCGTTCGCCGGGCCCGCCGAGGACACGCTCAGTGTCATCGCCGAGCTGCTCGCGCACCTCGACGAGGACGATCCGGCCGCGACGATTGTGCGGGCGCTGCGAGGCTGTGCAGGGATCATTCGCTACGCGGACCGGGCACGGTTCCTTGCTGAGCGGACTCCGCCGGGGAGCGCCCGATGACGCGCTCGGCGGGATGTGACGGGTGTCCGCTCGAGGCGCTTCGGGAAGCGCTCGCCCTCCGGCGCCGTCTCGACGAGCTCATCGAGGAGATGATCAGCGACGCGGAGACGGAGCGCGGTGTGGTCCGGCGTCTCGTCGTCGTCGCCTCGGAGCGTGATAACGCGCCGAGGAAGTGACGACCGGCCGCGTTGGTCGGACGTTGCCAAGCCTTTCGTTGCACCGATCAGGCTTGCCGACGATGACGCCTGAGGTTCGCCACCAGTCGGCGCTCCCACCGGCGCCGTCGGCGGCGTGGCACTCAAGGCGCTACGGAGACTGCCGCGCCTGTCCCCAGCTGCCTCGATTCACCGCCTGCCGCCAGGCGAGGCGCGGGGCTGGGGGCCTTCAGGGACACACCCCTCCGAAGGAGGCCCCGTTCCCGGCGCGGGAAGTCCCGACCTACCTCGTTCGCCGGGCTCTTCGCACCCCTGCCGAGCTGGGCTTGGTAAGTGAGTCTCGCCCGGGGCACTCGCTTGGGAAATCGCTCGGGAAGTGGAATCGCGACGGTCCGCCCATGGGCAGAGACGACGAGCGGAATCGAACCATCCACCACCGCGGCACCGACCCGGCAGTCGTTGGCGCGCCGGGAATGACCCCCCGCGGTAGCGTTGACCGCCGTGCGACGTCAGCTCCCGATCGCCATGCTCCGATCGACTTCGTCGCCGAGAACGAGCCGGTCATGAACCCGAATGTTGCGGTGGTCCTGGCCCGCATCGTTCGCTGTCTCCGAGAACGTGAAAGGCGCAAGGTGGCATGATCCGCTTCGCGCTCTATGCCCGTACCTCGACCGACGACCTCCAGGACCCGGCCGACAGCCTGCGGTGGCAGACCGATGCCGCGAAGCGACTCATCGCTCCTCACGGCGAGATCGTCACCACGTGGCACGACGTCGACAAGAGCCGCAGCCTGCCCTGGGACCGCCGGCCTGAGGCCTCGCGCATCCTTCGCGACCTGAAGAACCCGAGCCGCGGTTGGGACGCATTGGTCATCGCCGAACCACAGCGCGCCTTCTCTGGGACGCAGTTCGAGGGCATCCTGTTCCAATTCGCCCACTATGGCGTCGGGTTGTGGGTGCCCGAGCTCGGCGGCCCGGTCAACATCGACAACGACGGGCACTACATGGCGCTCTCCAACTACGGGACGATGAGCCGAGCCGAACGGAACCGAACTCGGCTGCGGGTCGCCAACGCCGTACGAGCCCATGCGCAGGCGGGTCGCTGGCTCGGTGGTCGCCCACCCTATGGCTACCAGCTCGCCGACCTCGGCCCGCATCCGAACCCATCCAAGGCGGCGTCCGGCGTCCGACTCCATCAGCTCGCGCCGGACACCGAGGCTGCGCCCGTCGTGCGCCGGATCTTCGACATGTACCTCGCCGGCGCGGGTTACAAGCAGATAGCGACGGTCCTCACGAACGAGGGTGTGCCCTGCCCGTCCGCACATGACCGAGCGCGCAATTCACACCGCCCGGGACACGCGTGGGCGATGTCGGTGGTGCGGACCATCCTCAGCAATCCTCGTTATCTCGGCTACCACGTCTCCGGTCGGACCAAGAAGGCCGACGTGCTCGTCGACCCGGATGCGCCGGCGCTCGGCCACATCACCCGACAGCAATGGCAGAGCCGCGCTGAGTGGGTGACGGCCTCGGTGCAGACCTACGAGCCCATCGTGGACAAGACGACGTGGCATCGCGTGCAGGCGCTCATCGCGAGCAACACCCGCAGCAACGCAGTCACGTCCGGACGAAGGCGTACTCACGCCGGGGTGCGGCGGGCTGAAGCGTCTCGCTACCCGCTCGCCGGATTGGTGATCTGTGACTGCTGCGGGAAGAAGCTCCAGGGCAACATGGTGCGCGGTCAGGCTCTCTACCGCTGCTACGTGAGCGCTGACTACCCGGTAGCGGTGAACGACCATCCGCCGAGCCTCTCCGTACGCGAAGACCGGCTGCTCCCCCACGTGGACGCGTGGCTCGCTGACCTGTTCGCGCCGCACCGAGTCAAGGCGACGGCCGCCCTGGTCGTGCAGGCCGACGCCGAGGGGCACCGCGAAGACCCGGCTATCGCCCGGGCACGAACGGCCCTCGTGGAGTGCGAACGCAAGCTCGCCAAGCACCTCGATGGGCTGGAGGCTGGCATCCCGGCCGATGTCATCGCATCTCGGATCGCCGCCGCCCAACGCGAGAAGGCGGCTGCCGAAGCGGTGCTCGCGCTCGCCCCGCCAGCACCTGACGCTCTCAGCGAAGACCAAGTGGTTGATGCGCTCTCCGCGCTTCACACCGTGCCAGATCTGCTCGCGAGCATCGACCAAGCTGACCGGGCAGCGCTCTATCAGGCGCTCGGGCTGACCGTCACGTATCGCCGTGTTGGCGCCAGTGAACAGGTACGCCTCCAGGCAACGCTTACCTCCGCGACCATGGAGCACGCTGGAAAGACAACTGAAAGTCCAGGTCAACAGGGCGTGGAGCTGGAGCGTGTCGGAGGGGGGACTTGAACCCCCACGCCCTTGCGGGCACTAGCCCCTCAAGCTAGCGCGTCTGCCTATTCCGCCACTCCGACGTGGTGAGCCCCGACCGGTCGCCCGGCGGCGGAGCACGGTGAAGATTAGCGCGCCCGTCGGCGGCCACCCGCGAGGCCCGCTACGGCGCGGTGGTGGGCACGGTTGGCGGTGGGCTCACCTGGATGGCCCAGTCCTGGGCGTCCCACATCGGCCCGGCCCAGGTCGGGGTGTTGCTCACATTCACGATGTCCACCCTGATGACCAGGGTCGACGGGATCTGGAACAGGGGAAGCGTGGGCATGGCGACCCACAGCTTCGTGTCGATCTCGTTGTAGAGCCCCGACATCGCCGATGCATTGAGGTCGGACGAGGCCTGGGCGAACAGGGACGTGACCGTGGGATCCTGGAAGCCGAGCACGTCGCGGCTCACCGAGCCGGCCTGCGCGGCTCCGGGGTCGGACGGGCTCCCCCCGCCGCCGGTGGTGAGGCGTGCACTTCCCGGCGCGCCACCCGCGGTGGCGCCCGACGGTGCCAGCGAGGCGGGGAACCCCGGGTTCGTGTAGCGCGCCGCGTTCTCCGAGGGGTAGGGCGACTCCAGATACGGCGCCAGCGCCAGCTGGTAGTTGCCACGCGGGAGCACCGACGAGAGCAGGGTCGACTGCGGGACGTTCGTGATCTGGAGCGTGATGCCTGCCTGGAGGAGCTGCGCTTGGAGGAGCTCCTCGACGCGCGCCATGAGGGGGTTGGCGCTCGGACCGACCAACTTGATGACGAGCGGCAGGCCGTCCGCCGCGACCACCCGGCCGTCGGCGTCGAGCTGGTAGCCGTCCTGGGCGAGCAGCCGGTCGGCCTCGGCGACGTCCACGGTCGCGTAGCCGCCGTCGTTACCCTCGCTGCCCGGCGCGGCCTCGAGATAGAGGCGGTTCGAGGAGATCGGCGTGTTCTGGGCGAGCAGATCGATGGAGTCCGCCGCGAGCTGGACCCGGTCGACCGCCTTGGCGATCGCCTGGCGCAGCAGCGCCCTGCCCGTGACCGGGTCGCCCAGGTTGAACACCAGCTGCCACAGCGTCGGCGAGTCCCCGGTCGAGGGGACGAGGTCGCCGCTCGCGGCGACGGCCTGGGTGACCGCCGGGCCGGGCGTCACCGATGCGATGTCGACGCTGCGGTTCTCGAGCGCCTGGAGCGTGGCGGCCTGGCCGTGCACGACGCGGAAGACGATGTGCGCTAGGTGCGCGGGCTGGCCCCAGTAGTGGGGGTTACGCGAGAGGACAAGCTCCTTGCCCGGCACGACCTTCGTGATCTCGAAGGGGCCGCCCGAGACCACCTTGGTTGGGTCGAAGCCCTGGAACGCCTTCTCCCACCCGTAGCGCTGGGCGACGTGCGCGGGGACGAGGTTGGCGAACAGCGCGTACCAGTCGGCGTAGGGCTTGGTGAACACGACGGTGACGACCTTGCCCTTCGCCGAGCCGGTGATCGACTTGATGTCCTGGTAGCCCTGGAGCGGGTCGTTCGCGCCCAGCTGCGGGCCGACCGCTAGCTGCTCGTGCCAGTCGTAGATGAAGTCGGCCGCCGTGATCGGCACGCCGTCGGACCAGCGTGCGCCGGGGTCGATCGTGTAGACGACGGTCTGGGGGCTGACGCTCACGTCCTCGGCCGAGACCAGCAGGGTCGGCGCCGTGGTGGGCGTCGACGCCACCGGCTGCAGCGAGCCGTTGACGACGAACGGCTGTGGCCAGACCTGCTCCATCACCATCTGGGTGACGCTGTTGTCGCCCGAGGGGGTGGACGGGTTGAACGCCGTCGGGAGCGCCGGCACCCCGACGGTGGCGGTCCCGCCGTTCAAGAGCTCGACCGCGCCGTTCGGTGGCAGCGTCGTCGTGGTGGTCGACGAGGCGTGCGCGCCGGGCGACGCTTCGGCGGACTGGAGGCCCGGGACGCCGGCCCAGGCAGCGACGAGGAGCGCGGCGAGGGTGGGCGGGAGCAGCCGGAGGCGCCTCAGCCCCACCGCAGGCCGATGATCACCGTCGTGAAGGCGAACACGACGGCGCAGGTGACCGTGAGCCGGTCGAGGTTCTTCTCGGCCACGGTCGAGCCCGCGGCCGCCGAGCCGACCGAGGAGCCGAACATGTCGGAGAGGCCGCCGCCACGACCCGAGTGGAGCAGGATCAGCACGATGAGCGCGAACGACGCGAGGACCTCGATGCCCACGAGGATGTCGGTTAGCACGAGTTGCCCTCCTCAAACGCCTGCGCACGCTCCGAGCGACGACGCAGAATACCAGCTCAGCCGGGCGGGCCGGCCTCGCGCAGCGGCTCCGATCCGGCCCGCTCAGCCCCGGGCGCCGGCGCGGACGATGGCGACGAAGCGCTCGGCGTCGAGGCTCGCCCCGCCGACCAGCAGGCCGTCGACGTTGTCCTGCGCGAGCAGCTCGCCGGCGGTCTCGGGCGTCACCGAGCCGCCGTACTGGATCCGGGTCGCCGCGGCGGCCGCGCCGGCGAGCGCGGCGAGCTCGTCGCGGATCTCGGCGCACATCGCCTCGGCGTCCTCCGGCGTCGCCGTCTCGCCGGTGCCGATCGCCCAGATCGGCTCGTAGGCGACGACCGCCGATGCCACGACGTCGGCGGGGCGGGCCGAGAAGACCGAGGCGACCTGGGCGCGCACGCGCTCGACCGCCGAGCCGCCCGATCGCTCGTCGAGGCTCTCGCCGACGCAGACGATCGGGCGCATCTGGTGGCGCAGGATCGCGTCGACCTTCCGGCGCACGATCTCGTCGGTCTCGCCGAAATGGATGCGCCGCTCGGAGTGCCCGGCGA
>Ga0307374_10004866_pt1 | contig 22128 bp, 15 predicted proteins | sample OX3MG_FD_202532 | JGI IMG/M metagenome (GOLD analysis project Ga0307374, IMG submission 202532) | Soil microbial communities from Risofladan, Vaasa, Finland - OX-3 | ecosystem: Environmental > Terrestrial > Soil > Coastal area > Acid sulfate soil | place: Finland: Risofladan, Vaasa | collected...
CCGCTGCCCTCCGGGATCCAGCCCGGTAATCAAATCGATCTATCTGCTTTGAAAGCTAATTCACGTATTGCTTTACTGGCGGGGTCAAATAAACCGGCTGGACATACCTATGAACTGGTAATCCACAAAGGCGATGGACTCGTCACAATCCCCTTCAAGCCAGCGGATTACAACGTTGATACCGACAAACGTGTGCAGTTTATCGGACATTGGCTAAGCTGGACTTCGTTATGCGGTTTTGTAGTGCTCGGTGTGATTTCATTGCTTAGTCTGTGGCGTGGGCACGGACGGGCGGCCAGGGGCATGGCCTTATGGGCAATCGCTGTGCTGCTCGCAACTGCAACCTTTTTATTGCCGCTTGACGGGATGTTGAGCTTGAGCGCCTTTCTGACATCCAATTTCCTTTTCCTGCTGGCCCGAGTCGGATTTTACATCATGATTGAATCCATACTCGCGCCGAGCCTCACGCCAGGAATGCGTGCATTGTGGCGTGGGATTTTCCTTGTAATCCTTGTGGTAGGTGTGGCAATCATACAGTTTGGCGGCCCTATCCTGTTTGTCATGCGCAGCTGGTCGGGATGGACCTCAACGGGATATGTCGTTATCTGGACTGCGAGTTACCTGATCCCTGTGCTTATGCTGTTCGTGAATTATCGCCACGCAGGTACACAACAGCGACTGCGCCTGCGCTGGGCGTTATGGAGCAGTGTTGCATGGTTGATTGGGATATTTCTCAGCAATACAGGGATTCTTGGCACCCCATATTCCGCGATGGGAAGCAACTTTGCCCAACTGCTGGGGATGTGCGGCTTTCTATACGCCGTGCTAAGGCATCAATTGATGGACGTCTCCGTGATCCTGGATCGCACACTGGTGTATGGCGGTGTGACTGCCCTGGTGGTCGGGATTCTGGCGGCTGTGAATACCGTTGTACAGCATGCCGCTCTGGGAACAAGTGCCAGTCTGCTGCTGCAGATCGTTGTACCGTTAGCCCTCGGTATCGTGCTCAGCCGGATCCGGTTATATGCAGAAAGTGCTGTGGAACGTGTGTTCTTCAGAAAGAAGTACCTGGCCGAGAAGGCTTTGCGAAGTTTTGCGCGGCGCTGTGGGCACATCGAGCGGAGCGATCGACTCATGGAGGCGGCTACCACGGCAATTCGCCAGAATCTGGGCACCACGGGTGTGGCGCTCTATGAGCGCAGGGATGATATTTATGTTTGTGTTCGTCATGATGGCGAGATGACTTATCCGCAACAAGTCAACAGCGACGATGACGCCTTCGTGGCTGCCCGTGGCGATCTTAAGGAAGTTGATCTCTCTGAACTCCACAGCACCCTCGGGACTGATGGCTATGTATTTCCCATGATGGCGCACGGCATTCCACAAGGCGTGCTGGTATGCGCAAACCGTCCCGGTGAGCATTACGCCGCCGATGAGCGCAAACTTTTGACTTACATAGCCCATCAAATGGGTTTGGCCTTGTATTCCCTGCGCATGCGGGCCAGGGATAAACTCATTGATGCGCTGGCCAGCGGCGCGCTTCCCGTTCCGGCCGAAGTTCAGGCCAAAGCCCGCGAGCTGGTGAGCCAGATTTCACTGGGCTGAAATACCTGCGATACAGTCACATAAAGTATTACCGGGAAGCTCAAAATCTGCGTATGCTGCAGCCGGCAGAATAGCGTATGCCTTCAACGTATGTCTGGGGATAACAGGAGATTTCCATGCATCGCCGCTACGGGCTTTTGATACTGTTCACGGTCATCATCGTGTTGGCTTGTGCCTATAGCAGCCTTATGACTTTCCAGACCTCGGGACTGCCATTTTCAATCCAGGTAACGGATGCCCATACCGCGGTAATCGAACCGATTCCAGGCTTCCCGCTACCGAACGACCTGCAAGCAGGCGATCAGATCGATCTCGCTGCGTTGCCGCGCTCGACCCGCATCGTGATCGCCATGAAACAGGTCAGAAATATTCCATTGGCGCAGACCTATATGTTCGCGATCCACCGGGGTGGGACCGAGATTACAGTTCCGGTAAAGAGTGTAAATACCAGCAGCATCGGTGTGCGCTGGTCAGAGTGGGCATTTTCCAGTTTCATCGTATTGCTCGGCGGCATTGCACTGCTCGCCCTGTGGCGCGGCCGCGGCCGCGCTGTGGCGGGCATGGTGCTCTGGGCGACCGCCTTTCTTGGTGGCACCACGGTCAGCTTTCTGCCATTCGATGGGATGCTGGGGCTGGGTATCCAAGTGGGGGTTGCAGTGTTTTACCTGCTCGCGCGGGTCGGCTTCTATGTGCTGGTCGAGTCCATGGTGGTGAGCACGCTTACGCCTCAGGCCCGTTTGCTCTGGCGCGGCAGCTTGCTGCTGCTTCTCGTCGCGGGTGCCGTCGTGGCGATAGGCGCCTCCCTCGCCTTTGTCGCCACAGGTTGGGCGGGACTCTTGTTGCCCCAGTATGAGGCCGCTCTTACTGCGCCTTATCTTATCCCGGTTGTGCTGCTGTTTGCGAGCTATCGCCGCGCGCAGGCCGTGCAAAGGCTGCGCCTTCGCTGGATGCTGTGGAGCAGTGTGGTGTTTGTCATTACGGTTTTTATTGCGAACACTTCCATACTTGGCCTTTTAGCTTCCAACATTACGTATCCCTTTATGCTCGTGATCGCCATGACCGGCTTCCTGTATTCGGTAGTGCGCCACCGGGTGGTGGATGTCTCAGTGGTAATAGACCGTACCCTGGTATATGGCGGCATGACAGCTCTCGTCATTGGTGTGCTGGCGGCTGTCAACAGTTTGGTGCAACACGCGGCACTCGGCACTAATGCGAGCCTCTTGCTCCAGGTGATCGTGCCGCTGGCTCTTGGCATTGTGCTCAGTCGCGTACGTGCGTATGCGGAGCGGATCGTGGAACGGGTGTTCTTCAGGAAGAAGTATCTGGCGGAGTTGGCGTTGCGACGCTTCGCGCGGCATTGTGGAGGCTATGAGAGTACTGAAGAACTTTTGATCGTAACTGCGCAAATTATTCACGGGAATCTGAATACGCCCGGCGTCGCCATATACATGCGTTCCAGTGGCAACTACACAGCGGCACGCTGCGAAGGGGAGATTACCTACCCACTGAACGTCAAAATAGACGATCCCGCCTTCGCGGCGGCACGCACAGGGCAAAAAGAGATTGATCTGTCGGAACTGCACAGCACCCTGGGCAGTGATGGTTATGCATTTCCCATGACGGCTCAGGGTGGCTTGCAGGGTTTGCTGGTGTGCGCCAACCGGCCGGGGGAGAACTACGCCGCGGACGATCGCAAGTTGCTGGTTTATGTGGCACGTCAGTTGGGCGGTGCGCTGCGTGAGCTACGGACGCAAGAGGCCATCAGGCAACTGGATGCCAAGGCGAAACTCGTGGATGCGCTGGCCAGCGGCTTGTTGCCTGTATCATCCGAGATTCAGGCCAAAGCACGCGAGTTATCGGGAGCGATGGCGACCTGAGACATTGGCAGGGCAGAATAGTCTCTGATTCGGTGTAATGCGTTTGCTTATCTGAGCCTGGTGCGCACCTGGCGAGTGGCTGGAATTTTCGGGAGAACCTTATGGGGCGTCGTTATCCGCTGATGATACTGCTCACGCTGCTTACCCTTGGCGCCAGCCTGTATGCCGGTATCATGGCCTTCAATCATTACGCTCTGCCATTCGATATCCATGTCGTGGATGCACACACCGCAGTTATTAGCCCCGTTGCCGGCTTACCGCTGCCACCGGGTTTACAGACGGGTGATCGCATCGATTTATCCGCTCTCCCACCATCCGCACGTGTCCTGATCAACGTCACGAGTTTCGCTGAAGGAAATCTACCGCCGAATCACGCTTATGATCTTGTGATAAACAGGGATAGCGGACCCGTCACTGTCCCAGTGACCACACGCACTTTCTTTCTACGCGGTTTGAGGCATTGGTGGTCATGGATAGCTTGTATATATGGGATGCTGCTTGCAGGAATATCTTTGCTGCTGATATGGCGCGGTCGTGACCGCGCGGCTGGGGCCATGATCTTCTGGGTCATGTCAGTATTATTTGGCAGCGCTTTTATCGCAGTGCCCGGTGAAGGTATGCCGGGATTCGCCTATATGCTGGTTGGCATCCTGTTTTTTCTGCTGGGAAGGGTTGGCTTTTATTTCACCGTGGAGTTTATGCTGGGCGCAAGTCTCAGCGCATCACGGCGCACGCTGTACCGTACCAGTTTCCTGATTATTCTGGCGGCGGGCGCCTTGCAGCAGCTAGGTGGTTCGATTGTGTTTGTCATGAGCGGTTGGGCCGAGCTGCTAAGGCCGCAATACGGCATGGTGTTCACCGCCGGTTACCTGGTTCCTTTGCTCATGCTGTTCCTGAGCTACAACACAGCCGAGGCAGCGTTGCGCAACCGTCTGCGTTGGTTATTGTGGGGCGGGGTGTTGTGGGTGGTGGGCATCTTTCTGAGCAATACCCCAGTATTTAATACTGATGCATCGTACTTGCTGAGTGATTCCTGTTATGCGGTGACTATGGCCATCTTCCTGTATGCGATCCTGCGCCACCGGGTGGTGGACGTGTCATTCGTCATCAGCCGCACGCTGGTGTATACCGCCACCATGAGCATCATCATCGGGTTGTTCGCGGCCATGAACAGTTTTGTGGAGCATGCCACGCTGGGACGGGACGCCAACTTGCTGCTGGAGCTGCTGGTGCCACTGCTGCTCGGCATCAGCTTCAACACCCTGCGCACGCGCATCGATGGCTACGTCAGCCGCCTGTTATTCCACCGCCAATTCCGTGCCACAGAGGCATTGAATGATTTTGCCCAGAGCTGCAAGTTCATCGACAAGCCGGAACGGTTGCTGGACCTGACTGTCGAGGAGATATACAGGCAAAGCGGTGCGCAGGGCGTGGCGATCTATGAACAGGCCGATGGCGATTACATAAGGGTTCGCCACCAGGGTAGTCTGGATTTTCCACAACGGGTGGAAGCGGATGATGCGGCGTTCGTGCAGCTGCGCGCCGGCAAGCGTGAGCTGGAATTGCATGCGCGTGCCAGCACCCTCGGTGCCGAGGGTTATGTCTATCCTTTGTCGCTGCGCAACACCGTCATCGGCGCCGTGGTGTGCGGGCCGCGGTCGGGAGAGGCGTACACCGCTGACGAGCGCCGGCTGCTTGCCAACGTGGCTTATCAGGTAGGCGTGGCGCTGCACGTATTGCGCATGGAGAACAAAGCGAAACTCGTGGATGCGCTTGCGAACGGATCACTGTCCGTTTCTGCCGAGATACAGACCAAGGCCCGTGAACTGGCTTACGTTACAGAATGAAAAAGCAGATCGGCCTCAAGATTGATGTGGATACCCTGCGCGGCACGCTGGAAGGCGTACCGGCGTTGGTCTCGGTTTTGCAGAAGCACGCCGCACAGGCCACTTTTCTGTTCAGTCTCGGGCCGGACAACACCGGCCGCGCCCTGCGGCGGATTTTTCGGCCCGGATTCCTTAAGAAGGTGTTCCGCACCAACGTGGCGGGTAATTACGGTCTGAAGACCCTGATGTACGGCATCCTGATACCGGGGCCCGATATCGGGGTGAAGGGGGCGGCGGTCATGCGTCAGGTGCGGGATGCGGGTTTCGAGGTGGGTATCCATACCTGGGACCACATCCGCTGGCAGGATTTCGTGGCCCAGCGCGACGCCGACTGGGCGGCGCGCGAATTCGGCAAAGCCGTGGCGCGCTTCGGTGAGATCTTCGGCAAGGCACCCAAGACCTTCGGCGCCGCCGGCTGGCAGATCAACGAGAATGTGTTGGCGCTGCAGGAGCAGTTCGGTTTCGATTATGCCAGCGATACCCGCGGCAGCTACCCATTCCTGCCGGCCATGGGCGGGCGGACGTTCACAGTACCGCAACTGCCAAGCACACTGCCGACACTGGATGAACTGGTGGGCGTGGATGGCATCACAACTGCGAATGTGACGCAACATCTTTTGAAACTCACCGAACGGGCGCCGGTGCATGGACATGTGTACACCTTGCATGCGGAACTGGAGGGCATGGCGCTGATGCCGGTGTTCGAACAACTGCTCACAGGCTGGAAAAAACAGGGTTACGAACTGGTGGCGACGCGCGATATGGCAGCAAAACTCGACCGCATGTCGCTGCCGTTGCACGAAGTGGTGATGGGCGAGATCCCCGGGCGTTCGGGCACACTGGCACTCCAAGGTCCAAAGCTTTCTTCCACTCCGGTATAATTGCATACCCGATTCAAGTGGGAGCGGCGATACTCGCCGCTCCTACAGATTCTCATCATTATCGCTTTGCAACGCTAATCCAGAAGGAATCATCCATGGCTTACAAGCACGTCAAGCTGCCGGCCAACGGCGCCAAGATCACCATCAAAGACGGCAAGCTCAATGTGCCGCATAATCCGATCCTCGGTTTTGTGGAAGGCGACGGCATCGGCGTGGACATCACGCCGGCTTCACTGAAGATCTGGGACGCGGCGGTGGCCAAGGCCTATCGGGGCAAGCACAAGATCCACTGGTGCGAGATCTATCTGGGCGAGAAGGCCCAGAAACTCTATGACGGCAATTTCTTCCCGGATGAGACCCTGCAGGCCATCAAGGATCTGGTGGTTTCCATTAAAGGACCCCTGACAACGCCTATCGGTGGCGGATTCCGTTCACTGAATGTGGCCCTACGCCAGGACCTGGACCTGTATGCCTGCGTACGCCCGGTTAAACACTATCCGGGCGTGCCTTCACCATTGAAGAAGCCGGAACTGGTGGACGTGATTATTTTCCGCGAGAACACTGAGGACGTGTATGCCGGTATCGAATATCAATCCGGCAGCGACAAGAACAAGAAGCTCGCAAAGTTCCTGCGCGAGGAATTGGGCGCCAAGTTCTTCGAGGACGCCGGCTTAGGTATCAAGCCCATTTCAGCTTTCGGCAGCAAGCGCCTGGTGCGCAAGGCCATCCAGCATGCCATTGAATACGACCGCAGTTCCGTGACCCTGGTGCACAAGGGCAACATCATGAAGTACACCGAAGGCGCATTCCGCCAATGGGGTTATGACGTGGCCAAGGACGAGTTCGGTGCGACCCTGCTGGACGGCGGTCCGTGGATGCAGATCAAGAATCCCAAGAGCGGCAAGCAGATCGTCATCAAGGACATGATCGCCGACATCATGTTCCAGCAGATGCTGCTTCGGCCCGAAGAGTATGCGGTGCTGGCGACACCGAACCTCAATGGCGATTATCTTTCGGATGCGGTGGCTGCCGAAGTCGGCGGTGTGGGCATCGCGCCCGGCGCCAACATCGGTGATTATCTGGCGGTGTTCGAGGCCACACATGGCACCGCACCCAAGCATGCCGGTCTAGACAAGGCCAATCCCGGCTCGTTGCTGTTCTCCGGCGTGATGATGCTGGAGTACATCGGCTGGCGCGAAGCGGCTGAAATGATCCAGAAGGCCTTCGCCAAGACCGTGGCCAGCGGCATCGTGACCTACGATTTCGCGCGCCAGATGCAGAACGCTAAAGAGGTCAAGACCAGTCAGTTTGCGGATGCGGTGATCAAGAACCTCTGACGTATAACCGCAAGTAACAATAAAGAACGGCAGCCCTGTGGCCGCCGTTTATTTTGTGTGTAGATTATTTATTATTTGGCTTCATCCGATGAAGTCCAGCGTTTCAACCAGGCATTCACCGTATCGTGCCACATCACACTGTTCTGCGGCTTGGTCACGAAGTGACTCTCATCCGGGAAGGTCAACAGTTCGCTGGGTATGCCGCGGCGTTGCAGTGCAGTGAACGCGCCGAAGCCCTGGGTCTCGGGTATGCGGTAATCATGGGCGCTGTGGATGATGAGCATGGGAACCCGCCAGTCTTTCACGTGATCCAGCGGATTGAATTTTTCGTAATTCGCAGGATGATCGTACTGAGTGCCACCGTTCTCATGCTCCTCGAACCACAGCTCGTCGGTGGCGTAGTACATCATGCGCGTGTCGAATACGCCGTCATGATCCACCAGGCATTTCCACGGCTGGCTCCACACGCCCGCGATCCAGTACACCATGTAACCACCATAGCTCGCACCCAGTGCGCAGGCACGGTCAGCATCGAGGAACGGATATTTCCTAAGGGCCGCGGCCCAGCCTTTCTTGAGGTCTTCCAGTGGGCGGTCGCCCCAGTGCTGTGAGATGGAATCCGTAAATGCCTGTCCGTAACCGGTGGAACCGTGGAAGTTTACTGTCACCACCGCGAAACCCTGGCCTGCATAAGTCTCCGGATTCCAGCGGTAATGAAAATCGTTGGTCCAGGCGCCCTGCGGGCCACCGTGGATCAGGAAGGCCACAGGATATTTCTTGCCCGCTACGTATCCCACGGGCTGCATCACGTAGCCTTGCACAGTGTCGCCGTGCCAGCCTTTGAAGGTGAAGAACTGGTAGTCGCCGAACTGGATATCCTTGAGACGCGCGGCATTGAAATACGTGACTTGATGGAATCCATTACCTGAAGCATCTGCGAGATAGAGATCCGTGGGGTGTTTGAAATCCTGGCGTGCCACGATCATGTGCGCGCCCGCCACATCAAAACCGGTGACGGTGCCGTCGCTCACCAGCTTGCTGACTTTGCCAGTGTTCACATCCACGGCGAACAATGCATGGTCGCCCCAATCATCGGTAGTGGTATACAGGGTCTTGCCATCGGCGGATATCTGCAGCGGACCGGCGGTGCGATCCCAGTGCGGATCCACTTCACGGGTTTTACCGCTGGCGAGATCGCGCGCTATGATTGCAAAGCGGTCGGCTTCGAAACCGGGGGTCTTCATGGCCAGGTAGTACAGCGTCTTGCCATCCGGTGACGGCAATGGAAATCCATCCCAGGCCAGGTTCGCGGAGGTCAGATTTTTGGGGGCCGCGGACCCATCGGCGGGCACTGAATAGACGTCGAAGTTGGTGGACCAGGGTTCGCTGCTGCCGGCGATGCGGATGTCAAAGTACACGGCATTTCCGGACGGTGAAAAATTGTATTCGCTGTCATTACCCTCGGGCTTGGAAGGGATGTCCCCATCCATGCCGCGGGTGAGCCATATCGGGTGGCCATCGAGTTTGCCGTCGGCGCCGATGCGGGCCATGAACAACTGCGAGCGGCGGCCATCCATCCAGGTATCCCAATGCCGGATGAAGAGCCGGGTATAGAGGCGGCCGCTGGCCTTGTCCGCGGCGCGCGCATCCAGTCGCGCCTTGCTGCAGGCAAGATCATTACAGTCGGTGAACACATCGATGGACATAAGCACATGCTGGTTATCCGGTGAAATTTTGAAGTTATTGATGTCCAGCGGGTAACTGCTTACCTGTTGAAGTTCTCCACCCATAGAATCTACGCGCCACAATTGTCTGGAACCGGATTTCGAGGAAAGGAAATACAGAGTCTTGCCATCGGCCGACCAGTGCGGGCTGCGGCCTTCTGAAAGTTTCTGGGGCTTGGCATCGGTTTGTCCCAGGCCCAGTAGCCAGACACTGGTGATGCCCTTGTTGGCGGCGTAATCGGTCTCGCGCACCGTGAGCGCCACTTTAGATCCGTCCGGCGATAGCTGCGGATCGTTGACACGCTCCATCATCACCAGGTCACGTGCATTGAAAGGGTGGGGCGTGTCGGCAGCGAATGTCGGACCGGTCGCTAGCAGCAATGCCAGCACTGAAAGCAGCAGTTTCATGAGAGGCTCCTGGACTGGAAGGTTCAAAGCCCACGCTAACCAGCAGGCTCATGGAAATCAAGTGCAGGGTAGGACATCTCGGCATGGATTTCCAGACAGGGCTTTGGTTGCATGGATTCAGTACTATAGATGTCACACGCGTCTGACTTTTGGCCGGGCGTTTCCACTTCGTAGCCAATGCGCAGGCTGGCGATTAGACTAAGCTGTTGTTATGGCCATGTTGGGGAGAGATCAATGGCGAAAGGTACCCACGATTATCAGCCGGATCCGCGCAATGCGGACATCAAAATAAACATCAATGGAGAGTTGTTTGCGCGCGCCGATGCCAAGATCTCGGTGTTCGACAGCGGCTACATTCTGGGGGATGGGGTGTGGGAAGGCTTGCGTGTGCACGACGGCGGCCTGCCGTTTCTGAATCAGCACCTGGACCGGCTTTATGAAGGCGCGAAAGCGCTGGATATGGATATCGGCCTGACCCGGGAACAGTTGACGACGCGTGTGTTCGACACACTGCGTGCCAATCACATGCACGATGGCGTGCACATCCGGCTGATGGTGACACGTGGTGTGAAGTCCACTCCACACCAAGATCCGCGCTTCACCATCACGCCTGCGACCGTGGTCATCATCCCGGAGTACAAGCTGCCGCTGCCGGCCACCGTGGAGCAGGGCATACGGTTATTTACTGTACACGTGCGCCGCGGGTCACCGGACGTGCAGGATCCAAAACTCAACAGCCATTCAAAGCTGAATTGCATCCTGGCCTGTATCCAGGCCAGCAAAGCCGGTTACGATGAAGCGCTGATGCTCGATCCGCAAGGTTTCGTGGCCACCTGCAACTCCACGCATTTCTTCATGGTGCGTAAAGGTGAAGTCTGGACTTCGACCGGCAACTATTGCCTCGGCGGGATCACCCGCGGGAATGTCATCACGTTGTGCCGTGAACAGGCAATCCCGGTGTACGAGAAAGATTTCAGCTTGACAGATGTGTACGGTGCCGAGGAAGCGTTTGTCACCGGCACCTTCGCGGGCCTGGTGCCGGTCACGGAGATCGATGGCCGCAGGCTGGGCGACGGCAAGCGCGGTCCTATGGTTCAGCGTCTGCAGCAACTTTATATGCAACTCATGAAACAGGAGAGCCAGAAAGGTCCGCGCGCATGACAGCGGGTTTACGCATCGCCATGTGGTCCGGGCCGCGCAACATTTCCACGGCCATGATGCGCGCCTGGGAGAACCGCGCTGACACCGCGGTCACCGATGAACCTTTCTATGCCTATTACCTCCTTAACACCGGCATTCATCACCCAGGCCGCGATGAGGTCATGTCCTCGCAACCCACCGACTGGCGGACAATTGCGAAAACACTCACAGGACCGATCCCCGGCGGCAAAGCCATCTGGTACCAGAAGCACATGACCCAGCACGTACTCCCCGAGATGCCGCTGGAGTGGCTCGATGGATTGGTGAATTGCTTTCTGATACGCGTCCCCGAAGAAGTGGTGGCGTCATTCACCGTGATACGTCCAGACGCCGAATTGTGGGAACTGGGCTTTGAGCAGCAGGCGCGCATATTCGAGCATGTCTGTAGGCACAGCGGCAGTCCACCACCAGTCATGGATGCAACCGACATCCTCGAAGATCCCGTTGGCATGTTGCACACCTTGTGCGCGCACTTGGGTATTGCCTTCAGCGATCGCATGCTCCACTGGCCGGCGGGTCCAAGGAAAAGCGATGGTGTTTGGGCAAAACACTGGTATCAGGCGGTGGAGCAATCCACCGGTTTCGAGCCTTATAGAGCCCGCGCCATCAAACTGACGGCCTTCCAGTCGCGTCTAGCAGAACAATGCCGACCGTTCTATACACGCCTATGGTCGCAACGGCTGACGGCGGCCTAAGCAAGCAAGGCATTTCCCGCGCCGATTCAGTAAAATACGCTGTTCAACGCCGTAGCCAGCGCCTGCCCGGCCGGCGATTTCCACATGTTCCGGAGTATGCATGTCTCAGCCTGCTGAATCCCAACCCGTGCCGCATGCATCTTTCGTATTCGACGGCGTAGCGCCCGCGCTCAAGCCGCTGCGCGCTGCCATCAATGAGCTGTACCTCGCTGATGAGACCTGCTGTGTGGATGCCCTGCTGGCGCAGGCGAAACTCGATGCGCCAGCCAGGTCGCGCATCCAGGCCCAGGCCACACACCTGGTGGAAGCGGTGCGTCGTAACCGCTCGGCCAAGAGCGGGGTGGAAGCGTTTCTTCGCCAGTATGACCTCTCCTCGCAGGAAGGCGTGGTGCTCATGTGCCTGGCGGAAGCCCTACTGCGTATCCCAGACGCCGATACCGCTGACAAGCTGATCCGCGACAAGCTCATGAACGGCAAATGGGAAGAGCATCTGGGCGCCAGCCCCTCCCTGTTCGTGAATGCCTCCACCTGGGGCCTGATGCTGACCGGGAAACTGATCGCTCTCGATCAGAGCGTGGAGAGAAACATCTCCAGTTACATGGCGAAACTGGCTACCCGCCTCGGTGAACCGGTGATCCGCACTGCGTTCCGGCAGGCGATGCGCATCATGGGCCATCAGTTCGTGATGGGACGCACCATCGCGGAGGCGCTCAAGCGTGCCGCCAGCCAGGAAAATCGGGCCTACCGGCATTCCTATGACATGTTGGGAGAGGCCGCGCTCACGGCGCAGGATGCGCAACGCTATTTTGACGACTATACCCGCGCCATCGATGCCATCGGTGCAAGTGTCGGAAAGGACATGGATGTGTTTGCGGCACCTGGGATATCCGTGAAACTCTCTGCGCTGCATCCGCGTTACGAGCTGGCTCAGCGCGAACGGGTGATGCGCGAACTGGCACCCAAGCTGCTGGCGCTGGCGGAACGCGCTGCCAGGTATGGCATGGGCATGACAGTGGACGCGGAGGAAGCCGACCGGCTGGATCTTTCGCTGGACCTCATCGAGGCGGTATACCGTTCGCCATCATTGAAAGGTTGGGAAGGTTTCGGCCTGGCGGTGCAGTCGTACCAGAAACGCGCCATTCGCGTCATCGACTGGCTGGTGGTTTTGGCTAAAGAGGGCAAGCGTCGCATCCCGGTGCGTCTGGTGAAGGGCGCCTACTGGGACAGTGAAATCAAGCGCGCCCAGGAGCGCGGCCTCCAGGGTTATCCGGTATTTACCCGCAAAGCCAACACCGATGTGGCCTACCTGGCGTGCGCGCGCAAGCTGCTGGGGGCTTGTGACAGGTTGTATCCCATGTTCGCCACGCATAACGCGCATACGCTCGTCAGCGTATTGGAAATGGCCGGCAATAATCTCGAGTATGAATTCCAGCGCCTGCACGGCATGGGCGAAGAGCTGTATGCAGAAGCCATGGGCGTTGACAAATCCAAGGTGAATTGCCGTGTGTATGCACCGGTCGGCAGCCACGAGGATTTGCTGCCGTATCTGGTCAGGCGCCTTCTTGAGAATGGCTCCAATACTTCGTTCGTTAACCGCATCATTGACGAGAATGTGCCGGTGGCGTCCATCGTCGCCGACCCGGTCGTGGAAGTTGAGGCGCTGGCGGTGAAACCGCATCCGCGCATCCCGCTGCCAGCGGATATCTTTGGCGCCAAGCGGCGCAATTCACGCGGCATGAACCTCACCGACGTGGCGGTGCTTGGACGGCTCGCACAAGAAATGCATACGGCCATGCAGCGTGAGTGGGTGGCTGCACCCATCGTCGGTGGCAAGGAGCTGGGCGGCAAACAAAAGCCCTCGCTGAATCCTGCAGAAAACCGCCAGACGGTGGGCCTGATCCACGAAGCGGACGCCGACACCATCCGCAAGGCCGTGGACCTGGCCGCCGCCGCCCAACCCGGTTGGGACATGACGCCGGCCGCGGAGCGTGCCCGCATCCTGCGCCGCGGTGCAGACCTGTTCGAGGAACATGCTGCCGAACTCATGGCACTGTGCGTACGCGAGGCTGGCAAGACCATCCCCGATGCGCTGTCTGAAGTACGCGAGGCGGTGGATTTTTTGCGCTACTACTCGGAACGCGCCGAAGAGGATTTCGGCAAGCCACAGCGCCTGCCGGGACCCACTGGCGAATCCAACGAACTGTGGCTGCAGGGCCGCGGTGTGTTCGTATGCATCAGCCCGTGGAATTTCCCGCTGGCGATATTTACCGGCCAGATGAGCGCGGCGCTGGCTGCTGGCAATGCGGTGCTCGTCAAGCCCGCCGAACAAACCTCGCTGATCGGTGCACAGGCGGTGCGTTTGCTGCACGCAGCCGGTGTCCCGGGCGATGTGTTGCACTTCATCCCGGGGCGCGGCTCGGTGGTTGGACAGCATGCGGTGGCGGACCCGCGCATCGCCGGCGTGGCCTTCACCGGCTCCACCGAGACCGCCAAGATCATCCACCAGACGCTCGCCAACCGCGATGGCATCATCCCGGCGCTGATTGCCGAGACCGGCGGACAGAACGCCATGCTGGTGGATTCCTCAGCGTTGCCGGAGCAGGTGGTGTTGGACGTGGTAGCGAGTGCTTTCAACAGTGCTGGGCAGCGCTGCTCGGCATTGCGTGTGCTGTTCGTACAGGAAGAGATCGCGACGCGCGTCATCGAAGTGCTGAGCGGCTATCTGGATGAATTGCGCATCGGCGATCCCGCCTATCTCGACACGGATGTGGGGCCGGTGATCGATGCAGCAGCCAAACAAGGGCTCGACGAACACAAGCAGTGGATCAAGAGCCAGGGCAAGGTATTGCGCGAACTCAAACTGCCGGCGGATTGCGCCAATGGCACCTACGTGACACCCATGGCAGTCGAACTGCCATCGCTGGATATCTTGAAGCACGAGGTATTTGGCCCGGTGTTGCATGTGATCCGCTTCAAGGCCAGCGAACTGGATGCGGTCATCGACAGTATCAACCGCACCGGCTTTGGCCTGACGCTGGGCGTGCACTCGCGTATCGACAGCCAGGCGCAGTACATCCAGCGTCGCATTCGCGTGGGCAATGTATACATCAACCGCAACATCATCGGCGCCGTGGTGGGCGTACAACCCTTTGGCGGGCAAGGATTATCGGGCACCGGGCCGAAGGCCGGTGGACCCCATTACATGCTGCGTTTCGCCACGGAGCGTACCGTCACCATCAACACAGCGGCTGTCGGTGGCAATACCACATTACTATCGCTTGGCGATGGGTGATACTTGTGTTCGCTCTTATAAACATACTTGTAGCCATTTTCCATATCCCGCTCAGGTAATGATAATGGCATCAACTTCTTATAGAACCAGATAAAACACTAACATGGCCATCTCCGTATTCGACATGTTCAAGATCGGCATTGGGCCATCCAGCTCTCATACCGTTGGACCCATGCGCGCGGCACGCCAGTTCCTGCTGGATCTAGAGGACAGGCATCTTTTTGATAGCACTGTACAGGTCGTGGCGCAGCTCTACGGCTCATTGGCATTGACCGGCAAAGGCCACGGAACAGACCGGGCAGTCTTATTGGGTTTCGAAGGGGAAACCCCGGATAATGTGGATCCTGACAGCATCGAACAACGGTTGGCACGCATTCGCAGCAGCGGCAAGATTAAATTGCTCGGCAAGCGCGAAATAGTATTCGACGAGCCCATGAACCTCCTGTTCCACAAGGATCAGGTGCTTCCCAAGCATTCCAACGGTCTGCGGTTTACGGCACTCGATGCCGGCGGCAATACTCTTTTCAAAGATGAATTCTATTCCATCGGCGGCGGCTTCATTATCCGCGGTGCCGATGATGAGGGTGATGCCGCAGCGGCGGAAGTACAGCTGCCATATGCCTTCACCTCGGCGGAAGAATTACTGACGCTCTGCGAAAAGCGCGCACTGCGCGTTGACCAGCTCATGCTGGAGAATGAAAAGACCTGGCGTAATGAAGCTGAGACCCGCACTGGGTTGCTGAAAATATGGAGTGTTATGCAGACTTGTGTGCAACGCGGAATGCGCGAGTCGGGCGAACTGCCCGGCGGTCTGCATGTCATGCGGCGTGCACCCAAGCTATACCGCGATCTCTCCCAGCAAAAAAAGACCACAGCACTGGATGCTATGGATTGGGTGAATCTGTGGGCCCTTGCTGTCAACGAAGAAAATGCCGCCGGCGGACGCGTGGTGACTGCACCTACCAATGGCGCGGCTGGCATCATTCCGGCGGTCGGTCACTATTATTTGCGCTTTGTGGACAGCGCCGATGAAGAAGGTATTCTGCATTATCTGTTGACGGCCGCGGCTATCGGCATCTTATATAAAAAAAATGCATCCATCTCCGGCGCCGAGATGGGTTGCCAGGGTGAAGTGGGTGTGGCCTGCTCCATGGCGGCCGGCGGTCTAGTATCCGCCATGGGCGGCAGCAACGGACAGATCGAAAATGCCGCAGAGATCGGTATGGAACACAACCTGGGACTGACCTGTGATCCGGTAGGAGGCCTGGTGCAGATCCCATGCATCGAACGCAATGCCATGGGCTCGGTCAAAGCCATCAACGCTGCGCGCCTGGCCCAGCACGGTGACGGACAGCACCGTGTCTCGCTCGACCAGGTCATCGCCACCATGCGCCAGACCGGTCGCGACATGCGCAGCATATATAAGGAGACCTCGCTGGGAGGTCTGGCGGTCAATGTTACCGAGTGTTGAGACCGTAAGGTTGCGGGTTGATACGGAGATCAAGCATGGCACGCACAATCAAACTCAAGCGGGTATATGCAGCGACCGCAAAAGCGGATGGCACGCGCATCCTGGTGGATCGCATCTGGCCGCGAGGGCTGACCAAGAAGAAGGCGCGCATTGATCATTGGACACGGGAGGTGGCGCCGAGCACCAGACTGCGGCAGTGGTTCGGCCACGACCCGGAGAAGTGGCCGGAATTCAAGAAGCGCTATCACGGCGAATTGCGCAAGAACAAGGAATGCGTGGCCGCGCTGAAAGTCTTGCTCGGAGAATGCGTCACCGTCACGCTGGTATTCGGGGCGCATGACGAAGAACACAATAATGCTGTGGCGCTGAAGTCCTATCTGCGTCGCTAACGCTTAAGCCATTGAATCTAAAAATATTTCAAGTATAAACAGTAACAATTTGACGTATATACCATAGGGGGGTATAGCATGTGACTATGCAATACCCCAGTCATACCTCGCAACTTCCCCGCCTGAAACGCATCCACGGCCAAGTGACTGGTCTGGTGCGCATGGTGGAAGAAGAGCGTTACTGCGGCGATATCCTCACCCAGTTGCGCGCGGTGCAGGCAGCACTGGAAGCGGTGCAGCAGGGAATCCTCAAGAGCCACATCGAGCATTGCGTGGCCGGTGCCATTGAAAGCGGCGACCCGCGCGAGCGCGACGCCAAACTCACCGAATTGTTCGAGATTCTCAAGCGTTTTCCTGCCTGAAATTTCTCCCGAATGAGATGCCGTCATGGCCGATTGCTGCCAGAGTCCTGTTGCCACTGAAACCGTTCACAAAGCGGTGCGTGATCCCGTCTGCGGCATGTCTGTGCATGCCGATAGCGAGTATCAATCGGAATACCGGGGGCAAATATATTACTTCTGTTCCGCGGGTTGCCGTGAAAAGTTCCTGAAATCACCAGCGGACTATGTTGGTGCTGAATCCGCCGACATATCCAGCCACACCCACATTCATCCAGAACATGCCGCGTCTGTACAAGCAGCTGGCATGCCGGGTAAGCAACTGTGGACCTGCCCCATGCATTCCGAAGTGATACAGGACCATCCGGGAGCTTGCCCGAAGTGCGGCATGGCGCTCGAGCCGAACATGCCGGCGTCCACAGCGAAGCAGCAGTGGACCTGTCCCATGCACCCCGAGATCGTGCGCGATGCGCCGGGCGCCTGCCCGATCTGTGGTATGGCGCTGGAACCGATGCTACCCGTGCAGACGCAGGAGGCCAATCCGGAGCTGCGAACCATGACGCGGCGTTTCTGGGTCGGCGTGGCGCTGACCATTCCTCTGGTACTGATCGCCATGCGCGAAATCTTCTTGCGACCGTGGATGCACGCGCTGCCGGGCGCGGCATGGAACTGGAGTGAGTTCGTGCTGGCGACGCCGGTGGTGTTGTGGGGTGGCTGGCCGTTTTTCCAGCGCGCCTGGCGTTCACTGGTGAATCGCAGCCTGAATATGTACACGCTCATCGGTGTGGGCGTGGGCGTGGCCTATGTGTACAGTTTGATCTCGCTGCTGTTTCCGGGTCTGTTTCCCATCACTTTCCGCATGCCGGACGGCGCGTTACCGGTGTATTTCGAATCCGCTGCCGCCATCACGGTGCTGGTGCTCTTGGGCGAAGTGTTGCAACTGCGCGCGCGGCATTCCACTTCCGCCGCCATCCGTGCACTGCTGGACCTGGCGCCGCCGCTGGCCCATCGGCTCGATGCCAATGACAGCGAGCGAAACGTGCCACTCGCTCAGGTGCAGGTCAGCGACCGGTTGCGGGTGCGGCCCGGCGAAAAGATCCCGGTAGACGGTGTGGTAGTGGAAGGCACGAGCAGCGTGGATGAAGCCATGCTCACGGGCGAATCGCTGCCGGTGACAAAAACTGACGGGGATGCAGTGACTAGTGGCACACTCAATGGTACCGGCAGTTTCGTGATGCGAGCCGAACGCGTCGGCGCGGATACGCTGCTGTCACGCATTGTGGCTCAGGTGGCGGCAGCGCAGCGTAGCCGTGCGCCGATTCAATCGTTGGCAGATTGGGTGGCTGCCTGGTTTGTGCCGACGGTCGTATTGATTGCAGTTGCCACATTCCTCATCTGGTATTTCATCGGTCCCGCGCCACAATTCAGCCATGCTCTGGTGAACGCGGTGGCGGTACTCATAATCGCCTGTCCCTGTGCGCTCGGTCTCGCCACACCCATGTCCATCATGGTAGCCATGGGCAAGGGCGCGCAAACTGGCGTTTTGTTCCGGGATGCGACGGCGCTTGAGCATTTGCGGGTAGTGAATACGCTGCTGGTGGACAAGACCGGCACGCTCACGGAAGGCAAGCCGAGAGTTGTGGCGGTGGAAACCAAAGGCGCAATCTCCAAAGGCGAATTACTGGCGCTGGCAGCGGCACTGGAACAAGCCAGCGAGCATCCGCTGGCTGCCGCGATTGTGGCGGCCGCGCGGGACAGCGGACTTGCGATAAGCAAAGTCGAACAATTCGAATCTATAACCGGCCAGGGTGTGACGGGTTTGATCAACGGCAAACGCATGGCGCTCGGCAATGACAAACTCGCCGCCGCGCAGGCTGCGGACGTGAAGCCGCTGGCCGCTAAAGTAGCGACACAGCGCCAACAAGGTGCCACCGTCGTGTATGTACTCACGGATGGACAGGCCGAGGGCTTCATTTCGGTGGCGGATCCCATCAGACAGACCACGCCGGAAGCCATCGCTGGGCTGAAGCGCGCTGGTCTGCAGGTGGTGATGGTGACGGGCGACAACGAAACCACGGCGCGGGCTGTAGCTGCGAAACTCGGACTCGATGGAGTCATTGCCGGGGTTTCACCCGAAGGCAAGGCCGAAGTCGTGAAGCGCTATCAGGCTCAGGATCGGAAAGTGGCCATGACCGGCGACGGCATCAACGATGCGCTGGCGCTGGCGACTGCGGACGTGGGCATCGCCATGGGCACCGGCGCCGACATCGCCATGGAAACTGCGGCGGTAACTCTGGTTAAAGGCGACCTTCGCGGGATCTTGCGTGCGCGGCGCCTGTCCCAGATTACAGTACGCAACATCCGCCAGAATCTGTTTTGGGCATTTGCCTACAATAGCGTAGGCATACCCTTGGCTGCTGGTGTGCTGTATCCGTTCTTCGGCTTGCTGCTGTCGCCCATGATCGCAGCTGCCGCCATGTCGCTTAGTTCTGTATCGGTTGTAGCCAATGCGCTCAGGTTGCGTATAGTCCATATATGATGGCCAGTTAACGGCCTCAGTAGAGAAGTGCCCCGATGAAATATTAAGATCGCTATTTTCCTAAGCAGTTTGCAAATTAATGTTTTTAATGGAGGAGATTCCAGATGAAAATGAATCCGCAGCGCAAACTTGGCCGGCAAGGCCTGACAGTGCCCGCACTCGGTCTCGGCTGTATGGGTATGTCGGACTTTTATAAGGGCGGTAGCGAAAGTGAGTCCATCGCGACCATCCATCGGGCACTGGAACTTGGCATAAATTTTTTGGACACTGCGGATATGTACGGGCCGTTTACCAACGAGCAGTTAGTCGGCAAGGCCCTTAAAGGGCGGCGCGAGGGTGTCATCATCGCCACCAAGTTCGGTAACCAGCGCAGCCCGGATGGCAAATTCCTGGGCGTCAACGGACGGCCGGAGTACGTACGTGCCTGCTGCGATGCTTCACTCAAGCGCTTGGGTATCACTCAGATAGATCTGTATTACCAGCACCGCGTTGATACCAAAGTACCCATCGAAGAGACAGTCGGCGCCATGGCGGAATTGGTAAAAGCCGGTAAGGTACGCTACCTGGGTCTCTCGGAAGCAGCGCCTGCTACAATCCGGCGTGCCCACAAAGTCCATCCCATCAGCGCGCTGCAGACGGAATATTCCCTCTGGAGCCGCGATCCGGAGGCGGAGATACTGCCGACGGTGCGTGAACTCGACATAGGTTTTGTAGCCTATAGCCCCTTGGGGCGTGGATTTCTGACGGGCCGTTTCCAAAAACTGGAGGATTTGCCGGAAGGCGACTGGCGGCGCAACCATCCGCGCTTCCAGGGTACTAATTTCCAGAAGAACCTGGAATTGGCACATCATGTGCAACAGATTGCACGAGAAAAAAACCTGAGACCTTCTCAGGTGGCACTCGCCTGGCTGTTGCATCAGGGCAAGGACATTGTACCAATCCCCGGTACCAAACAACGCAAATATCTGGAAGAAAATACCGCCGCGCTTGAGGTGAAACTGGACGCGGATGATCTGCGCCGTATTGATGAGGCCTTCCCGAAAGGCGTGGCCGCCGGCAATCGGTATGCAGATATGAGCAGCGTCAACCACTGAACCCAAAAGATGAAATAAATATGGACAAACTCGTTTTTGTTACGGGCAACAAGACGTATTCCTCCTGGTCAATGCGGCCATGGCTGGCGCTGCGTGCCACCGGCATGGGCTTTGAGGAAATCGTGGTGCCGTTGTACGTGCCGGGGTATAAGGAGAAACTGCTGACTCATTCACCCACCGGCAAGGTGCCGGTGCTGATACACGGCGAACGCACAGTCTGGGATTCACTTGCCATCTGCGAATACCTGGCAGAGCAATTTCCCGAAGCGCGGCTGTGGCCGCAAGAGCTCGCGGCCCGAGCCTTGGCGCGCTGCATCAGTGCCGAGATGCACTCGGGATTCACCGCCATCCGCTCCGCCATGCCCTTCAATTGCCGGGCTGTGGGCCGGCATGTCCCGGATAGCCCGGAACTGGGCGCCGAGATTCGGCGCGTGCAGAACTTGTGGCGCGAGTGCCACGAGCGTTACGGCAAAAGTGGCCCGTGGTTATTCGGACATTTCAGCGTGGCGGATTGCATGTACATCCCCGTGGCGCTGCGTTTTGTCACCTACGGGACCGCGATGGATATGATTGCCAGTGCCTATTTGCAGGCGGCACAACAGCATCCGCCGGTACAAGAGTGGATTGCGGCTGCGCAGCAGGAGCAGGAAGTCATTGAGAGCAGCGAAGCGGGCCGTTGATGAGTGCAGACGGTGCAAGTGGATATGCTGCCGAGACCGCCGCGCGGCTGACAGAGAAAGAATATCGGCTGTTTGCCGCTCCGGCACTCAAGGTTGCGGCGGAAGTGGCCGCTAGCCGCGGCGATCCCGATCTTTACAATGACATGGCCTCGATGCTGGCTCTAATGGTCATGGTCAGTACTCTGACACAGGCTTATTTGAGCTGCCGGGGGCAATTTCCGGCCGCCTCAACAGTGGAAACCCTGGAAGCCGGTCCCATGACGGTGTGCGCGCTGGTTTTTACGCGCTCGGCACTGGGACCGGCTGAGGTCAAGAATTGTCTTCAGGCCCTGTCGGCCGCTTATCAGATGCTCCTGCAGGAGGGTGTCTTGGGACCCCAGAATGCCTATGTGGAAAAAGCTTTCGTTGAACTCAGGGCCAAGCGGCTGGCGGCGGCGCATCGGCTGCTGTTGCAGGCGGCTCATGCCATGGTCAAAGCAGTGGATGATTGGGAGAAACGGCGGAATGCAGCTGTTTGGGTACCCAAAGACGGCTAACTTGTATTGACGGCTGCGCCAAAGTGCATAACTGTATGCATATATATAAGGGTATCCACTTAGCTCCACTTCATGTCAGAATGACGCGGTGGAGACGACGTCGTTCCCGGTGGCCGGGCAAGATTACCCGCAAACGTGGAGCCAGTTTCTGGACGGGTTCGGCACGGAGGCGGGTT